>Ga0181536_10000005_pt1 | contig 333872 bp, 304 predicted proteins | sample PEATcosm2014_Bin_41_FD_121105 | JGI IMG/M metagenome (GOLD analysis project Ga0181536, IMG submission 121105) | Peatland microbial communities from MTU Mesocosm Facility, Houghton, MI, USA - PEATcosm2014_Bin17_60_metaG | ecosystem: Environmental > Terrestrial > Soil > Wetlands > Peat | place... | reverse complement strand
TCTCACAAGCGAATAGATAACAACCACGAGAAAGAATAGAGCCAACCCCGTCGCTCGCATTGTTCGGCCTTTCAGGAATTCAGCCTACATCATATCTCTACTTGACGTGCGGGGATAATTACCCAAGCTTAAATAAGGAGCAGGCGCGCTTACAGCGCTGCCATGGCTTCAGCCTGGTTGGGGAACAGGCGTGCGTACTTCGTGATGCCCACCATGGTGAAGACCTTGGTGAAGTGGGCGGAGAGGCCGAAGATGCAAACGGTCTGGCCAGAGTGCGCGGCCTGAATCAGTAATTGGATGATCAGGGCAATCCCGCTGGAGTTGATGTAATCGACGCGCGTGAAATCCAGCAGGATGAGCTTTGTCGTCTCCCTGGGCAGGCCCTCGTAGGCGCCCAGAACCGCGTCCTTCGAGGTGCTGGCAATATCGCCCTCAAAACGGAGGATGGCTACCGGGTATCCGGATGGGGACTTGAGCTGGTCAACGTGCGATTTGGTCTCGCTCTCCACTTGTCGATTGCCTCCACTTTCGATAGGGCTCCGCTTTAGCCTACACTGGCGCTTTGTCCAACTTGATCACCAGGCGGACGTAGCTGCTTTTGCCATCCCCTCCAGCGACCCATTCCGCTTCGTCCACTAACGCCTGGATGAGGAACATTCCCATGCCGCGCGGGCCTTCTTCGCCGTGCATCTTGCGATCGATGTCGGGCTTGGCGGGCTGAGTCTTGATTCCCCTGCCGTCGTCGATCACCTTCACTTCAAGCGCGTCGTTATCGGCGCGAAGAACCACACCGACGGAGAGCTTTTCATTCAGCCGGTTGCCGTGTTCGATAGCATTGATGCACGCCTCGGCCACAGCCGTTTTCAGATCTTCGATCCGATCCTCGGGGAAACCCATCAGCTTGGCCACCGCTGACGCCGTGCTCATGGCCACCTTTTCGTAGCCCATTTTGGTGGGCAGACGGACCTCGACGGTGGTGGTTTTCGGCTCGATCATTCCGGCATCTCTCCGCGGCACAGCGCCAACGCGGTCATATCGTCAGCTTGCGGGCCGCCCTCGGCAAAGGCCTGAATGGCTTCCCACAATGCATCGAGGATACCATCGGCCTTCTTCGCGGAACACGTAGAAAATTCATTCAAAAGCCTTTCCGGACCAAATTCCTCATCTCCCCTAAAGACCTCAGTCAGGCCGTCGGTATAGAAAAGGAGGCGCGATCCTTCCGCGAGACTATGCCGTTCGGCCGTGTAGCGCATGCCGGGCAAAAGGCCGAGGGGGGGTCCGGCCGCGTCAAACTGGACGGGCGGTGCACCCGGCGCGACGAGGAACCCAGGATTGTGGCCCGCATTCACCACTTCGATTTGGCCCGCGGCGGGATGCAGCCGGAGAAAAATCGCCGTGACATAGCGGCGGCGCGCCTCCTCGCCTTCGGCCCAGTGGTGCTGGTTCATGCGCGTGGCCAGCTCGTCCAGAGGCGGGCCGGTGAGAGCCATGCCGCGAAAAGCCGCGCGAAAGCTGGTGGACATGATGGCCGAGGCCAGTCCCTTGCCGGCCACGTCGGCCACGGCAATCAACAGGCTGCCGTCGGGCTGTCCGACGATATCGAGATAGTCGCCGCCCACTTCGTAGCAGGTATCGGAGCGGAAAGCGATGGAGTAGCCGGGAATCTCGGGCAGCTGCTGCGGGAGCAGCGAGCGTTGAATCTGCCGTGCCGCGTCCAGGTCCTGCTGCAAGCGCGCGAACTCGACGTTGCGCTTGTGATTGCGCGCGTTTTCGAGCGCCACGGCGGCTTGCAGCGCCAGGCCCTCGAGGAAGTCGGCCTCGGAGAGCGAAAGCTCGCGCCCTCCCGGAGACGCGACGATAAGGTCGGTCATCTTTCGGCCGTCCCGGTCGGCAAGCGGATAGACGAGCAGTTGCTCTGCGTCGGCGCCGGTTGCATTTTTCGGCATCGCGCCGTAGGTCAGGCCAATTCCGGGAAAAGCAGCACCGGCCATCTCCAGCTCGCGCACCACGATGCGCAGGACGGACTCGAGGACTTCGTCCTCGCGGATCGTCGAATGCACCTGGCGCGAGGCCTCAAGAAGCGCCTGCAGCCGGAACACCTGCTGCTGCAACTCAATTGTTTCGCCGCCCGCGGCAAGCTGAGCATCCAGTGCCATTGCGACCCCCGTGGAATCTCAATTTAGCATGGCGGGACTACCCCTGCGGCCTCAAGTGATTCATCTCCTGAAAACGAATCCATCGGCCAATTCCCCGCCTGTGTTATCGTTGGGGTCAAAATCAGGACCAATACCGTTTGTCCCTTCAAGCCCCAATGGGATCGGGCAGAAGAGGAGGATCCTCGATGCGCAGGCCTGCGGGCATCCTGCTCGGCATCTTTGCGCTGATGGGCATTCTCGTAGCGCTGCAGGTTTCAATCCACAAGCCCAAGCCGCAGATCGCGAAGGTGTCGCGGCCGGTGACGGTGGACTACGGAACGAAGAGGCAGATCATCCGCGGCTTTGGCGGGTCGACGGCGTGGCTGGGGTCGCTGACAACGCAACAGGCCACGGCGCTCTTCAACCAGACGAACGGACTGGGGCTGAGCATCCTGCGGGTGAGGATCGATCCCCAGGGCTCGGCCTCGAACAACTGGGTCACCTCGCAGTGGACGGATGAACTCACGAACGCGACGGAAGCGGTCGCCGCGAATCCGAATGCGATCGTGATGGCGACGCCATGGACGCCGCCACCGGCGTTCAAGACAGGCTCCGCAACCGGCGAGCCCTACGCAAACTGCAACAACGGCCTGCCGCAGGGCTATTGCGGCGGGTCGCTCGATCCGAGCCATTACGCGGACTACGCCAGCTACTTGAAAGACTTTATCGATTATTTCCGGAGTAACGGCGTGCATCTGTACGCAATCTCGATCCAGAATGAGCCGGACGCGAGCGTGCAGTATGAGTCCTGCTTTTGGTCCGAGAATAGCTACCTCTACAATCACACGTCGAATGCTGGATCCGCCATGGATAGGTGGATCGCAGGGAATGCGTCGGTGGTAACGGCGACCGGGACGAAGCTGATGATGCCGGAATCAGAGAACTTCAACACCAATTTCGCGACCGATTCGCTGAATGACCCGAATGCCGCGAGCAAGATCAGCATTATTGCCGGCCACATCTACGGCGGGAATCCGTTTTATTACACGCAGGCCGAGAACGCCGGCAAGGAAGTGTGGATGACGGAGCATTTGCTCAACGCTTCGGGATCGAGCTGGGAACATTTCCTCAACCCTTCGGGATCGAGCTCAACCATCCGCGATGCAATCAGCGCCGCCGAGGAAGTCCACAACTCGATGGTGACGGGGCAATACAACGCCTACGTTTGGTGGTGGATCTGGAACGATCCGGCAGCGGCAGAGGGCGTGACCTACGGCCTGATCAACAACAGCACGACAAATCCGGCCCCGACATACTTTGGCGACGCGATCGGGCAGTTCTCGAAGTTCGTGCAGCCGGGCTATTACCGGTACAACATTTCAGGCAGCCCGTCGAGCGGCATCTATGTCTCGGCTTATGCAGGGGCCGACAATGCCGGGACGGCGCACTACGTGATTGTGGCGATCAACGAAAACAGCACAGCCGTGAGTCAGACCTTCACGATCGACAACGCGACGGTGACCTCAATGACGCCGTACCAGACGAACTCGGCCGGCGGACTCAAGCCGCAGCCGGCGGTTTCGGTCTCTGGCGGCACGTTCACCTATAACCTGCCAGCGCAGAGCATCACGACGTTCGCGCAGTAAGCGGAACATCCTGAGGAATCCTGTTGAATCATAGTGACAAAATCCCAGAGGACTCGGAGGTGGTTATGAGCGCCCAAACACGCGCCGTGACACGCGCGATCCTGTTCGGACTCTTGAGCTGGTTCATTCCATTCGTTGCCGGATTCGTCCTGTTTCCGTTGAAGAAATTCAATGCTCCGCTGTTCAGCACGCTGATGTACCTGGTGGTTCTTGCCACCGCAGGAGTCTTGTTGAATCTCTACTTTCGCAAGCGGGCGGTTTCGATTCGCGAGGCCGCGCTGGTAGGTGCGGCTTGGCTTGTCATCAATCTGATCTGCGACTACCCGATGTTTGCCTACGGGCCGATGAAGATGACACCGCTGGGATACTACTCGGAGATCGGGCTGGTGTATCTGACGTACCCGGTGTTCGCGATCCTTGCAGCGCGGCTGGCACAAGCCTGAGAAGCTGCAGGTAGTTGGGCCGCTGTGAAGGCTTGGCGAACAGCCTGTGGGATGGTTTTGGCGGCAGGAGTACACTTGCGGCAGTCCCCTGAACGTCTCCAAGAGAAACCACCCCGGAGGTCACCCGATGAAACTGCATCTCCTCTTGCACAAAACCCGGCCGAAACGCAGGGATGCGCGCCTCTGCACATCCATTCTGTTGGCGTCGTTCGCTTGCGCCGCCCCCTTTGCCGCAAGCCAGTCCGCGGCCCAGTCGCGAATCGACCGCGACTTCGCCTATTCGGCGCAAGACGCCGCGCCTGCGACTCCGGCGGAAATGGAGATCTCGGCTCCGGTTCCCAACGTGGTACAAGCCAGCTCGGTGAGCCCGGCTGCCAATCCGTTCCTCTCGATCGCGCAAGACGGCGGCCAAAGCTCGTCTTCACCGAGCTCGTCTTCGACCACTGCTCCTGCCAAGCCTCCGGCTGCGAAGACGAAGTCTCCGCATCATGGGCTGGGCATAGCGCTGGCCGTACTCGGAACGACGACGCTGGCCGTGGGCGTAACCGCCTATGCGCTTGGCCGAACTGATATCTGTGCGAATGAGAAATCCGGCGGCTGCGTGGAAGCCAGGGACGCCGGGTTGGCCCTGATGCCCGTGGGCGCGGGCGTCGCCGTCACCGGGTTCTATCTGGTGTTCCACCGCTGAGGTTGGAACCGGACTGACCGGGTGCGCCACAACCGTGCGCCGCATGGTTCTGGCCGGGACTTTTGTGCCCGCGCGCTTCCTGATTGCCGCAGGCTGCATCTGCGCAGCGGCGAAACCGCCCGGACGGTGTGGTATCGTCGAATCAATCCCGCAGAAAAAATTCGTGGGATTTCCCCTGAGTCCAAATAGTCTGTTGCCTCGGTTTCGATCGTGTCTTCGGCCCACGGTTTTTCGCTTTTCAAGTTGGGTCGCCGCGCGGGGCACGAGTCTTCTATCTCACGCTTGAGGTGTACCGATTCGATGACCCCAATCAGCGAATCCACTGACGCCAACCTGGTTTTGACGCTGGAGGAGATCACCAACCTGGCGGAGCAGGAGGGCAAGCCGGCCGACACGCTGATGAACGTAGTAGCCCTGATCGCCAAGCGGTTCAGGACCGACGTCTGCTCGGCCTACCTGCTGGAGCCGGACCGGTCGAACCTGGTGCTCGCCGCCACGCTGGGCCTTCACCCGCGATCGATCGGCACCTTGCGCATGCCCCTGCATGAAGGCCTCTCCGGGCTGGTCGCCGAACAGTTGGTTCCCGTGGCTGTGCCTGACGCGCGCGAGCATCCGCGCTACAAATACTTCAAGGAATCGGGAGAAGAGGAGTATCACTCCTTTCTCGGCGTGCCGTTGATCGACCGCGGCGTGCTGCAGGGCGTGCTGGTGGTGCAGACCAAGGAGCCGAGAATCTTTCGCGACAATGAAATTCGCATGCTGGTGGAGGCGGCGGCCCAGGTTGCGCCCGTGGTGAGCGAGGCACGGACGCTCGACCGATTCGTTGCGCCCGCGCAGGAGAAGCTGTGGGAACTGGCGCGCAACGTGTGGTGGAGCTGGGACAACGAGTGCGTCAGCCTGTTTCGCGACCTGAATCCGGCGCGCTGGCGCCAGCTCAACCAAAATCCGATCGCGTTGCTGAACGAAGTCCCGCTGGCGGAAATCGAGCGGAGGGCCACTGAGCTGGTGTTGCACAGCCGCATCAATTACGCGTACCGGCGCCAGCAGGAGTACCTGCACGACGACCGCACCTGGGGCGCCAGCCATGCGGGCGTGCTGCGGCCGCGGCCGGTGGGGTATTTTTCCGCGGAGTTCGGCCTGCACGAGTCGCTCCCGATCTACTCCGGGGGGCTGGGCGTGCTGGCAGGCGACCACATCAAGAGCGCCTCGGACCTGGACATTCCGCTGATCGGGGTCGGGCTCTTCTACGGGCAAGGCTACTTTTTGCAGCGGCTGGACAAGGAAGGTTGGCAGCGCGAGGAGTATCTCGAGACCGACGTGAATCAACTGCCGATGCAGCAGGCCATCGGCGTGAACGGCGAGCCGGTGGTGGTGGAGATTGCCACGCGCGGAAGTTCGATTCGCGCCAAGGTGTGGCGCGCGAAGGTGGGCCGATGCGACCTGTTGCTGCTGGACTCGAATGTGGCCGGCAACGCGCCCGAGGATCTGGAGACGACCTCGCGCCTGTATGGCGGCGACGCGCGCACGCGCATCCGGCAGGAACTGCTGCTGGGCGTGGGCGGCTATCGCGCGCTCAAGGCCATGGGCATCACGCCGGGCGTTCTGCATCTTAATGAGGGCCACAGCGGATTCGCGGTCTTTGAGGCCATTCGCAGCCGCATGGAGGAGGAGGGCCTGGACTTTTACTCCGCTGCCCGCCAGATTCCACGCGAGGTGATCTTTACCACGCATACGCCGGTGCCGGCGGGACACGACCGCTTCAGTCCTGACCTGATCGAAGAGCACCTGGGGCCGCTGCGCGACGAGCTGGGCATTTCACACGAGAACCTGATGGGCTTTGGCCGCGAACATCCCACCGACAGCCAGGAAACTTTTTGCATGACGGTGCTGGGCCTGAAGCTGGCACGGCGCGTGAATGCCGTCAGCTCGCTGCACGGCGAGGTTTCGCGGGCCATGTGGCGAGGCTTGTACCCCGATGGGCCCGAGGATGCGGTGCCGATCGGCCACGTAACCAATGGCGTGCACGTGCCGTCGTGGCTCGCTCCGCAGATGCGCAGGCTCTACGATCGCCATCTCGGCGTGGGCTGGCAGCGCCAGAGCGGAGCGGCGCACACCTGGTCGGCTATCGAGAGTGTGGACGACGGCGAGCTGTGGGAGACGCACCTCAGCCTGAAAGGGCAGCTCTTCAACTTCCTGCGACGACGCGCGCACGAGCAGGCCGAACGTCGCAGCGAACCGGTGGAGGCCTTGAAGCGGCTGGACAAGGTGCTCTCGCCCGATGCCTTGACCATCGGATTCGCGCGCCGCTTTGCCACCTACAAGCGCGCCAACCTTTTGCTGAAGGATTTGGAACGGCTGGCTGCGATGGTGAACGACGCCAAGCGCCCGGTGCAGTTCGTCTTTGCGGGCAAGGCGCACCCGCACGACGAGCCAGGCAAGAGAGTGCTGCAGCAGATTGCGCAGATGATGCGCCACCGGGACTTCGGCGACAAATTCGTCTTTATTGAGGACTACGACATCAACGTGGGCCGGCACCTGGTGCAGGGAGTCGATGTTTGGCTGAACAATCCGCGCCGGCCGCTGGAGGCCTCGGGGACAAGCGGCATGAAGGTGGTTCTGAACGGCGGCCTGAATCTTTCCATTCTGGATGGGTGGTGGGCCGAGGCTTACGACGGGCTGAATGGATTCGCCATCGGAACCGGCAGAACGCAATCCAATATGGATGTGCACGACAGCCGCGACGGCGAGGCGCTTTACCGCGTGCTGATTGACGAGGTGATTCCGCTCTACTACCAGCGCGATCGCGATGGGCTGCCGCGTGGCTGGATCAAGCGGATGAAGCGGACGATCCGGACGCTGGGATGGCGGTTCAACGCCGACCGCATGGTGATGGATTACACGACGAAGTGCTACATTCCCGCGGCGGGAGGCACATCGAGCGAGGTGCGTACGCCGGCGTGACGGTTCGCGGCATTACCAAGTTGTCCGTTTCGGGTGTATACTGATCATGTACGGTGGACTTCCGTACATGATGGAGGCACATCCCATGGCGCTCGCTCTACGCACGGAACGGACTGAGGCTCGCCTGCTTCCCGAACAGAAGAAGCGAATCGAGCGCGCAGCCCGCCTCAAAGGCCTTTCGCTCTCGGACTTCATCGTGCAGCACGCAGACGAAGCCGCAAGAAGGACCATTGAGGAGCACACCACCTGGACACTCGGGGACCGGGATCGCGACGTCTTTGTCCAAGCTTTGCTTAACCCTCCGAGGCCCAGTTCGCGCATGAAGGAAGCAGCCCGGCGCTATAGGAAGCACAAGGGGGAAAGTGGCGCGTAAGCCTCTGGCCGCCAACTACAGAATCGAAGCGCTCGAGGCGCATCACGATCGGGCGAGCTTCTGTTGCAGTGTCTCCGAGCTCGACATCTATTTGCAGCAGCGCGCCGGCCAGGACCTTAAACGTAAACTCGCTGCCGTTTTTGTTCTCACACCGGATGGTGAAACCATCTCCGGGTTTTACACTCTTTCCGCGCACTCGATCGCAAGCGCGGACCTGCCGCTAGACCTGACAAAACGGCTACCGCGTTTTCCGCTTCCGGTTACGCTTCTCGGGCGGATGGCCGTCGCTCAGGCCTTGCAAGGGTCGGGATTAGGCGAGTATCTGCTGCTCGACGCCTTGAACCGTGCACTCAATGGATCGCGACAGGTGGCTTCGTGGGCCGTCGTTGTCGACGCCAAAGCCGGAGCGCGCAGTTTCTATCTCAAACACGACTTCGTTCCGCTGCCCACTTCTCCCGATCGGCTTTTCCTGCCCATGAAGACGATTGAGACGCTGTTCGCTGTGTGAATTGGAGAAGGATGAGCTCACCACTCCCGGCGAACACCGAAGGCGTCGAGTTGTTTGTCGTTGCTGACCAAAGGCAGATCCTCGTGGATGGCTTGCGCGGCGAGCATGAGGCTGCAGCGTGGAAACGAACTAACGAATCGGATCGAAGAACTCCGGGTCGACGTCGCCTTTCCCCTCGAGGAACCCGAGACGGGCGCCAACTGGCACAGGCTCACCCAGATCCATTGCTCTTAGCGATTCGGCATACGGCGCGCGGAGCGGCCCGCGCTCGGTAATGATGGCGGTAATGTACTTGGCTGGGGTGACGTCGAAGGTGGGGTTGCAAATGCCTACGCCATCGGGCGTGACTTGCTTTCCGGCGTAGTGCGTCACTTCCCTCGCCGGTCGCTCCTCGATGGGAATCGAATCGCCGGTCGCCGTGGCGAGATCGATGGTAGACCACGGCGCGGCCACGTAAAACGGAATGCCGTGCTCGCGCGCCAGGATGGCGACGCTGTAGGTGCCGATCTTGTTTGCGGTGTCGCCGTTGGCGGCGATGCGGTCCGCGCCCACAACCACGGCCTGAATCTTCCCCTGCCGCATCAGGCTGGCGGCCATGTTGTCGCAGATGACTGTCGTTGGAATGCCGTCGGCCATCAGCTCCCACGCGGTGAGCCGCGCTCCCTGCAAAAACGGCCGCGTCTCGTCGGCATAGACATGGATGCGCTTTCCCTGCTCGACCGCGGCGCGAATTACACCCAATGCGGTTCCATATCCACACGTAGCCAGCGCGCCGGCGTTGCAGTGGGTCAAAACGCCGCCGTCGTCCGGAAGCAGCTCCGCGCCGAATGCTCCCATCGCCTTGCAGGCGGCGATGTCTTCGTCGTACATGGCGTTTGCCTCGGCCAGAATTTTTTCCTGGATTTGGACGAGGGTTGTGTTGGCCGCGAGCAGCTTGGCAAATAGCACCTTCATACGATCGATAGCCCAGAAAAGATTCACCGCCGTGGGCCGCGTGCCGGCGAGCCGCGCGCAGATTTTCTCAAACTCCGGCGCGAACTCCCGCGCTGTGGTTGCCTTGGTGTTTTTCGCGCCCAGCGCAACGCCATACGCCGCCGAGACGCCAATCGCCGGCGCGCCGCGCACCACCATGGTGACGATGACGTCAGCCACCTGTTCGTGGGTTGTGGCGAGCACGTAGCTCTCTGCAAGCGGGAGCTTGGTCTGGTCGATGAAGCGGACGCCCTCGGGGGTCCACGTGAGGGTAGGAATCATGCAATTTCAGTGTAAATGGCATTGCATGCAGCGGCCTTTTGGGCTGGCGTTTCAGGCCGGAAATGATGAAAACCTTTTCATTTTCCGCTGGACGCAAGCAGCCGCGCTGGATAGAGTGTTTGCGAACCCTTTCAACCGGCCTTTTTTGAATCCTGCGGAGGAAGAACTTCTATGGCATCGCGCTCCACACCCCCGGCTGCGCCCAGTGCGCCCAATTACACAGTTCCGTTCATCATTGTCACCGGCCTGTTCTGCATCTTCGGATTTTTGACCAATCTGAACAGCAATCTGTCGCCCAAGCTGGAAGACATCTTCAATCTCAGTCACGCGTGGTCGAACCTGGTGACATCGGCGTGGTTCTTTGCCTACCTGGTCTTCTCGGTCCCCGCGTCCAAGGTGATTGAGGCCGTTGGCTACAAGCGGACCATGGTGATTTCGCTATTTGTGATGGTGGTGGGCGCCCTGCTTTTCGTGCCTGCGGCCAGCATGATCAGTTTCCCGTTCTTCCTCACCGCCAGTTTCGTGCTGGCCACCGGCGTTTGCGGATTGCAGACCTCGGCGAATCCTTACGTTTCGATTCTCGGGCCCGAGCACAGTGCTCCGGCGCGGCTCACCCTGGCGCAGGCATTCAATTCCCTGGGGACGGCAATGGCTCCGATTGTGGTCGGCGTATTCATCCTGACCGATCCTGCAAAGGTGAAGAGCCAGGCAGCCATCGCCCATACCGTGCAGGGGCCTTATATCGCCATCGCGTGTGCCCTGCTGGCGCTGGGCTTCATCATTATGGGGATGCATCTGCCGGCCATCACGGGGACGCGCGATTTCCGGCCGGCGAAGGATGGCAACGCGATCGCCGGACGCAGCATCTGGACCTACCGGCACACGGTGCTGGCCATGGTTGGGATTTTCCTTTATGTCGGTCTCGAGATTGCGCTAGCCGCGAATGCCATCAAATTCTTCGAGACGCAGGGGAGTGCGATCGACGACTACCTGCGGTTCGCGCAGCCCTTCGGCCATGCGGTCAGTCGTTTTTATCCGCAGGGAATCGGGGAAAAGGAAGTCGCCGCCGTGCTGGCCTTCTGCTATCCCCTTGCCATGATGATCGGACGTTTCGCGGGAACCGTGCTGATGAAGTCCATCAAAGCCCACAAGTTGCTGGCCTTCCTGGGCGTTTTGGGCGTTGCCCTTCTGGTCGTCGGGATGTTTTCGACAGGCCACCTAGCCATCTGGTGCCTGATTCTGTGCGGCTTCGCCAACTCCATCATGTATCCGACGATCTTCGCACTCGGCATCGCCGAACTGGGACCTTTAACCAGCAAGGGCTCGGGCGTGATCACGCTCGGCAACGTGGGCGGCGCGGTCATTCCGCCGCTCTTCGGGCTGATCGCCGACAAGACGAGCTATCAGCACGCATTCCTGCTGCCCATCGCCTGCTATCTCTTCATGACCTATTACGGTGTTTCGGGATACAAGCCGGAGCGCAAGGCTGCAGGTTAGCTTTTCTTCAGCATTCTTCCACCAGGCCCTTCGGCGCGTGCCGGAGGGCTTGATATTTTCAGGTGTGCGCAGCGCGAGTGGATCGAGGAAAAGCCCGGGAAAATGCAGGAATTTCCTCGCTGATGTTCGCGGACACTCTGCCTCGGAGCGATACAAACATCTGCACAGCATCGGGACAGCGGCTGGAGCGTGTTGCGACAGCGTTTGTCTGGCCGCACGACACTCTGAATCGCAGCGGAGCAATGGCGCCGCAAGAAAACTTAAAGAATATGACTAAAGTTATTTCGGCTCGGACCGATGAAGGGGGTGGATGCGAACAGGCCCATCCGGAAATGACGGCGGCTTTGGCACGACCAGCAAGGCGCCAACGGATCTGAGGGCAGCAGGGCATCCGAAAAGGAGTTGATCCCATGGCCCTCGGTGTTTTGAACAATCTGCCGGCAATCTACGCTGAGAACAACCTCAACAACACGAACAACAGCTTGCAGACGGTGCTGGAGCAGTTGTCGTCGGGGTCGCGCATCAACTCCGGAGCGGACGACGCGGCGGGTCTCTCACTGGTGAACGGCCTTGCGGCAAACTCGGCTGCGCTGACGCAGTCTGGAACCAACGCCACTGAGGGGGTGGGGCTGCTGCAGGTGGCCGACGGCGCGCTTTCCCAGGTGACAAGCCTGTTGAATCGCGCCATCTCACTGGCTACGGAAGCCTCGAACGGCACGCTCAACAGCTCGCAGGAAGCTGCGGCGAACCAGGAATATCAGTCGATCCTCTCCGAGATCAACAACATTGGATCGACCACGACATACAACCAGGTCCAGGTCTTCAGCGGCTCGCAGGCGGGCGTGTCCATCTACACGGGCGATTCTTCTTCGACCGGCTCGTCGATCGACAGTTTGTTCTTTGCCAAGCTCACATCAGCCAGCGTGGGCGATGCCGGCGGTTCGGTGGAGCAGAGCAACACCGGCCAGTTCATCGATCTCTCAACCGACGCGGCCGGACCGGTCCTGAACCAGGCCGCTAAGCAGAGCGATGCCATCGCGGGCAACCTGATTTTCACCATCACGAATCCCGACGGGACCACCAGCACCCTCACGACCTCGGCGGACACCGTGAGCGGCCTGATCGCGGAGATCAACAAGGACGGCATTCCGGGCGTAACAGCCAGCTTTACCACGGCAGCCGCGGTGGGCGACGGCGCTGTGGCCGGCGGTGACACCGGCATCCTGGTCACCAACACGAATGCCAATGTCAGTGTGGCCTATTCCGTGGCGGCCGCGGGACCGCCGGCGACCGCTGCCTTCGAGGACACAACCACGGTCGAGACTCCGGCGGCCTTCTTCACCAGCAACGATGCGACAACGACCATCAGCTATGTGCCTGCCGGCGGCGGCGACCAGACGGCGGACCTGTCGAACACCAACCTGACCACGCAGGGCAACGCGCAGAATGCGGAGTCGGTGCTCAATTCGGCCATCACCTATGTAGCCGCGCAGGATGGATATATCGGCGCGCAAATCAATACGCTGACCGCAATCAGCCAGGTGATGAGCACGCAGCAGGAGAATGTGGTTTCAGCGCAGAACGCGGTGCAGGCGACCGACTACGCTTCGGCCACTTCGAACATGTCGAAGTACGAAATTCTGAGCCAGACGGGCATCGCGGCTCTTGCGCAGGCGAATCAAGTGCAGCAGGAAGTGACCAAGCTCCTGCAGTAAGCGGCAAAGTTTGAGTAAGACTGCAGTATCTTCAAGACAACCCAGGGACAGGGCGGCGGCAGAGCGAAAGCTTTGCCGCCCTTTCTTTTGAAACCGGGACTATGGGACTGCGGGACTGCGGGACTGCGGGACTACGGGACTGCGGGACTACGGGACTGCGGGGCCTACGCCGCAGCAGGGTTCTGAGGACGTAGCCGTTTGAGAAGGACTCTCAACATGCAGCCGGTTCGCTTGCAGAGCTCCTCCGATGTATCAAGATGATCCGGGGATCCGAGTCCAAGTCCCCGTGCTATCACTAGCTGCGTTTCGACCTCAGAAATCGATCCTCGCGCATGTCCGAGAAACTGAATGTACTCTCCTCTCGTCGTGCGGCCATAACCTTCGGCGATGTTGCTCGCGACTGAAACTGCGGCCCGCCTGAGCTGATTCGTCAGTCCGAATCTCTCGGACTCAGGAAACGACTGCGTAAGGCGATAGATCGCGAACGTCAACTCGATCGCGCGCTGCCAGACTTCAAGCTGCCTGAAGGATTCTCCCATGATTCGGCCCTTTCTTTGTCGTGTGGTTCCATCATTTCGCAGTCTCGAAGTCCCGTAGTCCGCTAGTCCCGTGGTCCGCTGGTCCCGCAGTCCCATTCGCCGTTCTTGAGATACTCGTCGATCCCATTTGCGGCTTTGCGCCCCGCGCCCATGGCGAGAATCACGGTTGCCCCGCCGGTGACAATGTCGCCGCCGGCAAAGACGCCGCGCTTCGAAGTACGCATGGTCCCGGGATCGGCCACGATGTAGTTGCGCTTGTTGGTGGCGAGGTCGGGCGTGGTGCTCTGGATAAGCGGATTGGCGGTCGTCCCCACGCCGATGATGGCTACGTTGACCGGCAAGACAAACTCCGAGCCGGGGATTGGCACCGGGCGGCGGCGTCCATCGGCATCGGGCTCGCCTAGCTCCATACGCACACAGCGCGCGCCGGTCAACCAGCCGTTCTTGTCGCCCAGGAATTCGACCGGATTGGTGAGCATGCGGAACTCGATGCCCTCTTCGCGCGCATGCTTCACCTCTTCGGCGCGGGCCGGCATCTCAGCTTCTGAACGGCGATAGACGAGCGTCGCAGTCTTCGCGCCCAGCCGGCGCGCAGTGCGCACTGCGTCCATGGCTGTATTGCCGCCGCCCACCACGATCACGCTGCGGTCACAGCAATCGTAGATCGGCTCGTCAAAATCAGGAAAACGGTAAGCGCGCATCAGGTTGGCGCGAGTGAGGAATTCGTTGGCCGAGTAGACGCCGTTCAGGTGCTCGCCGGGCACGCCGAGAAAAACGGGCAGACCCGCGCCGGTGGCCACAAAGACCGCGTCGTAGCCTTCCACGCGCATCAGCTCGTCGAGCGTCACGCTTTTGCCCACCACCACGTTAGTCTCGAATTCCACGCCCATGCGCCGCAGATTGTCCACTTCTTCCTTCACGATCGATTTAGGCAGGCGGAATTCCGGAATGCCGTAGACGAGGACGCCGCCGAGCTCGTGGAGCGCCTCAAAGACGCGTACGCGATGGCCCTTCTGAATCAGATCTCCGGCCGCTGAAAGCCCTGCCGGGCCGCTGCCCACGACGGCCACGCTCCTGCCCGTGGGCGGATCGATGGCGGGCAATCCGAGCTGGCCGCTCTGGCGCTCGAAGTCGGCGATAAACCGTTCCAAGTTGCCTATTGCTACGGGCTCGCCCTTTCTGCCGAGAACGCAGCCGCCTTCGCACTGGCTTTCCTGCGGACACACGCGGCCCGTGATGGCGGGCAGCGCGTTGTCCTCGCGCATCTTCGCCGCCGCGGCCAGAAAATCGCCCGAATAAATCAGGGCCACAATCTCCTTGATCTTGACGCCCACCGGGCAATCCAACTGGCAGCCGGGCTTAGCGCAGGCAATGCAGCGCGTGGCCTCATTCACGGCGCCTGAAGCAGCCAATCCCCGGTTCACTTCCTCAAAGTTATGTGCGCGTACTTGAGGATCGAGCTCCGGCATGTGCACGCGCGGAATCTGCATCCGCTCCTTCAGGGGAAGCGAATTCGCTTCAGGCATAATGCTTCTCCCCTTGCGCCTCGAGCCTCGCGCGCAGTTGCGCCGCCTCTTTCTCTTTGCTGGCCAGCGCGGCGCGCAGCGCGGCGAGTTCCTCCTGCTTGTGCCGCTCAAACTCCTTCAGAGACTGGCACTCCTGGCTGCGATACATGGCGTTGCGCTGCATCAGGACGTCAAAATTTACAAGCGACGCATCGAATTCCGGCCCGTCGACGCAGGCAAACTTGCTCTGGTTACCGAGCAGGACGCGGCAGCCGCCGCACATGCCCGTGCCGTCCACCATGATGGAGTTCAGGCTGACCATGGTCTTGATGCCTAACGGCCTTGTGATTTCGGCTACGGCGCGCATCATGGGCACAGGGCCAACCGCCAGCACAAAATCCAGCTTGCGGCCGGCAGCGATCAGTTCAACAAGCTTTTTGGTCACAAGGCCGCGTTCGCCGTAGCTGCCGTCGTCAGTGAGCATGTAAGCCTCATGGCTCGCTGCGCGCACTTCGTCTTCAAAGACCACCATTTCTTTGCTGCGCGCGCCTTCAATGAAGATGACGTGATTGCCGGCCTCGCGGAGCGCGTTGGCGGTGGGCAGCGCCATGGCCGTGCCCACGCTTCCGGCCAGAATCACGGCCGTCCCGTAGTTCCTGATCTCAGAGGGCCGGCCCAGCGGACCGACGACATCGAGAATCGAGTCGCCCGCCTCAAGGGAGTTGAGCAGCGAGGTGGTCTTGCCCACGGCCTGCACAGCGATGGTGATGGTGCCCGCCGCAGGATCGGCGCTCTTGATAGTGAGAGGAATGCGCTCGCCCCGGTCGTGGAGCCGCAGAATGACGAACTGCCCCGGCCGCTGCTTGCGCGCGATGCGCGGCGCTTCGACGATAAACTGCCGGATGTTGAGGCCGGCGGTGCGGGCTTCCATGATCCTGAACATGGTCTGACTCGTTCTTCGCTTCGATCCCTGTTGCACGTTCCAGGGCCCTGAACCAAGGCGGATCGTGCCTCGCTCAGGACCGTGAAACACACTGCCGTGCCGGTGCGCGGATCGCTCGAAGGCTCCTCGTTCAGCCTTGATTATTCAGGAATTGCGGGTTTTGGCTTGTGACGCGAGTCACGCGCCGGATGGCGCCAGCTTCGCGGGCGGGATGAGCCGGTGGCTTACCCTTGCCGCGCCTTCCAAAGCAGATACAGCCCCCAGGCCGCCACTGTGCATTCGTCCCGGATTGTCCCGTCGAGCATCATGCGTTCAAATTCCGGGATGGGAACGGAATGAACCGCCAGATCGTGCTCCTCGGCGTCGGGATTTTTCTCCGCCGGCGTAAGGCTCGAGGCCAGAAACACGTGTTCGCGCTGGTGTACGAAACCGTAGGCAATCCACAAGGTGCCCAGTTGAATCATCTGCGCGGCTTTGAGTCCGAGCTCTTCCTGCAATTCGCCGCGCGCCAGCTCCTCGGGATCTTCGATCTCCCTCTCCCAAGTCCCCTGGGGCAGCTCCAGGGCACGCTCCTGAATGGTGTAGCGGAACTGTTCCACCAGCCAGACGCGCCCGTCCTCGATGGGCAGAATGATGGCCCCGTCGTGCTTCTCAACGACGCCATAAATGCCCTTTTGGCCGTTCGAGCGCAGGATCTCGTCCTCGCGCACGCGCATCCAGCGGTTGCGGTAGACTTCGCGGCTTGAAAGCGTGGCGATGGTGCGATCGTCGCTTTGTCCGGGGTGGTCGTGGGCCGGATACATCGGTTCTCCTCGAGGGTTGCGCGGGCAGGCGTGCAGCATGAGTCCGTCTGGCAGTGCGGTGAATCCGCAGCGCGTTGAAAAACAACCGCAGATCCTTCGACTCCGTTTGGCCGAAAAACCGGCCAAACTTCGCTCAGGATGACAAGCTATTTATCATGCGAGCTTCAGAAACATGACACTAGCAGTTGACCACAACAGCCGAACAGCCGGGACGCGCAGGCCTCCATTGCACCAGGAACTCGGTCAGGGCTGAGGACTCCATGCTCCGCATGGCTTCAAACTCGCCGTTCTTCTGGCTGTAAAGCAGCGCGCCGTGCTCGCTCAGGACGGCCAGCGCCGGAACGCCTTTTTTGAGCGGGACTCCATATTTCTCAGCGAGGTCGAGGTTGGCATCGTAGCGGCCAATGTTGATGTGGACCACGACGAAGTTCGACTCGATGAGAGGCCGGTTGCGATCGTCGTGCATAAAGAGATCCAGCACCTGGCAGTCGCCGCACCAGTTGCCGCCAAAGTCCAGAAGAATGCGGCGGTGCGTGGCCGCGGCCGTCTTGAGGGCGGCGGCCAAGTCGGCCCTGGCTTGCGAAGGATCGGGAAAAACGTCACGGCCGGCAGAGTTGGCTGCGGCGCTGCCGAGCGCCAGTAACCCCGCAAGGGCGAGCAGCTTGACGGTCTTCAATGGGGAAACCTCCTCGACTGTTTCCAGTCTGCCACAACCGCCCGTCGCCGAGCATCCTGCTGCGGATTTGTGCGACAATAGGAGTTTGAGGAAGCGCGCGGTGTAAGGCGCTGCGCGCGGAGGAACATCGATGGGCGATCTACTTCAGCCGTGGCATATCGTGGTGCTGGCCATCCTTGCGTTTGTGCTGTTCGGGGCCAAGCGGCTGCCGGAGCTGGGTAAAGGATTGGGCGAGGGATTGAAGGGCTTTCGCGAGGGCCTGAAAGGCATCTCCGATCCGCCACCGCCTGCGCCGCCGGCTCAGCAGCAGAACACGCCACCCCCGCCTCCGGCTTCGAACGCACCGGTTGAGCCGAAGTAAAGGGGCTTCAGTAAGACACCCGAAATAACGCTGCCTTCGCGGGCAGCGCAGGGATTTCGGCCTCAAGCGCACCGTGCGCAGTCGTGCCGCGAGACACCAGAATCTTAAGCGAAATTGAAAAGCCTGTGCCAACGCACAGGCTTTCGTGTTTCCAAGGCTGAAAATGGGGCTGAAAAATCGGCTGTGCGCCTACTTGTAATCCTGCGCGGAGGGATAATAGCCGCGCTTGGCGATCACGGTAACGTTGGGCCGGTCGACGCGGACATCGATGTTGCGGAATTTGTCGTCGTAGATCGACTCGTGGCTCAGGTAGCCCAGCGTGTACTGGTCGCGGGCCTCTGAGGCGATCTTCGCGTAGCTGCGCTCGATGCCGTTCACGCCGCCCTCGGCGTAATAATCGCCGCCGGTTTCGGCAGTGTACCGGTAAAGAATATTGTCGTACACGCCAGTCAAGGGGATGTGGATGCGGTCAACCCACTCCCCGCCCCAGTGCGCCGTGTCGCCGACCAACGTGCCATAGACGGCGATCTTATTGGTTTGCAGGTAGCGCACCACTTCTTTCCACGAGGCCTTGCTGCCATATTCCTTGCCGTCGGAGATGACGAAGATAATGCGCCGGCGATCCTTGGGACGCGTGGAGAGCTCTTTGGCAGCAGCCAGGATTGCGTCGTTGAGGGTATGAATCTCCTTGGGAAGATTGAGCTCCCCGATTGTCTGCGTCGACTTGCCCGGCTGCAGATTGGGGTCAGGGCAATTCCCGTTGATGGAGATTGCACAGGCTGAGAACGGTGAGCTTGGGTCGGGCACCATGGGGTCGCTGCCGGTGGCCTGCGCTAATGAAAGCACTGCAGGAAGCCGGGCGCTCTGCGCGCCGGTAAAGCCTGTCCACTCCTTGGGGCCGTTGGTGTAGGTGAAGACTGCGGCTTCGTCATAAGGCGCAAGCGCACCCTGGATGGATCCCATGGAGTTGTTGACCTGCGTCATGATGTTCGAGGGCAGGGTCTGATCGACGACAAAAGCGATGGAGAGCGGCTCCGGATCCACGCTGAACACGCGCAACGGCTCGCGGGTGCTGTTCTCGTAGACAGTGAAGTCGCGCCAGGTAAGCCCCGAGACCAAATTCCCTTTGGAATCCTTCACCGTGACGGGAACCTGAACGAAGTTGACCTGGACGACGAACTGTGCCATCGCGCCGCTGCCCTGTTCAGGAGGGGTGGCCTGCGGGGTTTCTCTCGGCTCGACCGCAGGCTCCTGGCTTGGGAGGGTGGGTGGCTGCTCGGGGGCAGACTGTGCCGGACTTGCAGCCGGGGATGAGCTTGAATTGGACGGGGTCTCAGCGGCGCCAATTCCGGGCGTGATTGCCCCGTTCACGCCTGGGAGCGGCGGCGGAGCTTGCGGCGTGGGCGCATCTGGAACGGGAGTTTGCTGCTGCTGAGCCGGAATCCCTGAGGCCAAAATCAGCCCAATACCCAGAAGTCCCACCGGCGCAATGGCTTTCCAATGCTTCACCGCGAAGTTGTCCTCCCCAATGCCCTTGATCTTGATGCGGACCGCTGAACGGAGCGCAGAGCGTACCGCTGAACGAGCGGCTGAAACTGGCGACACGCGCCAGAAAGGCCGCAACTCACAGACTATCAGACGCGGCAGAGGCGCGCAGGTTGCCTCAATCGACGCGAACATGCCCGCAAGCATGCGCACGAACGGGCGGGTTATGCTTTCTTAGGAGTCGAGTTTTCGTCTAACGGAGCATCATGCGCGTAGGGTGTGTCCGAGGGATCGGAATTGCCGTGTTTTTGGTTGGCTTGCCGGTGTTGGCGGCGCCTGGATGGGCTCAGCTTGCGCCTTCGCCCGACGCGCCTCCGGTGAGCACTGCGCCGGCTCCTCCACCGGAAGAGACGCCGATGGAGACCCTCAAAGTGAAAGTGAACCTGGTCGACCTGTTCTTCACGGTCAAGGACAAGAGCGGAACCCTGATTCCGCATCTCACGCGCAATCAGTGCGCTGTGGCCGAGGACAAGGCGCCGCAGACATTCAAGAGCTTTGTGGCGGAGACCGACCAGCCGCTCACTCTTGGAATTCTGCTCGACACCTCGGGCAGCCAGCAACGAGTGCTGCCGCTGGAGCAGCAGGCAGGCAGCCAGTTTCTGGAGCAGGTTTTGCGGAAGCAGGATGAAGCCTTTCTGGCTGAATTCGACGTGAATGTCGACCTTCTGCAGGACTTCACGAACAGCCCGCACCTGCTGGCTCGCGCCATGGACAAAGCGCAAATCAACATCGGCGGCGGATCTCTAGGCCCTCCCGGCCTCGGCGGCGGACCGGTCCCCATCAGCAATCCCAAGGGCACGGTGCTTTATGACGCGATATTCGAGGCTGCCACCAAGAAACTCAACCAGGAGGCCGGCCGTAAAGCACTCATCATCCTGACGGACGGCGAGGATGAAGGCAGCGATCATAAGATCCGCGACGCCATCGCCGCGGCGGAGAGAAACAACATCATCATTTACGTGATCCTGATTGCCGACCGGGAGATGTACTGGAGCCAGGGAGAAGGCTATTACGGCTACTCCCCGGCAAAGCAGATCTCGGACGAGTCCGGCGGCCGGCTGATCGACGTGGGCAACAACGGCGCCAAGCTGCAGGCTGCGTTTCAACAGATCGAAGCCGAGCTGCGCACGCAGTACGTGGCCAGTTACACCCCCAGCAATACAAAAGAGGACGGGACATTCCGGCACATCGGGTTGGAGTGTCACGGCGATAACGGCGAAAACCTCAAAGTGCAGGTGCGCAAGGGCTACTACGCCCCGTCGCCCGAGAACTAAGAATCCGCTTGGCGCTTTTGATTCTCCGGCTTGCGACCATGGGGGTCTTTGAATGGATTTCGAAATGAAATTCGCCATCGCTGTCGTGGTGACCATCGCCTTGCTCACCGGCATTCCCCTCCTGGCGCAGGACTCCGCTGCAGACGCGAACGCGAGCCCTTCGGGGAGTGACTCCGCAAAGGTGACCTACGCGCCGGCCGCTGGAGGGTTCGGCGACCTGGCGGCTTCGCACGCGTGGGAGATGTCCGCGGTGACGGGCGAGCTCGAAGGCAGGCTGGATTCAAGGATCGCCAAAGTGGGCGATCGCGTTGTGCTCAAGACCACGGAAAAGGTGCAGACCTCCGACGGAACGATGATTCCCAGAGGTTCGCGGCTGGTGGGCCACATAACCGAGGTGCAGGCATACGATCAGCAACACGGGCCGGCAAAAATAGCGATTGCATTCGACCGCGCGGAGCTGAAGAACGGGCAAAGCATTGCGGTTTACGCGTTGATCCGTGGTGTGAGCCCGAGCGGCATGGCGGCGAATTCGATGAACGACGATCGGATGTCGGACATGCCCTCGGGTAGCAGTGGAAGGATGGGTGGCGGCCAGTTTGCGGGCTATGGCCCCGGCGGAGTTGGTTTGGACAGACCCACTGAGACGCTCCCGGGCGGCGGTGGCACGCTTGACCGAAGCGCCGATGCGGCCGCTTCAGAGCGCGATAGAGCGAAAGCAAATCTTGGATCGACTGAGGATTCATTGGCTACAGGACGCGGCGACTTGAGCGCGGACACCAGCGCTCATGGGGTTGCGGCAGCACGCGCTCGACCGCATCCGACGAACATTCCCGGCGTGATGCTCGCCGGCAACAGCACCTCTTCGGGCGTGTTGCTGGGCTCACTCAAGAACATTCAATTCGAGAGCGGAACGCAAATCCAGTTGGGCGTTGCGGCGGACCGGTAAAGACAGTGATCAGTGGTCAGTGGTCAGTAGCCGGTCAGCAATGGCCAGCCTCGAATCGGAGCCCGCAGTTCACGACCGAACGGGCCACAGCACGAAAAGAGCTGATCACTGACAACTGATCCCGAACACTGTGCTGTTTTCGGACAGTACGTTACCTAAGTTGCGCGACGCCGTAATCTGGCGCAGAGAAGGGTGCTTCGGTAGTATCGGCAGCAATAGAAGAAACTTGAGGCCGCCGGCGAAAAAAACTTCGGCCTCAAGCGATTCCCGCTCCGAGGTGCTCTCATGACGATCCAATGCGCTGCCCAGGAAGGCTTCGAAATCAGTCCGAGGTTCCGGCAAACGATTGAGGAGCGCATCGCGCGACTGGAGCGCGACGCCGATCACGACGAAGCGCAATTGGACCGGCTGGAGGACATCGACCATGTTCGCCGTCAGATGCGCCTTGTGGCCGTCGAACGCGCCGAGGCTCTCCGCTTGAGGCTGTTCCTCGATCGCTCCCGAGTTCGGGGGCAGCGCCCGCTGATCCAGCTGTAACGACAGTTTTCAGTATTCAGTGGTCAGTGGTCAGCTGCCGGCTCTGTACAGTTCGCAGCCCAATTGGAAGCGGCGCGAGACAATTCCTTCATCGTCAATGCCCAACAAGCGGTTCCACAGGAGCGCGTGTTTCCACAACTGCGCGGTACCCAATTCGCTCGTAGACTGAATTTATAGCGGAGGCGTTTCAGGCCGTGCCGGATTTGAATTATTTTGTCGTGGACGTTTTCGCCGTCGAGCCGCTGGCCGGAAATCCGCTGGCCGTGGTGATGAACACGTGCGGTTTGGCCACGGAGCGGATGCAGGCGATTGCGCGCGAATTCAATCTGTCGGAGACAACGTTTGTCGAGCGCAGGCCAGCGGAGATCGAGCGGGTTGAGGGCGTACGCGTGCGCATCTTCACGACGAGCGAAGAACTGCCTTTTGCAGGCCATCCGACGCTGGGCACGGCGGCAGTGCTGAAAGCTCAGGCGCCTGATACCGTCGAGGGCGACACGGTGACGCTGGCACTCGAAGTTGGGCCGGTGCCGGTGCGCTTTGAGGAAAGCCGTGCTGGATCTGCGGGGCTCTTCGGAGAGATGACGCAGCGCGATCCGGAGTTTGGTGCGGAGCTGGATCCAACAGTTGTCGCTCGCCTGGCGGGTTTGTTGCCAGACGACCTCGATCCCGCACTGCCGCCACAGGTGGTTTCGACGGGAACGGCCTTCGCGATTGTGGCCCTGCGCTCCGAGGCTGCGCTGTCGCGCCTCAAGGTGAATCAGGAGGAGGCTACCGCGTGGCTGCGCGACCGTGGGGCGCGGTGGTTCTATGTCCTCGCCCCTGCACTCGATCAAGACCAGGACGGCACGAAGTACAGGGCGCGCATGCAGTTCTACGGCGGTGAAGATCCGGCAACGGGTTCGGCAGCCGGGTGCGCCATCGCAACCCTCGTGGCTCGCGGCGCGGTTCCGTCGGGCACGCGTGTGCACCTGCGGCAGGGTGTGGAGATGGGCCGGCCGAGCGATCTTTTCCTCTCCGCCAAAAGAGAATCGGCGAGGGTCCGCGATGTGCGCGTCGCGGGCAGCACAGTTCTTGTTGCAAAAGGACAGCTTTTCCTGCCGTGATGCACATGCTTTCAACAGAAATTCATCTTCGCAAGTGACGGTGTGTGTTGGTAGTAGCCGTTTTCCACTTGTTTCAGTCGGATTTTCAGCGGCATCTTCGTTTCTTATTCCCTCTTTTCATCACTCGCCGCTGCTCGTACTGTTTCGATTCGTAGCAGACAATTCCTCTGGCGCGTTTCGACTGGAATTTTCGGGCGCGCCAAAACGCTGAGCATTTGACCGCGAAGCAAGACGAAATGCGGTCCTACAATGAACGTGCCCTTTCCGGCGTCTTACAAGGAGTCTTTTACATCCACCCCACAGACGAAGACCTGTCTGTGGGGACCCCGGAGATGAAAAAGCCACTTGGCGGTTGCGGGTCCGGGTATAGCAATTGTGGAACCGCGGTAGCCGCGGAGGGTCTTGTGCCGGTTGCCGGTTGTGTGAGCGGTCGCGCCCTTCTTGGTCGCGGGCCTCTGCGCCAGTAAACTGGAACCAACGATCCAACGAACGTGAGCACGTGTTGCTCCCGCGTACCGGGCCGAACATTTGAAGACTTGAACCGCCAGGCCGGCGGTGAGCTGTTGCCTTGAATCATGTCCTTGAAATTGCACCCAGGAGCAACGCCCAGACCATGCGTCCAAAGAAAGTGATTCTCTGTGTAGACGACAACGAACAAGAGCTCTCCGTGCTCAAGTTCACGCTGGCAACGAATGGCTATCGCGTGCTGGCGGCTTCAAATGGCCAGGAGGCGATCGCCGTTTTTGCTACGGCGCCGCAAATCGACCTTGTCCTGGCCGACACCAACATGCCCCAGATGAGTGGAGTTCAGCTTGCCGAGCGCCTCAAGTGCATGCGATCCCATGTACCCATGCTGCTGCTCGCCGATGGGCAGGCGGCTGGAGAGATCCATGTGGCCGATGCGGTGATGGCGCGGAAGGGTTGCTCTTCGCTCGAACTGCTGGAGCGCGTGAAAGTGATGAGCGCGCGCAAGCGCGGCCCGCGCAAGGGCGCGCAGCGCATCCCTCAGGACGAGGCTTTGGCTGCTGCTTCGTGAGAACGGCATAATGATTCCATTAGCCGAAAGGATGCGACATGGAAGACCCTGCCGCCAAAACGCCGCCCTCAGAGGCCGGGCTTGGATCGGTTGCGATGGCTCCGGCATGGCATACCTCAGTCGTTCTTCTGCTTCTTGCGGCGATGGTCGCAGTCTCCTTCCTCGGCGGCCGCAATGCCGCCGGTCACATCCACCATCGGCAGGTGGGCTACGCCGTGGTCATGGCCGCCGAGTGGCTCATCTTCGGCTTCATCGCCATCGGCCCGCGATGGCACGGGCCCTCGCTCAAGGCGCTCGCCGGCCGCTTCTCGCCGACCTTGCGCTCCGTTGCCCTCGATCTGGGAATCGCAGCCGCGTATCTTCTCGTCGCCAACATCCTGCTCGCCGCCGTTGGATTCGTCCTTGGGCACTTGATGAAGGCCGGCGACACCGAAGCCCTCAAAAACCTGCTTCCCCATACCATTTTGGAAGACTCCGTTTTCCTGCTGGTGGCGCTCACCGCCGCAATCTGCGAGGAGACGATCTTCCGCGGATATCTCCAGCGCCAGTTCGCCGGCTGGACTCGCAATGCCGCCGCGGGCATCGTTTTGCAGGGGATCGCGTTCGGGGCAGCGCACGCATACCAGGGGACAACCCAGATCATTGTCATCGCCTTTTACGGCTGCATGTTCGGGTGGCTCGCATGGTGGCGCAAGAGTCTCCGGCCTGGCATGCTAGCCCACTTCCTCCAGGACGGCATTGGCGGCCTTGCGCTGGTGAAATTCATGAAGTAGCCGCCGCATTCCGCACCCATCAACACTGGCTTGAGCGCGGCGGGCGCAATCGCCGGCGGATTGTTTGAATACGCACATTTCCAATCCGGCTTGCGACAGAGAGCGGACCAAATCGAGTTTGAGCAGTTAGGGAGTAGAGAGTAGAGAGACGGCTAGATACGCCAGCCAGCCCTACTCCCAATTCGCTGGCCGCTGTTCCCTGCCTTACCGGCTTCCCTCTTGACGATGGTGCATCGCTATGGGCATACTCGCCATCGATGGCTTTAGATTGGGGCCATCGGCCGGCGGTGAAGTGCTGCTGCCGGTGAAAGTTGGTTCGTATGGACCTGGTTCTTTTACGTCTTCTTTTTGTCATTCTGCTTGCCACGGTTTGTTACTTCCTCCGGCCCTTTGGGCTGCAGACGGGTTGGGAAGGCGCAATCGCGGGAGCGGTCGCGGCCGGCGCGGTCATCGTTTTTGAATTGCGCGTCAGGGCTCTCACATTGCGCCGGCTGATCGGCGCCGTTGTAGGCAGCATTCTCGGCATCATTGGCGCAGCGCTGTTTTGCCTTGTGCTGCGTTCGGCGCCAATCTCCGGCGCGAACTCCGCAGCGTTGCAGATCTTCGTGCTTCTGTTGATGACTTACGTGGGCCTGCTGGTGGGCGCCAGCAAGGGCGACCTGCTGAATCCAGCCGCGCTGGGCACCGTATTCTCGGGCGATAAGCCTACACGCCGCAGCGCCAAGGTGCTGGACACGAGCGTCATTATCGATGGCCGCATCGCCGACATCGCCGAGGCCGGCTTTATTGACGGCATGCTGGTTGTGCCGGAGTTCGTGCTGCGCGAGCTGCAGATCGTTGCCGACTCCACCGACGGCTCGAAGCGCCAGCGCGGACGCCGAGGCCTGGATATGCTGCAGCGCATGCAGTCCAACGACAAGATCCAGGTGCAGATTGTGCCCGACGATTTCCCTTCGATCCGCGAAGTGGACCTGAAGCTGCTGGAACTGGCCAAGAAGTGGGAGGCCAAGGTGGTGACCAACGACTTCAACCTGAACAAGGTGGCTCACCTGCACCATGTGGACGTGCTGAACATCAACGACCTGGCCAACGCCCTCAAGCCCGTGGTTCTGCCGGGCGAACGCATGAGCGTGTTGATCCTGAAAGAAGGCAAGGAGTACAACCAGGGCGTGGGCTATCTGGATGATGGCACGATGGTGGTGGTGGATCACGCGCGGAAACTTATCGGGCGTTCCGTCGCCATCTCGGTCACCAGCGTGCTGCAGACCGCCAGCGGGAAGATGATCTTCGGCAAAATGGACGAGAACGGGAAACCCGCTCTCGAAGCGTCATGAAAGCCGGAGCGAAGGTTTTTGCCATCGTTGGCGAGCGGCCGGCCGTGTGCACGTGCCCCAAGCGGGATTGTCCGCGGCACGGCGACTGCGTGCCGTGCCGAGCGTACCATTTGAACGCCAAGCACCCGAAACCGCCGCGCTGCGAAAGAAAGCCGGGGTGGTTCAAACGAGTGTTTGGAACCAAGCCAGCGCGATAAGCACCGGCAAGCCTGTCAGTGGTCCAGGAACAACTGCGACGCATTACGCCGGCCTCAGGCGTTCCGCGAGGCGGCGCTTCGCTTCGGGCCATTCCGCCGCAAGAATCGAGTAGCGGTATGAGTCGCGCGCCGTGAAGTCCGCGCCCATCCTGTGTGCGCGCAGAACCCCCTCGAATTTAGCGCCGATGCGCTCAATGGCGGCCTGCGAGCGCTTGTTTCGTGCGTCGGTGTGCAGGCAGACGCGGAGCATCTGCCACACCTCAAAGGCATGCGTGAGCATCAGCAGCTTTGCCTCGGTGTTCGCTGCGGTGCGAATGGCCGCGTGCGAGAGCCATGTGTAGCCGATCTCGCAGACGTCAGGAAGCTCACGGCCGTGGCGGGGATGGCCTGCCGGCCAGGCGAAACACCCGATATCGAAGAAGCGCGTGGAGCCGATGACGACGCCGTCGGTGAGGCGGATCGTTGCATAGGGTACAGCTGTCCCGGCCTCGCGCCACGCAAGCGCGGTCTCAATGTAGCGAAGAACGGCATCGCGGCCGATTGGGACCGCGCTCCATTGATGGAGCGAAGCATCGCCGGACGACGCAGCCACAAGGCCGTCGACGTGGCCGGACGAGAGCGGCTCGAGACGAATGTAGCTGCCGGTAAGGACTGGAGAGTCGAGGGTCACGTTTTTCAGGTTGCTGCGCCGGCAAATCGGACGCAACTTGGCGCGTATTCAGTACCTGGTCATCTTGGGGTCGATCTGATCGGCCCACGCCAGGATTCCGCCGGCGAGGTTTTTCACGTTGGGGTAGCCCTGCGCGGTGAGGAATTCGGCGACGCGCTGGCTGCGGGCGCCGGACCGGCACTGCACAACGATCTCGCGGTTGCGGTCGATCTCGGCCAGCCGCTGCGGCACTTCGTTTTGCGGGATGAGCGTGCCGCCGATGTTGGCGATCTGGTACTCGTAGGGCTCGCGGACATCGAGGATCATCAGATCTTCGCCGGCGTCGAGGCGCTGCTTGAGTTCCTGCACAGTGATTTGTTGAATGCCGTTCTTCACCATGGCGCGGATTCTCCGTTCCCTTTCAGTGTATCGGTCCGGCGCCAAATGGCGTCTCGCTGCCGGCAGCTTCGCATCGTGCAAAGGCGCCGGCGCGAGACGTTTGGTTGGGCCGCGCAGGAGCGCTATTGCGCGGGTGTTGCCGCAGGCTTTGCAGCGGGCTTGGCGGCAGGCGCGGCATGCTTCGGCTTCCAGAAATCCGGAGCTTCCTTAACCCACTCATCCATCGGATAGCTCTGAACAGGGTTGATGGCGAACAACTCCGAATCAGATTCCTGAATGCAGTCCGCTTCCAGTTCACGGAGCCTCTTCAGCCCGTCTTCGCCAAGGGCATCGCGGAACTGCTTGTCCTCAGCAAAGCCGGTGTCGATTTCGGCCAGCGACTTGTCGGCGCTGAAGGCAACATACTCGTTGTCGCCGCCGTACGCGAGATCATAGGTGGCCCAGTGCGCGCTGGTTCCCGCCCTCTTTTGCGCATCGATGACCATACTGACAAGCTCGTGCCACTCCTTGCCGTGGCCCGGCTTGACGTGGAACGTCGTAATCTCGAAGTCGCGTGCCTGCGCAATGTCCACATCGGGACGGTAGCTCAAGCCGTCGTCGAGCGTGAGAATAAACTGGTCGGTCCCGTCGAGCAACTCGCCATCGGCCTGGGAGTCCTTATCCATTTCCGCGGAGAGCACCGCGTTCTTCATGGTGGCATTGTTGTCGTTCTCCAACGCCGCGAAGGATTCATAGCCGATGAGGTAGAGCGCACGCGATTTGCCCGACATCGAATTCAGCGCGATGTAATGGGTGGGCCACTTGGCGGCGGCCATGGCAGCCACGAACTTGCTCTCGGACTTGTCGTGGAGCGAGCCGGATTTTCCTGGCTTGACGAACTCACGCTCGATTTCGAGGACTTTGGGCGGATGATGCGTTTCTTGTGCCGCGGCGAACAGACTTCCACCGGCCGCGAGGGACAGCGCAAACAGAGCGGGACGCATGATTTTCATGTTTAGAGAATCCTCCTTGATTGGCTCGGAGTTTCGTTGCGATGGGGGAAGGGGAACGGGAAGCGCAAGCTCTCCAGGGCAAAGCGATTATGAAGCTCACCACCGGGTGGTGTAAAGAAGTTTTTGATTTTCCATAGGATAGGGGCGAGCGGAACCGATCCGGCGATCACGGACCCCGTTCGTTTGTCGTTCGCTTGGGAGCCGGCAGAGCCGACTCCGTTCGCGTCGAGCCGGTGCGGCGTCCGGATTGCTCCCTGTATCGAAACATGAGGAATTGCAGCGCGGAACACAGGTGTGCGAGATTGGAGTCACAAGGATTCGCCGGCTTCGACCACGATTCTTCCCAAACAGGCTGAACTTATGAAGAAAAAATCCCCGCATCCCAACTTCGACCAGACGCTGGAACTGCTGCGCGCACACTCCTTCGAAGTGACTCCGCTTGCGGGCGCTGCCGGGGGTACGCTGGTGAGCAAACGCGGAGTGGGAGCGGTTTTGGTGCCGCCGCGCCGCGCCGAGGATCCGGAAGACGCTCCGGCAGCATACGCCGTCCGGCCCGGAGTGTTGGTGAAGGGTGAAGTGGCGCGGCTTCTCGACCGTGGCTATCAGAAGTTCATGAAGACTTCCCAATACGAGCTTCCCGCGACGGCCAGTCAATTGCAGGCGATACACGCGTTCAGCGAGGAGCTGACGCAGCTCATCGGCGCCATCAGCCTGTACAACGAGTCGCTGGGCACCACCAGCGATGTGTATCGCTACGATCGCCTGATGGGCCGCGAGGCCGCGGAGGCCGCGCCCGCCCAGCCATGGGACCCACCATCGGACCAGGCAAGGGAGTTGACCGACGGGCACTGATCTCCGCTGAACGCTTGAGCGGAGCAGGCCATGGGCGCATGGGAAGACAGGGACGGGTTTGCGGCCCGGCAGCCGGAACGCCGTTCCGATCCTCGCTACTCCGTCGATGAAGATTCCGTTGTGCTTTTCGTTGGCTATGGCGCGCCGCGGCCGGCTCGGCTTGTCGATTTGAGCCAGGAAGGTTGCCGTCTCCGCACCGATGAGCCGGTGAGTGCGCGTGCCCGCCTGCCTGTCGAAGTCTTCTTCAAGATCAACGGAATCTCGTTCCGGTTTCGTGGCGTCCTGCAATGGACCGACGCCCGCAACCTTCTCGGCATCCGATTCGTGAACATGATCCCGCTGCGCATGGTGGAATTGGCCAACGTGATTTGCGGGATGGAGGAAACCGTGGATGCCCGGGCTGAGGCCGTGAAACTGATGGTCGCTGAACAGGAGGCTCCGCAACCGCCCCGCCGGGAAATAATGGCACGGACTGGCGACCGGAATCGTGAATCGATTGCGGGTTCGCTCATGGAACTACCCGAAGCCGCGCCGCCGCTCGGATCCCATGATCTGACTGAAGCCCTCCCGCAGACCAAGCACTCTCCCATAGGCCGCGAACGCCGCCAGCAGAGCCGGCATGTGGTGGACACGACTGCGACGATCCTCCTGGTCAATGTTGGATCCACGCTCAAGGGCCGCATTCTGGATTTAAGCCTTGCCGGCTGCCGCATTCGCACCGACGAACGCTTCCCGGTGGGCATTTACACGCGAGTGGAGATAGAGTTCCGCCTGGGGGGATTGCCTTTCCGTTTGGGCGGCGTGATTCAGGCCATCCACGATCGTAACACGGTGGGAATTCGCTTCCTCGACCTCAGCGAGCGCAAGCGGAAACAGGTTTTGGAGCTGATCGGCGAGATCGAGCAGTTGCGTGCAACGCACCCCGTTGCAGCCAATGGCTCAGTCTGAAGGCGAGGTTGCCCGTTCCGATCGAGCCGCAGTGCACCGCGACTGCGCTTTCGAGCGAGAGTCCGGCACAGATTACTCAGCCGGATCGATCTCAATGTAATCGAGCGCCGCCGGGTCGCTCGCATCGGGGGTGCCTTCCACGCGCAGCACGTCGCCAGGCTTCAACTCGATGCCTCGTCCATCGGGGCCGCGCAGCGTGAACCGCGTTGAGTTATCGCCGTTCGGCCGGCGCGAAGGCAGCGTGTCCTTTGCGGCCCAAGAGACAATCTCTGTTCCATTGATCCCGAGCGTGAAGTGCGCTACGCCTCCCTGCAGATCGAAGTATTGGACGGCGATGTCGAAGCGACCGGCTTTGCCCGCATAGGTCCATTCGGCGGTGCAGGTGTTTTGCGCTGAGTTTGGATCGCACGCCACAGCCTTTCCGCCGGAAGCGTCCTCCCAAGGTGTGACATCGATGACTTTGTATCCCGTGAGGCGCGCGTCTTCGGCTTCGAGGCGGCCCGGATAGTGCCCGGCGCGGCCCAGCGCGTCGGGAATGCCGTTCTCCTTGAAGAAGTACTGCACGATGGCATCGCGCCAGACGATGGCGTGGCCTGCCTGGTACTCCAGCCGCGCGCGCTCGTCTTCGTAGAGTTGCGGGTCGATCTTGCCTTTCAGCGTCGCCCACTCATCACCGAGCCGCGCCGCTTCTTCCGCGCCTTCGTAGTGGCTGTCGTAAACGTACTGAATGACGGTTTTGCCCATGTGCAATTTGTAGGTCCACGGGACGTGATGGAAAAACAGCAGCAGGCTGTCGGGAGTGGTGGCGGCCGACTCGTAAATCCTGGCCAATGCAGGCGGGTATTGGCCGGCGAAGCCTGTCCCCGTTGCAACGCTCCGGTCCATGCCGATGCCTTTGGCATCGTCGCGGTGCCACTGGCCCCAGCCGTTGCGCTCGCTCGCCTCGATGTTTGGTCCGTAGTGGCTTCCCGTAATGTCAGTGAGCGTTTGGGTACCGAGGAAGCCCGTGTAGTGCACGTATGTAGGCCACGACTGCATGAGCATCTTGTCCACGGTCGCAACCACTTCGGGTTGGGTGCCGATGGTTTGCTTTGTCCACTCCGCGGCGATCTCGTCCGCGCTCAAATTGGGATTCCACGCGAGGCGGCCAAAAGCGTAGAGGTTGGCCATCGCCAGCGGCGCACCCAGCCAGCCGTCGCGCCCTACGCAGGAGACGCCGATCATTCCGCCGAGCGGGCGGTCGAAGGTTTTCCCTTCAATGATTTCTTTTATCGGAGTCGACTGATTTTCCGCGCGCAGATCGAAGTCGAGTTTCTCCTTCCATAGCGGGGCGAGATACACGAGATGCCGTTGCTGGCCGAGATACTCCTGCGTGATCTGCAACTCCATAGCCTCGCTTGTCTTGTGAAGGCCTGCAAAGAGCGGCGAAACCGGCTCCTCGGCCTGGAAATCGATGGGGCCGTACTTGATCTGCACGATGACGTTGGGCGCGAACTGTCCGTCGAGGGGATGAAAGATGTCGTAAGCGGCGCGCGCGCGGTCAGCTTTGGGGTCGTTGTAGTCGAGGTGGTTGTTGTAGACGAAGGCGCGATAGAGCACCACGCCTCCGTGCGGCGCAAGAGCATTGGCGAGCACGTTGGCAGCGTCAGCCGGGCTGCGGCCGTAGCTCGCAGGGCCGGGCTGGCCCTCCGAATCAGCCTTCACCGTGACGCCGGCTAGATCGGGAATCTGCTGGTAAATTTCGTTGAATTTCGCGGTCCACCAGGCTTTCACATCCGGGTCGAGCGGATCGAAGGTCTTGAGGCCGCCGACTTTCTGCGGGCTGGCGATGTCGACGCTGATGGCGAGGCGCACACCCCATGGGCGCATGGCGTCGGCGATGCGAGCGAGGCCCTTGATCATGTCGGGCGCAAGGAACGGCGCGGCGTCGTTGACGTTATTTACGTTGCAGCCGTTGATGCCGACCGACGCGAGCAGCCGCGCGTAGGCAGCCGCATCGCTCAAATCGTCGCGAACTTTGCCGCCCTCGAAGAAGATCGACCGGCCGCCGTAGCCGCGCTCGACCGTGCCGCTGGCGTTGTCCCACTCGTCGACCCAGCGGATGGCCATGGCGGGGGATTCGATCACGTCGAGATGAGAAAGGTCCGCATCGGTTGCAACGCGCCGCAATAGATCGAACGCACCAAACAGCGCACCGTGCTCGTTCGATCCCGCTACGATCACGAGCGGCTGCCCGTGCCACATGGTCCGCTTCAGCCAGAATCCATGCGCTCGAATCTGAGTTGGAACCGCCAGGCCCGGAAAGGCGGCGCGAACTTCATCGAGCGTGCCGACAACGGTCTCGCCGGAGTTCGCCGCCTTCGCGCCCGTCATTCCGGCGATGCCGCGTTGAAGCTCCTGCACGGCCGACTGCTCCATCACGCTGCTTCCTAGCGCGCGAACCGAAGCGGGAACGGCGGAAGGCCCATGGCCGCCCGCATAGCGCAACCACGCCTGATCCTCCGCGTGGGCGCGCGCCACCGGCGCTGCGGCAAAAGCGGCCGCCAACAAAAATGCCATCAGAAAATCAATGTTCCATCGCGCCGCAACCCTCTTCTTCGCCATCTTTTCAACTCCCTTCAACGTTCTACCACCCGGCGGTGGTTGATAGACTTGTTAGTCTGCGGTTTCAGGGAGGCTTTGTCGTTATGCCCACCACCATGCAGGCCGTTGTGAAGGCCAAGGCCGCGCCCGGCATCGAGCTGCGCGAAGTGCCGGTTCCCACCCCCGGTCCCGGCGAAGTGCTGGTGCGCGTCCAGACCGCAAGTGTCTGCGGAACCGACCTGCACATCTACAACTGGGATCCGTGGGCCAAGGGGCGCATTCATCCGCCGCTGATTCCGGGGCACGAGTTCTGCGGCGCTGTAGCCGGCGTGGGCCGCGGCGTGACCACCGTGCACGAAGGCGACCTGGTGAGCGCTGAGATGCATGTGGCCTGCGGCAAGTGCCTGCAATGCCGTACCGGCCTGGCGCATGTGTGCCAGCACGTCCGCATTCTGGGCGTGGACGCCGACGGGGCTTTCGCCGGCTATGCTGTCATTCCCGAATCGAATATCTGGAAGCTCTCGCCGTCGATCCCGCACGACTATGCTTCGCTGCTCGACCCGCTGGGCAACGCAGTGCACACGGTGCTTGCGGGGCCGATTGCCGCGAAGACCGTCGCCGTCACAGGCTGCGGCGCAATTGGCTTGTTCTCGATCGCCGTGGCCAAAGCGTGCGGAGCAGCGCGCGTCTTCGCCACCGAGGTGAATGCGCATCGCAGGCGCGTGGCGCTGGAGATGGGCGCGGACCTTGCGCTCGATCCCGCGACCGATGATGTGGAGAAGCTGATTCTCGAAGCCACAGGCGGCACGGGCGTGGATGTACTGCTTGAAATGTCGGGCCATCCCGAGGCCATGCGGATGGGTTTCGCGCTGCTGCGTACCGGCGGCCGCGCTTCGCTGCTCGGCATTCCCTCGCGTCCCTTCGAGCTCGATTTCGCCCGCGACATCATCTTCAAAGGCGCCACGGTGCAGGGCATCAATGGGCGCAAGATGTTCGAGACGTGGTTCCAGATGGAGGCCCTGCTTGCCACGGGCAAACTGAACCTTGAGCCCGTCATCACGCATCGTCTCAAGCTGAGCGAGTTCAAGAGGGCGATGGAGCTTCTGCAATCCGGCGAGGCGATCAAGGTTGTGATGCGGCCGGAGTGAGAAGAGCAGGGACCAAGGCTCGACGGTTATGGATAGTAAGCTGCCCAACTCGGAGCCACAAAAGAGCGTAGTACCAAGAGGAGTTTGTCCGGCCTGCCGAGGGCCTATTGGACACCGAAAGATTCTGATTGCCAAAGAGTTTGCGTGCCCAAACTGTCAGCGACTCCTGGCCGTGTCTACTCCCAATCGCGTTGCGATGATTGTGACAACAGTTGTCGCCGCGACGATCACGTGTATTTGCACAAGCCTACCGCTCCTCGCAAAAATCCTAGCTTGGCCGATTCTTTGGTTCTCTTTCCTGATGCTTTACTTTTGGAATGTTTATTCGTTCTGCCCCGCTCCTCGATTAAAGCTCTTCCGGAAGAAAGAAAGAGGAAATGAGTTCCAGACTCTCGGGCTTGGAAAATAATTCTGTTTGAGCGCGTCTACAGTTCTGCGCTGTTATTCCCAATCAATCTCCACTCGGCGCAATCCGCGAACCGCATTCGCCAGATAAATCGCGTCGGCGAGGCGCAGATCTTCCAGAGACAAGACGCGCTCGTCGATTTCGGGCCGTGTCTCGAGCAGGTGGCGGCGGTAGACGCCGGGCAGCAAGCCACATTCAACGGGCGGCGTGAACCAGCGGCCGTTTTTCTCAACAAAAACATTGCTGATGGCGCCTTCGGTGACCTCGCCGCGCAGATTGAAAAACAGCACGTCGTCGAATCCATCGCGCGTGGCCTGTTCAAATGCGCGGGCGTAGAGCGGGCGATGCGTCGTCTTGTGGTAGAGCATCCGGTCTGCGGGATCGGTGCGTTGCTCCGCTATGCGCACGCGGCCAAAGCGTTGCTCGCCTGCGCGCGGTGGCAAAGCTTCGTGCGTAATTTGCAATCGGCCGTCGCCCGCGAGAACCAAGCGCACTTTCCGAGGCGTTCCATCCGCAAATGCCTGCGCGTGCGCCGCAAGCGCAGCCTTCACCACGGCGCGCTCGCACGGAAAATCAAAATATTCTGCCGAATCTTCAAGTCGGTCGAGGTGCAGCTCAATCAGTGGATAGCCGCCATCCCACCGCATCGTCTCAATCAGCGAGGACTGCTCCGGCAGGTCCGCTGAACTCCGCGTGAGGAACTCGGCCTTAAGCAGGCACTCGCGAAATTCTTGCGCCGGGTCGGAGTCGATGACCACGCCGCTGCCGACGCCCATGGTTCCGCGCGCGCCGTCGAGTTCCAGAGTGCGAATGGCCACGTTGAAGACTGTTTGCCGCGGCGAGAAGAAACCGATGGCGCCTGTGTATACGCCGCGCGGTGCGGTTTCGAGCTCGGCAATGAGCTGCATGGCTCGCACTTTGGGCGCGCCGGTGATTGACCCGCAGGGAAACAGCGCGCGAAAGATCTGGTGAGAGCCAGCCTCGGGCCGCAGCTCCGCGCTGACGGTCGAAGTCATCTGCCAGAGCGTGGGGTAGCGCTCGACGGCGAAGAGCTCTTCGACGCTGACGCTCCCCGTTTGCGCTACCCGGCCCAGGTCGTTGCGCACAAGGTCGACGATCATCACGTTTTCGCTGCGGTTCTTCGCGTCGCCATGGAGCCACTCGGCGATGGCGCGGTCTTCGCGCGTGGTGCGCCCACGAGGCGCGGTGCCTTTCATGGGGCGCGTGAGAATGCGTCTCGTCCCGCCGTCTTCGTCGATGCGAAAAAACAGCTCCGGCGAAAACGAGAGGATGCGGCGGCCCGGCTGCCAGTGCAGGAACGCTCCATAGTCGACCGGCTGCTTCGCGCGCAGCCGCGAGTAAAGTGCCGCCGCGCTGCCTGGCGCTTCAAATCGCAGCGGCGCGGTAAAGTTGAGTTGATACACGTCCCCGGCGCGAATCCAATCGTGAATCGCGGCGATGCGCCGGGCGTACTCGACTTCGGTAAGCCCAAACTCCGCGGCGATCTCCAGCTCCGGCGCTCGATCTGCCGTTTCCGCAATCGGCAACTGGCCGCGGAATCGCTCGAGCTCAGGCGGCTCACCGTCAACGAAACTGCCCAATTGGTGATCGAATGCGTAGCTCCGCGCGTAGATCCCAAACCAGGCCAGCGGCTCACCAGCGTTGGCTTCGCGCGTTCCTGCCTTCGGCTCAAAGCAGCTTGCGCACTCGTAGCTGAAAAATCCCGCCGCACAATGGCCTGCGACCACCGCGCTCTCGATTTCGGTGAAGAACGCAGGAATCTCTGCCGCCGAATACGCTACGCACACGCGCAAAGGAGCCGTGAACAATTGCGTCCACGGCTGCTCACTCGTTTTGCCTTGTCCTGGTCTTCCGCCTTCCAGCAAGACGGTGGCCGGCGTCTGCTCAACCAGCGCATAGATCTCCGCGGGAAGGGGATTGCGCCGCGTCATGCAGGCAGTGTAATTAAGAACCGCCTGTTACCGTGAGCACCATCGTGGTGTTATTGGTGATGGCCGTGACGCCGTTGGAGGATTGCCCTGTGACGGTGACGGTATACGTGCCTGACGGTGTCGCGGGAGGATGAGGGGGACCGTGTTGGTAGTAGTTGTAAAGCGGCTTACACGCGGTGGTACCCAGCGCGGCCACCAGGCCGACGAATGCCACCAGCGCCAGGCGCTGCAACCAGCGCCGCCGGCGCGCGCCCCAGGCGAGTCCACCGAGCCCAAGCATGCCCGGCAAAAGAATGGCCAAGGCGACGCGGCTGCCTTCGCTTCCCGGAAGTCTGGGCCGCACTACTTGGGTCGTCCCCACCTCCGAGGTTTGAAGCAGCATGGAACTGACCGGCGGGCACGCCGATGCCGGCGAACCGGAGGGACAACTCGCGGGCGTGGTGGGCAGAATCTCCAACGTCGCCGGAGTAAAGGCGCACGAAGCTTCGCTGGGAAGGCCCGAGCACGAAAGTGTGACGAACATTGGCGCCGTGAGAGCAGCATTGTCTTCCGGTACCACGGTGACGGCAATGGTGCCTGCCTGGCCGGCCACGAGCGTGAGCGGCAGAGTCGAAGGCGGCACAGGCGCCAGCGAGAGCGCAAAATTCGGAGTGGAGCTGGTTTGGGCTGACACGTTGCTGGTGACGGAAGCCGAGCCCATGTGCGACGCATCGCCAGCATACACGGCACGCAGGGCGTGATCTCCACCCACCAGCGACAGCACCGGCGTTGCCTCTCCCTCGCTGTTCAAAGCTGCTTCGGCCAGTTCGCGGTTCCCGTCTTCGATGATCACAGCGCCGGATGCAGGCAGGCCGTCCGCGCCGTTCACGGCAACCCTGGCGGTAGCCTGGGTATGCCCGCCCTGCTCGCTGGTTTCAACGGTCAGGTAGGTATGTGTCGCAATTTGCTGCGCCGATGCGGCCGCCGGCAGCGCGGCCAGCGCCATTGCGATACCCAGTCCTGCAACCGCTTCAAGCCGCAATCCGCGGCAGTTCAACCCTCTCACTTGCACCTGCTCCAGTTCTCCAGAAGGATCGCGCCTTCACCCACCGGCGGTTCGCGTATTGACTCTGTGCAAACCCTTATTGTATCTGGCCGGGGCGCATCCCGGCCAACCAACCCGCCCACGGCATTTGGACTGCAGATTTGACGCTCAAGGCGCAGATTGGAAAGTCCGGCCGGCCGATCCAAATCCGCCGTTCCGGACAATTCTCGTGCGAGTCCAATTCATCTTGTGCGAGTCAAGCTCACTTCACCGGCTCTTCCTGCTTTGCCGCGCGCCGCCGCCGGCCGCTTAAGAGGTAAATCGCCGCGCGAAGCTCCAGCAGAGGATCGCCCGAAGGTTCGATGCCGTCGACTCGTGGAATGGGATCGAAGATGATCTGTTTCTGCTGCGCCGCATCGTCTTTCACGGCTTCGGTCAACGCGATCGTGCCCAGCTCCACCAGTTCGCGGCTCTCCGGCCATTGCACCGTGGCATCGTCGGTGGTATCTCCCGGCGCGGCAACCTGCACCACAACCTTGAACCGGATTGGGCCCCTGGCCACGCGTGCCCTGAGTTCGTCATAGTGGTAATTGGGCGCGATGGCCGCCGCATCCGGATCGGCAAGGTACTCCGTCCCTTGCTCGGGCAGAATGCGGTACCGGCCAAACTTCTTCTCTCCGGCTGCATTCGTAAACTCATACGCGGTGACAGCGAAAAAGGCCTCTCGCGCCAGGCTCGTTGGAAATGGCTTGGGTGCCTGGACAAACTTGAGTGCCGAAGGATGCGAACCCAGAAACAATTCGATGGGCTTTGGCGAAGGAATGTCCGGTCCGCTCGCTGCTGCCGCTTTCAGGAACTCCAGAAACTCGTAGCCGTCGCGTGTAGGAAACCCATTGGTCGAGTGGCTCACAATATCGGTGTGCACATGCTCTGCCAGATTGAACCGGATCGCCAGGCCCCGCGGGTTGGCGTCAGGCACTGAATCCGGAATCTGCGGCAGGCCCGTCGAGTTTGAGAAACGCGCCGTGACCGGCGTGCTTTTTCGCGTCACGTGAGGCGCGCGCGTCAGTCGCTCCGCGCCGGGCGACGGCGTAAAACTCCCGGTCAGCAGCGCTCCCTTGGCATGTACTGCCCGATACCCCGGATGCATGCCAAACATCAGATCGAACTGCTGCAACAAATCGTTAGCCAGCGCGACAACGCGGTCGTCCTGCGGCAAAGGCATAAACAGACCTCCTGGGTGAATGCAGTGTAATTCAGCCGGGGGGCTTCGCTGATGAAGACAGGTGCTCCCACTCTTCCCGCCGCGCTATGCTTTTGAGCGTAGGTGCATCGCTATGACAGAGGCTGTTCCACGCCCCCAGCTCGCTCATCTTACCGCCGTGCTCGACGATCTTCGCGCCAAGGGTACGCACTTCAATCTGCGCGTGCTCGACGACCAGCAGGCGCCGGTTTGCCACTACGACGGCCGCGAGGTCATCAACCTGGCCAGCAACAACTACCTGGGCCTTGCCAACCACCCGAAACTCATTGAGGCGGCCATTGCCGCCACGCGCGCCTTTGGCGTAGGCTCGGGCGCGGTGCGCACGATCGCCGGAACCATGCGCATCCATATGGACCTCGAGGAGAAGATCGCGCGCTTCAAGAATGTCGAGGCCTGCGTGGTCTTCCAGAGCGGCTTCGCGGCCAACGCCGGAACGGTGAGCGCGATCCTCGGCAAGGAGGACTTCATCCTCTCCGACGAGCTGAATCACGCCAGCATCATCGACGGCGCGCGGCTGTCGCGAGCCACCATCAAAGTTTTTCGGCACAAGGACGCGGCGCACTGCGAGGAATTGCTGCAGCAGCTCGCCTCGGAGCCGGGCAAAAAGCTCGTGATCACCGACGGTGTTTTCTCAATGGATGGCGACATCGGGCCGGTGGACAAGCTGGCCGCGCTGGCCGAGAAGTACGGCGCCATCATGATGGTCGATGACGCCCACGCCTCGGGCGTGTTGGGGCGCAACGGACGCGGGTCGGTTGACCATTTTGGAATGCACGGCAAGGTGGATGTGCAGGTGGGCACGCTGTCGAAGGCCATCGGCGCGCTGGGCGGCTACGTCTGCGGATCGCGAGACCTGATCGACTATCTCTACCACCGCGCGCGGCCATTTCTGTTTTCTACGTCGCATCCGCCGTCGGTGGCGGCCACCTGCATCGCGGCCTTCGACATTCTTGAGAATGAGCCAGAGCGAATTCTGCGCCTGTGGTCGAACACGCGCTACTTTCAGGGCGAGCTCAAGCGCGCCGGCTTCAACATCGGCGGAGTGAACACGCCGGCTACCGAGACCCCCATTACACCGATCATCGTGGGCGACGGCCGCGCAGCCATGGACTTCAGCCGCGCGCTCTTCGACGAGGGCGTGATGGCGACGGGAATCGCGTTCCCCACCGTTCCCGAAGGCAAGGCCCGCATTCGCGCCATCCTCACCAGCGAACACACGCGAGCGCAGCTCGATCGAGCGCTGGAGACGCTGGAGCGCGTGGCAAAGCAGATGGGGATTCTACAATAGGCACCAATGATCGCTCATCTGCGCGGCAAACTCATTCACAAGCAACCCGGCCAGGCCATCGTCGAGGCCGCGGGCGTCGGCTACGACGTCGCCATCTCCGTGCCCACGTTTACGGCGCTGCCCTCAGTGGGCGCTGAGGCCGCGCTGCACATTCACACGCAGGTAAGCGACGACCAGATCGCTCTCTTCGGCTTCCTCGACCGTGAAGAGAAACGACTCTTCGAGCGGCTCATCACCGTCAGTGGTGTTGGCCCGAAGCTGGCCATCAAAATCCTCAGCGGCCTCAACTCCGAGCGCGTGATTCAGGCCATTCGCGGCCAGGATCACGCGCAGCTCACGCACATTCCCGGCGTGGGCAAAAAGCTTGCCGAGCGCCTTGTGGTCGAGCTCAAAGACAAGCTCGATGACTTTGCCGTGGCGCCCGCGCAGCCCTCCGCGCAAGGTCCGGCCGTCGACGACGTGCTTTCAGCGCTGACCAATCTGGGCTACCAGCGCGCAGCTTCGGAGAAGGCCATCGAGCAAGCCATTGCGAAGGAGAAAGCGCTCGCCGCAGATTTTGACGGGCTGTTCCGCAGTGCGTTGAAGCTGATTCGATGATTCTGGGCTGGTTTAATTTGGCGAGACCTCTACAGGCGTGAAAGCCGACGGGACGTACTTCCCCTTGGCCGCATTCCAGCGGAAAGTTCTCCGCTGAACAGTGAGCCTGCCGTTCAGTACACTGCTTCGCGTCTCTTCGATTGCGCGAGAACGCGAACCGACGACCGGAATAACCGTAAATGCGCTGTTCTGATCGAGGTCGCGTGGCCGCTCGACCGCCCTTGGATACGAGTGGAATACCTCGTCAGTCGCGAGCTCTCCCTTCAGCTTTCCGTCCGCGACCGAGAAAACGGAGAATTGCTGTTCCAGAAGGCCGGTTCCGCTCCCTACGCAGTCGTGATGGACCAAAACCTCATCGCGATTTGGATCCCGGATCCAAGCGATCCCGAATGAGACGCTTTCATCGTATCGACAACCTGCCTCGAAATGATCTGTCACATGCCAAGCGCTATCCTGCCGGGAAAGCGTGTAGAGGTCAGCGGCGTCATCCGGCAGGTGACACGGTAAGAACAGAATGGCGAATCGCTCATGCGCGCCGGCGCGCCCCGTCTGCCACTTTGCCCATAATGAGTCGTCGTTCCCCTGATCGGAGACAAACGATTCAGCTGTCTTCCGGTCGACCCCGAGGCTCACAAGCCGATCGACAGTTTTGCCCCCAATGTCAATCCAATCCTCCATGTCACCGTCATTTTCGGAATCCGGTTGTTGATCGGCTCCCGCTTGGGCAGCCTGCGCCGTGCCGTTGCCGGATGCGGGCGCTTGAATCGCGTTCGGCTGCTGAGCATTCAGATTCAAAGTGAGTGCGGACGCCAGAATCATCAGAATTTTGGAGATCATCGGAGACGCCCACCGTTCAGCCGGTGGAATCATAAACCCTTTCCGCTTGTCCCGCGCGGTAAACTTCTCATTGTCATGGCTCCCAAGAAAAAGCCCGCACCCGCCTCCGCACCGCCGTACTTCCGCCCTGAAGCTCTCACCTTTCTGCGCAACCTCGCCCGCCACAATGACCGCGCGTGGTTCCAGCCACGCAAGGAGCAGTTCGAAGCGGAGCTAAAGGAGCCGATGCTGGCCATCGTGCGCAAGATTACTGATGCGATGGTGGACTTTGCGCCCAATCACGTGCGGCCCGCGGAGAAGTCGCTCTTCCGCATCTATCGGGACACGCGCTTCTCCAGCGACAAGCGCCCCTACAAAACGCACGTCGCCGCGTGGTGGACGCATACGGGATTCGAGAAGACTTCCGGCGCGGGCTACTACTTCCATGTGAGCGCGAAGGAAGTGATTATCGCCGCCGGCTCTTACATGCCCGAGAAAGAGCAGTTGGCCGCGATCCGCCACTGGCTGCTCGATCACCACACGGAGTTGCGCAAACTGCTCAAGAGGCCTAACGTGCGCAAGCTTTACGACGAGTTCGAAGGCAACGCGCTCACGCGGCCGCCGAAGGGTTTCCCGTGCGAGCACCCTGCACTGGACCTGATCCGATGCCGCCAGTGGGGGCTGGCCGCGGAGTTGCCGGCCAAGGCCGCTCTCAAAAAGGACATTGCCGACGTGGTGATCCGCTATTTCAAGGTCGCCGCGCCGGTCGTTGACGCGCTCAACACGCCGATTGCCGCGTCGCTCACACCCAAAAGAAAGGTGCTTTTCGGCCTGAGGTAGACGACGCGCTCATGTTGCCAGCGCAGCTCGGGCAGTCTCTTCTCAACGTGCCAAACCCGCTCCAATTGCGGGTTTCAGAGGCCGGATGGCCCAAAATCCGGCAAAAATCGGCATTTTACCCATAAAAACCGAAGAAAACTGTGGAAATCGGGCATTTTCCCATTGACTTTGCACCTACTCAGGCCGCATGGTAACCATCGGCAGGGTTCTTCGTAGCCGCATGAACACAGGGGTTTCGCACCAAGCAGCTTTGTTCGCCCTTTCTCCATGCGGTAAGAGCGGTTTCGCAGTTGATGTAGCCGTTTCCAGCTCTAGTGCGGGGTGGATTCTTCTTGAGGAAGAATCCACTTGGCGTTCGAGGCTTCGGGACACGGTGACTGCGGAACCGCTGTAGCGGCGGAAGCCCCACCGATCAGGCAGCCCAGAGGGCTCGCCGAAAAAGGAGAACATTCAATGGCATCTGGAATGACCAAGACGGCCCTGACAAGGCACCTGGCCGAAAAGCTCGAACTGACTAACAAGCAAGCCGCAGCCTTCCTCGATCTGCTGGCGGAGACCGCCATCAAGGAGACCAAGAAGAACGGCGTCTTCGTAATCCCCGGCATCGGCCGTCTGGTGAAGGCCGAGCGCAAGGCCCGCATGGGCCGCAACCCCCAGACCGGCGAGGCCATCAAGATCAAGGCCAAGACCGTGGTGAAGTTCCGCGTGGCCAAGTCCGCCAAGGACGTGATCGCGCCGCCGAAGAAGTAGCTCCCCCTCAGAGCCCACAGGAAAAGAGGAGAGCCTCGCGCTCTCCCTTTTTCGTTTGCCCACCTGTTGCCCCGCCTGTCGCTGGGAGAGATTTTCCCGCACACTGCCGGACTGCTGGCTCATCCAATGAGTCATGACAACGGCCCAGGCTGTCCCTCAACAAATTACCGCCTCTCCGGCGCGCAGCTCGTCGATTCTCATCCTTTTGCGTCTTGAAGGGCTGGTTGTAGCTACTGCTACGGCCATGATCTATGCGCGCATGGGCGTGAGCTGGTGGCTCTTCGCGGCTCTGTGGCTTGCGCCGGACCTTTCGATGCTCGGCTACCTTGCCGGCCCCTGCAGGGGCGCGCGCATCTACAACGCATTCCACACCTACGTGGCGCCGGGAGTGCTGGCACTTTGCTCGCTGCTGCCCGGAGCGCACGGCGCGTTGCCGCTTGCGTTGATTTGGGCCAACCACATCGGCGTCGACCGGCTGTTGGGCTTCGGTCTCAAGTACGGCGACGGATTTGGATTCACGCACCTGGGGCGTTTGGGAAAGCAGAGAGCTTGATCATGCGGCGTCGGGTTTGAGTTCCTTACGCGGCACGAGTGCGCGCACGATCAGCCAGACGCCGAAGGCGATGAGGATCGACCGGGGCCAGTTCAGATGGAAGTAGCTCCACGCCGCACCGAATACTGCCGCGCTCACCAGCGTGGGGATCCACGCTTTCATCAGGCCGCGCGCCACGAGCGAAACCAGAAAGCTCCACAATAGGCCTTCCAGCATGAGTTGCTGATCGTAGAACCAGGCGAGAACAGCCAAGGTGAAGAATGCGCCGATGGGCATCACCTCAGTGAAGAGCGCGGTAAGCCAGTGCGGCTTGTTCCCGGCGGGCGGCAAACTGCCGCGCAAGCGGGGAAGCAGCCGTGGGACGGCGCGCAGATAATCCTGGTAAGGCTGGCCGAGTTGTTTGCCGAGGAATGCCTCTTCGCCCAGAATGAGGCGCAGGAAAAAAATCGTCATCAGGGCCACGGTGAACAGCGCGCCGCTGGGCGGCATGAGAAGTGAGATGGCGCTTATCATGAACCAACCGCCCAGATAGAGGGGATTGCGCATATAGGGGAAGGGACCGTCGGCCATCACCGCGCCGGCCTGCATGTCGCTGTGGTGAACCGTACTGTATCCCAGGTAAGCCGCTCCCCACACGCGCAGCACCGCGCCCACGAGGGCCGCAAGCGCGCCCAAAACGATGACGATGGGCGCGGCCACGGTGAAACTCACAACACCCAGCCTGCTCATTTCGAGCGGAAGCCACTCCAGCGTGGAGATTCGCGGCCCAAAGTCCCACGAACCGAGCCACGGCGCCCAAAATCCGAAAAAGACGATGATGATCTGAATCACCATCCGCAGACGAAACTCGATCGCACTTGCGCGCATGTTTCTCTCCGATGCCGAAGTGGATCATCCGGACACCCAGGGTCTGTTCACACTACTGGAGTGGATGGCGTTGTGAGCGAAAATCCGGCCAGGCGAGGCCGAGCCCGTAGGCTGTGGCGGCCCCACTGTCAAGGGCGAGAACGAAGTATGGCCGGATTTGCGCCACAACCCGGAGGGACGGGGCCGGTTTTCCCCAATTTCGTTGTCGCTCGTCGCTCCAGTAATTCACTACAGTTCGCTCCTCGCTCCTCGAACTGAGAAAAACCGGCTCCCGTCGCCGCCACACCAGTAGTGTGAGCAGACCCTAGATTACGCAATCGGGCAGCGACTCGTCTGTGCGAATCGCAGCAATCGCCCCTCTGTCTGAAACGAGAGTAGAATTCCTTCAACATTCAAGCCGCAATGCGAAAGGGTCGCTCCCCGGCGGGACCATAGGAGGAGTGGTTGATGAACGCGCTGCGGACAATCGCAATTCCAGTCGTGGCCCTCTTTGTCTGCGCCGCAGTTGCCGGTCAGGCTGCGCCAACCCCGAGCCTTCCGAGTCTTAGCCTGACAAGTCTTAGCCTGAATGACCAGCTGATTGCCGCGGCCACGAACGGCGACGCGGCAGGCGTGGAGCAGCTCCTACAAAAAGGCGCCAACATCGAAGCCAAAGACAACCTGGGCTGGACCCCGTTGATCTGGGCGGCCTATCAGGGCCACACCGACGTGGTGAATCTGCTGCTCGAAAAAGGCGCCAACCTTGAGGCCAAGGGGGAAAAGGGTCAAACCGCTTTGCACGAAGCCGGCACCATGGGGCACACCGATCTGGTGATGTTGCTGCTCGAAAGGGGCGCGAGGATCAGCGACAAAGACAAGCGCGAGTGGCCGGCGCTGCCTGAAGCGGCCAGCCAGGGAAATCTTGGGGCTGTCGAGTTGTTGCTTGCGAAGCGCGCGAGTATCGAAGCCAGGGACGAGAACGGCCAAACGGCGCTCATCCGTGGTGCCGGGGCAGGACAACTCGATGTAGTGCGGTTTCTCTTGCAAAAGAAGGCAGACATCGAAGCAAAAGACAAAGATGGCGCTACCGCGCTGATTGAGGCAGCTTATGAGGGCAAGGCCGACGCGGTGCAGGCACTGCTTGACGCGGGCGCGAACATCGAGGCCAAGGCCAGCGCCTACCCCTTCGACGGCGATACCGCGTTGATTGAAGCAGCCGGGCGCGGCAAAACCGACGTTGTCACGCTCCTGGTGGCAAAGGGCGCAAATATCGAGGCCAAAGACAAGAATGGCTGGACGCCGCTGATTCAAGCCGCCGATATGGGCCAGCCTGAGGTGTTGCAGCTGTTGCTGGCGAAGGGCGCGAACCTTAATGCCAAGGGCAAGGACGGCAACACGGCGCTCCATTGGGCGATCAATGAGCAGCACGCCGACGCGGCAAAGGTGCTTGAGGATCACGGCGCGCAGTAGAACTTCGCTCGCGCTGCCCATGGCGGCGGCCGGCAAAGCTATTTCAAAGTCTTGATCGTGGCGCCATCGGGAACTTTCACGTCGAACTGGCTGGCGGGAAGATCGACGTTTTCTTCTACCCTTTCAACACTCAGCACAAGCTGGATTCCCTCCTTTGGGCGCTTGATGGTCACTTTGGAGGGGTACTTGCCGGCGCTGAACGTGGTGTAGTTGGTATAGAAGATCTGTGTCTCTAACTCACCTTCGCTGTTGTAGACGTACTGGTCGTAGGGCAGCATATCGTCGCGGTGGAAAGTGACTGTGCGGATGGGCAGGTTTTCGTGGCCGTTCATCCGGCGCATGACGTTGAGAACGTACTCCGGCTCTATGTACAAATGCTTCTTCGCGGCGTCTTCAACCGTCTCCGAATCGCTCGCCACCATGTATTCATCGTCCGGGTCCAGGCCCCGCACCTCGATCGCGTCAAGGAAAAAGTCCGGGCGGAGGTTCTCGAGCGGATTGGCCGACTTCTCGTTGACGGTGCTTGTGCCTTCAATGGCCAGATTTTTCGACGGTATGACGAGCGTGAATTGATCGCCATTGCTCCCCATATCGAAAATCTTCACGCCGAAGTACGTTCCCACTACGCGGAGCATCTTCGGCTTGCGCATCAGGATGTATCCGCGGCAGGAGGGGAAGTCTTTCGCAAGGCCCTCGGCAGATTTCGTCTGTGTGGCGTAAACCTCCACAGTCGCCGTCAGGGTCTGAACTGCGTCCCAGCGCTCATTCAGTCGCTTGACAAGGTCTTCGGGCGTGGCTGTTTGCACAATGGCCGGGGCCTTGGGAACGGGAAGATGACGCTTGGTCGGGATGAAGTACGAGCATCCGGAAAGCAGGATCGGAAGAGCCAGCGAAGCGGCGCGGACGAGACGAGCGTGCATCTTCATCGCTCACCCGCCTTCTTCTGCGCCCGGCGATAGTTGGCCACGTTGCGGTTGTGCTCATCCAGGGTTTCCGCGAAAAGCGAATGGCCCTGTGCGTCAGTTCCGGCGGCCACAAAGTAAAGGTAGTTTGTTTTGGGCGGATCGATGGCCGCGCGTAACGACGGGAGGCCTGGGTTGCACACTGGTCCAGGCGTCAGCCCTGCGTGCAGATACGTGTTGTAGGGTGTGTCGCGCGTCAGATCGCTCTGGTAGATGGCGCCCCGCCAATGCCCTGCCACTTCAAGCCCGTAGATCACCGCGGGATCCGTGTTGAGCGGCATGTTCCTGGCCAGCCGGTTCTCAAACACACTGGCCACCAGTGGGCGCTCGGCATCCACGGCCGTCTCGCGCTCTACAAGCGACGCAATTGTGACCACCTGATGCACATTCTCACCCAACCCCAATTGCGTGGCCACCACGCGGAAGCGCTTTACCATGGCGCCTACCATGTCCGTCGCTGTCACGTTCGGCGAAAAACGGTAGGTATCCGGAAACAGGTAACCCTCCAGACTCTTCGCGCTGGGGTCTAAGTCGGCCACCAGATCCGTCTGGCTCCTTGCCGCGTCCAGAAAATCCTGCCTCGTACCCAACCCCGCCTGTTCCACGCGCGCGGCAATATCGAAGATGTTAGCCCCTTCTGGAACCGTCAAAGCGATGGTAAAAACGTCGCCCCGGGCAATCCGCTCATAAACTTCAGCGACCGGGACCGGATGGTCGAAGCGATAAATCCCGGCATGCAGCGTTCCGTGCCGGAACCAGCGCACCAAATCGAAGGCGTACCGGCTGCGAACCACGCCCGCCGCTTCCAGTTGGCGCCCGATGCGCACGGCCGAGGAGCCAGGCGCGACATTAACGAACGTCTCTGTCTCGGGCCCGTAGGGGGTAAAGATCAACCACGCCGCGGCCCCGCCCGCGAGCACCAGAACCAGCATCAATACCAGCAAGAACCCTGCCGCGCCGGAACTCTTTTTTTTGCCGCCACTCCGTATGCGTCGAGCCATCCTGCCGTTTTGGACCCTTCCCTCAAAAAAGAAGAGGGACGCGAAGATTGCCGCCTGAGTTCCCCCCTCCCCCGATTGTACCGGGATCAAAGCGCTGCCGCGCCCGCCGGAAGCCGCCGTGGAGCAGACGGTGACTCAAAGCTGTAAGCTGGGCCGTAAGCTGAAGGTGAGGTTCAGCATAGTGGAATCTGACGGTCGATCACACTATCCGGCCCGCTATCTCGGCCTTGACGTCGGCAGCCGCCGCATTGGCGTGGCCGTGTCGGACGAACTGGGCCTTACGGCGCAGCCGGTTCTGACGCTCGAGCGACACAACAGCGGGCGTGAGGATCTGCGCTCGCTGGCCCGTCTCTGCCGCCGGTTTGCGGTTGCGGGAATCGTGGTCGGCAACCCGATTCATCTCTCCGGCGAATCGAGCCCGCGCGCAGCCAAAACCCAGGCCTTTGCCGCCGAACTGGGCGAACTCACGGGCCTGCCCATTCACTTTTGGGACGAGCGCCTGACCACCCGCGAGGCTCACGAAATCCTCTACAAGGCTGGCCATGAGCGGCAAAAGCACCGAAAGGTCGTCGACCAGGTGGCGGCCACGCTGATTCTGCAGTCGTTTCTCGATGAGAACCAGAGATCAGAGACCAGAGACCAGAGATCACGGGACGAATCCCGGTAGGGGCTTCTACTTTTCTCCCAGCAGGCAATTCTCGGCCCAAGCCCGGATGAAAGGCTGAACCCATTCGATGACTCGCACGCCGATCTCTGTTCTCTGGCCCTTGATCTCTGAGCTCTGTAGTCGCTGCCTTATAATGAAGGTGTAAGAACGCTGATTTCATGCGGCTGGAGCAGCCCCCTTCGCCGCCACCGGACTACGGATTACGGATGCCCGAACACATCAAAAAGCAGCTTCTCGAGGAGATCAAGCAGCTCGAGTACGAGCTTTCGCACGAGCTCCCGGCCGAGATCAAAAAGGCCCGGGCTCTGGGAGATCTGTCGGAGAACGCCGAGTATCACATGGCCAAGCAGCGGCAGGAGTTCGTAAATGCGCGGCTGGGCCAGCTCAAGAAACGCATGGGGGAACTTTCGCTGGTCAATCTCGCGAACATTCCCCGCGACAAAGCCGGATTCGGATCGACGGTAGTGGTTTACGACTCGACCAAGGACGAAGAGCTCGTCTACCGCCTCGTGACGAGCGAGGAGGCCGACGTCTCCAAGGGCCTGATCTCCACCACTTCACCCATTGGCCGAGGGATTGTGGGCAAGAAGGTGGGCGAGGTGGCCACCATTGTGACGCCCAACGGCAAACGCGAACTGGAAATTCTCAAACTGACGACGATCCACGACGAAGCCGACGAGAACGAAACAGCCGCCGGCGCTGAAAAGTAGCAAGGAAGCAAGAATGACCTGGACTAGCGCTTTTGGCCGAGCCTGCGGCTGGCTTTTAGACCGCATCGTGCATGGGCTGGCGCTTACCCGCATTTCGCCCAACGCGCTTACCTCCATCGGGCTGGTCATCAACATTGCCGCGGCGTTTCTGTTTGGCCACGCCAACGCCACCAATGGCGACCACATGTTCTTTTACGCTGGGCTGGTCATCTTCGGCGCGGGCATTTTCGATATGGTCGACGGCCGCGTGGCGCGCCGCATCAACAAGGTAACCGTCTTCGGCTCGTTCTTCGACTCGGTGATCGACCGCTATTCCGACGTGGTGCTGTTCTTCGGCCTTCTGGTCTACTACGGGCGCATCAATCGCTTCCGCTACGTAGTGCTTGTAGCGTTCGTCATGGTCACTTCGCTCATGGTCAGCTATACGCGCGCCCGCGCCGAAGCGCTGATCGGACAGTGCAAGGTGGGCTTCATGGAGCGGCCGGAGCGCATTGTGCTCATCCTGCTGGGCGCGCTGTTCAATCACTGGGGCGTGATGGCCCCGGTGCTGTGGCTGCTGGCCGTGCTCTCGACGATCACTGTCGTCCACCGCGTCGTCTACACCTACCAGAACACCAAGCACCTGGCGCCGCTGGCGTGAGGAGGGCAGCTTCTAGCTGCTAGCTTCTAGCCTCTAGCTTCTTCTTGCCTCGATCAGGCCCTTCCGTACAAAAAGCGGCTGACGACAAGGGCAAGTCGCTAGACTGCTGACGCGAGGCCCGCGACTTTGGCACAATGGAGCTAGAAGCTAGCGGCTAGAAGCTTGGAGCTGCTCTCGCGCATCTCAATGGGTATGAGCACAGAAAAAGCGACATTTGGAGCGGGTTGTTTTTGGGGTGTGGAGGCGGCGTTTGCGGCGATCCCCGGCGTAACGGCGACGGCGGTCGGCTATGAGGGCGGAGCGCTCGACCGGCCCACCTACAAGGACGTGTGTACCGACAAGACCGGCCACGCCGAAGTGGTCGAGCTCGGCTTCAACCCCGAGAAAGTGACTTACGAGCAGTTGCTCGACGCGTTCTTTCAGCTCCACGACCCAACGACGCTCAACCGGCAGGGGCCAGACTGGGGCACACAGTACCGCTCCGCCGTCTTCTTCCACTCGCCAGAGCAGGAGGCGCAGGCACGCGCCAAGATCGAGCAGCTCAACGCCGATGGACGCTACAAGCCGCGCAAGATTGTGACCAAGGTTGAACCGGCGCAGACCTTCTGGCGCGCCGAGGATTACCACCAGCGCTATCTGGAAAAGCGCGGCCTGGCAAGCTGCCACATTTAAGAGACAGTTGTCAGTTGTCAGTTCTGAGCGCCAGGGCGGCTGCTCTCAACAGGACAGTTCTCGGTGGTCGGTTCTTCAGTTCTGAGCGTCGGATCCGCTCTCGGGTTGCGTTTCTACGTGTTCCTCAGTTTCGGGCGATTCTGCCGGATTCCCCTCGCTCTCATCAGGCGCGGCTTCTGCTTCCCCAGCCGATGTAGTCCCGGGCTCGTCTATCCACAGGGAGGCGATCCACCAGGCAATTACGCACAAGAACAGCACATTATTGCCGTGGAGCAGCTTGTCACGCACGCCCATAAAGCGTTCGTATTCCGCCGGTGTTGCGATGTGGGTGTGCATCCCGATGGCCCGCAGGGTTTCGCGCATCGTCAGTTGGGCAAGGGCAGCCGTCGAAAGACCGATCGCGATCCGCTGCGCGTGGCTGTGCCATCCGGCCCCGAAGCGCCGTCCCATCAAAGTGATCACGAGGCCCAGTTCGATCGTCAGCACACTGGAGAGCAAAGTGCCCTTGTCCGCGGCCAGCTGCATCAGTTGGATCATCGCCAGCTCTGAAGTAGCCGTCAGCGTCTTCCACGCCGGCCACGGTCCCCACATCACCAGCACCGCAACGCCCACGGCGAGCATCGCCAGCGTGCCAATGATCCAACCGAGTTTCCCCAGGCCGGGAAATGCGCGCCGCGCCAACTCCACCAAGACCAGCAGGCCGATCACCATATCCAGGTCTGACAGCGCCCAATAAATCTCTGCCCCCGTGATGCGCGGCAGCCTGCTCAGTAGGAGCTGCTCTGTTAGCAACAGCAGTCCCATGGTCGCAATGCTTGCGGTAAACCACGGAAAACGCCTAGCCCTGTCGCGCCCCAGCAGCACGACAAGCAAAACCAGCAGCGCCGCAAACGTGAGCGTCCACAGAATCTGAGACGCCGAAAAATCGAAGTTGAAGTGCATTGGAACCTTGTCCGGGCGCGGCTATGTTTTGCCGCAAGCCCCCATTCATTCTAATTGGGCAGTGAGCCATAACAGCCTGCCATAATTCCATCATGCTGGTTCTTGCTTCCGCCTCGCCGCGCCGCAGTGAACTTCTCACGCAGGCGGGCTACCGGTTCCGGGTGCATCCTACGCATATCCCCGAGGATCCGCTGCCGGGCGAGGACCCGATCGTGTATGTCACGCGGCTGGCGCGAGAAAAGGCCGAAGCCGTTTATCGCGAGCTGACAGCCGGCAGCGACTCTGAAGAGGTTCGCCCGGATGGCCAGTTGCTTGCCGTGCTGGGCGCCGACACCACCGTCACCCTCGACAACACGATCCTGGGCAAGCCGGTGGATGCGGCCGACGCCGCGCGCATGTTGCGCCTGCTCTCGGGCCGCACGCATCGAGTGATCACCGGCGTGGCCGTGGTTACTGCAGCGGGCGTTGAGGTAGCTGCCGAGGCCACAGCCGTTCGCTTTCTCACGCTCTCCGACGTGGAGATCGCCGATTATGTGGCCGGCGGCGAGCCCATGGACAAAGCCGGAGCCTACGCCATTCAGGGTCGCGCCGCCCGCTGGATTCCCCGCATCGAAGGCTGCTATTTCAACGTGATGGGCCTGCCGCTGGCACTGGTCTCGTCATTGCTTGAGTCGTGCAACTGCCTGGAGTGAGCAGTCACTTTGCGCAGCCTCCCATATGGTGATCGAAAATATCCGAATCGGATTTGCAGCACGCATCTTTCGCGCTAGAATGGTCGCACTTAAAAGACAGGGCCACTCTCATGCGGAAATCTTTCTTGCTGTGCAGCGCAGTTGGGCTGTTCGCGGCAGTGTCTCCGGCTCGACTTTGCGCGCAGTTTCAGCCGCCGAATCCCGACGAACTCAAGATGACCACCGACCCCAAAGCTCCGGGTGCGGACGCCGTATATCTCTACTACGAGGAAATCGACCACGACGACAAGCAAAGCCGGAACTACTACGCGCGCATCAAGGTGCTGACCGAGAAAGGCAAGGACGCGGCGACGGTTGAGATTCCCTACTGGGGAGGCGAGTTATCGGTAGGCAGCATTAGCGCCCGGACGATCCACCCTTATGGCACGATTGTGCCATTGACGATCAAGCCCGAGGATCTTCTCGTCCAGAAGTTCAACGAAGTCGAGGTCGGAGGTGAGACTTATGCCGAACAGGTCAGGAAAGAGCGCAAAATCTTTACGCTGCCCAGCGTGGAGGTCGGCAGCATTCTCGAGTATTCCTACCTGCTGCGCATTAACGACCCATTCAGCTACTACGGAAGCCCGGACTGGGAGGTCCAAAAGAAGTACTTTGTCCATAAGGCACACTACGAGTTCGCTCCCACTGGCTTTTTCGGTCTGATCTGGCGGGCCATTCTGCCATCGGGCGTGAGTGTGAAGAGAGGGGCCGGCGGCCAGCTTAGCCTGGACGTGGCGGACGTTCCGCCTATCCCCGACGAACAGTGGATGCCGCCCGTCCAAAGCTTCCTTTACAGGGTTCGTATCTATTACGGAGGTTCAGCTCTGAACAGCGTAGACGACTTTTGGCAGGTCGCGGCAAAAAACTGGTCCAAAGACGTGGACCACTTCGTCGAGCCGACCAAGACGATCCGTGACGCGGTTGCGGGCCTGGTTGCCCCTGCCGATAGCGACTTGGTGAAGGCGGAGAAGCTTTATGCCGCAGTCGAAGCTCTCGACAACACCGATTACTCGCGGCAAAAGAGCACTTCCGAGCTGAAGCAGTTGAAGCAAAAGGAGGACAAGCGCAACGAGGATACATGGACGCAGAAGAGAGGTGACAGCAACGATATGGCGCTGCTCTACCTTTCCATGCTGCGCGCCGCGGGCCTTACCGCATACGCGAATTTAGTGGTCGATCGCAATCGGGGCGTCTTCGACGCCAATTACATGACCCTTGACCAGTTTGACTACTTGCTGGTGACTTTGAGCACCGGCGGCAAGGAGATTCTTCTCGATCCCGGGGAGAAGATGTGTCCCTTCGGGACCGTCAATTGGAGGCACTCTAACGCCGGCGGCCTGCGGCAAAGCGCCGATGGGCCAAGCAGAGCCGTCACACCGGTCCAGGTTTTCGGCGCGAACACCATCAAGCGTAGCGGCGAGATGACTGTCGATGCGCACGGCGGCATCACCGGGACTCTGCAGATTGTGATGACCGGCCAGGAGGCACTCGCGTGGCGGCAATGGGCCCTTGAAGTCGACCCTGCGGAACTCAAAAAGGAATTCGACCGCAACCTTGAAAAGATTGTGCCCGAGGGCGTCGAGGCTCATGTTGACCACTTCCTGGGGCTTGATGACTCCAACACCCTGCTGATGGCTGTCGTCAAAGTGACGGGCACGCTGGGCACGGCAACTTCCAAGCGGATCATTCTGCCCGGTTTCTTCTTTGAGACTCGCGAATCTGAGCCCTTTGTCAACGAAGAGACGCGCCTGGAGCCGATCGATATGCATTATGCCGAGCAGGTGACCGAGCAGGTGATCTACGATCTGCCCGCGGGAGGGTCGGTGGAGGGCGCGCCGCAGGACACGAAAGTTTCCTGGGAGGGCCACGCCGTCTACATTGTCAAATCCAAATCGGACCCCGGTCAGATTACCGTGGCCCGCGTGCTGGCTCGTGCCTTTGATGTGGCCAGGCCGGTGGATTATCAGGACTTACGTGGGTTCTACCAGAAGGTTGCCGCTGCCGACCAGGGACAGCTTGTCTTTACCGTTCCGGCTAATCAGAAAAGCTTCTGAACCTCCTGCACGGTACCACGGCGTCCTCGTTTGCGATGAATTCTCCGAATTGTTCCGCTTCTAAGATTGGTTCCGGGGTAGAATGATGGCACTTTAAGCCAGGGCCAAATTCCATGACTAAATCGATATTTCTGCGCGGCGCAGTCCTGCTCTGTGCCGCAGTGTCGCCGGTTCTCCTTTGCGCGCAGTTCCAGCAGCCCACCGACGAAGAGCTCAAGATGACTTCCAATCCCAAGGCTCCGGGAGCGGACGCGGTGTATCTCGATATTGAGAAGATTTCCAACGACCCGATGCACTACGAGAGTGTGTATGAACGCATCAAGGTCCTCACCGAGAAGGGTAAAGAACTGGCCACTGTAGGGGTGCCCTATGTGAAGGGCAATAGAAAGGTCGCTGAGATTAAAGCCCGCACTATCCATCCGGATGGGACCGTGATCCCGCTCGATGTTAAACCGGAGGATTTGTTAAGCGCGAAAAATGGCAAGAATGAGATTGGACGCATGGTCTTTACGCTCCCCAGCGTGGAGGTGGGGAGCATTCTGGAGTACAGCTACGATTACCGCTGGGACGATAACGAGTTTATTCCGCCGATATGGGAGATTCAGCGGCCCTACTTTGTGCACAAGGCACATTACCAGTTCACACCGTTTAAGGCCTTCATGCCGAGAGGCAGTGCCGACACGACGACCAGCATGTACCTGACCGACAGTCGGGGGCGAGTGGTCAATAGCCTGATCTGGTGGAATCGCCTGCCCCCGGGCGTCACGATGCAGACGAGCGTCAACGGCAGCTACAGCGTCGATGTGACCGACATTCCACCCATTCCCGATGAGGGGTGGATGCCGCCCATCGAAAGCCTTCTCTACAGGGTGTTCTTCTACTACAAGGCCGCCAGCAATGCGACCGATTTCTGGGTGAGTGATGCCAAGCTCTGGTCGAAGGATGTGGACAAGTTTGCCGAGCCCTCGAAAGCAATTCAGGACGCAGTGAACGGATTGATAGCCCCCACCGACAGTGATCTCGACAAGGCAAGGAAGCTTTACGAAGCGGTGCAGGCCCTCGACAACACCGACTACTCGCGGAAGCGGAGCTCGTCGGAGCTGAAGGAGCTGAAGATCAAAGAAGCCAAGCATGCCCAGGACACCTGGGCGCAGAGGAGCGGATCGAGCGAAGACATCGCAATGCTCTACCTGGCCATGCTGCGCGCCGCAGGACTGACCGCCTACGCGACCAAGGTGGTGGATCGCGACCAAGGCATCTTCGATCCCAGCTATCTGAGCCTGGAGCAGCTCGACAGCACGCTCGTGGCACTGAGTACAGGCGGCAAGGAAATCCTGCTCGATCCCGGCGAGAAGATGTGCCCGTTCCAGACAACGAACTGGAGGCATTCAAATGCCAAAGGCCTCGGCCAGAGCCCGCAGGGGGTCTCCATCGCGACCACCGCCTCGCAGCAGTACACGGAAAATACCACGACTCGTGTGGGAGATGTGTACCTCGATGGGCAAGGCGGGATCACTGGACACATCAATATCATCATGATCGGCCAGGCGGCTCTCCACTGGCGGCAGCGGGCCCTTGAGGAAGATGACGCCGAATTAAAGAAAGAGTTCGATCGCGAAGAATTGGACCGGACCGTGCCCGAGGGCGTTGAAGCGCATGTCGATCACTTCCTGTCCATGAACGACCCGTATACAAAGCTGATGGCTGTGGTGAAGCTCAAAGGGTCGCTGGGCGCAGCGACGGCCAAGCGCCTCATATTGCCAGGGTTCTTCTTTGAGACCCGCGGCCATGTGCCCTTCGTCAACGAGGAAAAGCGTTTGGAGCCGGTCGACATGCACTATGGTGATCGCGTGACTGATGAGATCACCTATCACCTTCCTGACGGAGTCACCGTGGAGGGCGCACCGCAGGACACAAACATCTCCTGGCCCAGCCACGCAGTCTTTATCGTAAAGAGCAAGGCTGAGCCTGGCCAGATCACCATCGCCAACTCGCTGGCGAGGGCATTTACTGAAGCCAAACCGGAAGAGTACCAGGACCTGCGCGGGTTCTACCAGAAAGTGGCGGCGGCCGATCAGGAAGAACTGGTTCTGACCAACTCCGCCACGCAGGCAGGCCCCGTAGGAGTGGCCCACTAATGCAGGCGCGCATCTCCATATCCCGGATTCTTGCTGTCGCAGGCTGCTGCTCTGCGGCCTTTCTCGGCTCGCATCTAGCCGCAGCCAAGGAGAAATCGCAGCCAGCGCCGCAATGGGCGCTGGATGCGGCCAAAACACCGACTCCCGCAAATGTCGGCGATGCCTCCGCAGTGGTCCTTTTCGACGAGCACTTCATTACGGTCGACGAACAGAATCACGCCGTCGAGCGTAAGCGAAAGGCGATCCGCATTCTCCAGCCGCAAGGACGGGAACACTCCTACTGCTTCGCCGAGTACGACACCGATGAAAAGCTGGATTATTTTCACTCGTGGACGATCGCCGCTGATGGGCGGCAGCTCCAGGCAATGGACACGGACTTCACGGATGTTGGAGCCTACGAGGGCGCGGACGAGCAGGAGACGGATCGCATCCGCATCGTCAAGCCTCCCGGCGGCGACCCCGGCGCCGTCGTCACTTGCGAATTCGAGACTCGTCTGCGGCCCTACATGAGTTCGGAAGATTGGCTGATTCAGGACTCTATTCCCGTTGTGAACGAAGCTCTGGAGCTGGCGCTGCCCGCCGGCAGCCGTTTTGCCGAGTCGTGGGGCCACTACAATCCCGTAAAACCCATTGAGACAGCAGACAACCATCTCCGTTGGGAGATCAGAGATGTGCCAGCGCTCAATCTAGAAAACGTGCATGCAACTCCGCCTTGGAGGGCGCTGGCGGCGCGCATGACGGTGATGTGGGGAGACGAGGCTGTCAAGGGGCCGGAGAACCAATGGCGCGCCCTCGGCCAATGGGAGGATCAGCTCGAAGCGCATCGGCCCGATCCCACGCCTGAGATTACGGCCGAAGCGCAGCAACTCGCGGCTGGCGCACCCGATCTCTACACCAAGCTTAGCCGCATCACGAGCTACATCCAGAACAACATTCGTTACTTCGTCATCATGAAGGGCATCGGAGGTTGGCAGGCGCATTACGCCGGTGACATCTATCGCAATCGCTACGGCGACTGCAAGGACAAGACCACTTTGCTGATTTCGATGCTCCAGTCTATCGGCATCCGAGCTCATTACCTGGTTGTGGCCGTTGCCGAATTGCATGGCGCGGTTGATCCCGAAGCTCCATCGCTTGTCAGCAACCATGTCATCACTGCCATCGAGCTGCCGGCCGGTGAAAACGATCCTCGCCTGCAAGCGCGCGTGAAAGCTGCGAACGGGAAGACCGTCCTGATCTTCGATCCTACCGATGAGGAGACGCCGGTTGGGCTGATTCGCGGAGAGCTGCAAGGCGCGTACGGCAACCTTGCCAATGGAGCCGACAGCCAGGTGTTGCAGATGCCCGTGCTTCCGCCGGACTCGGCCAACATGAGCCGTAAGGGCTCCTTTACCCTGACGGCGGACGGCACGCTCTCTGGAGACATCACCGACGTGTTTACCGGCGTGGATGCGGCCGACGAACGCGGGTTTCTGAAGGAAAATGACTCCAAAAAGATTCACACTGATTTGGAAGAGAACCTGAGCCGCTACCTTCCCGGAGTGGACTTTAAGGGATTTGAATTCCATAAGACGGGCGATCTGGATCAGCCAATAACGCTCGACATGCACATGAGCGCAACCAATTACACGCACGCGGCGGGTTCGCTGCTGTTGCTGCGTCCGCGCGTGATGGGCAGCGACACGGGTCCCGTACCTGACATGCTGGAGAGCCTGACGCGCAAATTTCCAATCGAGATTGGACGGCCGGGTGAGTGGCGCGACAGCTTCGATATCACGCTGCCGCCCGGCTACGTCGTGGACGAAACGCCCGATCCGGTCGACGTGGACATGGACTTCGCCAGCTACCATTCGGCCACAACGGCCAAGGGCAACGTGCTCCACTATGAGCGCGACTACGTGGTGCGGCAGGTGGAGATTCCACCCGATAAGGCAGCCGACTTCCGGAAGCTTGAAAGCGCGATCCTGTTCGACGAAAAGAGCGCGGCGGTGCTCAAGAAACAGTAGATTCCCGTCGAAGCTTCGCACGGGCATTTCGCCTGCGCGCAAGCTTCTGCCGCCAGTCGTGCCGCAAGTATGTTGAATCGCTTTCGCGTGGCAATCATCCATTACGACAGATATGGCAGCTCCGCTTTTTTCTCCCTTTCAACTTCGCTCTGTTGAATTCCGCAACCGCATTGGCGTTTCGCCCATGTGCCAGTACTCCAGTGAGGACGGCTTTGCCAACGACTGGCACCTCGTGCACCTGGGCAGCCGCGCGCAGGGGGGAGCCGGGCTGGTCACGCTTGAAGCTTCGGCAGTTCTGCCTGAAGGCCGCATCTCGCCGGCCGATCTTGGCATTTGGAAAGACGAGCACATCCCGGGCCTCCGCCGCATCGCGGAGTTCTTCCATACGCAGGGCTCTCGCGCCGGCATTCAACTTGCGCACGCCGGGCGCAAGGCGAGCACAGCCACGCCATTCGAGGAAAGGCCTGTCCTGGTAACGCCCGCTGAGGGCGGTTGGCAACCAGTCGCGCCCAGCGCGATCGCGTTCGCGCCGGACTACGCTGTGCCTACTGCGCTCGATTCATCCGGCATCCAGGCCGTTGTTGAGGGCTTTCGTCATGCGGGGCTCAGGGCTCTCCAGGCCGGCTTCGATTTCGTCGAGATTCACGCGGCTCACGGCTACCTGCTGCATGAGTTTCTGTCGCCGCTTGCGAATCGACGCACCGACGCCTATGGGGGCAGCTTTGACAATCGCATCCGGCTGGTGCTCGAGGTAGTGGATGCAGTGCGCCGCGAGTGGCCGGAGCGCTTGCCGCTGTTTGTGCGCATCTCGGCCACCGACTGGGCGGATGGTGGTTGGAATCCCGACCAATCTGTGCAGCTCGCGCATCGGTTGCGCGAGCACGGCGTCGATCTCGTGGACGCTTCCTCGGGGGGACTCGTCTCCGACGCGAAGGTTCCTGTTGCTCCCGGTTACCAGGTTGGTTTTGCCTCGAGAATCCGCCGGGAAACGGGCATTGCCACGGCCGCGGTTGGACTCATCACCGAGCCGGCGCAGGCCAACGCCATCATCGCGGAGGGCGAGGCCGATCTTGTATTCCTGGGCCGTGCCATATTGCGCGATCCCTACTGGCCGGTGCACGCGGCGGCCGCACTGGGCGAACAGGCAAGCTGGCCCAAACAGTATTTGCGCGCGGCACCGCCCGGCTCGGTCACACGTGCCGTAACGGCTCGCATGTAGAAAGCAAGTCCGCGAACTCTACGGCATGAATTCGCCCTGTTTTTCCTCTGCCAAGTTAGGTTCATCGCGCGATTTTGCTTCCCAAAGGGCGAAAGACGTGCCCTATACTGCGTTTAGAGCGAGGATTTCCCCGTTCGATGTGGTTTTTTCCCGCTGAATTTTATGGCCACACAACTTAATAGGAAGCGCGCCTACGAGCCACCCACAATTCCGGATCGCCTCTACTTCAAAATTGGAGATGTCGCAGAACTTTGCGGCGTAGAAACGTACGTCCTGCGATTTTGGGAGTCGCAGTTTCCGCAACTGAAGCCGAACAAAAGCGGGACCGGACAGCGGCTCTATCGGCGGCGCGACGTGGAAATGGCGATGGAGATCAAGCGCCTCGTCCACGCCAAGGGCTACACTCTGTCCGGCGCACGCGCGGTTCTTGGCGAAGTGCAGCGCCGGCCTGACCGGAACAAGAAGCCTGATGCGCAAGGCGCATTGCCGCTGGCTGCCGGCGAGGGCAAGCAACTCGATGCAGTGGCAGCAGCTATCGGCCACGCCCGCGCCGAGTTGCGTGAGATTGCAAGCCTGCTTGGCTCCGCGGTGCAACAGCAGTCCCGCCGCCGCAACCGCCTGGCTCCGATTCGCGCCGCCCCCGGCTCGCTGTTCCCGTCGTAACTACTCGACGGCTGCTTCTTCTTCCGCGGACGGCTCGGCAGCAGCCTCGGCCGGAGCGGTCTCGGTGGCGTTCGCAGCAGCATTAGCGGCTGCTATTCTCTCTTCCTCCGTCACTTCCGCCTGGACCTTCACAGTCACCCGCGCGGTGACTTCGCGGTGCAGCCTGATGGCCACCTTGAAGTCGCCGACGCTTTTGAGCGGATCGCCCAGCTGAATCTTGCGGCGATCGACCTCATGGCCCTGCGCCGCCAGCTCCGCGGCAATGTCTGCCGAGGTGACCGAGCCGAAGAGATGCCCTGCCTCGCCTGCCTTGCGGGTAAAGCTGAGCACGAGCGGCTCGAGTTGGGTGACCAGTTCCTCGGCCTGCGCCTTTTCTGAGGCGGAGCGGCGCGCGGAAGCGGCCTTCATTTGTTCAATCACGGCCTTGTTGGCCGCGGTGGCCTGCATGGCCAGCTTGCGCGGCAGCAGATAGTTGCGAGCGTAGCCGTCGGCCACTTTCACCACTTCTCCGCGAAAGCCCAGGTCGGCTACATCTTCTTTCAGAATCACTTCCATAGGAAACTCTCCAGATTTCCAGGCGCGCGGCCTGTTTCGAATTCTCTTCAAGACTGCCGGACTGCGCGCGTCCTGAACCGCAGATCGTTTTACCCTGCCGTTCCGGGCGGCTCCGCTGTCCGCCGCGGCGGACAGCTACGCTCAGGATGACAGCTTCGGGTTTAAGTCCGGCCCTAGTGCCTGGTGGCGAACGGCAGCAGCGCGATGTTCCGCGCCTGCTTGATGGCGCGCGTCAGGCGGCGCTGGTGCGTGGTGCAAACGCCGTTCAACCGCCGCGGAACAATCTTGCCACGCTCAGCCACAAACTGCTGCAGCAGCCGGACGTCGCGGTAAGGAATCGCGTCGATCTTCTCCGTGCAGAACTTGCACACCTTCTTGCGGCGGAAGAACTTGCCGCGTCCGCCGGGCCCGCCGGCGCCTCGGCCCGGGCCGCGCGGGCCGGAGCCCGGTCCGGATGGACTTTGTGGAGCTGCGTCCGCGGAGGGCGCTTTTGCTTGGGTTTCTTCAGGCATCTTGTTTCCTCATTCCATTTGTTTGATACGGCGCGGGCAGCATGCGCCGCGGATCTCTCTTGTTGGGCCGCCGCCTGAAATCGCAAAGAACGGCGTCGGCAATCTGTGGTAAACGCGCTACGCGTTCGCCTGCACGGGCTCGGCCGGCTCCGCGGGCGCGGCGTCAGCCGCTGCGGAAGCCGCTGGAGTGCCGTCGCTCGCCTTGCGGCGCGTTCCGCGCAGCGCCTTCACTTTGGCCAGGCGCTTCTCCTCCTCGTCAATGCGCACGGTGATGAACTTGATCACCGGCTCGGTGACACGCAACCGGCGCTCGAGCTCCAGAACCACGGGGCCATTGGCCTCAATGGTCAGCAGCACGTAGTTGCCGTCGTTGAACTTGCGCACCGTATAGGCCAGCTTGCGGCGGCCCAACTTCTCTACCGACTTCACCACACCTCCGCCGGTCGTAACCGTGGAGGAGAAGTTCGTAATCAGCTTCTCTGCTTCATCGTCGTCCACATCGGGACGGATAATAAACATCACTTCATACACACGCGACATCTGCATTCCTTTTCTGCCGGAGCGATCGCTCCAGCCAACAGTTCACAGTTGTCAGTTCTCGGTCCTGTTCCCTGATCCCTGATCCCTGTCTTCCTTCCTGTTGAACTCATTCATCGCGGCCGCCGGTCCCAGTTCGAGGATGCGCCGCGTGGCCATCGCCACACGGTCCAGCACCTCGTCCAGCACCGTCAGATCCGCCTTGCGCATGGGCGAGAGCAGATAATCCCTGCCCGGCCGCTTTCCGCCTCCGGCTGCAATTGCCTCCTGAGGCAGATCCGGCGCCACGCCGATCCGCAAGCGCAACCATTCTTCCGTGCCCAGAGCATCGGTCACGCTGCGGGCTCCGTTGTGCCCGGCGGGCGAACCACGCCCCCTGATCTTGAAGGTTCCCAGCACCAGATCGAGCTCGTCGTGGATCACGAGCAAATCCCGGGCCGGATCCGCTTCAAACTCTTCTACCAGAGCGGCCACTGCAACTCCGCTCAGGTTCATAAATGTCTCCGGCTTGGCCAGAACCACCTGGCGCCCTGCTATGCGGCAGGTCGCCGTGGTAGCCCGGCATCGCCGGTTCTGGACCACAACGCCCTCCTCAAGAGCGATGCGGTCGATGGCCATGAAGCCCGCGTTGTGCGGGGTCCACAGATACTCAAGGCCGGGATTGCCAAGCCCCACAATCAGGAAGGGGCCGTTCGAAGAACCGGTCTCGCTTGCTTCAGGCAAGGCTTACTTCTTTGCCTCGGGCTTCTTTGCCGCTGTCGCCTCAGCGTCGCCCTTACCCTTCTTGATCACCTCGGGCTCGGCGGGAGTAGCTGCCTCACCCGCCGCTGGAACCGCTCCAGGCACTGCCGCAGCCGCCTCCGCCGTCTCCGGCGTCGCAACCACTTCCTCGCGGATGTGGACGACGTGAGCCACGGTGGCATCTTCCGGGGTGATGTACTTGATCTTGTCGGAGTGGGGTAAGCCGCTCACGCGGACCACCTGGTGCATGCCCAGCTCGCTCACATCCACATCGATGTGACCGGGAATGTCAGCAGGCAGGCACTCGACCTCGACCTGGCGCAGCACCTGATCAAGAATGCCACCCTCGGCCTTCACGCCTATCGGAATTCCCAGCAACTTCACGCGCGCCCGCACGCGCAGAACCTTATCGAGCGCGATACGCTTCAGGTCGATGTGGATCAGCCTGTCCTTGATCGGCTCCCGCTGCCAATCGACGATCATGGCCTTGGCCGCCGGGTGGCCTGCAATCTCGACATCGAAAATCGTGTTGTGGCCGGTCTCGGAGAGGAGGATCCGCGAAATCTGCTTGGGATCGACCTCGACGGCCACGGCGTCATGCCCGGACCCGTATAGCACGGCCGGAATCTTGCCTGCGACGCGCACGCGGCGCGCGGCGTTCTTGTTCAATTTGCCCTCGCGGGCCTTGGCTACGACAACTTCTGCCATTTCGTGTTTTCTCGTTTCTTCAAGAGATCGGGCACGGAGTGTTGCTCCGCTCCCTTTGTAAAAGCTTGTTGTCAGTGCTCAGTTGTCAGTGTTCAGTTAAAAACTGCGATCACTAAGCAATGAATTCTGCCAACCATCCTTCGGTTACTGATACTGATCACTGACAACTCGCTAGTTAAACAGCGTGCTCACGCTGGTTTCCAAATGAATGTTTTCGATCGCCGTACCCAGTAGGCCGGCGATGGAGAGCACCTTGATCTTGGGCAGCTTCTGTGCCGCCTCGCGCAGAGGAATGGTGTCAGTAACCACCACCTGCTCTATTCGCGATGCGGCGATGCGGTCGATGGCCGGCCCGGAAAGCACGGCATGGCTTGCGCAGGCATACACGGCCGTCGCGCCGGAAGCGTAAAGCGCGTCGACGGTTTTTACCAGCGTGCCCGCCGTATCGATAATGTCGTCGATGATGAGGCAAGTTTTCCCGCTCACGTCGCCCACCACGTGCATCACCTCGGCAACGTTCATGTCGGTGCGCCGCTTGTCCACGATGGCCAGCGGCACCCCCATCTTCTGTGCGAAAAACCGTGCCCGCTCCACGCCGCCCGCATCCGGCGAAACCACCGTCAGGTTGGGCAGCTTGAGCTCTTTGAAATAGCTCACCAGCACGGGGCTGGCAAAGATGTGATCGACGGGAATGTTGAAGAAGCCCTGGATCTGTGCGGCGTGCAGATCGACAAACAGCGCGCGGTTGGCGCCTGCCGTCGTCAGCAAATCGGCGATGAGCTTGGCGCTGATGGCTACGCGCGGGCGGTCTTTACGATCCTGGCGGGCGTACCCGTAGTAGGGCACCACCACCGTGATCCTTGCCGCCGAAGCTCGCTTGAGCGCATCGATCATGACCAAAAGCTCCATCAGGTGCTGGTCCACCGGATAGCAGGTGGGCTGCACCACAAAAACATCTACGCCGCGCACGTTCTCCAAAAGCTGAAAGTAGACTTCGCCGTCGGCAAAGCGCTGCATCTTGGCCTCGCCGACCTTGACGCCGATGTGCTCGCCGATGGCCTGAGCCAGCTTGGGATTCGCCGTGCCGCTGAACAGCTTGAAGCGCTTGTCTTCGCTGAGCTTCGCGGCCTTCTTGCGCTCCGGCGCGGGCTTCCCATCTTTGCCCCTGCTGCCATCCCCGGACCCACTTTTGGGTGCGTCCTTGCTGCCATCGGACTTGTCAGGACCGGGTTGCTTTTCCGGTGTTGCTTCGCCCGGTTTGGTTTCGAGTGTCGCCGTCAACGTATCCGCTTCCATCGTGAGAGCACCTCCATGCTGGTTGGCTATGGCTGCGTTCCTAATGCAAGCTCCTAGCTTCTAGCCTCTAGCTTCTAGCTCCTCCTTGCTGAGAGCAACGATCCCGTCTCAAGCAGGAAAAAGCCAGAAGCTAGAAGCTAGCAGCTAGAAGCTGTTCTTTCTGGCTGGGCGACCAGGATTCGAACCTGGATAAATGCCTCCAAAGGGCATTGTCCTACCATTGAACGATCGCCCAGCATGTCGGTCAGCCGAGGGTGAGTCTCGCTTGCCCAACGGTGGACTGTCAATCAGCTTCTTTTCAACATTTGGTCCCAGTAAGCGGATCGCGGAAGGGTGCGCGTGATGGTCGTTCTCACGCTCAATCCTTGAACTTGATTCCCGATCCGTTCCTGTGCCGCCTCAGCATCTCCGCGGGTCAGGTACAACCCGAAGAGCGCCGAACCGGAACCCGACAGAGAGGCAAAGAGGGCTGCCTCCGGTGTGCCCGGAGCCGCAAGAAGACGCTTGATCTCTGCAAGGGAGGGATGCTGGGGAAAGACCACACGTTCGAAGTCGTTCTCGATCCAGCTCATGATCCCGGTGCGGACAAGCCCAGACCCGTGTGTCGTCTCTTGCGGTCCGGCCAGGTCTTCTCCCAAGGAGAAGACACCGGAGGAGCCTATTCCAAACCCGCCCTCGGGAATTTCTCCCCGAAAGGCGCTGGCGTAGTTTCGGCTCAACTTCTCTAGTCTAGCGGTACCTGCGTCAACGGTCAAACCTTCCGCCGAGCAAAGCGCGTCCCAGTCGCGAAAAGCCAGCGGCGTGGAGATGCCGATCTCCGGCACGGCGACTACGCACCAGGTCGGCTCAATGTCGTTGAGCGGATAGACTTCCTGCCCGCGGTCGACGCCGAGTACCGTTCCGCCGATGAGAAAGAGCGGCACATCGGAGCCCACTCGGGCGGCGAGCTCCAGGCGGCGTGTGAACAAGTCCTGAAGGGCTGCAGCGCCCAGCTCTTTTTCCAGTCCAATAAGCGCCGCGACAGCATTGCCCGACCCGGCGCCCAACCCGCCTTGCACCGGAAGTCGTTTATCAATATGCACTTCAATATCCGCAGAGACTCCAAGCTCCTCCAGAGCCAGAAAAATAATTTTCCAGGCAGTATTGCGCTCGTCTGTGGGAACGCGGGGGTCATTGGAGCTGATCTGGAGCGAGTTCACTTCGGCCAGCTTGGCCGTAACCGTCACCAAATCATGCATTTCCAGCGTTTGATAGACGGTGGCGAGCGCGTGAAAGCCGTCCGGTCTCGGCGGCCCGAGGAAAAGCCCCAGATTGATCTTCGCGTGCGATCGGACTACGGTCGGCATACCGGATCATTGTAGAGGTACACGGCGCCCACGACCGGTATTCGGGGAATGACTTCCCGTTCCTAAAGCGGTGCCTGGCCGGCAGGCACACACTCGCTTTCCCAGGCGCCCAAGCCATGCGGAGGTTTGCACGCAAGCCCAGAGGGCGCAGGCACTTGGAAGGCCCGCGCGGCCTGTGGCGGTTTCGTTTTGACCTTGATTGCCGGGCTAAGTTTCCTTGTAAACCGATGCTCCGGCAACGGTCCCAAAAACGGCCTCAACCAGCCCGCCCAGGGTCGTGTAGAGCGTCAGGTGATTCGGGAACAGCCTCGCAACGTGCATGAAGGCGGCGTTCGGGAACAGGACTGCGAGAAGCCAAACGGCCAGTCCGGCATAGATCGCCGTCTTGATGCCCGCGCCGAACCGCGGCCGGATCGCCACATAAACCCAGATGGCCACGAGTCCGGTCAGAAGTCCAATCACGTTGAACAGGATAATCTGGACCTGCGAGAATCCGGGCCGGCCGAGCATGGCCATTCCGTTAGCCCAGCGCGACGCAAGCCAAACGCCATCCACGAAATAATCCAACACGTCGATGGCAATTCCGGCGACAATTCCGCCCAGGATCAGGCGGCCCACGTTGATCTTTCCCATGATGCGCTCCTTGGGGGATTTTGAGAGACGACCGGAGTATACGCACGGGAAAACCGGTGCGCAATCAAAATATGCGTCGCGTTTTCATGGGATTAGCGACCCTGGCGCGCGAAATGAGGGAACTTCGGCGGTAAAATCTCCGTAACAACTTTGGAGTACAAGCGGGAGATTCTATGCACTTCCTGATCTTCGGCATCGGCTTTTATTCCCTTCCTGCGATCATCGCGGCGGTGCGGCACACGCACAACTCCATGGGAATCCTGTTGCTGAACCTGTTCCTTGGCTGGACCGTGATCGGCTGGTTTGCCGCGCTCCTGATGGCCATCTTCTCGATGCCCTACTGCGTCCCCTACTACTATCGCCGCGGATGGTGAGGACGGCGGCCGAGCCCCTGGGGTCCGGGCTGCGAAATTCCGGTCAGGCGCGATCCAATCAGGCGAAACCGCGCTGGGCACTGCGCGACTCGCTCTCTGGCCTCGTGCTCTTCCTGGCAACGGCGTGCGTGGTGCTTTGGCAAAACGCGCATGTCGCGATTCTATGGGACACGAGCTACGTACTCGACAGCGCGGTACGATTCGCACACGGACAAGCGCCGTACCGTCACTTTCCTTTTGTTCATCCGCCGCTCACCTTCCTCGTTCAGGCCGCGATCATCCGCTTCACCGGCCGCGTCTTCTTTCATCACGTGCTCTACGCCGCGGTGGTGGGCGGACTCGGCACGGTTCTCACATGGCGGCTAGCGCTGGCGTCGTTGCGCGGGCGCGCTCGAGCGGCGTGGGTAATCGCTCTGCTCGTGGCCGCGCCGCTCGCAGTCCTCGGCATCCACAGCATCATCCCCATCCCCGAATACGACTGCGACTGCGCGTTCTGGATTCTGGTTGCGTTGTGGCTTTTCGAGCGGGCCGACGCGAAAAGAAGCGTCGCGGGCGGCCTTGCTGCCGGAGTGGGACTTTGCGTGCCGCTCTTTTGCAAGCAGAACATGGGATTTCCATTTCTGGCGGCGGCCATCGGCGCGGTTTTGCTCGTCCTCGCACTCGCGCTGATGCGCATGCGGCGCGGACGAGTTCAAGCTGAGGCGTCCGACGCTCGCACCCTCTTCTCCATTCTGGCCGCCGCGTTTGCCACTCTGTTCGCAGCCGCTCTGGCGCTGCATCGGACTGTCGGCATCCGCACCTACATCGGCTGGACGATCCGCTTTGCCGGCGAGCGCCGCCTGCCGAGCCTGGAGAACATGCTCGCCGTTTTCCATGATCCGTCGCTCTTGTGGACGTTGCCCTGCGTTGCCGCTGCTTTGCTGCTCTTGCGTCTGGCGCCGCCAAGATTCCGCTGGACGCGGATCGCCTCCTTCGCCCTCTTGGCCGCGCCGTTCCTTTTCACGCTCGCCTCGCTGCTGATCTACGATGACGCGGACGAGTGGGGCGACAGCCTGCTGGCGTTATGGCCGCTGCTGCTCCTGCTGGCGGCGGCGCTGGCGATCGTGAATCTGCTTCGCTTGCGGCGAGAGGCCACATCGCGCGCACTCTTCCCGCTCATCGTCCTCGCCGCCATCTGCGGCACGTTCATGTCGCAGCAACTATGGGGCTCCACATACGCCATCTGGCCGTTGCTCGCCCTGCTCGTGGCCGAGATGCTTGCATCTCTTCGCCGCTTCACGACGCGCGCCGCCACACCTTGGTTCGTGCCCGCGCTCGCCACCCTCATTTCCGTCACGCTCCTTGTCTGCGGGAGCTTCTACACCGCCAGTGAGGAACGGCTCTCCTACCTCAACCTGCCCGATGGGCCGGTTGAGCATTCGGCATTTCCGCAGCTTGCGGGCATGGCCACGCCCGGGCCCTATCTTCCCGAATTTGATGAGTTGCTGCGCTACGCCCAAGCCAATATTCCCTTTGATGACGGCCTGATCCTGACCCCAGGAGAGGATCCGTTCTACTTTGCCACGGGCCGCGTACCGCGCTTTCCGGTGCTGCTCTTCGATCCCACGACCGATCCCTATTCGCCGGCCGAGACTGCCGCGTTGGTTCGTTCGCAGAACATCCGGTGGCTGATCGTAAAGCGAGACTTGCAGATCATCGTAGACCCGACGCCGAACCGTGCCGCGACCATGCAAGCACTGATGGGCGAATTCACGCTGGCCGCGCACCTGCGTGGATACGACGTGTACCGCCGCTAGCTAGAAAACGCCGCCGATGATTCGCAGAGGGCCCCGCGTCTGAAAGTTCTTCAACCTGTGACGACGGACGACGACTCTGACAACTTCACGCCCATAATCGCCAACCACAACGCCAGCCCGCACTCGGCAATGAACATGACCGGATACAACGGATAGGTCCACTTCTGATAAGCAGGAAAGAACCATAGTTGGACAAAGCAAATCATCAAGGACACGCCGTCGAGGATGAGCAAAACTCCAAAAATCTTTGGGAGAAGCCGCGATTTTATCGCCAGATATCCGAGAGGAAACAGCCACGCGCCGTAAAACAACACGGTCACCATGCCTCCGCCGCTGCTGACTTTGAGGAAAAGCAGTCCTAACGTTTGTAACTGATCTGGCCCGGACGCTCCGGTCGACGTTGAATATTGATAGGCTATAAGGGCTGAAAAATGAATCAGCGTAGCAACACACTCAATAACCACTCCCACCAGATTCAATAAAAGAAAAAGCAGCGCGAGATCTCTGTTGATCGGCCTGAACAACACATACAGCGCCCAAGCCGCTAAAAGAAACAGAAGTGCGGCAATCAGCTCCATCGTCACGCCGAGACGAAACAATCCCTGCGCAGCCACAATGGCATTGGCGGTGGCTGCGGCATTTCCCCACGCGATGGGCTTGCCCTGGATGAAGGAGGAATCTGCGAAGATCACGATGTAAGCCAGGTACAGCAGCCCGGCCATTCTTGCAATTCTTGGGGGTGACACCTGGTTCAGCTGGTCGTTCATAGCTGTCTCCGGTCCTTTCAGCACGTCCACCACGGGCAGGCAGTCCCCAACCCTGCCGTGAAAATGGCTTTGGTAAGTTGCCGAGATTGTACGCCAGTGCCCGGCGCTACGCTTTCTTCTTCGCCCTGCCGGACCGCCGCAGCTCTGCCCAATCTTTTCCCGTCTGGTCGGCGTACACAATGCCGAATTCAGCGATCGCTTCAGGGAATGCGTCGCCGGTGCCGATGTAGCCAGCAATCGTCTGTGCATCGCCCGATCGCGCGTGGCCGCGGGCGAGCAGTTCGCCGCAGACTTCAGCGTAAGCCTTGAGATTGGCGCCGACTAGATCTGTGATCGCAATCGATCCCTTGTGGTCGTTGAGTTGGCGAACAAGATATTGCCGGCTTCCGATGTGCGTCCAGCCGAGAAACGGATCGGTCTGGATTTGCATAAAACGTTGCCCCTCGGCCGTACGCCGGCCGTTGTGCGCCGCGGGCAGGGCGTCGGGCAGATACGGCGCGTAGGCCGACGCAACCTCTTCCTTAATCTGGAGAAACAGTGGATCGCCGGGGCCGTTGCCCTCCATATAAATACAGTAGTCGCGCAGGCCCACCGAGCCGGTGCCAACCACCTTGAAGGCCACATCCACGGGCCGGTAGAAATCGAGAAGGTGTTGCCGCTGCGGCTCCAGCATTTCGCGATACGGCCCCAGCGAGGCCAGCACAGCTGCGGCGCGCGCGCCGGTAACGCGCGTGAGCCTCGGCTTCGATTCCTTGAAGCGGCGGCGGGCGCCGGTTCGGGACGAAACCGGCATGGTGAGCTGCTCAAACGTGTGCTGCGGCGTGGCCCGCTCCGCTTTTGAGAGCGCGTCGTGCACCGGTTTGGCCAGGTCGATGCGATGCACCTGAAACCGGTTCACTTCAATCTGGGGCATGCGGGAAAACGTGCGCATCTGCTGGGCGTAGCGTTCGATGCAGGCGGCGGCGGCTTTGCGCGCGGTGCCGTCTTTGTGCCCCGCTGCGCGCCCGGCAAGCACCAGCGAAGCAGCCATGCGTTTCAGGTCCCACTCGAAGGGGCCGCGAATCGTCTCGTCAAAGTCGTTGATGTCGAAGACCAGCCGCCCATCGGGCGCGGCGAATGCACCGAGGTTACATACATGGGCGTCGCCGCAAAGCTGGCTTACGATCCCTGTCGATGGAAGCTGCGCCAGGTCCGCGGCCATCACAGGCGCCGCGCCGCGAAAGTAGCCGAATGGCGACTCTGCCATCAGCTGGTATTTGAGCTGAATCAGCGGCGGCACGCGGCCGCGCATCGATCGCGCAATCAGTTCCAAAGCCGGGGCCGGCCGCGCCTTGGGATGCAGCGCTTCGTGCTGGTGGCGGCCCACTTGTTTGCGCCGCGCCTGGCCAAGTGCGCGCCGTTCTTCAGGAGACGCCCAGTGCATACAGCGGAACATACACTGTCGACCCTTGCGGCAACAAACAGCGAAGCCGCACTCGCGACATCTTCCATCCCGCGGAATCGAGAGAACATCGAGACCGCGCGCCGTTAGTCTTCGCCGAAGAAGCGTTTCCTTACCGTTTCGTCGAGCGGCAGGTCGGGCCCAACAAAGAGCGCGTCCGGCTGCCGGCTGGGGTCTTGCCCTATGAGCGGCATGGCCCGCGCCCGGCGTGCATCGGCCTCCGGTCCCGTGGCGAGATACATTGCGGTCAACCACTGATGGAAGGTGTGCAGCCGGCCGGCATAGTCATCGTGCTCGTTGGCGTAGGCGTGTCCTGCAGCATTCCAATCGTCGGTGCGCATCAGGTGATCGCGCAGCACACGAGCGTCGCGCAAGGTAAGGGAAAGGCCCTGCCCCCAGGTTGGATCGCTCGACGTGGCCGAGTCGCCCACGAGCGCCACTCCATCGCGGTACGAGTGATCGACCCAACTGTGCGCACAACCGAACGTCGCCAGCGGACCAGCCTGTCTCACGCCTTCGAAGAGTGCCGCGCTCGCGCCTGTTTTCTTGCAGCCGTCAACAAAGCGCGCCAAGTCGCCGGGCCCCTGAAACCGTGGTTGCGTCGCATCGTGGTAGCAGAGATACATCCGCACGCGGCCACCACCCTGAGGACCGACAACAACCAGATGCCCCAGCGCAAAGTTGTAGATGCCCTGGAGGGTGTCTTCCTGTGCGGGGACGTTTTCGAGCAGAATTCCGGCGATCATCATGTCTTCGGGATCGCGTTGTACTTTGAAGCGCGCCGAGGAGCGCACCACGGAAGATCGTCCCTCGGCTCCCACCACTAACCGCGCGGAGATTGTTTCAGCGCGGCCATCTTCCTCAATCACCATCTCCGGCGGCGCGCCCGGCCGCACCTCGCGAACCGCCGCGCCCCGTCGCACCGCAGTGCCCGCTGCTGCCGCCGCTTTCAGCAGCGACTCCTGCATGGCGGGGTGATAGCAGGCCATGAAAGGTAACTGATGCTTCGTGCTGGGGACGACTTCGCGATGTTCTATCCGGTCACCCGAAATGTAAGTGTCGATCCAGTTGAGGTGGTGCCCGCCGGCTTCGGTGAAACAATCGGCGACTCCGAGGGCCTGAACCTCCGCGTGGCCCCAGGGAAACATCAGCTCGCCGCGGACACGGTCCTTGAACCGCCGCTCGTGCTCGATGACGAGAACCCTGGCGCCTTGTTCCGCCATGTTCATGGCCAGGGCCGCGCCGCCCAGGCCGCCGCCTGCGATGGCTAAATCGTAAGTCGTCGACATGCGTTTTCCTCCCGGGGAGTTTCCTGACTCTACGAGGTTTTGCGGGCATTGGGCAAGCATTTATTTCCACGGGAAATCGCCGGCGCGAACGACGGAATTGGATTCAAACGCGTTGATTTACACTGAGTCTTCCGGATCTGCCGGCCCACCCCCGATCTCTGCGGTCGATGTCCCGCGTTCCGGGCCGGATTCCCACTCCAGGAGAGAGTGCATTGACGCGAAAATCCGTCTTCCTGTTTTCGGCCGTCGTCGTATTCGCCTTGGCGGGCCTTTCACTGGCTGCGCAAGCGCCGGAGAAGCCGCTAACGATCGACGCGATCTTTGCGCATGGGCCGCTCATCGGCGTGCTGCCCAACCAGCTCACCTGGTCGCCCGACGGAAAGCATCTGACCTATTTGGATGGCGGCGAACTGATGGATGTGGATCCCGCCACTGGCAAGACGCATGTACTGGTAAGCGCGGCGAAGATGGAAAACCTGAACGGCAGCAACGGCTCCGAGCAGGATCGCGATCATCGCCACCGCTATAACCTGGCCAGCTATGTGTGGGCCCCGGATTCCACGCACATTCTCTTCGACTCTAATGGCCGGTTGTGGCTTTACGATCTGCACAACGGCACCGGAGTCGAATTGGGCTTTTCCGGCCTCCTCTCCGGCGACGATCCCAAATTTTCTCCCGATGGTTGGTTCATCTCGTTGATCAAGGATCACGGCTTGGCTGTCATCCCGCTCCGCGAGCCCGGCACGCCCACCATTCCTCTCGCTCCCGCGCCCAACCCTTCTTCAGTTGACGGCCGGGTGTTCCTCAACGGCGAAGTGGACTGGGTGTATGAGGAAGAGCTCGACGTGCGCAGCAACTACTTCTGGTCGCCGGACTCAAAGAAGATTGCCTACCTGCAGATGAACGAGACCCAGGTGCCGCGCTATCCGCTTACTGACTGGATTCCCAGTCACGCCACGGTGGATTGGCAGCGCTTTCCGCAGCCGGGCGACCCCAATCCCGAGGTCCACCTCGGGGTGGTGCCAGTGCGCGGCGGCAAAACTGTCTGGATGAAGATTCCATTTCACGATGGCGACGATTACGTGCCCCGCTTCGGCTGGATCGACAACAAAACTCTTTGGATTGAAACTCTGACTCGCGATCACAAGCACCGCTCGCTCTTCTTCGCCGGCACTGATTACGGCGACGCGCGACTGATGCTCGAGATCAGCGATGATAAGTTCCTCGATGAGAACTACGATGTGGCTGTAAGTGACGGAGCCATCGTGCTCACCAGTTGGAGCGACGGGCACAATCACCTTTACCTCTACAGCTACGACAAGCAGAAGCTGCTTGCGTCGGACGCGAAGCTCGATCGCCAGCTCACCAACGGCGATTTCGAAGTCGGCGACATATACAGCGTGGACACCGAGCGCAAAGTCGTAAATTACGCATCAAACGAAGGCAATCCGATGGAGCAGCAGCTTTGGCAGGTGAACTTTTCCGGCAATCGCCGGCAATTGAGCACTGGCGCAGGCTTCCATGTCGCCACGTTTTCTCCCGACGGCGGCGCGTTCACCGACAAGTTCGCCTCTCGCATGACGCCGCCGGTGATGCGCGTCTGCCAGGCGCCCGAAAAGTCCACCGCCGCGAGTTCGTGCCGCGTCTTCTGGGAAACGCACGCGCTCGATTCTTACCATCTGCATTCGCCGCTGCCGCTCGAGGTGAAGGCGCACGACGGCACCACACTCTACGCCACGCTGCTGCTGCCGGAAGGCTCGACGGATCCCGCCGGAACGCCCTTGATCGTGAATCCCTACGGAGGCCCCCACGACCAGATCGTCATGAACCAATGGAGCGGCTCGCTGCTCTTCGATGAGCTGCTCGCGCAGCACAGGTTTGCCGTGCTCCATGCCGACAATCGCGGCATGGGCAGCCGTGGGCGCGTCTTCGCGCAGGCGGCCTATCGCAACTTCGGCCCGGTCCAGCTCGAGGATCAGTTGACAGTGGTGGACGCGGCGCTCGCCAAATATCCCCAACTTGATCCCAATCGTCTGGGTTGGTGGGGCTGGAGCTGGGGAGGCACGTTCACGCTCTATGCCATGACACACTCGGCCCGCTTCCGCGCCGGCGTGGCCGTGGCTCCAGTCACCGACTGGCGCGATTACGACTCCATCTACACCGAGCGCTATCTGGGCCTGCCCGCCGAAGACCCGGATGGCTATCGCGACTTCTCCGTCGTCAATTCGGCTGCGGATTTGAAGGGACGCTTGCTGCTGGTGCACGGAACCGGCGATGACAACGTGCACCTCGAAAACACGGTGCAGTTTGTGCAGAGACTCATTGATACCGGAATTCCTTACGACCTCGAGATCTTCCCGCGCAAGACGCACTCGCTCGCAGGACCGGAGGTGCAGACGCACCTATTCAGCCGGATCCTGGCGCAGTTCGACACTTATCTTAAGCCGGCCACGCCGGCAGCGAGCGGGAATTAGAGCATCTTAGCCTTCGTGGCGGAAGAACTCATCCTTTTCGCGCTTCGGGCAGTGTGTGCACTCGAGGCATGCGACGAGGAGCACGGCTATCCCGACCGTGACCAACACGGCAAGTACGCTTCCATTCACCGCGATCCAATGTGCAAGGGTCCGCATCTTCGGTCACCGTTCCGGGTTACGATCCGGTCATCTGAGACGACTTCGGATCTACAAAAATGCTACCCATTTCTTACATTAAACGCTATTCCACCCTTTTGCGTCAGCCTCTAACACTTTCCGGGAATCGTTCGACCTGATTGGGGGGAGAGAATTCAATTGCAAAATAGCAAAGAAAAGGCGAAACTAGCAAGTGAAAGCGATGGCCGCTCACCCTAATCCGGCGCTTTCGCATTCTTCCGAAGAATGGCCGGAGGAGCTTGCGAACCTTCGCTTTGCAGCCAAAGAGGCCCCCGATGTCGCCGATCCCGTTCCCTGCGGCGATTCTGCTCAGGGGCCACTGCTTAACTGGCTCTTCGTCGACCTGAACTCCTACTTCGCCTCCGTCGAGCAGCAAGTCCGCCCCGAGCTTCGCGGACGGCCGGTTGGCGTGGTGCCCATGATGGCCGACACCACGTGCTGCATCGCCGCCAGCTACGAGGCCAAGGCTTTCGGCGTGCGCACCGGCACCATCGTCGCCGACGCCAAGCGCATGTGCCCGGAGATTGTTCTTGTCGAAGGCCGTCATGAAATCTACACCGAATACCACCACCGCGTCGTTGAAGCCGTGGAGAGTTGCGTGCCGGTGACTGCCGTTTGCTCCATCGACGAGATGGCCTGCCGCCTCATCGGCCGCGAGCGTCCGCTGCTGAATGCCATCGATCTCGGCATGCGGGTGAAACGGACAATCCGCGAGCGCGTCGGCGAATGTCTGCGCAGCTCCGTGGGTCTCGCCACTAACCGTTACCTCGCCAAAGTTGCCAGCGACATGGAAAAACCCGACGGACTGGTGGCGCTGCCGCTCGACATCCTGCCCGAAGCGCTCCATCAACTCACGCTGCACGATCTGCCCGGCATCGGCGCGCGCACTGAGAAGCGCCTGAACGAAAAAGGCATTCGCACCATGGACGATTTGCTCGCGCTCGACCGCGAACATGCCGGCGAAATTTGGGGATCGGTGTGGGGTGAGCGGCTTTTTCACTGGCTGCAGGGCGAAGATTTCGATCACACGGAGGCTGAGCACCAGAAGTCCATCAGCCACTCGCACGTCCTTGCGCCCGAGATGCGGACCGCGGAAAAAGCCTGGGCTGTGGCCCACAAGCTGCTGCACAAAGCGGCCATGCGTCTGCGCGCGGCGGACCTGTGGGCAAGCCACATCGGCCTGGCGATTGGATTCGCCGTGCCGCGCGGCGAAAACATGCCCGTTTCGCGCTTCGGCGTGCCTGCACGCGGCTGGCGCAGCGAGATCAAGCTGAGCGAGTGCCAGGACAACCAGACGCTCATTGCCGCTTTACGCCGCCTGTGGGAGTCGCGCCCCAGCGGTGAGCAATACGATCACCCGTACTTCATTGGAGTGCAACTGAACAACCTGGTTCCCGATCGCCTGCACACGCTGGCGCTCTTTGACGGGCTCGAAGAGGAACAGAGCCGCACGCGCCTGCTCGCAACCATGGATCAGATCAACGACAAGTACGGCATGAGCACCCTCGCCCCCGCCGCAATGCTCACCGCGTACAAGGCCGCGCCCACGCGAATCGCGTTCAACGCCATCCCCGATTTGTTTTGACGCATTGCCTGGCTAATGGCCGGTTGACGTGAGCGCCGCCACGGCCGGTCCGCCAAGCCCAGCAGGTGTCGGGCACTACCCATCCCGCCCTGCTTGAAACGAACTTTTCCTGAGCGATTGCGTAACTCTCTGCATCCCATCTCGCACTTTCCTGCGGATTAGAAGGTAGCAGCGAGTTTTATGACCGAAAGCTGGCAGCCCGACTTCGAACAACTCGTCGACGAGCACCAGTCCATGGTCTTTTCGCTCGCGCTGCGCATGACCGGCGATCGCGGCCTGGCCGAAGAGATTGCGCAGGATACTTTTCTGGCTTTGGATAGGAATTTGGGCAAGATCGAAAGTCTGCAGCACGCGATTGTTTGGCTGCGGCGCGTCGCCATAAGCCGGTCGACCGATGCGTTGCGCCGGCGGCGCGCTCGGGGCATAGAGTTCTGGGTAGAGATGGACGAGAACCAAACGGCACAAGTGGAAGCGCGAACCTCTCCGTTAGGCTCCCGCCTGGAAAGCCTGCTGGCGACGCTGCCCGAAGCGCAACGCGCGGCGCTCATCCTCCGCTACCAAGAGGACATGACACCGGAAGAGATCGCGGCCGCGCTCGATGCGCCCGTGGCCACGGTGAAGAGCCAGTTGCAGCGGGGATTGAAGCTGCTGCGGGCCAAGGCCGAGAGCCAGTTGAAGGAGTACATCCGTGCAGTTTGACGAATTCGAACGCGAGCTTCGCGAGAGCTTCGAGCGCCAACCAGCGCCGCGCGGCTTGAAGCGCAAGGTGATGGAGCGCCGCTGGCAGCAGCGGGCGCAGCTCCGCTTCAGTCGGGAGTCCGCGCGGCAACGTACCCGCCTGATCTGGTTCGAGCGCATCGCGGCCTCGCTGGTCGTTGCAAGCGTGGCAGGCGGAGCAGTTTTCGGGCATTACACCATCGAGCGCCACAAGGGAGAAGAAGCAAAACAGCAGGTGTTCACCGCGCTGCGCATCACCAATCACGCGTTCCAGGTGATGAACCGGCAGTTGCAGGAACGAGACAAGAATTCGCAGTGAACGCGATTCGCAGTAAAGGCGACTCGCAAAAATGGGATTCGCAAAGCCAAGGAGAACGATCATGAAACATCGCATTGCCGCACTCATATTGGGAGCCGCCGCGCTGATTGCGCCGGCGCTTGCCCAACAGTCACCGTCGCCGCTCCCGCTTCCCGCGCCCGTTGAGAAGGAGTTGGCGGCGCGGGCTGCCAACGTAACCGAAGTCACGCTGGGCAAGGGCATGCTCGATTTCGCCGCGAAATTCATGGACAACAACAACAAGGACCAGGCCGCGGCCAAGCAGTTGATCGAGGGGCTCGACGGCATCTACGTGCGCGACTACGAGTTCGATAAGGAAGGCCAGTACTCGATGGACCAGCTTGAACAACTGCGCAAGGCCTTTGAAACACCCGAATGGTCGCCGATAGTACACGAACGCGAAAGCAAGGGTGGCGAAAGCACGGACGTGATGATGAAGATGGTGAACGGTGAGCCGCACGGAATCTTTGTGCTGGATGCCGAGCCGAAGGAGCTCACGATCGTGCTGATTCTGGGCCCCATCCGCATGGACCAACTGAGCGAGTTGAAGGGTCTTGGCGGGCTGGGCGGCGTGTTGGGTCCAGCCGGCCCGCTGGGTCCGACTGGCCCACTGGGCGGCGTTCAGCATACGCCGCACGGCGACGGCAAGGACAAGGGGAAGACCGCAAAGGGAGGCGACCAATGAATGAGTTTCCTGGGAACCGGCACTTCTGGATTCCGCTCGGCTGCGCGGCGCTTTGTGTTGCTGTGATCGTTCCCTGGGTTGCTCTGGCGGCGGGCGGCGGGGGCGGCTTTGACGGCGTGGTGAGCTCCATCGAGAGCCGCTATCACGAGCACGCCATGCGCATCCCGCTCATGGGGCTGGCCAGCGTGGTCGCGGGCGCGGCCACGCGCGGCGGCGTGGACGGCGTGCACGTTGCCGAGTTTGAGCACTTTTCCGCGCCGGTTGATGGCGAGGAGCTGAACCGGCTGGTCGAGGAGAAGCTTGGCCAGGGATGGGAGCGGATGATCCGCGAGACCAACCGCCATGGCGGCGAGCAAACGCTCATCTTCTCGCACCCCGAGGGCAGGCGCATGGGTCTTTTCATTCTCGATCTTGATGGCAACGAGCTTGATGTCGTGCAGGTTTCGGTCGATCCGGACCGTTTGAACGAGACCATCCTCAAGTACAAGCATCACGATCGCGACGGCGGCAGCAAATCGGACTGACGCCTGCCTGAGCTGATTGCTAAGGCGTCTGCGTCATCAGATCGACAAACTCCTTTTGGAAGCGCGGCAAATCGAGATCCATTTGCGCGTGGACGAGCCGGACACCGGTCGCCGGCTTCATCGGCTCCGGCCAGGCGAGCGTATCGCCGTAGCTGGGGCCGTGGCTCAGGTCCACATCCATATACACGTCTTCCTCTTTGGTGATGATTGCGGGATCGATCCACGCGCATGCTTCGAGCTCGTCCCACATCAATGTGCGCCGCTGGCTCCATGCGGCAATGTAGCGCGCCGCCGGCGCCTGCGACTTCGCGATCGCGCCCAGCATGGCCTGCGTGAACGGTGCTTTCTCAGAAACATCCATGGTCGTCACTTCAACGCGCGGCCAAGCGGCGTGCAGCACGATGTGCGCGGCCTCGGGATCGAACCAGAAGTTGAACTCGTGGCGTGGGTCTGCGAATTCCAGATCGGCGGACTCCCGATCGTCGGTCTGCGGATCGAGGCTGCCGCCCATGACCTCAATGCCTTTCGTGAGGGCCGCGAACTCTGGATCAATCGAGACGGCAAGCGCGATGTTGGTCAACGGCCCTGCGGCGTAGATGGTCACCTCGTGCGGATGCGCGCGCACCTCGCGGATGAGAAAATGCGCGGCGTCTTCGTCGAGCGGCTTGGTCGCCGGCACGCCCTCGGGCATGGGTGGAATCTCGTAGGGCCCGTGCGGCTCCGGCCGTGGCGCTCCGGCAGTCGTCATCGGTACCCCTCCCCATGCGCCCAGCCACGCCACTTTGCCATTGAGCGCTTCCTCAAGGCGTGTTTGTTCTTCATTGCGGACCAGCGGAAACACCGCGCCACGAACCACGGGAACATCGGCGTGGCCGGTCAGTTCGAGCATGCGCAGTGTGTGCAGCGTCTCTTCGTCGCGCCATGCGTCGCCGGTCACCATGGTGATGCCCAGCACTTGCACATCCGGCGCCTGCAACAGCACCAGCATCGCCATCTGGTCTGATCCGCCCGGGCCGGCGCCATCCTGATCAATGAGGACGAGACGCTTTTGCGCGGGGCAGATGGTGACGCAAGCCAGCGCAACGAGCGCGAGAAATTGTCGTTTCATATATTGGATTTTGGCACAGCTGCTCGGTCTTTTCGCCCGGCTAAGCCTGCAACCCGCCCTACAGACCACTGACAACTGATCACTGCCCTACCGTCGTCCAAACCCTCGCGGCTTGAACTGCGGCGTGACGGGCAGGTTCGTCTTGCCCTCGGGATAGACCACCAGAAAGCGGTTTGATCCCTCGCCTACGCTGGCCGTCTCAACGCCCTGCAACGACCGGCAGACAAGATGCAGCATGCGCCGCTCGCGGCTGTTCATCGGCGGAAAACTGTAAGGAACTCCTGTTTGGCGCACCTTTTCCGCGGCAGCTTCGGCGGCCTGTCGCAGCTCTTCGGCGCGCAGGGCCTTGAAGTTCGCGGCGTCGAAGCTCACCATATCGTGTTCGTGGTGGTCAAGGCGCAGCATCTGCGCGGCCAGGGTTTCCAGGGCCCGCAGCAGCTCACCGTTGTGCTGGATTACGAGAGGCACATCGGGTCCGGCTAATTCAACGCTGATCTGCCGCGCCGCAACGCCTTCCCCTTCTTGTGTTCCATCAGCCGCGCTGATGCGGTACTTCAGGCGCAGCCCGCCCAGCTTGTTCAGGGAGTTCAGGAATCCGGCAATTTTCTGGGCAGCCTGCTGCAGGTCGTCAATCGGCATAACAGACAAGTATCGCAGAGCGGGGCCGACGGTGGAAGGCAATTTGCCAAAACCCTTCGACTACGCCGCAAGGCCCGGCTGCGCTGCTCCGGTTTCTTTGGCGATGAAATCTTCGTGGGGCCGGCTGGTTCCCGCGCTGCGCACTCAGGTATCAAGATTGAAGTAGAATTCTGCCGCGGCTTGTATGCTTCTGAGTGTGAGTAGGTGTGACAACTTCAGGCGGGACACGGGATGCTGCTCTGGATCTCTGGGCCGAGTCATGATCTTCCTCCTGCTTGCCGCGCCGGGGACCGTTTCCCACACTCAGGCGCAAGACAACGGCACCGTACCGGAGGCTTCGGCCACTGGGGGCCCGGTGACGATTACGCTGGATGAGGCGATCCGGCGCGCGCAGGCGAGCGAGCCGGCGTATGTTGCAGCCGCTGCGGCTAGCCGGAGTTCGGCCCTGGACAAGTCGATTGCGCGGGCCGGGCTGCTGCCCAATGTGGCCTATTTCAACCAGGGGCTCTACACAGAGCCTAACGGCGCGCATGGGCAAGTGGGGCAGGTCTCCGACACGCCAGACTTGCCGAAGTTCATTGCCAACAACGGAGTACGGGAATATTTCAGCCAGGCGATTGTGAACGAGACGCTGGGGTTGGGTCCGGTGGCGGCCGTTCGGCACGCCGGTGCCGCGGCGGCAATGGCCCAGGCGGAACAGGAGATTGCGCGGCGCGGGCTGGTGGCGGCGGTGACCGCTTTGTTCTATAGTTCGCTCGCAGCGGACCAAAAGCTGGCGGTGGCCGAACAGGCGCGCCAGGAGGCCGCCGACTTTACGAAACTGACTGCCGAACGGGAGCAGGCGCGCGAGGCCGCGCACGCCGACGTGGTGAAGGCGCAGTTGGTGGAGCAGCAACGCAACCGTGATCTGGAAGACGCAAAAGTGGCTGCCGAAAAGGCGCGCCTGGATCTCGGCGTGCTGCTGTTTGCGGATCCCCGTACGCCTTACAGCCTGAACGCCCCGCAGCCAGCGCCCCCGCTCGCCTCGAAAGCCGATGTGGAACAGGCCGCGGGCCGGAACAACCCCGAGCTGAACAGCGCGCTCGCCGCACTGGCCGCCAGCGACGCCGATGTGCAGGCGGCGTGGGGCTCCTTGCTGCCCAACGTGGGCCTGAACGTAACTTACGGCATCGACGCACCGCAGTTCGCAGCCAACGGCCCAAACGGGGAGCGCAATCTGGGATACTCGGCGAGCCTGACGGTGAACATTCCGGTGTGGGACTGGCTGGCGAGCGAGCACAAGGTGAAGCAGAGCGAGATTCGCCGCGACGCCGAGCAGGTAGCGCTGAGCGCCACCCAGCGCAGGCTCATTGTGCAACTGGAAGAGGCCTACCAGGAAGCGCAGGCGGCGCGCGATCAACTCGCTTCGCTGGACCAGAGCGTGACCACCGCGGCCGAGAGCCTGCGTCTGACCAAGTTGCGTTACAGCGGCGGCGAGGCCACGGTGCTGGAAGTGGTGGACGCGGAAAACGCCTACGTGAGCGCGGAAAACGCGCGCGAGGACGGCCGCGTGCGCTACGAAACCGCGAGAGCCGCTTTGCAGACGATCACGGGAACGATGTGAGGAACAGGAGTCAGAGATCAGGGATCAGAGAACAGTGAACCGGTTATGAGCGAAAGAACGAAGCAGAACACAAACCGAGGGGCATGGGCGATATCGTTTGCCGCGCTGGCGTTGCTTGTCGCCTTCCTTCCGGGCTGCAAAAAGGCTGCACCGCCTGAAACGCAGGTGACAGTGAAGGCCGAGCATCCCGTGCAGGGGCCGATCGCCGAGCAGATCACCGCCGACGCCATTCTGGCGCCGATCGCACAAGCGGCAATCGCGCCCAAGATCAGCGCTCCGGTGCGGAAGTTTTACGTTGAGCGCGGGCAGCAGGTGCACGCCGGTGAGCTGCTGGTGACGCTTGAGAACAACGACCTGGCTGCAGCGGCCACAGACAACAAGGGATCGCTTGAAGCAGCGCAGGCGGCGTACGCCACGACGACCAAAGCGCAAGTGCCGGAAGACGAGCAAAAGGCCGAGTCGGACTTCGCGCAGGCCAAGGCCAATCTTGAGTTGAACCAGAGCATTGTGAACAGCCGCCAGCAACTGTTTGCCGAGGGGGCGATTCCGGGCCGCGACCTGGACACCGCGAAGGCTGCGCTGTTGCAGGCGCAGGCGGCCTATGACGCAGCGGCCAAGCATCTGGACTCGGTGAAGAGCGTGAGCCGCGATGCCGCGCTGAAAGCGGCACAGGGACAGCTGACCTCAGCCGAAGGCAAGTACAACGGCGCTGAGGCTCAGGTCAACTATTCCCAGATTCGCAGCCCCATCAACGGGGTGGTGACGGACCGGCCTTTATTCGCCGGCGAAACCGCTGCGGCCGGGGCGCCGCTGATCACCGTCATGGATACTTCCGTACTCCTGGCCAAGACGCACATCGCGCATGGCCTCGCGCAGCAGTTGAAGGTCGGCACCGGAGCCACGGTGCTCGTGCCGGGTGTTGTCGATCCCGTGCCGGCGAAGGTCTCCATGATCAGCCCGGCGCTCGATTCCGGCAGCACCACCGTCGAGGTCTGGATGAAGATCGACAACAAATCCGGGAAGCTCAAGGTGGGAGTGCCCGTGAAGGTCTCGATCACTGGCAGGAACGTGGCCCAAGCCTGGAAGGTGCCCGACTCCGCCATCTTGACCGCGGACGATGGCAGCAAGACGGTGATGGTGGTGGGTAGCGATGGCGCGGCGCATAGTAAGCCTGTCACGCTGGGCATCGACAACGGCAAGGACGTGCAGGTGGTGAGCGGGCTGGCGCCTGCCGATCTCGTGATCACCGTGGCGCCCTATGGCCTGGACGAAGGCACCAAAGTGCAGGTGAGCGCGGCGGTCGCCGCCGGCAGCGGAGGGAATGACTGATGCCCGATGATGGGCCCGTTGGGCGCCCCAGTCCCGGGCACAAGCAATTCTGGCTGGCCAGGTCCACGCGCCCCATCTTCTTCTTCGCCGTCATGCTCATGATGGCCGGCGTCTATCTCGCCTTCAAGGTGCCGATCTCGGTCTTTCCCGAAACCAACTTCCCCCGCGTCATTATTGGCGTCGACAATGGCGTGATGCCCGTGGAACAGATGGAAGTGACCATCACCCGGCCGATCGAGAATGCGGTCAACTCCGTTCCTGGGCTTACGTCCATACGCTCCATCACGAGCCGCGGCTCGGCCGAGGTAGACCTGTCCTTCAACTGGAACGTGGACATGGTCCAGTCACTGCAGTTGGTGGATTCAGCGCTTGCCCAGGTGCAGCAGACGTTGCCGTCCACGGCGCACATCGCCACCAACCGGCTCACCTTCGCCACCTTTCCGGTTCTGGGCTATAGCCTTACCTCCGACACGGTTCCGCAAACCCAGCTCTGGGAGATTGCGACCTATGACCTGAAGCCGCCGTTGAACCGCGTGGACGGGGTGAGCTCCGTGCTTGTCCAGGGTGGTCAGGTGCCGGAGTTTCACGTAGTGCCCAACCTGGCGTTGCTGCAGAACTCGGGAGTCACCATCACCGACCTGGTGAACGCGATCAACGCCTCCAACATCGTGCAATCGCCCGGCCTCTACGAAGCCAACCATCAGTTGATCCTGGGCCTGGTGGGAGCGCAAGTGCATGACCTCGCCGGTCTGCGCCAGCTTGTGGTCAAGACCACACCGAGCGGCGCCCCGGTGCACCTTGGTGACGTGGCCACCGTAGAACCGTCCACCATGCCGGTCTACACCGTGGTGAATGCGAACGGAAAAACCGCGGTACTCCTGAGCATTACGCGGCAGCCTTCAAGCAATACCGTTGCCGTGGCCGATGCCGTAGCCCAGGAAGTGGCCGCGCTCCAGCAAAAGCTGCCTCCAGACGTCAAGCTCGAGCTGTTTTACGATCAGTCGCAACTGGTGCGCGACGCCATCTCCAGCGTGCGCGACGCCATCTGCATCGGGCTCGCTCTGGCCTGCGTGATTCTCTTCCTCTTCCTGCGAGACTGGACCTCAGCGCTGATCGCCGGACTGGTGATCCCGGTGACGATCGCCATCACCATCGTTGCGCTCTGGATCATCGGCGAGAGCTTCAACCTGATGACGTTGGGCGGAATGGCCGCGGCCATCGGCCTGATCATCGACGACGCCATCGTGGTGGTGGAAAACATTGTGATGCACCGCGACGCGGGCGAGCACCGCGCGGAAGCGGTGCGCAAGGCGCTTAAAGAGCTCACCGTCCCGCTGCTCGGATCCACCATTACGCCGGTGGTGGTCTTTCTGCCGCTGGTTTCAATGAGCGGCGTGACCGGCGTCTTCTTCCGCGCGCTGGCCATTACCATGACCGCGGCCCTGCTGACTTCGCTCGCGCTGGCGCTCACCTGGACACCGGGGCTGAGCTATGTGATGCTGCGCGAGCCCGCCCGGCCTTCGCAGGCAGCCGCGGACGAAACCGAAAGCGATGCCGCTCACGATCACAGCGCCGGCCGCCTGCTGCAGCGCGTCCTGCAATTTCACGCCCGGGTCCTGGAGTGGGCGCTGGCCAAGCCGCGGTGGGTCGGCGGAATCTGTGTGCTCCTGGTTCTCGGCACATGGGGCGGGTATCAGTTGCTGGGCACGAATCAGCTGCCTGACATGGACGAGGGCGGCTTTATCCTCGACTACTTTATGCCGCCCGGCAGCTCGCTGAGCGAGACCAACCGCGTGCTCCAGGACGTGACGCGCATCCTGCAGTCCATCCCTGAGGTGGAAAACACCTCGCGGCGCACCGGCTTGCAGTTGGGCCTGGCCACAGTCACCGAGGCCAACACCGGCGACTTCACGGTGAAGCTCAAAGCAAAACGCAGCCGCTCAGTCTGGGATGTGATGGATGAGGCGCGCGCCCGCATCAAGGCGGCTGAGCCGGAGCTGGACGTCGAGCTGACGCAGGTCCTGCAGGACAACATCAATGACCTGTCGAATACGCCAGAGCCAATCCAGGTGAAGATCTTCTCCAACGATGCTGCGCTGCTGACCCAACTGGGCCCGCGCGTGGGCGACGCCATTAGCAAGGTCTCCGGCGTCGTCGATGTCGCGAATGGCATCGATAACACCATCAGCGGACCCGCGACCAACTTTCAGGTCGACCCCATTGTCGCCTCCCGGCTGGGCTTCACTCCCACCGAAGTTTCTGACGACGCAACTTCGATCCTGGATGGAATTACCACCAACCCGCTCGTCGCCAACGGGCGCGCATACACCATCCGCGTGCGCCTTGGAGACGAGCACCGCAGCTCGCTCGACGCCATTGACACCACGGTCTTCAACAGCGCCTCAGGCCACACGGGGACTCTGGGCTCGCTGGCCAACATCCAGCAGTTGCCGCCGCAAAACGAAATTCAGCGCGAAGACCTGCAGCAGCTTGTGGAGGTGACTGCCGGCCTGGAAGGCTCAAACCTGGGCGGAGTCATGGAGAAGGTGCAGCAGGCGGTGACGGCCCTGCATCTTCCCGCGTCGGTTCGCGTTGTCTACGGGGGCACTTACCAGCAGCAGCAGCAATCCTTCCGCGATTTGCTGCAGGTTCTCGTGCTGGCGCTGGGGCTGGTCTTCGGCGTGCTGCTGATTGAGTTCCGCAACTTCCCCGCGCCGGTTGCAATTCTTACCTCGTCGGTGCTCTCCATCTCGGGCGTTATTCTGGCCCTTCTTGTCACCGGCTCCACGTTCAACGTTTCGTCGTTCATGGGACTCATCATGGTCATCGGCATCGTGGCCAAGAACGGCATTCTGCTGCTCGACGCGGAAGAACGCTTCCGCGCCCGCGGCGCATCGGCCGAGGAAGCCATGCTGCACGCCGCGCAGCGCCGCCTGCGACCCATTGTCATGACCGCTCTTGCCGCCGTCTGCGGCATGTTGCCGCTGGCCTTCGCGCTCGGCGCCGGCTCGCAGATGCTGCAACCGCTGGCGATCGCAGTGATCGGCGGCCTGACTGTTTCTATGGTGCTAAGCCTGGTGGTAACGCCGCTCGTCTATTTTCTGCTTACGCGCAATCGAGAAGTGCGGCGGGAAGAAAACGCCTAGCGCTGGGATGGGCGTGGCGCAATCGGTCGCTGCCAATCCTCAATGCCAATCATGGAGTCGCGTTACCTGCCCTGTGCCGCGGTCACGCGCACCAACGGCGAGCCGAGCTGGATTGCCTACATTGGCCTTCAATTCCTGCTCGGACCCAAAGAGAAGGAAACGCCCGGCGAAAAGCCCTATGCGGCTCGATCATTCCCGCTTAGATCGGCAACGTCGCGGCGACTCGCCTGCGGAAAACTACGCCGCAAACCACCAATCCAAGCCCCAACAACGTGATTGCGGTAATTCCTGACTCGACCCCGAAGTGCAGCATGGATCGAATATCAATGCTCGGAGCGCCGAGGTCCACATACGCCCTGAGCATTCCGCCGAAGAGCGCTAGCGCAGGCGCCACCATTGTGATGACGCGAATTTGTGCCCGTGTATAGGGCTCCGCGACCGGTAATTCAACCGGCTGGGTAGCGCGATACCACAACCATATCCAGACCGCAACAACAGCCAGGCCGAACAAAGTGCTGCCGTTCTGCAGCAACTTGTACATTTGAACATTCCCCTCAATGGGCACTTGCACCATCTGCTTGAGGAAGCTCCAGTGTCGATACGGCCAATAGAACGGGTGTGTGAATGAGTCCCACAAAATATGCGTCCCAATTCCAATGAGGATCGAGAGCGCGATCAACGCCAGTCGTGACGGCGGCCAGAGAGAGAAACCCTTCTCCCTGGGCTTCAGTCTCCTGCGAATCCCTGTCGGCAGCAACATTGAAAGCGGCTGCTTCACGTAGGCATGAAACAGCCAAAGCGCAACCAGGCTCAGCGGCAAATCGAAGATGAAAGCACCGAGAGGAGTATGGCCGATGAGTCCGTGCGGTTTGAGAAACAGGAAATAGGCGAAATCGGGCGCAAAACATCCTGTCACCAGCGCCGACATTTCAAGACGCGTTCTTCGAAAAGGCAATGCGGCGGCGGCGTGAGAGAGCGTAAATGGCATTGTTCCAAGTATCTCGTACTTCAGACGGCAAAAGGATTCGCGTCGTTCGTTGCCGGTCTCCGTGCCGGCGAGATAGGATGCAACTGAAAAAGTTTTCAGGAGATTGATGCCGTGCGTGTTCATTCGCTTTTGTCTGTTGGTGTTCTTGCTTTGAGCGCTCTCGCTGCGGGGGCGCAAATCGCGTCTGGGGCTCAGAAGAATCTCGTCCAAAGGCCCACCCCAACGCAGGTGGCACTGACGCCCCCGATGGGCTGGAATAGTTGGAACTTCTTCGCCGGCCGCGTTACCGACAAGGACATTCGTGCCGCCGCCGATCAACTGGTTGCCAGCGGCATGAAGGACGCCGGCTACGTCTACGTCAACATCGACGACACCTGGGAGGGCGAACGCGACGCCAACGGCGTCCTTCATTCGAATGCAAAGTTTCCCGACATGAAAGCGCTGGCCGATTACGTGCACTCGAAGGGACTCAAGCTCGGCATCTACTCTTCGCCCGGGCCAAAGACCTGCGCTGGTTTTGAAGGCTCGCTCGATCATGAGGTGCAGGACGCCGAACTCTACTCCTCATGGGGAATCGACTATCTCAAGTACGACCTATGCAGCTATATCCCCACCGTGATGATGAATCGGGCGCCCGGCGACAAAGACGCGCAAATGCGCATGATGGTTGCCGCCTACACAAAGATGGACAAAGCGCTGAAGGCAACGGGCCGGCCCATTGTCTACTCGCTTTGCCAGTACGGCTGGGATGCTGTGTGGGAATGGGGGCCGAAGGTCGGCGCGAACCTGTGGCGCACCACAGGCGATATTCAGCCCAACTGGAACAGTATCTACTCCATCCTGAACGAACAGGCCGGACTCGCCCAATACGCCGGCCCGGGCCACTGGAACGATCCCGACATGCTCGAAGTGGGCAACGGCAAACTCTCGTTGGCCGAGAATCGCACGCATTTTTCCATGTGGGCCATGCTGGCGGCGCCATTGCTCGCCGGAAACGACCTGCCCAACATGACTCCCGACGTTCTCGCCATCCTTACCAATCGCGACGTGATCGCCATCGACCAGGACCGCCTGGGCCGCGAAGCTACGCGCGCCTACTCCGACGGGGAAGTGGACGTTTGGACGCGACTCCTATCCGGAGGAGCCATGGTCATTGCGGTCGTCAACGCCGGCAGCGATCGGTACTCCACGCATCCGTTTCATTTGAGCCTGGCGAAGCTTGGCCTGCGCGGCCCGCAAAAGGGCAAGGACCTCTGGACTGGCAAGGAGATCACGCTCACCAACGATATGCCGGTCGAAATCGCAAGCCACGACATTCTGCTGGTGCGGATTCCGTCGCCGAAGTAAGGCGAAAGCAGGGGCTCGCAAAGGCCTTTCGATCTTACGAAGAATTTGATTGGCGGGAACTTGAGAATTTTTCCCCTCTCGGCGCAAAAACCGGTTAGAGTAATCCCAAACGGCTCCCCCCTCGCCGAAACCTTTGTGGCGCTTCTAGCGCGCAGCTATGGAGCGTGTTGTCCGTTAGCGATCTAAATTCCTTTTACCCAGTATTCAAGGGGTCTTGCGATGAGCGATGTCAGATGCCCACATTGTGGGGGGATCAATGAATCTAATGCTGCGTTCTGCGGAACCTGCGGAACGCCGCTTCCTACTCAACTACCGCAACCACCCACGGCCCCCACAGACCAGCCTCCACCGCAGGCGTGGCAGCCACCCGCCCCGAACCAGCCCCCTCCGCCAGGCGCGATTCCTGCGCCACCCGGCGCGATTCCCGCACCGCCTGGCGCTTATCCGCCCGGTGCTTATCCGCCAATGGTTGCCGGCGCCAAAGTGACCGGTCAAAACACCAAGTGGGCCATCGGGCTTGGTATTGCCGCCCTGTTCTGCTGCGGACCATTTACAGCGATTCCAGGGATTTTTCTCGCCAAGAAGGACATGGATGAATTCGCCTCCGGGCGCGCCCCGCAATTGAACGAGGGCTCGGCCAAAGGCGCGTTTTACCTGAACATTATTGCGTTGATTCTCTCCGTCATCGGGTACTTGTTCATCTGGAGCAGAAACGGCCTACACGGTTTTTGAGTTCAATCGGAGTGCCTGCATGTACGGCCGCACCGACAAATCGGTTGCTGTGGGGCTTTTGGCGTTTGCCTGCGCAGTTCTTGCCATCGCAGCCTGGCTCAAACCGGCGGCAATCGGCTATGGAACGCATGTGCAGCTTGGTTTGCCCCCGTGCAACTTTCTCCGCTTGACGCATCTGCCCTGCCCGACTTGCGGCATGACGACGTGTTTCGCGTGGGCTATTCGACTTCAATTCCGGAAGGCATTTTTCGCCAATCCGTTCGGCATCCTGGTGTTCTTCGGCACTGTATCTCTCATCCCGACGGCGATCCTTCTGCTCTGGCGCCGCATCTCGTTTCGACGGATTACAAATCACGCCTGGTTTAACAAGGCTATCTATGCATCGACTGTGCTTTTGTTCGTGAGCTGGGTTTTCAAGTTAGCGGAACTTCAATTCGCGGGTTATTGATTGACTCGCCGTTCAACCAAACAAGGAGTCCCATGGCCACCACCGCACTACCGCTGATTTGTCCGCAGGGACATGGGCCCGGAGTCTCCGGTTCGCGATTCTGCACGTTCTGCGGGACGCAGCTTGTCATGGCGTCTGCGCCGGTGCAACCGGCGTCCGCAAATCCTGTAGCGACGCAGCCGCCAGCCGCCGGGCAGTGGCAGCCAGTGAATACGGGGCCAGCCCAGGCGACGCCCGCACCGCAATGGCAACCAGCGCCGGCAACGACGACCCAACCGCCGCCCGGACCACAGTGGCAGCCGGCGCCCGGATCGACCGGATCGACCGCTCAGGCGCTTCCTGCGGGTCCGGCTCCCGTGCAGGCAGCGCCCTCCGCCCAGAATCAGCTGCTCCCCTGCAAAGTTTGCGGGGGGACAGGCGCGGGCCTGAGCGACGACACGATCGTCTGCCCGGAATGTAGTTGGCTGCGCCCGTTGCTTCCCGGATACACGCTCGATCGCTCGGTCTTCCTCTGGGCGCAGGACGGCCAGGCGATGACCAAATTGCAGAGCATCTCCGCGCTTCATGCGGCCGTGAAGGCAGTCTCCGACAAGGTGGGCCGCCCGTGGATCGAATCGACGTTCAATGGCATTCGCCTTGGACCGAGGCAATTCTCCGATATTTGGGTTCGAGCGGTTCTGGCCGCGCGCATTCTCGGCCTGCCCAAAATGCCCGACGTCTATATCTCGGGCGATTCACAGTGGAACACGTATACCTATGGCACCGACACCAGCGCGTTTATCGTCCTGGGCACGGCCATCCTCAACAACTTCCAGAACGACGATCTGCTCTTCGTGCTGGCGCGAGAGATGGGGCACTGCCGCGCCGGCCATGCCCTTTGGAAGACGGTATCTCGTTTCCTCGTCGGGGATAACAGTACGCACGGCCTGCTCTCCAACGGCGTGTTGAACGCAATTAGCCTCAGCCCCACAAAATGGATTCAGGATGCGGTCGACTTGCCGCTGATGGCGTGGGCGCGCCAGGCGGATATTACCGCCGACCGCGCCGGATTGCTCGCTCTGGGTGACGAAGCTCTGGCGCGCCGTGTGCTGCTGGCGTGGTCCATCCGTTCCGCGAGGCTCCTGAAGCAAGTCAACATTGAGGAATGGATGAAGCAGGAAGACGCAAGCGACGATCAAATGACTCGCTTTTCCGAGATGACAACCACTTCCTCGATGTACACCACGCGGCGTCTGCGGCTACTGGGACAGTCGGCGCGCGAACCTGAGCTCATGCGCTGGAGCCAGAGTATTCAGCCGATTCGCAAGCGGCTCACGCCGCCGCCTCAGGCGCCAATATCCGGCTTATCTGCTGCCGCGCCCGGCATCCGGCGCCCGCTGCCAGCTCACGGCCCCGCCCCAGCGCCTGCCGCAGCGCCGACGCCCACCGACTCCATCCGTGTTCTTTGCAACAAGTGCCAGGCCGCAATGCGAATTCCTCTTGCCGTTTTGCGCGGCAAAACGTCGCTGAATGTACGCTGTCCAAAATGCCAAAATATTTTTACGCTGCGGCCCAAACCAGCTTCACAGGTCACGTCCCCCGGGGCCACGTCTCCCCAGGCGCCGGCTCCCGCCGCTGCACAAACAAAACTACCCGCACCGCCGGTGTCCCCCTCCGCACCGGCAAAACCGGCTGCCATACCCCCGGCGACTGCCGCTGCACAATCGAAACCACCCGCGGCTGTGTCGCCGACATCGAAACCACCTGCGGCAATTTTGCCGGCAAATGCAAAAACAAAATCGCCTGCCCGGCCGTCCGTAGCTACAGCCGCCCATAAACAAGCCAGGTGACCCAAAAAGAAAAGAGAGGTTAATTTATGCCAGACGATCCCAATGAAGTCGTAGTGATTGTCCCCGATGCGCCCGACGATGGAGCCACGGGTTCGGCGGATGGCTCCAATCCTTCCGATTCCGAACCGGTCGTGGTCGAGGTTTTCGATGCCGTCGTCGATCCAACCGGAAGCAGCGACCCAACCGACTCGACCGGAACGGCGACAGGCGGGCCGGAAGGGGGCGAACCAGAAGTGATCGTCGTTGAAGAGGGCGCTACACCGGATGGCGAACCGGAGGTCATCGTCATCGACCCGGTCGCCGATGCTCCGGGCACTGAAGGATCTTCGTCGGATCCGACAAGCTCCGATCCAACAGGCCAGAGCGATCCGGGAACCGATCCGACTGGCGTCGGGGACCCCATCGCTGCCACTCCCGACACCGGGGACGGCTCGCCGACGCCGGACCTCACCGATCCCACCGACCCGACCACCAGCGACCCAGGAACCGCAGAGGGCGTGGTGGATCCGACCGGTAGTGCTCCTGACACAGGTGACGGAACCACATCGCCCGACGTCACCGATCCCACCGACCCGACCCCCAGCGACCCCACCGCGGGGGGAGCGATCGGCTCCGATCCCGATGGCACTGGGACGACCGATCCTGATTCCACTGGCACGACTGACCCCACTGCCACTGGGTCAACTGACCCGGATTCGCAGAGTCAATTGGCGGACGACCAGCAAACCCTTGAGCAGGACGAGCAGCAAGAGGGCCAAGCCGCTCAGTCAGGCGACTACTCGGCCGCGCAGAACGATGCTCAGCAAGCCTACGAGCAATCGCAGACCGTGGCCAACGAAGGAGGCCCCGACAACACTGACGAAACCTGGACGGCGCAACTGGACGAGAGCTGGGCCAATTCGGACCAGCAGACCGCGGATCAGGACCAGCAGACCGCCGAAAGCTACGCAAACGATCCTTCCGGGAATCCGGACGATGCGGCCGACGCGCAACTCTACGGCGACGCCGCTCAAAACGAACAGCAGAATGCCGACAACTCCGGCGAAGCGGGCGAATACGGCGATCCGATCGGCGAGCCAGTCGATACGCCGACGGATACAACAGAAGACGCGCCGGCCGACGATACGCCAGTTGATGACACTCCTGTGGATGACACGCCCGTCGACGATACGCCGGTCGATGATACTTCCACGGTCGACGACGATTCGTCGGCGAGTTGAGACGACAGCGGTTCTCCGGTTGCTGGTTGCTTTATGGCGAAGCCGTAATTGCCGACTGGAGAGCCGCTCTAGCTCGCCCGCCCCAAACACACCGCAAACCAGCCACGCGGGTCGGTCCAGGTTGCCTCGGCGCGGAAACCGGTTTCCTCGAGCAGCGCTTCGGCCTGCCCCGGCTCGTATTTGTAGCTGTTCTCGGTGTGGATGGTCTCGCCGGCGGCGAACTCGACGGCAAGATCCAGCGCGCCCACATTCACTCGGTGAGCGATCCGGCTCGCAAGGTGCATTTCAATCCTCGACGCACTGCGGTTCCACACCGCGCGGTGCGCGAATGCCTCCGCATCGAAATCCGCGTCAAGCTCGCGATTGAGGCGCAGCAAAATGTTTTTGTTGAAGGCCGCCGTCACGCCCTGCGCATCGTCATAGGCCGCCACCAGCGTTGCTTCATCTTTCACGAGATCGACGCCGAGAAGCATCGCATCGCCAATTCCCAGGCCGGCGCGCACGCGGCGCAGCAAGCGCGCGGCCTGGTGCGGCTCGAAGTTTCCGATGCTCGATCCAATGTAGAGGACGAGGCGGCTTTCGTCGTCGTCCAGCGCTCCCAGGTGGAATTTGCGATCGTCGCCATCGGTGTAATCCATCACGCGCGGCGCTACTGTAACCGCGGGGATCTCGCGCTCAATCCGCCTTTTCGCACCGTCGAGCGCGCTCGCCGAAACATCCACCGGCTCATAGAGCACCGTTCCCTGCCGTTCCACAGCGGCCTTCAGCAGCAACCGCGTCTTCTCCGCCGAACCCGCGCCCAGCTCAGCGATGCGCAGCCGCCGGCCATCGCTCGCCCGCTCCAGAATCTGCTGTGAAGCGCCAAGAAAAATGCCGCGCTCAGTTCGAGTCAAATAGTATTCGGGCAGCCTGGTGATCGCCTCGAAGAGCCGGGAGCCGGTGCAGTCGTAGAACAGCCACGCGGGCAGCCGCTTGGGCCGCGATCCGAGTCCTTCGCGGACCACCGCGGCAACGCGTTCGTCGATTTCCAGAACTGGGGCAGGGGAAGCTGCTGCGCTCATGTGCTTTCAGTTAGTTCGCTCTCAAATTGGATGCGGCCGGCGCGTTTATGTCGCCAGCCGAATGCCGGAAAACTGCCATCTTGTCTCGGGGGAGAAGAAGTTGCGGTAGCTCGAGCGGATGTGCTGCGCCGGCGTTACGCACGATCCGCCGCGCAAAACCATCTGCCCGCTCATGAATTTGCCGTTGTACTCGCCCAGCGCGCCCTCCAGCGGCTTGAAGCCGGGATAGCCCAGGTAGGCGCTGCTCGTCCACACCCAACAGTCCCCATACCACTTCGTGGCGTTCTGGTTTTGGATGGGATTTGTGGAAGGCATCAGCCGCCCGTAATCGAGCAGATTTCCCTCGACCGGCTGGCCCTCCGCCGCGGTCTCCCACTCAAACTCCGCGGGCAGCCGGCGGCCGGCCCAATGTGCGTAAGCGTCTGCCTCATAAAAACTTACCTGGCTCACGGGAGCTTCCGCCAGCTCCTCGAGCGGGAGTTCTCCGCGCAGCGTAAACACCGTCCATGCTCGGTCTCGTTGGGCTCCGTCTTTCTTGGCGCCGTCTCTTTCGGTCCAGTAGAGCGGGGCTCGCCAGCCATTCGCTTTCACCGCATCCCATCCCGCCGAAAGCCACAATTCCGGCTTGCGGTAGCCGCCGTCGGCCATAAACTCCGCATACTCGCCGCAGGTTACAAGCCGGTTGGCCAGTGAAAAAGGCTCCAGCCAAACACGATGCCGCGGCAGCTCGTTGTCGAAGCAGAAACCGCCGGCGTTCCCCGCCTCCTTGAGCCCACCTTCGAACTGCGTGAAGCCGAGCGGCCCTGCTTGGTCCCTCGTTCCCTTAGTGGCTTGGTCCCTGCTTTTCTGGTCCCTGATCCCTGTTCCCTGTTCCCTGTATCTGGGTTTCAGCGGATTCGTAAAGAACGCATTCAAAATGTCGGTCAGCAGCAGCTCCTGGTGCTGCTCCTCGTGATTTGCGCCCAGCTCAATCCTTCGCAGAGCCTCCGGCTCCGGCTCCCGCTCGAACAGCCGCTCCATGGCAGCGTCTACGTGCTCGCGATAGCCCAAGACCTCTGTGAGCGCCGGCCGCGAAAACGAGGCCCGCAGCCGCTTCTCAGGAAACGCCGAAAAACTTTCGTAATAACTGTTGAAGAGCCACGAAAAATCCGCGTTGAAGACCCTGTAGCCGGGCAGAAACTCCCGCAACACAAACGACTCGAAGAACCAGGTTGTGTGCGCCAGGTGCCACTTGGCTGGCGAGGCCTCAGGGCACGACTGCACCATCATGTCTTCCGCCGAAAGCGGCTCGCAAAGGGCGAGGGTGCGGCGCCGCACCTCGTTGAAACGGGTCAAAATGGCCGAGGCAGGGATCGCCGAGCCGGGGCCAGAAATTGTGGTTGTACTCAAGGGGCGCCCCTCCCGCATGGGCTGAGTGTAGATCATTTGGATGCTGTTTCCTGCCGTTTTGACACCTTAAATTGCGGCAGCCGACCAGCCTAAAAACACCAAAATGAGCGCCATCCGTCAGATCACCGTGGGACGGGTCGCATGCAACCGAGGTTACGCTATCCGCCGACCGTCCGGATTTACCCATGTAACGGTTACGATGCTAGGCCTGGCACTGGTATTTGACTTTGAATGGTGGTTTAATTCCTGCCAGAGATTTGAAAGACTTCTCGCCCCCTGGCGCTATGGCAGGAGGGAGCATGCGAACGTTAAAGCCAATCCGCTGGATGCTATCCACAGCGCTGGTCACTGTCTCGCTGGCGACCCCGCGAGTTCTGCCGACCCAGGCAAGCGATCAGTCTCCGGCTCCGGCACCCACCCCGCCTGCCATCCAAGCCGCTGCCCCCGCTCATACGCAGCCGACCGCCGAGCAGGAGGGTGACTCGCTCTCGGCCCACCAGCATTACCAGGCCGCGATTGCAGCCTATTCCAAGGCGCCCCAGATGACAGCCGAGATCCGGAACAAGATGGGCATCGACTACCAGATGATGTTCAACTCGAAGGACGCCACTCGTTGTTACAAGGAATCGCTCCAGATCGACCCGCACAACCCCCAGGTTCTGAACAATCTGGCCACGGTTTATGCCTCGCTCAAGGAGTACGGCCAAGCGGACCGGCTGTACCGCAAGGCGCTAAGATTCAACCCCGGCTCCGCGCTCATCCTCAAGAATCTCGGCACCAACCTGTTGGCGGAACACAAGTACAACAAGGGTTGGGAAGCCTACCAGCAGGCTTTGGCGATCGATCCGCAGATCTTTGCCGATCGCGGCTCTCCGTCCGTTGAGAATCCTTCTTCCATCCAGGAGCGCGGCGCCATGAACTACTACATGGCAGCCGGTTGCGCGCGTGCCGGCGAAGCCGAATGCGCTCTCCAGTATCTCCGCCTGGCGCTGGACGAGGGCTTTACCACGCGCAAAAAGGTCGCAAACGACAGCGAGTTCGCCAGCCTGCGCGACAACCCGGCCTTCAAACAATTGCTCGCCGAGCAGCAGCGCAGCCAGTAAGAGGCATCGTCTCCCGCCGCGCCTCGCGCGTCTATCTGGTAGGCCGTCTTTTCCGCCGCCCGGGAGATTCCGATGAACATCCGTCTTTTGTCCTCCATTGTGATTGCTGTTGCTTTCACCACCGCAGCCTGCGCGCAGGACTCCGGCTCCGCACCGCCAGCCGGCCAGAACGGTGGCCAAAATGCGACCCCTAGACCAGGCAGCGGCAATGGGCAGCGCGGTGGCCGCGGCGGATACGGCGGCGGCATGGGCGGGGGCGCGGGAATGATGATCGGCCGCGGCCTCGTGGGTACGGTCATTGAGGTTGCCGCCGATCACTACACCATCAAGACCGACTCGGGCGACATCTACACCGTCCACTTCACCGCGGACACGCGCATCTTCAAGCAGGTAGCCGGAGGAATGCGTGGCCCGGGCGAAGGCGCGGGTTCGGGCGGCGGCCAAGGTTCGGGCGGCGGTCAGGGCGGCGGAATGAACCGCGGCTACGGCGGCAATCCTCCCCAGGAGATCAAGTCGTCAGACATCAAGGCGGGCGATGCCATTGCCGTGATGGGCAATATCGATGGCACGGCCAAATCGGCGGCCGCCACGCGGATTGCGCAACTCGATCCCGCAGTCGTGCAGCAGATCCGTGCCATGCAAGCAGACTTTGGCAAGACCTGGCTGATGGGCAAGGTAACCGCGATCGACGGCACAAAGATCACGCTCACCGGGGTGATTGACAATGCCCCTCACGCCGTTGTCGCCGATGAAAACACGGCCTTCCGGAAACGTCGCGATCCCATCACCCTGGCCGATATCCAGGTTGGCGACACCGTACGCGCGGAAGGCGCTGTGAAGGATGGAGTGTTTACCGCAACCAGCGTGAATGTCTTCGGAATGGGAGGCGGCGAAATGCCTACGGTTCCGCGCGGCGAGACGCCGTCACAGGTTCCGCGTAGCGCGCCGCCCCAATAAGCGAGCTTTATTCGATTGACTGCAGCGTCCAGGCGCCATTGGTCAGCACAAACGTGGCCTGCCGCAGCGAGCTCAGTTTGTTGCCGGGATTGTGCGCGATATCCTGCAGCGGCTGCGGAACTCCATCCAAATTCACGTCTTCGGTGAACGAAGCGATCCTCGAATCTCCCACCGACTGGATCTGGCCCACGTCGCGCGCCTTCAGGTGATTGGTTGCCAGGGTCTGGATGACAACGACAAAGTTCAGATCGTTTGGATTGTCGGGCCGCCACTGGATCACATCCCCGCCACTTGCCAGCTTGAGCACCTTCTTGCCATCTGGCGTCACCGTAAAGTCGCCCCAATATCCGTTGGGGTATCTTTTGGTCTCGAACCAGTACTTGGCCGTCACTCCCTGCACCATGCCCCTGGTGTTCACAGTAATGCTGACCGGCTCCGCGGGAGTCTGGTCGTACTTGGCCTGAATCATCGTCAAAGCCTGGGCTTCGGTCAGATCCGGCGCCGATTTGCAGCCGGCAATCCATAACCCAGCTCCGAGAAAAACCAAGACTCCCAAAATCTGCAACTTGACCGCGTTTTTCACGTTTCCTCCCTGAACCACATGACTAGATCTCATTGAACGGCGCGAATTCTTTCGCCACGCCATTTTTCATCTACTTTCCTCCGCTGTCAATGCAGTTGGAAGTGACCCTGCTCACACTTGAACGTGCAAGGGAAAAACGCCCGAGTCCGGAGCACCAAATGTTCCTTGTTTATTGCTCGCCAGAGAACCTGGACGAAACCGCGTAAAAGCTCATTGCCGCATCGCCTTGTTCGAGCAGGCGGGTCCGTTCCAGGTTGCCGTACCGCTCGTCGAGCTGCTGTTTGCGCCGGTGTTCGGCGATAACGACCGCCCCCTGCGCCAGGATTCCCTGAGCCGTGCCGCCCAGCAGTCCAAGCGTGATCGCATACTCCTCGGCCGCGTCATACGGAGGATCGAGAAACACTACTTCGTAGCGCTCTGGTTTTGGACCAGATTTCGCGAACGATCGGAGGAACGCACTCACGCTCTTCGCGTGAACACGAAACCCACCACTGATTCCGAGCCGCGCCAGATTGCCGCTGAGCACCCTCAGTGCCGCCGGCGCACGTTCGACAAATGCGACCCGCGCAGCGCCGCGGCTGAGTGCCTCCAGGCCCACCGCGCCGGAACCGGCATACAAATCGAGAAACGGCGCGCCGCCGATGCGCGGCGCGAGCACGTTGAAGAGCGTCTCGCGCAGGCGGTCACTCGTGGGTCGGGTGCTCATTCCCGGCGGGGCCGTAAGCGTGCGCGAGCGATACGTTCCTGCAATGATGCGCATCGCCAACCAGCATATCGGAACCGCCCATGGCGACTGCTCGTCCACGCGAACCACGGATCAGCCCCCGAACGAAAAGCTGATGGCTGCTTTTCGAGTCGCCTGCTACCGGGGCCCCCAACGGCAGGTCGAAGCCGTTGGGGTGGACTGCTACTACAATCGGTGTATGCGTGGCTGGTCAATCCCGCTGGGCCGATGGATGGGTGTGGAGATGCGCGTCCACATCTTCTTCCCTCTGCTGGTGCTGGTGCTGTTCGCCATCAGCGGCGCAGACGGATGGCCTCGCGCGCTGGCTCTCTTTCTTCTTCTGGTGGCGGCTGTGGCCGTGCGCGAAACCGCGCGTCTCATTGTGGCGGCGTGGCTGGGTCTTCGCCTCCGCGCCATCCTGCTTTTGCCCATCGGCGGTCTGTTTGCCTACGCCAATCCTGAGAGCCAGGAAACCGCCAATCATGGCAGCGGGCAGTTTGTGCTGGCGCTTGCCGGTCCTCTCGCGAATATCGGCGCCGCGGTCACTGCTGCTGGCATCGTCCTCGGCGCCAGCGGCGATGTGCGGCTCTTCGAGCATCCGTACATCACTTCTGCCCATCTGCTGCGCAGCTTGGTCTGGATGCAGGCGTCTCTGGGCATTTTGCACTTCTGCCCCGCCTATCCTCTCGATTGCGGCCGCCTCATCCGCAATAACTTTGCGCGCACGCACGGCTCTGCCCCCGCGGGACGCGCCGCTGCCGGCGTGGGCCAGGTGCTTGCGCTGGCTGCAATCCTCGGCGGCATGCTGGCGCAGGAGCCCTGGCTCATTCTCGCCGGCTTCTTCATCATGATCGGCGCGCAGGTTGAGGATCAGGGCGTGTTCTTCCAGTCGGTTGTTGATACCGTGCGCATGCGCGAGGTCATGCTCACAGACTTTGCCACGCTCTCGCCCTCTGACACGCTTGCCGACGCGCTCTACCGCTGCGTGCATTCGCTGCAGGAGGATTTCCCCGTCGTGCGCGGCCCGCAACTGGTGGGCATCGTCTCCCGCCAGCGCATTCTTGAGGCCTTGCGCAGCGATGGCAACGGCTACGTGCAATCCGTCATGTCGCGCGCCTTCCAAGTGGCGCGGCCTGAGGACACGCTCGGCACCACCATTCGCCGCCTCACCGCCGGCCACGGGCTGGCGCTCATCCCCATCACTGAAAGCGGCCGCGTCGTGGGCATTGTCAGCGTGCAAAACCTCATGAGCTCCATGTCCCTGCTCGCCGAGCAGCGCCGCATCGAACGCCAGGAAGCAGAGAACTAGAGGCTCCGATGGCGCGCGAGGAAGATGCGGCCCACACGACGAATCTCGAAGCGAATCTTGGGGCGAATCTGGCCCCCGGCCTCTACCTCGTCGCCACTCCCATCGGCAACCTGGGCGACATCACGCTGCGCGCGCTTGAAGTTCTGCGCAATGTCGACCGCATCGCCTGCGAAGACACACGCCAGACGCAAAAGCTCCTCAACCATTTCGAGATTGCCAAACCCACCGTCAGTTGCCACGAGCACAACGAGCGCACCCGTGCCACGGAACTGATCCAAAACATAAAGGCCGGGAAGGCCATCGCTCTCGTCTCCGATGCAGGGACACCTGGTGTGAGCGACCCCGGCTCGTGGCTGGTGCACGAGGCCATCGCTGCCGGCGTTCCCGTCTTTCCCATTCCCGGCGCCAATGCCGCCATCAGCGCATTGATCGCCTCTGGACTGCCCGCCGACGAATTTGAGTTTCTTGGATTCCTTCCCGAAAAAACCGGCGCACGCCGCACGAAACTCGAAAATCTTGCTGCCGAGCCGCGCGAAACCTCTCGCACCTTGATCTTCTATGAGGCACCGCACCGCCTGCTCGATACGCTCACCGATCTGGAATCGGTTTTTGGGCCGCAGCTTCGCATCGCCGTGGCCCGAGAGCTTACCAAGATCCACGAAGAGTTTCTTCGCGGAACCGTTGCCGAGGCGCGCCGCGAACTCGCCAGCCGCGATCGCATTCGCGGCGAAATTACGTTGCTCATCGAAGCGCCCGCGCAAAATGCCTCGTCGGCCGGAAAGTCGGGGGTCGGAGCATCGGGCGCGGCAAACGCGCACGAATCGATCGCCGCCCGCGTTGCCCGCATGACAACCGAAAGCGGAATCGACGAGAAAGAGGCGCTCAAGCGGCTGGCCCGTGAGCTGGGTCAGTCAAAGAGTGAGGTTTATCGCGAACTTCAGCGCGAGCGCGCGAGAAAATCCTGAGAGCTCCGAATGCCACGAAAAATGACCACATTGGAATTCATCGAAAAGGCAAGGAAGATACATGGCGACAAGTATGGATACGAAAGAGCGATATATCTCGGCAGCAACTCTAAGATCGCTATTACCTGTCCCGGACATGGTGATTTTCTCCAGATTCCAGCAACTCATCTGAGCGGCAGCGGCTGCCCGAAATGCGGCTACCGCTGGTTTACTCTCAAGGATTTCCTTGCAAAGGCAAGGATCGTGCACGGAGAGAAATACGGGTACGCCAATACCGATTATCAGAACTCGAAAACCAAAGTCGCTATCACTTGTCCAGAGCATGGGCACGGCGACTTCATGCAAGCCCCGCAGTGTCATCTGAGCGGTCGCGGCTGCCCAAAATGCGGCTATGGCTCGCTAACTCACGAAGAGTTCATCCAGCATGCCACCGCGAAGCACAGGGGTAAATATACCTACGCGCACATGTTGTACGGAGGAAGTAACGCCAAGGTTGCAATCACCTGTCCTCTGCCAGGACATGGCGACTTCCAGCAAAAAGCAATCAGCCACTTGCGGGGAGCGGGATGTCCTCTGTGCGGTCAGATTTCTTGCCACAACAAGCAGCGGAAAAACACCGCAGACTTTGTGGAAAGAGCCAACAGCGTGCATGCCGGCAAGTACTCATACGCCAATGTCAAATACACGGGAGCCCTTAGAAAGGTGGCAATCACGTGTAACGTGCCTGGACATGGTGACTTCATGCAGACGCCCCACGATCACCTGCGTGGCTTTGGTTGTCCGACGTGCGGTGGCAATACAAGACTCACAACTGAAGATTTCGTCAAGCGAGCGTCGGAGAAGCACGCCGGTAAGTACTCCTACGCAAAGGTCGTGTACAAAAGCGGCCATTCCAAGGTTACGATCACCTGTCCAGCGCCAGGGCATGGCGACTTTAGACAGTTGCCTGCTGATCATTTGAGGGGGGTTGGTTGCCCGAAATGCGCCCGTGTTGCGCCACTCACGCTTGAGGAGTTTATCGAGCGCGCAACGGCGCTGCATGGCGGAAAATACAGCTACGCTCATGCTGTATACCAAAACAACCATACTAAAGTCGTGATTTCATGTCCCCTACCAGGGCACGGGGATTTTCAGCAAACTCCTGGCAATCACCTGACCGGCGCAGGGTGCCCTAAGTGCTCCGAGTCAAGAGGGGAGCACATGATTGACCAGATCCTTAGAAATCTTGGTAAGGAGTTTGTTCGGGAATACAGAATCGGTGCATGTCGGTACAAGAGGCCGTTGCCATTTGATTTTGCAATTCTGGAAAATGACGTTCTCGTTGCTCTCATCGAATTTCATGGGGAACAGCATTACGAAACTGAGCGCTTCTTTGGAATGTCAGGAAGCATCAACAAAGCCTTTGCTGTCGTTCAGAAGCGAGACGCCATAAAACGTCAGTACTGTGAAGAATACGGAATTCCTCTACTGATCGTCCCATTCGCGAGGAAGGACGAAGCACATTCGATGATTACGGATTTTCTGACCCGTTTGTAGAGTCAGGCGCGCGCCACGCCCCAGCTCGCCTCAGCGGGCGAAAGAAACTTGACTTCCGCCGTTGTCGGTTGGAGATGTCAAGTCCTCGCGGCCGAAATAAATCCGTCCGGCTTCTCATAAGTCATTGTTTTTCTGATCCCTGACCCCTGATCTCTGATCTCTATCAACTTTGCCGATAATTTCCGGCCTTTGTTGCACAATGGATCCATGATTGCGAGCAGACAAAAACGGCCTTCGCACCCCCAACCTCGTCGCAGTGTCAGATATGTCCCCGGCTCAATCTGTCAGGTATGTCCCCGGTCCGTACCCCCTGCTTTTGACCCACCCCCCTACCCGTTTTGTGAAACTGTGAAACTGTGGAGCCTTTGGAATCAAAGCCTTACAGCGATTTGCTCCACAGTTTCACAGTTTTGTTTTTGATCGGTTGTGGTCTTTTTTAAGCTCGCCATTTCGCAATTTCTTTTGAATCTCCGGGCAAGACAGCGTGTCGCTAAACCTTCGCCACTTCCACCAGCGTCGAGTAAAAAGTCGCTCCGCCGCCAATGTCGGTGAGCCGCTCACTAGTCAGCGCGTTGATGTTCGTCCCGTCCGCATGCAGCTTGGCCCAGTCGAGCCGCGCCGCAACCACGCCGGAAGGCAGGCTCGCGTTCAGCATCGCCGTCAGCTCCAGCGAGCCACGGTCGTTGAAGACGCGCACGCGCTCGCCATCGGCAACGCCGCGCCGCTGCGCGTCGGCTGGGTGCATTTCGATCCGCTGGCTCGTCCGCGCTTCCATCTTGCGATGACCTGGGAGATTGGCGAAGGTCGAGTTCATGTAGTTGTCGTTCTTGCGCCCCAGCAGCTCGAGGGGATATTTTTTCGCCGCGTCGTCCCATCGCGACTCGGTTGGCGGAATGAATGCCGGAAGACCGTCGGCCCCCGTGGCGACCAGTGTCTCCGAAAAGAATTCAATTTTGCCGGAAGGCGTTGGCGCCGAGCCGGAAGTGTACGGCAGAAACGGACGCGTCTCCGGATCGGAATGAAACGCGAGCGGAATGTGCCCTTCGCGTTCTAAATCTTCAAAGGTAATGTGCTCCATGTTGGCGTTCTTCGAGTGGCCGTCGGCGCCGATCGAAAGCGCCTGCCGGATCATCTCCTCCGGCGTGTCGCGGAAGCAGGCTTCAGTGAATCCCATGCGCTGCGCGAGTTGTCCGAAGAGCCACACGTTCGGCCGCGCTTCGCCGGGCGGGTCAATCGCTTGTTTGGAAAGCTGCACAAAGTAGTGGCCGTATGCGCCCTGCACGTCGGTGTGTTCCAGAAACGTTGTCGCCGGAAGAATGAAGTCGGCGTAGTCGGTTGTGTCGGTGAAGAACTGCTCATGGACGACCGTGAACAGATCGTCGCGCATCAATCCACGGCAAACCGCGTTGTGGTTGGGAGCTACTGCGCCCGGATTCGAGTTGTACACAAACAGCGCGTGAACCGCCGGGCCGTCTTGCTCCCTCGCTCCCTCGCTTCCTTGCTCCCTGGCTTGTCCAGGCTCGGTGAGAGCGCGGCCAAGCTCCGACATGTTCACGACGCGCGCAAGCCTGCCGAGAGGCGAAGCGAGCGCCAGATCGGGCCGCTCGAGAGCCTGCTTGTTCCACTGAAACGCGCCCGAAGTCGAAAGCTGGCCGCCGCCTCCTCGATGCTTCCACGCGCCGGTAAGCGCCGGCAGCATCGCGATGGCGCGCACTGCTGTGCCGCCGTTCTCGCATCGCTGCACGCCGTAGTTCAGACGCAGCATGGCAGGACGCGTGGTGGCGTATTCGCGCGCAAGCTGTTCGATCTCGGCCGCAGCCATGCCAGTCCACGCGGCCACGCGCTCCGGCGTGTACTCGCGCACGCGCTCCGCCAGCCGCTCGAAGCCATGCGTCATATCTGCAATGTACGCGCGGTCCTCAAGGCCCTCGTTCAGGATCACGTGCATCATGCCGAGCGCCAGCGCCGCGTCAGTGCCGGGACGAATAGCGATGTGCCAGTCGGCCACCGCCGCGGTGCGCGTGCGATAAGGATCGATGACGATCAGCCGCGCTCCGTTGCGCCGTGCCTCCTCAACGAACGGCTACAGATGAATGTTGTTGCCATGGATGTTCGCGCCCCACGCAAGGATGAGCTTCGACAGCCGCACGTCTTCGGTCGGCGTGCCGAACTTCTTGCCATAGACCAGGTTCCACGCCTGCCCGCCGGCCTCGGAGCAAATCGTACGATCAAGCTGGCTCGCGCCGAGGCGATGAAAGAAGCGGCGATCCATCGATCCGTAGCCGAGCACGCCGATGGTGCCGGCGTAGCTGTAAGGCAGGATCGATTCGGGCCCGTACCGATCGCCGATCTCCTTGAGACGCGCGGCGATTGCATCGAGCGCCTCATCCCAGCTCACGCGCTCGAAGGATTCGTGCTCGCGCCCGCGGGGCCGTGGGCCCTTTTGCGTTCCCAGTTTTCGTTTCAAGGGATAGAGAATCCGGTCCGGCGCATAGACGCGGTCGAGATACTTGGCCACCTTGCCGCACAGGAAGCCCTGCGTCACCGGCTGCGATGGGTCGCCCTCCACCTTCACTGCGCGGCCTTGCTCGTTCACCGTCACCAGCACCGCGCACGAGTCAGGACAGTCGTGCGAGCAGACCGTGTGCACGATGCGGAAGGGCGGGGAAGCAGCCATGGCGTCATTGTAAGCTGAACTCGGCTGTCGAGCGCACAAGCTCCATTTACACTGGACACGCCATGAGTTGCCTCTTCTGCAAGATTGCGTCCCGCGAAATCCCATCCACCGCCGTCTACGAGGACGAGCTCGCCTACGCATTCGCCGACATTAATCCTAAAGCGCCTGTGCACGTCCTCATCATTCCGCGCGAGCACATTGATTCGCTCGCCGAGGCGGGCACGGAAAAAAGTGCTCTGCTCGGCCACTTGTTGTGCGTGGCGGCGGAGATTGCTGGCAAGAAAGGCCTCGCGAAGGGCTACCGCATCGTGGTGAACACGGGCGATGACGGTGGCCAGACCGTGGACCACCTGCATTTGCACTTGTTGGGCGGCCGGCAGATGACGTGGCCACCGGGATAAAGGCACGGACCAGGGGAACAAGGGACCGAGGGAACAAGAGTCACGCAAAACAAAAAGGGCACGCCAAAGCGGCGCGCCCTTCTGTTTTCCGGTGGCTCAGCGTTCCCGTTACATCGGTTGCTGCGAGACTTCCTCTTCCTCGTCCACGCCGTAGCGGCGCAGCAGGACGGGCAGGCTCTGCGAGAAGGCCGAGCGCGGCATCACCGAGTCGCATCCCGCCTCGACGGCCTTCATCTTCAGGTCCCCCTGCAGATGATTCAGGAAGCCGATGATCGAGACGGCCTTTTTGAACTTGGACTTGAATTTGGGAATCAGCGTCATGGGCTTGGCGTTCAGGTTGTTCAGGTCGAAGACAATGAGGGCGGGCTTTTCGTTCTCCGGCGCCTCGTAGATGCGCGTGATGGCATCCTTGTTCTCGCCTTTCACAAACTCCACTTTCACGCCAAGTTTGCGCGCTGTCTCCTGAATCTTGGCCAGGAAGAAGAGATCCTCAATGAAGCAGACGATGCGCGTGGGTGCGTCTTCGCGAATGGGAGCGGGGGGCTGCGCCGCATAAACGTCGGGATAGTACCCGCTGCTATGGCCGTTACCGGCCGTGGGGATGGTGGAGGGCGGGCCATCGGCGACGTTGCCGTTCACCGCGCGATAGCTGTGGTCCATGGGACCGACGAACGTGCGCGGACCCTTCTGCCGTCCTCTGCGTTTGCCCTGCGGCGGACCGGAAATGCTGTTCCCGGGCTGCAATTGAGGAGCCGAGCTCTTCTGGAAGAATTTCTTCTTTTTGCGGCTCTGGTGCTGGTGGACAGGCTTGTGCTGTGCGGGTTGCAAAGGATGCGGCGCCTGCGTATGCGGCTGCTCCTGCATCGACCCCTGCGGCTGCTGAGGTTGCATCCCGGCCTGTTGGCTGGACTTGTTCTTGCGGCGGCGGCGACGGCGCCGATGCCCATGCGACTGCGCCTGACCGTTGTCAGGAGCTGGCCCCTGTTCAGACTGGGGCTGCGTCGGTTCTGTTGTCATGATGCGTATACTTCCTGGTACTTTGCTTTCTGGTTTATTGAATTGCGCGTTTAACCCCGGACTGAGCCGTTCATGACCCAGCGTAAGTGCTCTCCGGATTCCTCCGGAAAGCAGTGCAGATCAATCAACGAACTTCTCAATGCTTAAGCTGGCGCAGACCGTTTTCTATCCTGCGAGGAAGTACAGCGCGCACGGTCTTAGAGCATTTTCGATTCACTCATTGCCGTCTGGAGACCGTGCAAGGTGGCTTCTACTTCCACCCTACAGACCAAGACCCGTCTGCGGGGTCCCCGGATGAGGAAAAAACCACTGAGCCTCCAGCTCTCCGTCAAGACCAGAATCGAAAGTGCTGTAAAAACCGGCCGCCGTGCCTCAACTTCTGTGGTTCCAAACCATTGAGCCTCTTTGAGAATGCGATTGCCGCTTCAATACGCGGGAGCCTTCAATCAACTCCATCCGACCGCCGCAGTTTTCCCGGCGCAGCCTCTGCTTTTCTCGGAGAATGCCCTTTCCTATGTGAGCCTTCGCCGCGCACAGCTTGATCGCAATCAGACTGCCGGGCGATGATATCTTTGCTCCGCGGCGAGCTTGCTCTACCCATGCCTGGGTGGCCTGCGTCAGCCGCTTGATAGGCAACTCCGATACTACAGGGAAGGTCTCCCTCTGGCAAGTGCAGGTTTTAGGAGGAACCGCCTTTGGTAATAAGGCCGGCAAACTCCAGGAATGCCAAAGTGATCACGGCGAGTGCCCACCGAAAAAGGCGCCCAGACGCACGAAACGCCACCCCTCAGGAGTGGCGTTTCAATATCGGCGGGGGGCCCTGAGCTGGTCACTGGCCTCCCAGTGAATTGAAGAGCGGTGGCAGTCACCTTCGCTCCGATTGCAGGCTCCCCGGCTGGCTTATCCCTTTTTGAGGGCCGCTCGTTGGCGGTTGCTCTACCGGGTACCCGGTGTTGCACAGGCTCGCTGGACATGTCCCCAAACGGCCCAACATCACTGGCGTTCATACATGAAGCAATCCGTGTTCCGTTCGCAACATTGTTTATTTGCAATCACTTATGCGGACGGCAGACACCGATTTGTCTGGATTCTGGAAGCCAAAGGGCGAAAATTCTTCAAAAAAGCATAGAGGGAGTGCGCTTGGACACCTTTCACTGGGCGATCAGCGCTGGCACTTGGGGCAGTAATGGGTTCCGCGCCCGGCCACCACTATTCGGCGAATCGGCGTTTGACAGCGGCGGCAAGGCTGGCCGGTGCGCAGGTAAACACAGTGCTCAAGCTGGAAAAACCCACGCGCGCCATCGGCATCCACGTAATCGGAGACTGACGAGCCGCCGAGTCGAATTGCGTGCGTCAGGACCTCGCGCAATGCAATTCGCAGCCGGTCGAGCTCGGCGCGGGTAACGCGGTTGGCACGCCGCCGCGGGCGGATGCCGGCATGAAAGAGGCTTTCGTCGGCGTAGATATTGCCCACGCCGGCAAGAAGCGTCTGGTTCAGCAGCGCTGCCTTGATGCACAAACGCCGCCCGCGAAAGAGTGTGGCGAATTCGCTGGCGCCAATCGTGAGCGGTTCGTCGCCTGGCGCACCGAATGCAGGCTCTCGACGGAGATCGCGAAACTCAAGCCGGCCAAATCGCCGCGGATCGACAAAGCGCACCTCGCGGCCGCTTGCCAGGGTGAGCCGCGCATGTGTATGAAGAGCAACAAGGCTCTCGGGCGTGGTCACCAGGAGCCGCCCCGTCATGCCGAGATGAACGATCCATTGTGCGTCGGGCTTGAGTGCATCGGGCGTGGACCCAGACGAACTCAGTTCAAAGACGATGTGTTTGCCGGTGCGGTGAACCGCGAGGATGGAGCGGCCGGTAAGTCCCCTAGCCTGGCGCGAACGGGGTGTCTTGAAGGGTTGAGGATGACGGTCAAACCAGACCTGGACGATGCGATCGCCGCGAATGCGTTTGTCGACGCCGCGAGCAATCGTCTCCACCTCGGGCAGTTCCGGCATCGGCTTATTGTAGAGGATCGCGTTGCACAAGATCGCGAATCGGAAGCCGCACTGCGCGAGTTTACCGGTGATTCTCGACCAACTCGGATTCTTCTTCCGACGCTCGAGATTGCATGGCTCCCCATTGCTACAGATACACCACTCCAAGCGCGAGGCCGACCATAAAGACTCCCACGGATGAGAATTCAATCAGATTGAGATCGCGGTCCTCCGCCGGGGTTTGATACACCGTGGTGCCATGAATGCCGCGCGGAACCACGCGATTCGCCTCCGGCGCCGGCCATCTTGGCATAGTGTCAAGGTAGTGCGTGGAGATCATCGCGGAGACGATGAGGCCCGCCAAACCGGGTAAGAGAAACAGCAGCACGAAGAACTTGAGCGTGGCTAGCCGGGCAGCTTTCATCGCTATTACCTCAAGTCGGTCGAGATTTGCGGGGCCGGAACAGTGGAGAACGCTGAGGTTGCAGTTCTCGTCTAGAGTCTAGTCCAGATTGGACGGCACTCGCCACAAACATCTCCGGACTCACGCGCGAAATCATCTTGCGCGTTCAAGAAAGGAATAGCTGTTAGGCAACTCTAATCCACTGATCGTGTTGCGATACTCTCTAGCGCACGAGACACTACACTGAGTGAAACCCATGGCCGCACCCGACGCTGCAACGGATACAATTGCCGCGATCTCCACGCCACCCGGGCGGGGCGGCATCGGAATCGTGCGCCTGAGTGGGCCGCAAGCCGCGTCGATTGCCTCACATCTCGTGAAGCCTCATCAACCCCTCGAGCACGCTCATGCCCGTTTGGCCGACGTGATCGATATGCAGGAGGCGGCAGACGCCGAAGGTGCGCACGCCAAATCCGCGAGTATCGATGAGGCGCTGGTTACGTTCTTCGCCGCGCCCAATTCGTATACATCGGAAGACCTTGTCGAGATTGCCGCGCACGGGTCACCCGTGGTGCTCGAGCTTCTGTTGCGGCGCGCGCTTGAGCTCGGCGCGCGCCTGGCCGAGCCGGGCGAGTTTACGCAGCGCGCCTTTCTGGCCGGGCGGCTCGATCTAACGCAAGCTGAAGCGGTTCGCGACCTGATCGATGCGCAGACACTCACGCAGGCGCGCCAGGCCGCCAGCCAAATGGGCGGCGCGCTCAGCCGGCGCGCAGCGCCCGCCAAGCAATCGCTTGTCGAACTGATCGCTCTGCTCGAGGCCGGAATCGACTTCGCGGAAGACGACATCGACGTGACGCCGCAGGCCGAGATTGCGCGCCGCATCGAAGGGATCACCCCGACGCTTGCCGCGCTAGAGGCCACCTTTGCGCGCGGCCGCATCGTGCACGACGGCTTGACGCTGGCCATTGTAGGCCGCCCCAACGTGGGCAAGAGCTCGCTCTTCAATTGCCTCGTCGAGCGCGACCGCGCCATCGTTACCGCGTCGCCCGGCACCACGCGCGATCTGGTCACCGAACGCATCTCTCTCGGCGGCATTCCCATTGAGCTTGTGGACACGGCGGGTTTCCGCGAGGGCGCACGCGAACTTCTCGAGGAGGCTGAGCAGCTCGGAATCCGCCGCAGCCACGAAGCGCTGGCCGATGCAGCTCTCGTGCTCATCGTTCTTGATGCGACCCAGCCGCTCAACGACGAGGATCACCGGCTGCTTGCCGCGGTCGAGGGAAGGCCGGCGATTGTTGCGCTCAATAAGAGCGACCTGCTTGCGGGCGAATCGGAGTCTGCTCTTCCAGCTCAGCCCGCGCTCGCAGCGCTCCCCGCGATCCAAACCTCGGCCCTCACCGGCGACGGTATCGCCAAGCTGCGCGAGCGCATTCTGTCGCTCGCGACCGGAGGCGCCGCAGCCGAGCCCGGTATGCTGACGAATCTACGCCAGCACCAGGCCGTCGCGACCGCACTTGCCGCACTCGCTGACGCCGCAACGGCCAACTCCGGCGGCATTCCTCACGAGATGATTCTGATTGACCTCTACCGCGCGCTGTGGGCGCTCGACTCGCTCACCGGCCAAACGACGTCCGACGACATATTGAATCTGATCTTTTCAACTTTCTGCATCGGAAAATAAGCCCTGCTTCCAAGGCCGCCCAATAGGATGTGGGAATCTGCGCAATACCCTTGCAATTGCGTTACCGCATTCGTGGCCGGAAGCCGACGCGACATACTATTAGCGAAGCGACAGATGGAACTTGAGGTAGCGGATGCAAGCAGTCACTCTGGAAAAGAGATCCATTTCTCGAATAGCGCTTCCGGCGATCTTGATTGCAATCCCGGTCGTTCTTTTCACCGGCGCCGCGCTGCGCTGTGTAGAAAACATACCCTTTTGGGACGATTACCCGACGCTGCTTCAGTTCACCAACACTATCGTCCAGAGCCATGGGATCGCGGCGAAGTTCTTGTATTTTCTTGCTGCGCAGGACAACGAGTACAAGCTGTTTTTCGCTCACGGCGTGACTTGGGCTGAGGTAGCGTTGACCGGCCGAGTAAATTTCGCGTACATCAGCCTGCTTGGAGATAGCGCGGTCTTGCCAATGGCATTGATTCTGTGGTCCAGATTTCTTCCCAAGGAGAAAGACCTCGCCCGGCGCCTGGCTTTCTTCGTGCCGATACCATGGCTACTCTTCCAATTGCAATACTGGGAGGCGATTGACTGGCCTGTGGACGCGCTACAAAATCTGTGGGTCATTGTGTTTGTGATGGGGGCGATTGGCTGCTTGCTGCGCCCCTCGCGAAAATCATTTGCCGGCGCGCTTATTCTCTACGTGCTGGCGATTGGCGCCATGGGAAATGGCCTTCTTCTTTTGCCTCTGGGCCTTTTGATTCTGGTGAGACGGCGCCAGTTCGTTCGTACCGCGGCTTGGATTGCTGTTTCAGCAATCTGTCTTGCCGCCTATGCATACCAGTACAACATCATGTCTTCGCAGGCTCCCCCCCATGGCTCGGCGCTCGCTGTCTTTTTGCGGGTACACCCCGTCTATGCCCTGGCCTTTGTGGGGAATGCCGGCGCAATTGCCGGCGAGTCGCGCCCCAGTGTGGTTATTTCCCTGGTGTTGGCCATGTTGCTTCTTGCACTGTTTGGTTGGCTACTGCGCCGGGGATACGCCAAACGGAATCCGTTCGTTTCTTATTGCGTGCTCTTCATTTTGCTGACGGCGCTGGGTGTGGCCAGTATGCGCTCCGGTCTAGGACTGAAAACGAGTGTGACTTCACGCTACACCATCTTCGGCGTGATTTTGCTGATCCAGGCCTGGGCTGCCATTTGCGAAGAGTTCTTACACGAGCGACATGAGACGCTGCTCAGGAACACACCGCTGTGGGCTGTGATTATCGTTTCTATGGCGTTCTCACTTTCCATGGATTTGCAGGGATATCGAGAGATGTCAAGGCGGAAGGACTCGATCGTTCAGGGTATGGCTGCGTTTGAGCACTCGCCAGCGGGCAGGTTCGATGGCCCGGTTCAGGCCTCAGCGAATGAACCCGAATCCGCGACCGCACTGCGCGCTTTTTTTCGCGACGTTTTGTGTGAGTCCATCCGGCTCGGCGTATACGAGCCGCCGAAATTCTGACTTGATCAGCGTGGTTGCTGATCTTTTGAATTTTTGCGCGGACCTCGGTCAGGACCAGATTGCGGCTCCATTCACAGTTACCGCACACTGCCCAAATCCGATGGGCGGCAGTCCCGGAACTCTCTGTGATCAAGGCGGCTTACTATTCGCCATTTCGCCGCCAAACACCCACAATCGATTTTCCTAGAGCGTTGAATAAGCACTTGTCAAGAACGCGAGAGACAGGAATTACCCAGCGGTCCCAGATCGCCAGTTGCGTCCTGGTCGGCATCGAGTGGCGCAAGAGAAGCTTGTTTGCCATGGAAAGAGCGAGACCGGCAGAATCCAAATAAAAGAGCCGCTCCGGCGCAAGCTCACGCGGAGTGATGCTGCGCAAACTCGTGCGGTTGTAACGCCGGAAATGTCCGATTGCGGCATCGAAGGGCGTAAACAGCCACTGGTGCGCAGGCGAAAGCGCAATGATTCGCCCGCCCGGGCGAAGCAGCTTAGCGGCGTTCTCAAGTTCTTCCCGGTCGCTCTCAATGTGCTCGAGAACGTCGATGTAGATCAGGGTGTCGAACTGCCGGACCGCATCCAGGTCCTTAATGGAGCCGGTCGCGGTTTCGTACGCGTGCCGGTTCCGAATTTGCGCAAGATTTTCCGCCAACCTTCCGGCAAGCTCCGCGTCGGGTTCGAGAGCGACCCATCGCCCATGGCCGCCTGAATCGAGATATCGGGTGTTGGATCCGATTCCGGCGCCCACCTCGAGAACGTCACCTTGAATGAAGGGCTGGAGGGATTGCGACCAATAGGTTTTCCAATTGTGAACCTCGGCGAACAAATCCAGCTCGGCGCCCGCATATTTGAAATCAGCCATTGCGGCAAACGTCCCAGAACCCTTCGACTAGTGCTCCGCAGTCGCGGAGCGGCACAAAATTGAAGTTGATTCGATTGGAGAGGAAGGTAAATGTGAAACTTGACGCCATGATTACAAACTGGATGAGGATGATCACCAACGCTCCAGCAGTGTAGGTGGCCCAGCCGGGAATCGCCAGGCTGGTGAACACGCGAATCCAGATCACCGCGACGATGCCGGCAAAAGCCATGACTGCACCGGCCATCGATGCAATCAGCAGCCGCACGCCGACCACATCACCAAAAACTGAAATCGCGCTCATGCCGTGCGTGGTCAAAGAGACGAAATTCATCTTGGATTTTCCCGCGATCCTGTGCCCTCGCGGGATCGGCGTCGTGGTGAATGGCAAACCGGAACGAAAGACCGCGGCGGCATAGTGATTCCATAATTCCGGCATCACTACAAGTGTATGAAGGTGGCTTGGGGGCAGAATGCTGAAGTTTCCAACCTGCACGCGGACGCCAGTGAACACGCGATGCAACAACTTGTACGCCTGGTAGAACACGCGAAAAACAATTGACTCCGTTCGCCGGCTCCGCTTTGCAAACACTGCCGCCTTACCGGAAAAAACGTTGAGTAACTGCAAGGCCCCCTGTGGTGTGTCTTCTCCGTCGCCATCCATCACAAGAACCGCATCGCATGGCATTTGTGTTTCAACATGCACGAGTCCAATCGCAATTGCCCGCTGGTGGCCAAGATTGCGGCGCAAACGCAGGATCCGAATGCTCCGAAATGCGGCAAATTGCGATGGGGTTTCCGCAAAGCGAAAGCTCTCAACTGAGCAATCGTCTACCAGCAAAACATCGATCACATAGGGATTGTAGGGAACTGCCTGGCCGAGGCGGCGAAGGAGCTCCATTACCGAAACCCAGTCGTCGCGAACGGGTATGAGAATGACCACATTGAGTGGAGAAACCAGAGTCGATCCGCTGGCCATTGCGTGCGCTCCCCTATTCTCGACCAATGTATCTTCGGATTATAGTGGCCTTCGGGCGGACCTCTGCCGGCCTTGGCTCCAGGATGCGGCCGCGCCTTGAGAACGCTTTGCCTCCGCGTAGAATCGGGCGAGTCGGCCATTCGCGGATTATTCGCCGTAGGGCACCCAGATGTTTTTCACCTGCGTGGCGTGCTGCAGGAACCAGCGGCCTTCGGCATGCGCGGGATTGAACCAGTCGTACTCGTGGCCGTCGTTGGTCCACACCTGCTTCATGTTGCCGATGGAAGCGGCGCGGACCGCGTCGGCTTCCTCGTTGCTGCGGAAGCACCAGATGGCCTCGATGCCGTCGTGCTCGGCAAGAGTCTTGGCCAGCTCCACGGGACGGCCGGCAACGAGATTCACAACACCGGCGGGCACGTCACTCGTGTCGAGTAATTGATATAGGTCGCCGATGATGAGCGGATAGCGGTCAGAAGGCACGGCGACCACGGTGTTGCCGACGGCGATGGCCGGGAGGACCAGCGAGAGCAGGCCCAGCAGCGGAGCCTCAGACGGCGCGAGAATCCCGATGGCGCCCACGGCTTCAGGCATGGCAATGGTGATGTTGCGGCCCGGCGGATGATGAACGACACCTTCGTATTTGTCGGCCCAGGCGGCATAGGTGAAGATGCGCTCGATGGAGAGATCGACTTCAACGCCGGCCTGGACTTCGCTCGGGACGTTACTCGGGTGCGGGCCGACGACGCGAGCAAGCCGATGCGCAATTTCGTCGCGGCGCTGGATCATATTTTCGGCGAGGAAGTAGAGCACCTGAGCGCGATTGTGCGCGGATGTTTTCGCCCAGCCGGCGGCGTTGCGCGCGGCTTCGACCGCGTTGCGAATGTCTTTGCGGTTGCCGAGCGGAGCTTCGCCCAGCAGCTCACCCTCGCGCCCGTAGACCGGGAACGAGTAGCCCGAATCGGGCCGCGCCTGCTTGCCGCCGATGTACTGCTTGACGGTGCGGTCGATACTCGATCCCGGGGCCGATCCTGTTGGCGCGAATCCGTCTTCTTCGTCGGGCGCGTGAGTTTCCGGAGCATTGGGGTCCTGAGCATTGGGGCGAGCCGCTTTCGCCGGCGACGGCGGCAGCGTGTGCAGCCACCTTGGCGTGAGGTACTCGAGCATGCCCTCGCGGCCGCCTTCGCGTCCGTAGCCGGATTCGCGATAGCCGCCGAATCCGCAGGCTGCGTCGAATTGGTTGGTGCAGTTGACCCACACGACTCCGGCCTTTACCTGCGAGGCAAGGTCGAGCGCGACGTTGATGTTCTCGCTCCAGATGCTCGCTGCGAGGCCGTAGATTGTGTTGTTGGCCAGCTCGGCTGCTTCGGCCGGCGTGCGGAACGTCATGGCGACGAGGACTGGACCGAAGATTTCTTCCTGGACGACTGTCGACCCGGGATGAACGTCGGTGAGCAGAGTGGGCGGGAAAAAGCAGCCCTTCTCAGGCAGAGGATTGCTCGGCTGCCAGCAGCGCGCGCCCTCGGCTACGCCGGCATCGACCATCTTGCGGATGGATTCAAGCTGCACGGGCGAGACAATTGCTCCAATGTCGATAGCTTTGTCGAGGGGCGGGCCGACGCGCAGCGATTCCATGCGAGTGCGGATTTTTGTGTAAAGAGTTTCGGCGACGCGTTCCTGCACCAGAAGGCGCGAGCCCGCGCAGCACACCTGGCCCTGGTTGAACCAGATGGCGTCAACCAGGCCTTCGACCGCTGAGTCGAGATCGGCGTCGTCGAAGACGACGAAGGGCGATTTGCCGCCGAGCTCGAGCGAGAGTTTTTTATTGGTTTTGGAAGTGGCCTTGCGGATAATCCGGCCCACTTCGGTCGAGCCGGTGAAGGCGACTTTGTCGATGGCCGGATGCTCGATGAGCGCCTGGCCGGTCTTTGCGTCGCAGGTGAGCACATTGAGCACGCCCGGAGGGAGACCCACTTCCAGAGCGAGCTCAGCAAAGGCCAGCGCGGTGAGAGGGGTATATTTTGCCGGCTTGATGACGACCGTGTTGCCCGCGGCCAGAGCCGGAGCGACCTTCCAGGCAAACATCAGCAGCGGAAAGTTCCACGGAATGATCTGGCCGACGACGCCGCAGGCCGTGTAGCTGGGAAATTCGGATTCAAGAAGCTGCGCCCAGCCCGCATGATGGTAGAAGTGGCGCGCGACGAGCGGAATGTCGATGTCGCGGCTTTCGCGGATGGGCTTGCCGTTGTCCATGGTCTCGAGAACAGCGAGGCGGCGCGAGTGCTTCTGCACCTGACGAGCGAGAGCGTAGAGATAACGCGCACGCTCGTGTCCGCTGAGCGCAGTCCAAGCGGGAAGAGCCTTGCGCGCGGCGGAGACGGCGGCTTCGACATCGTCAGTGTTGCCCTTGGCCACCTCGGCGAGGGTCTCGCCGGTGGAAGGATCGCTGGTGGTTTGATACTCGCCGCTCGCGGGCGCAACCCACGCGCCGCCGATGAATTCCTGAAACCGGCGGTGGTGCCGCTCGAGCCATTGCACGGCTTCTTTGGGGTCTTCCGGCGCGGCGCCGTACTCCATAGTGTAGAACTTTTCCGCTATGCTCACAGCGTCTCCTTGTGCCCTCTATGCAATGGGATGACGGTACGTGGCCGAGTAGCGCCCAGTTAAATGATGCTCCAGTTGGCGCTCGATATCGCCCAACAATCCACTGGCGCCGAACCGAAAGAGTGACGGCTCAAGCCACGGCCGGCCTAGCTCATCCTTCATCAGGGCGAGCCAGTCCGTCGCCTGCTTTGCCGTGCGAATGCCGCCCGCCGGCTTGAATCCGACCGCGCTGCCCGTGCGCTCGGCGTAGTCGCGAATGCAGCGCACCATCACCAGCGAAACCGGAAGCGTAGCGTTGACGCTCTCTTTGCCTGTTGACGTTTTGATGAAGTCCGCTCCGGCCATCATCGCTACCCAACTGGCGCGTGCAACGTTGCGCAAAGTCATCAGATCGCCTGTGCCCAGGATAGCTTTCATGTGTGCAGGTCCCGCGGCCTGCCTGAAGGCCGCAACCTCGTCGTAGAGCGCCTGCCACTCGCCGTCGAAGACGTGCGCGCGCGTGATGACAATGTCGATCTCCTGCGCGCCGGCTTCCACGCTGCGGCGAATCTCTTCCACGCGCTCGGCAAGGGGCGAAAGCCCTGCGGGAAATCCGGCCGAGACCGCGGCAACGGGAATGCCCGACCCTTCGAGCGCCTTCACTGCCGTCTCAACAAACGCGTGATAGACGCATACCGCTCCGACCGTGAGATGCAGATCCTCAATGCCGAGGCCCTCAACGATGTGGCGCTGCAGTGGGTTGCGCGCCTTGGCGCAGAGGCGCCGCACGCGGTCGGCCGAGTCGTCCCCGCTCAGCGTGGTCAGGTCCATGCACGCAATGGCGCGCAGCAGCCATGCAGCCTGCGTTTCCTTCTTCACGGTACGCCGCGCAACTTGGGTCGCCGCGCGCCGCTCCACCGCGCTGGTGTTCACGCGCACGCCCTCAACCCAATCAAGGTTGAGCGGAATGCGCCGGTTAGCTTCAAGAGTGCGTCCATTGAGGACGACTGGGATGGATCGAACAGTGTGGGACGCGCTGTTATTTGAGGTTACGGGTTGGAGGGCCATGGAAGTGACTCCGCAAAAGGACTCAAGAGCCGAATTCAGAGAAAAAAGACGGGCTCCTCCGCATCATTTGGAGGAGCCGCGATTAGAAGTGAAGGATAAATCTCTCGCAGCCGCAAAGCAACTGTCGAATTGCCTGTTGGGCACCTCGGTAATTGAGCCGCGGGCCGCTCACCACTTGATGTGCAGCAGAGAAACGGCCTGGCGAGGAAGGGCCGTTTCGACGGTCACGGTACCGTCGTGGGCGTCGAGCCACTCGGGAGAGGTAAGGAGCTCGAGTTGACCGGCCGCCTTGAGGTCGGCGTATTGCTCAGGCGTCGGCGACTGGGGTGAGCCCATGTTTTTCCACGCGGTGAAGGCGTTGCTGTGCTTCTCGTCGATCCGGTAGTGCTCGAGCAACACTCTTTTGACGCCAGCGGGTATTCCCATGACGGTAACGCGCACCTCCGCGTCTGGCGCGGGAAGATCATCGTCGTGATAATTCCAGACCATGACAGCCGCTTCACGATCGGCTTTCGTGGCAAACGCGTCCACGTCCGGCGCCTGGCGCACGCCCGTTGCGACAAGATCGCCGAGCGGAACCTCGCCTGTGCTGGTGGTCCTAACGCGCTCGCCGGACATCAGGCCGGCCATGCGGAAGAGGTTGAGGATGGGCTTGTCGACGCCGTTGGTCGCGAGCGTTCGAAATCCCTCGAAGTAGTTCTTGTTTTCGAACTCGAACGACCAGGAAAGCATGGCGATCAGGTTCACCTTCGCTTCGTCCTGGAGTTCGAAAAGTGCCTTCATTGCCGTTGCGGTATAGCTGGCGTAAAGCGGCTTGTTGCGATAGGCGTTGGCTGGATTGTCCTTGATGGAGCAGGCGGCGCAGCCCTCGGGATCGGCTTCGCTCAAGATGATCGGCAGGCGGCGAAACCGCGGGTATTTCGCGACGACCTGGAATCCCGTTTGCGCAGCCTCGAGCTCGTTCGAGAGGCCCATCCGCACGTGGCCGTCGACCAGGGCGGTGTGGCCCTTGGGATGAAACGAGATGAAGTCGAGCGGAATTGGATTGCCGTCGGCCGCACTTTTGTCGTGCAGGCAATGCTCGAGAAAGCGTTCGAGGAAGGCGGTCGCCTTTGCATTGGCGGGTCCCGTGGTCGCCGATCCGCCGACGATTGCGTTGGGCAGTGCGGCCCTCACTCCCGCGACAGCATAGTCGTAGAGCTTGAAATACTCTTCCGGCGTGCCATGCCAATAGGCAATGTCTGGCTCATTCCAGACTTCGAAGTACCAAGTGCTGACCTGCTGGCGGCCGTAGCGCTCGACGAGATGCTCGGTGTACTTGCGCACCAGCTCGCCCCACATTTTGTAATCCCTGGGCGGATTATTCGATGCGCCGCCCATTGTCGGCCTGGGATAGTGGAGCTGGTAATCGGCGATGCCCGGAACCGCTGCGGCCAAGTCCCTGGGCATGAATCCCAGTTCCACCATCGGCCTCCCTTCGGCCTTCTAGAGCGCGTCGAATGTCTGGTCGGTGATGGTGAAGTCGTAGACCGGTTTCCCATCGTTGTCGAGGCTGAAGACGTTCGACGAACTCCACTTGAGCTCGGGCACGCCGTTGCCTGAAGTCAAAAGATGGTGAGTGCGAATGTAGACAGGCGCCGGGCTCAGATCGTGCAACTCGCCGAGCAATTGCTTGCCGTATTTCATGGTGGTGTAGTTGGACTCGTCGTAGCCAAACCAACTGGAGATCGGTTTGTAGCTGCCCACCGGTTTGGCGAGGTCGACATTGATCGAGATCGGATTTGACGGCGATGGCGTCTGGCCCGCGCCGATGCCTGCGGTGATTGCGGCACAGATCAGCAGCGCTGACGCCTTCATCATCCGGTTTTGCCCCTTCATTCGAACACCCACTACGGCTTGAGCACCGTCAGTCCGGGGACGGCTGCGAAACGCTTCGTGTTGAAGGTGACGATCGCGGCACCGGATTCCTTGGCGGTTGCCGCGAGCATCAGGTCGTGCGGGCTCATTCTCTGGCTTGCTCCCTCAACGTCGGCCCACAGGCGCGCATGTTCAACGGCCGCTTTCTCGGTGTACGGAGCGACCTCAAATACAGTCAGCACGCTTTGCAGAAACTTTTGCCGCTGCGCGCGATGAATGCCACTGGCGCGCTCCACACTTCGCCATAATTCAGCCACAGTGATGGCGGCGAGCTTGATCTCCTCATCGGGATGCGAACGAAGCCATGCATCGAGGTCGAATGCCTTTCGCTCCGCCTGAATGATCACATCGGCATCGATCAGAAACGCCACGGCCTCACCTGCGGCTGCAGCGATCCGCGCGCCTGTTCCAGATCGTGAAGCCATGCGGTGGCTTCTTCCGCGCCGACGTGGACGCCTTCCACTGCCTTCTCGAGCGCCGCGGCCAATTCACGCCCTTTTTTCACCTGCGCTTCTGCCGGCTCGATGCGCGCCACTGGCGTGCGGCCCCTCAGCAGGATAAAGCTTGTCCCCTGATAGCGCGCCCGGTTCACGCAGTCGGCAAAGTTTCGCGAAGCTTCAGTCACGCTGATCGAAACGGGGTCCATGGGGTCAGATTATCAGATTTTCCGATGCCGCCAGCGATTCCAGCCTCCGACCACTTCATCCGACCACTTCACTCGACCGCAAACCGCTCCATTAACGCGTCGAAGTCCTCAAGGCGCGCGTATTCAATGATCACTTTGCCGCGGCCATTGTGGTCTTCGATTGTGACTTTGAGGCCGAGAGCGCGCTGCAGTTGCTCCTGAGCATCGCGAACATTGGGATCAACTTGGGGCGCAGGTTTGGTTCCTTTCTTCGCTTTGCGGCTCGGGTCGATGAGCTCCTGGACATAGCTTTCTGTTTGGCGAACAGAAAGCGAACGATCCGCGATTCGCTGCGCCGCCTTCTCCATCTCGTCGGGTTCCTGAAGTGCGAGGAGGGCGCGCGCGTGGCCGAAAGTGAGCTGGCCGGACTCGACGCGGGCCTGGACCGATGACGGCAACTTCAACAAACGTAAGAAGTTGGCTACGGTCGCGCGATCCTTTCCGGTGCGCTGCGCCATCTGCTCCTGGGTCATGTGGAACTCGCGCGAGAGCCGTTCGAAGGCCCTCGCCTGCTCCATCGGGTTCAGGTCCGCGCGTTGCAAATTCTCGACGATGGTGATTTCCATCGCCTGCTCGTCTGAGACCTGACGCAAAATGGCCGGGACGGTGGTTTTGCCGGCGATCTGCGACGCGCGCCAACGGCGCTCGCCGGCGATGAGTTGAAAGCGGCCGCCTGCGAGGGGGCGAACAAGCACCGGTTGCACCACCCCGTTGGCGGCAATGGAGGCAGCCAGCTCGGCCAACTGTTCCTCATTCACCTTCGAGCGCGTCTGGAAAGGATTGTGGTCGATCAGATCGAGAGGAATCTCGCGTGGCCTTCCTCCCTCGGTTTCGGGAGCTGGAGAGGCCTGTGCTCGCGGCAGCAAAGAGTCAAGGCCTTTGCCGAGTGCGCGGCGCTTGGGGTCGATGGCGGCTGTAGTCATGGAGCTGAAACCTCAAGGGATAGTGAATGAAACAAAGCGATTGAACTCCGGATTTGATTGCCTGATTGGATCGCTGACGATCGGTCACGTATAGGGCCAGAACGTGCCCCGGGCCCTGGGGCGGTCTTCTGCTGCGGCCTTGCGTTCCGCAGCGCGCGGGCTTTCAATCTGGTTGCGGGCCAAGAACTCCCAAGTCATTTCGAAGTATGCCTCTGCGCCCCGTGATCGTGGGTCATATAGGGCGATCGGCTTGCCGTGGCTGGGCGCCTCTGCCAGGCGGACGTTGCGGGGAATGACGGTCCGATAAATGATCTCGCGAAAGTGCTCACGGAGGGTTTCCGTCACTTGCTGTGCAAGGTTAGTGCGGTCGTCGTACATGGTCAACAGCACGCCCTCGATGGCAAGGTCTGGATTGTAGGCAGAGCGCACGCGCTCAAGCGTCGAGATCAGTTCCGAGATCCCCTCGAGCGCGAAGTATTCGGCCTGCATGGGCACGATGAGGGTTTCCGCGGCAGAAAGGACGTTCAATGTGAGCAAATCGAGGGCGGGCGGGCAATCGAGAAAGATGAGTTCGTAGCTGTCCTTGATGGTCTTGAGACCGGTACGAAGGCGGAGGGCTCGATTTTCCGCGCCTGCAAGCTCGATATTTGCGCCGGTAAGGTTTTTCGAGCTGGGCAGCAGTGAAAGCCCATCAACCTCTGTGGGAAGAATCACCTGATCCGCGCGGCTGTCGCCCATAAGCACGTCGTAGACGGAGTGGCGACTGTCGTCGCGCTGCAGGCCAAGGCCCGAGGAAGCGTTCGCCTGGGGATCGCAATCGACAAGGAGGATTTTGAGGCCTTCGAGCGCCAGGCAGGCAGCAAGATTGATGGCCGTGGTGGTTTTTCCCACACCTCCCTTTTGATTGACGAGACCGACGATCTTGCCCATGGCATTCCAGAGTAAAACGACAGTAGGTTCGCGCGTTTGCGCTTGCATTGTGGGAAACGGGGCGAAGTTGTGGAAAGCGGCTGGGGCGGGGTTGCGGTATTGGGGAACAACTCATTGGTGTGGAATAGGTTTGATCGAGGCCGTGCGGTGAGAGTCATAGGGACAGAAAAAAGGGCTGGCGGTGGAAAACTGCCTGTGGGCGGAGCACTTTTCGTGAGGGCGAATGGGCGTGTTCCATTTTGGTTCTTAGCCCGATTTTGGGCCTACAGGGAAGGGATTGTTCCACGTGAAACAATTGCTGTCTCGACTGCTACCCCTGGTCCTGGGGTTCTGGCATGTTCCACGTGGAACACGCTGGGGAGGGTGAGATGAAGGGAACCGCTCTCTGGGCTTGCCCAAGCAGAGATCACTTCAAGAACCGTGAGGACCGCACCCAGAGGGTGCCCGGCGAACTTGTGATTTTGATTGCATCGACTGACTCCGATCGTGCCAGGAATCACCGCGCATCCTGCGCCGTGCGCGCAATATGGGTCTGCGACTAATCTGAACTCTGGAGTCCGCACGTGAAAGCCTCGCCTGCCACCCGAGCCCCCTATTCCATTCTCGACGGCAATATCGGCATCATCACCATGAATCACGGCAAGGTCAATGCACTCAGCAAGGTCCTTCTCGATGACGTCGCTCTCGCCCTCGACGCCCTCCAGGCAGTTCCCGTCCGCGTGATCGTCCTTCGCGCTGCGAAAGGCGTCAACGTCTTCTCCGCCGGCCACGATGTTCGCGAACTGCCCACCAATGGCCGCGATCCGCTCACCTACAACGATCCTCTGCGCCTAGTCACGCGCAAAATTGACCATAGCCCCCACCCCGTCATCGCCATGGTTGAAGGCTCCGTCTGGGGCGGCGCCTGCGAGTTGGTTTTCGGATGCGACGTCATTGTCGCCGCGGAAGACTCCACGTTCGCCATCACACCCGCCAAACTCGGTGTCCCCTACGACATCTACGGAACCCTCAATCTCATCAAGGTCGCAGGCATCCATCTGCTCAAAGAACTGCTTTTCACTGCCGAACCCGTCTCCGTCGCCCGCCTCGTCGCCTCCGGCGTCATCAATCACGCCGTCCCGCGCGATGAACTCGAGGAATTCACGCTCAATCTCGCCCGCCGGATGGCCCGCACTTCACCTCTCGTCCTCAGCGTGATGAAAGAAGAAATGCGTGCCCTCGCCAACGCCCATCCTCTCAACGCCGAATCCTTTGAGCGCCTCCAGGCCCTCCGCCGCGGCGTTTATGACAGCCACGATTACCAGGAAGGCATCCGCGCCTTTCTTGAGAAACGTGCGCCCCTCTTTCACGGGAACTGACTCTGCAATCGGAACTCTCAACGCTGCCTACCTCCAACCGAATCCAGAAAGAGGGCACAAATGGACCTCCCAAACGCCTTTATAGGCAAGATAGCCCCTCCCTCAGAAAGAGATGTAGCCACCAAGCTCGGGCCAGCCTCGGCAACCTGGAAGGAGCTGATCGCCTGGCTCAACGAAAAGGGAATCGCCGGCGGGGAATGGAAGTCGGTTTCTCCGAAGAAGTACGGCTGGGCTCTCCGCCCAGCGGTCAAGAAGCGTACCATCCTCTACCTCGGTCCATGTGACGGTTGTTTCCGCGTTAGCTTTGTTCTCGGCGATAAGGCTGTAGCCGCAGCCCGCACGAGCGGTCTGCCGAAGAGTTTGTTGAAGGAGATCTCGGAGGCCAGGCGCTACGCGGAAGGAACCGCCGTTCGGCTCATGATTGGGAAACCTGAAGACCTGGCTTCGGTCCGTAAGCTCGTCGATATCAAGCTGGCGAATTGATTCTACGGCCCAGAGCGAGAATTCGGGACTCACTCCCCGGCAGACGAATCGGATTTTCCCATCCGAACTGCTCCCCAGCGGCTGCCTGAAGCACTGTGAGTTGAGAATCCGTAGTCATGAGCGCAAGCCAGCCGTTGGGCGCAATGAGCTTCACTGCGGCGGCAACCGCCTGGGGCATTCGCTCAACCGCCCGCAAAACTACGCAATCAAAGACTGTACGGAGCGCCTCGGCGCGATCTGCATGGACCTTCGCCGCGATTCCCAGGACGCGCACTGCTTCCTGCAGAAATGCGGCCTTCTTGCCTTGCGACTCGGCCAACATGACGGCGATCCGTGGCCGGCAGAGCGCGATGGGAATTCCTGGCAGGCCGCCGCCGGAACCAAAATCGAGCAATGTGGCGATCTCTTGTGGCAATGAGCGCGCAACAGCAATAGATTCAACGATATGGCGCGATAGAATGCCTTCTTCGTCCCGAACAGAGCTGAGGTTGATGCGCTTGCTCCAGCGAACAAAGAGCGAAACATAGGCCTCGAATTGGCTGGCTGTGTGATCGTCAACCGGGTTAAGGCCCGCCTTTTGAAGCAGATGGTTGAGCCTCGAATCTGGGAGCCGGGAGCTTGCGCCTTCCGCCGTCATTGATCAACTTCCGCTTTCGAAGTTCCGCATTCTAGAGCATCCGGCCGCGACGTTTGCCACGCGCCGGCTGCCCGGACAAACGCGGAAAAAATCGCGCGTGAAAATTCGCTTTGCTCGCAGGTGCGCTCCGGATGCCACTGCACGCCAATGACGAAGTGATTCGGACTGTCGAGCTCAACCGCTTCGATGACGCCGTCGTTTGGCGAAAGTGCAGCGACGCGCAGATTGTCGCCGGGCTTGCGAATTGCCTGATGGTGGCTCGAATTCACCTGCGCCTGAGATTCGCTGGCGTGAGCCAGAATTGCCGTCAATCGCGAGCCTCGTGCAAGCTGGACCGGATGCGCCTCGACCACCTCGCGGCCGGGCCGATGATTTACGGGCGTTTTCAAATCCTGAATCAGCGATCCGCCGCGCCACACGTTCAGCGTTTGCGCGCCGTGGCAAATTGCGAGGATCGGCTTGCGAAGGTTGAATGCGTCCTCGAGAATGAGCTCGTCGGCCGCAGCGCGAACTGGATCGTCATCTGCGCACTCCGGCGCCCGTGCTTCGCCATAGCGCGCGGGATCCACGTCGTGGCCGCTACCGGGCAGCAAAATGCCCTGCACTGACGCGAGCAGTTTGGCGATGCGGTCCTGCGTCTCGTGCAGCGGCACCACGACAGGCTCAGCTCCTGCAGCCTCGACGGCGGCAACGTACTGCGGCAACGCGCGCTGATTGTATTCGGGATCGTCGCTTGTGGGCTCGGGAATGGCGATGCGCACGGCCATGGACTCAGTGTAAAGCCCGCGCGATCTTACCAACGCACCAAGCCTTCGGGATCGTCAACGAGAACTACGTCATATTTCTCGATCATCGGCATCAGTACCTGCTCCAGTTCGCTTTTCCAAAGCTCGCCTTCATAGAACTTCGCCTTCATCGGATCGCGCGAGGCGAGATCGGGAAATCCGCGCATGAAGAAGAATGTGTCGGGGTCTTCAATGGAGAGCCAAGGCCCGAGAATCTTCATTCCGATTTCTGAATGGGCCGGCACAGACCTAGTGCGGAAGATTTCGAGGAATTCCGAGCGCTTGCCTGGCTTGAGTTTGTAGGTGCGCATTTCGATGATCATTGCGGCGCCTCCGGCAGCATTTTCGCTTTGGATGCGGAACAGCGCAAGTGCGGTGCAGCGAAATCCGATCGCAGTTTCACGCAACAGGCGCGGGCGATTCGGCGTGGGCCTGCTTGGTCTGTCCGAGCATCTCTTCAATCGCCGCGCGAAGCCGCTCGGTCAACTCTCCGTTCTGGCGCACGGTCATGCCTTTGGTCTCGATCGGTTCGCCGACATGCACGGTGAGTACGCAGGGATAGAAGTGCCTGGTGTGAATGGGCAAGAGATCGAAGACGCCACTGAGCGCGATGGGAACGAGAGGCACCTGAGCACGGATGGCGAGGTAGGCTGCGCCAGGGAGGAACGGCCGCAATGCGCCGGTGGACGTGCGGCCACCCTCAGGAAAAACGAAGAGGGGCATGCCGGCGCGCAACGCTTTCACTGCGCCACCGAGGCTGGAGAGCGTCGCATGCGGATTTTCGAGGTCGATGGGCATTTGGCCGGAGCGGCCCAGATACCAGCCGATCATTGGCCACTGCCAGAGATCCTTCTTAGCCAGAATGCGGAACTGGAAGGGCAGCGCGCCGAAGATGACGGGCGTGTCCATGTAGGAGGTGTGATTGGAGACGTAGACCGCGACGGGGTATTTGCGGAAGTTCTCCGCACCTTCGATTTTGAGCCTCGAAAGCGAAATGCGTACCATGTTGCGTCCCCAGAAATGCGCAATGCGATGCTGCATGCGGCCCTTCTTGTCCACAACAGAGACGAGAAACGCGGTGGATGCGCAAACCGCAGTGAGCACGAGCATCAACGGCCCGAGCACTCCATAGGTGAGCCAGACATAGAAGCGAGGAAGCGGGTTGGGGCGCGGGCTCATGACGATTCGCTTTTTCCCGATAGCAGTTTGCCGCGCGCCTCGCCCACAAGGTAGACCGATCCAGAGACGATGGCCACGCCGCCGGCTGCGCGCTCTTTGGCGATGCGCAGAGCGTCGGCCACGGAGTCCGCGGCTATCGCCGGCGTTCCTGTTGCCGCGGCTGCAGCCAGCAGATCGTCGAGGGCCGCGGCACGCGCGGTGTGGATGGGCGCAACGATCACCTCGTCGAAAAGAGGAAAGAGAATCTGAGCCATTTCTTCGAGAGGCTTGTCGCGCAGGCAACTGAAGACAAGCACGCGCGGCTTGTGCGCTTCGAGGATGTCGCGGATGCCCGCACGCAACGCCCATGCACCGGCCGGGTTGTGCGCAACATCGAGGATCCACTCGACATCGTTCTTTGCGCCTTTCTTTGTGATTCGCTCCAGCCGTCCTGGCCAACGCGTGCGGCGAATCCCATTCTCAATTGCAGCAGGCGTGATTGGAAAACCGTGGTGGGCAGCAAGCTCGACCGCCGCAGCGATGGCGAGGGCGACATTGCGCTGCTGATGAGCTCCTACCAGCGGCGAATCCACCTGGATCGCCGCTCCTAATGCCTCGACCGAGTATGAGCCGCTCGTCTCTGCTGCCGGCACATAGGGAACCGCGCTGATTCCACGAACGCCCAGCTCGGTGGCGACTTCGCCAAGGACCTGGTTCGCCTCAGGATGCTGCGGCAGCGTGATCATGGCTCCACCGCCGCGCAGGATTCCGGCCTTTTCGCGTGCGATGGCAGAGATGGTGGGGCCAAGCCACTCCATGTGGTCGAGAGAAATGTCGGCGATGATCGAGAACAGAGGGTTGACTACATTAGTGGCGTCGAGGCGACCGCCCATACCCACCTCGAGAACGGCGATGTCGATTTTGTTCTCGGCAAAGTGGAGGAAGGCAAGGGCGGTGAGGATCTCAAAGTAGCTGGGCAGTTGCGGCAGTTGTCCAGAAAGAAGCAACTGCTGGCCTGCATCGTGCACACGGAAGTAAAGGCGGCCGAAATCGGCGTCGGCGATCTCCTGATGGCCAATGCGGATGCGTTCATTGGGCCTCTCCAGGTGCGGCGAGGTATAGAGCCCTGTTCGGCGGCCCGACTCCGCGAGAATCGATGCGAGTGTTGAGGCGGTCGAGCCTTTGCCGTTGGTGCCCCCGATGAGCACAGCGGGGAATTGCGCCTGCGGGTCGCCGAGTGCGCCGAGGAGTTCTCGAACCTCACCCAACGAGAACCGGCGCCGCGGCTGCCCCGGGCGCGCGTAGAGCTCTGGCGCCAGAGAATTCAGTTGAGCTATCGCTGCTGTGTAGGACATGGCCGCTGCGTAGGACATGAAAGGTTAAGTATAAGAGCCGCATCAGGGGCCCGTCCCGCAGTTGGCCCACTGCTGATCCAACGGCGGCCGGTGTGCAAGACACGCTCATCGCAAACTGCTGCACTATTTCGCCTTCGTCACGGCTTTCACACAACCTCAACACATTCCACAGGCGATTTTGAGGCTACTGTGGGAGAAGTGGGAAACATGCGCGCTGTCGAGCTTGGGGCCGCCTATTTTCCGGCTTGTTCGATTCAGCACACCGCGATTTAGGAAACTCGCCCACCACTCAACTTGCTTCTCCTACGCAACATTGCGCGGATTCCCACTTTTCCGAACACAACTACGGGTACTGCTGGTTTGTTTGTATCTCTTCTCATACCCTAACCACTCCCCGTCGAACCGAAACCCAAATAAGGTGAACCGGCCTTACGGAACCTGGCGAGCTAAAGGCGCAGCCGGCAACTGTCTGAACGGCAGGCAACTCACAGAATTGACAAAATCGGCCCGGTTTTCCACGCGCACGCATCTTAAGAGATGACTACAATCGGGATGGAGAAAAAGCAGCCGCTTCCGATGACGCGCAAGTTGTTATAGAGTGAGGGCATAGGACGCGGCGCTGCAAGCAGAGGTGGGGTATGCCGAGTGCCGAAGCTGAAATTGACAGGCCAGCCGGGCGATCAGCGGTCGAGGGGGCAGCGATGGAAATTACGGTAAGCCGCCAGGATCTGGTGAAGGAACTTACAGCGACGCAGAGTGTGGTAGAGCGCAAAACCACGATCCCAATTCTCTCCAACTTTCTGCTGGAGGCCGACCAGGATCGCCTGAATATTACTGCCACCGACCTGGATCAGGCTATCTGCACCAGCACCGCAGTGAAAGTGAAGAAAGCGGGCGCATGTACCATCCCCGCACGCAAGCTTTACGACTACATCAAGCTGCTGCCCGACGGCGACATCTCGATCAAGCTGCTTGAGAATCACTGGGTGCAGATCAGGAGCGGCCGATCAAACACCAAGATGGTCGGGATGGCGCGCGCGAACTATCCGCAGGTGCCCGAGTTTCCGACTGTTGCCTCGACCAGCATCTCGCTCATCTCGTTGCGCACGCTAATTGCACGCACCATCTTCGCCATCTCAAATGAGGAGTCGCGCTACACGCTCAACGGAGCGCTGCTGGTCCTCAAGGCGGAGTCTCTCGCGATGGTCGCGACGGATGGCCACCGGCTTGCGTTTGTCGAGAAACCAGGCGAGACCCTCGAGGGCATCAGCGGCGAAAAGCGAGTGCTCATTCCGCGCAAGGCGCTGCACGAGCTGTTGCAACTACTCGCAACAGCTGAGACCGATAGAGACGCGGAGCAGAAGACCGCTCCTAAGACAACATTCCCGCCTCTCGTCGTGGAGTTTGCCGACGACGAGCACACGCTGTTCTTCCGCGTGGGCCATCGGACGCTAAGCAGCCGCAAGCTGACCGGACAGTTCCCAAACTTTGAGGCGGTTATGCCGCGCGACAACACGAAGTTTGCCGTGGTGCGCGCGAGCGAGCTCTCCGCAGCGATTCAGCGCGTGGCGCAGTTCGCCGACGAGCGGTCGGGAGCGATACGGATGAAGCTCGAGGACAACGAGCTGAAGGTGAGCGCGAATTCGACGGAGTCAGGCGAGAGCGAAGACACCATTGACACGCCGTACTCATCAGAGCCCATCACGGTGGGCTTCAACTCCGGCTACATTCTCGACTTCCTCAAGGCGCTCGACAATGCGGGCGAGGTTCGCCTGGAGTTCAAGGACGCACAGTCGGCCGGCCAGATGCGGCCCGAAGATCCAGACGCCGAGTACAAGTACCGCTACGTGCTGATGCCGATGCGGATCTGACGCGATTCGTTTGCGGGAGTGCTTTCCCTCAGGCCCTTCATGACCCATCGTTTCTCCTTTTTGCTTGCGCTGCTGTTCGTGGCTGCGAGCGTTCGTGCTCAGACCGACGTGCCGTCACAGAAACCCGCACGGTTTCAGCTTTACGGCGGCTACGCTCTGCTTTCCAATTCGTTCAATGGGCTGCCAGGAGCGCGCCATCCGCTGAATGGATGGGATTCATCGATCGCCTTCCCGCTCTGGCACAACCTGCGCTTCAAAATCGACGCTTCCGGGTACCTGGGGACAAACACGGGCGCTTCGCAGAGATCGTTGTTCGTCGCTGCGGGGGGGCAATTCTTCCACCGTTTCGGCAGAGAATCGGCTTTTTTGGAGGGACTGATCGCGCCGAACTCGGGCGATCTGGGGAGATACTGGGGACCAAACGGAGCGCCCGGTGAGACGGCAACATTTGCCGCGATTCTCGGAGGCGGCATCGACACGCCCATCTCGCCGCGATTTGCGATTCGCGTCAGTGGCGCTTACCAGTGGACCAATCTCAAGCTGATCAACAACGTGCAGCAGATCGAGCCGATTCAGACTCCAGGGCTGCCCAACAACTTCGCACGCGTATCGAGCGGGTTGGTGTGGAATTTCTGAGCCGATCCTCAACTGTGAGACCGGCCGGGTCAGATAGGATGGATGGAACCCCTCCCCTCATGGCTTTTCATGACCTCTCGTCTCTTCTTGCCGATCGCGTTGCTGTGGATGGTCGCCGCTATCCACGCCCAGACCGAGGCGCCGTCGCGGAAGCCCGCACGCCATCAGCTCTACGGCGGCTATACCTTCCTTTCCAACTCCTTCAATGGGCTCGCGGGAGCGCATTATCCGCTAAGCGGATGGGATTCATCGTTCGTCGCTTTCCCGCCCTGGCACAACTTGTGCTTCAAGATTGACGTTTTCGGGTACCTCGGGACGAACCAGGGCGCTTCGCAGAAATCGGTATTCGTCTTGAGCGGCCCACAATACTTCCACCGCTTCGGCAGAGAGTCCGCTTTTATTGAAGCGCTCGCAGGCGATGGCAGGTTGTCAAGATACTGGGGACCAAACGGAGCGCCTGGCGAGACCGCCTCATTCGCAACAGTGACTGGCGGCGGCCTCGATACGCCCATCTCGAAGCGCTTCGCCATTCGGATCGAGGGCGGCTACCAGTGGTCGCATTTCGGGCTGATCAAAAGCATCGTGGATCAAGAGCCCGTTTACGGCACGCCCCTGCCCAGATCCTTTGGGCGCATCTCGAGCGGGCTGGTGTGGAACTTCTAGAGCGAAGGCGAGCGCCTCAGAGGCGATTCGGCTGAACGGCAATCCAGGTTGAAGTAGCGAATGCGCTCTTACGCAGCCGCCGGCGCCTGGAGGAAGTGCAGGGCGCGGATCAGGTAGGCCTTTAGAGCGTGGCGATGCACGACTGCGTCGAGAAATCCCTTTTCGAGGAGGAACTCCGAGCGCTGGAAACCTTCGGGCAGCTTTTGCCGGATGGTCTGCTCGATGACGCGCGGGCCGGCGAAGCCGATCAGAGCGCCGGGTTCCGCGATATTCAGGTCGCCCAGCATGGCGAAGCTGGCAGTGACGCCGCCGGTGGTGGGGTCCGTGAGCACGCAGATATACGGCACGCGCGCGTCGTCCAGTTGCGCCAGGGCGGTGGAGATTTTGGCCATCTGCATCAGGCTCACCACGCCCTCCATCATGCGCGCTCCGCCTGAAGCGGCCACAACAATCAGCGGCTTGCGCGTTTCTCTCGCGCGGTCAACGGCGCGTGCGATGGTCTCGCCCACGACCGCCCCCATCGACCCGCCGATGAATGCGTATTCCATGGCGCTGAGCACGACTTCATGAGGGCCCATCTGGCCTTTGGCGTTCAGAATCGCATCATCGAGGCCGGTGTCCTGGCGGGCCTTGCGCAGACGCTGCTTGTAGGGCTTTACGTCGGTGAAGTTGAGCGGATCGGTAGAGCGCAGGCCGGTATCAACCAGCGTGTAGCCGGGCTCGAGGAGCGTGTCGATGCGCTCGCGCGCCGAGAGCTTAAAGTGATGCTGGCACTTGGGGCAGACCAGAAGATTGACTTCAAGGTCCTGCTTATAGATGGGTTGTCGGCAGCCGGGGCATTTCACCCACAGGCCCTCGGTGCGCACGTTTTTCGCGCCCGCTTCAGGCCCGTTGTCCGGTCCGGGCCCACCGGCACCGGAAGAATACTCGCCGTCCTCGCGCTTAAACCACGACATACCGAACCCAATTGTAAATGGATGGAGCGATAGCAACCGCTTAACTTTTTGGGGGCGAAGAAGTGGCTCCCCCGCGCAGATAGGCGTCATCGCCGTTGATCCAGTCCTGCCGCGGCGGATTGAAGATGTCGAGCGCTACCGAGTCCTCGAGCGCGACGACTTCGTGCGGCACGTCTGGCGGGATCGAGAGAATTTCGCCCGCGCGCACGATGACCTCCTTGCTGTCGACCGTGAATTTCAACGCTCCTTCAACCACATGGCTGATCTGCTCGTGAATGTGGTGATGCATGGGCACGTGCGCGCCCTTCTTCAGCACGATGCGCGCCAGCATGACGTTCGTTCCTACGACGTACTGCCGCGTGATCAGCGCGTTCAACGGCTCCGGTTTGATGTTGACCCAGCGATGGTGCTTGCTTTCCTGCATGGCGCCTCCTTCGTCGGTCAGTACTCGATCCCGCGCTAGTCAATACTCGATGCCACGCTGCGCGAGGATGCCTTTCTGGTAAGCGTGCTTTACTTCGCGCATCTCTGTGACAGTATCGGCCAACTCCACGAGCAGGGGGTGGGCGTTGCGCCCGGTCAGGATCACGTGCACCATCTCCGGCTTTCCCTTCAGCGCCTCGGCGACCACTCCCGCATCCAGCATCCCGTAGCTGATGGCGTAGTTAATCTCGTCAAGCACCACAAGATCCCATTCACCGGAGTCGATCGCCGCGTGTGCTTCCTCCCATGCTGCCTGCACGAGGCGAATGTCTTCGGGATCGGCTTCAGCGCCGCCAACCTTCACAAAGCCGCGCCCCATTTGCTTAAGAACGAAGTTCGAGCCGAAGGCCTCGACCGCATCCAGCTCGCCGTAACGCCAGGAGCCCTTGATGAACTGCAGCACGAGTACCTTCATGCCGCATCCCACAGCGCGCAAGGCCGTGCCCAGCGCCGCGGTGGTCTTGCCTTTGCCGGGGCCGGTGTTGATCAGAATCAGTCCGCGTCGAGTCTCTGCCAATGCTCAATGCCCCTTGTGATACGGATGACCCGTGAGAATTGTACATGCGCGATAGAGCTGCTCTGCCATCACCAGGCGGGCCAGTGGGTGAGCCAGCGTCATGGGTCCCAGCGAGAGCAGTCCGCCGCGACGTTTCGCCTCGGCTCGTGCCTCCTCTGTCCACCCGTCCGGCGGTCCGATGGCGAAGACGACATGCTGCGCGCCTTCATTGCGACGCGCGCCGAGCCAATCTGCCAGAGCCTCGGAGCTCATCTGCCGGCCGCGTCCATCCAGAAGCAGGACCACAGGCTCCGTACGCCCCCTTTGCCGGTCGAGCCAATCGAAAAGGGCTGTTTCGCTCTGGAACTTTTCACTCCCGCAGTGCGCAACCCCAACACAACGCTTGAGATAGTCAGAAACAAGCCCCTCGTAGGCGTCTTGCTTTCGCGACCCGGCGCCGATGTAGGCGATCGTCAACTGCATGGAGAGGAGGATACCTCACAACGGTGGGGCAAATCCCGGTGCTTGGAGGGCCAACTCTCAAAAAATCTAAGGCTTGCATCCAATTTTGGGAATACTGGCGCCTGGATGTATGGAATTTCATAGACCCCTCATCGGCGGGATGTGACCAACCCATAGATAACCCGTTTAATTTCTGTGAATAACGCGTCCGGGCTCCCACCACAAAGAATGGCATGATTCGTGCAGTAAGCCATGACACGATCCTTGTTTTCGCTTTCGTGTGGCTTGAATGGGGCGGATTCCGCTGGAAACAAAGTTATTTGCAGCAAGAACGGGATCCGCAGCACAGTGGATGGGGGGTCAGATTCAAGCGAGCTTGATGATGCTTGAACGGGCCTTTGGGAATTTAAATTTCGGACTTTTGTTAGTTTTTCAATCAACGAGCGGGATCGGACTTGCCCCCCATCGAGCCTCCGAGAGCGCTCAACCTGAATCGTGAGTTTCACTCGAAGGCTCCCGATTCAGAGATTCTCTGGAGGATTTGCGATGCGGTTTTTTGGTACGAAGAGTGTAGTGGCGCTCCTCTGCTCCCTGATGGCAATGTTGGTATTGGTATCTATGCCGGCCAGCTATGGGCAAGTTACCGCAGGCATGGCGGGCGTAGTGTCGGATCAGACCGGCGCTGTTGTGCCGGGCGCCGTGGTGACGCTGACCAACAAGACGACGGGCGCAAAGTTCACGCAGACTACGAGCGCGATCGGTTCGTATCGCTTCTCCGAGGTGCCTCCAGGCGCGGGCTATGAGGTCAGTTTCTCGGCCAAGGGGTTCACGACCCTACTGGTCAAGGATATCTACCTGATTGTGGCGACGGTGCGTACGCAGAACGCGACGCTTACGATCGGCGTACACGAGGAGGTCCAGGTATCCGCCTCGAACGCCGAGGTGACCATCGACACCTCCGACGCCACCGTCGGCAACAACATCGACGTTCGCTCGCTTGACTCGCTGCCTGTGCAGCAAAGAGCTACACCCACCGCGCTCTTTGAGATGCAGGCCGGAGTGACAGACACGGGCTCGGTGACGGGCTCACGCGTCGACCAGAACGACGTCACCCTGGATGGACTCGACGTGAACGACCTGGTGACCGGCGGTGTGGGCTATAACAGCAGCCCGAATGGCATCGCGGAAGGCATCCGCAGCCAGCCGATCGTGGGCGGAGCTCCGGTTGATTCTCTGGAGCAGTTTACCGGCAGCGTGGCCGGCGGCGGGGCCGACAGCGGCCCCGGCAGCGGCGGCCAGTTCTCCATGGTAACCAAGGGCGGCACCAATAGTTTCCACGGCAACCTGAACGAGTACAACCGCAACACCTCATTTGTCGCGAATAGCTGGTTCGCCAACAACTCCATTCCCATTGTTCCACGCAACCACCTGATCCAGAACCAGTTTGGCGGCAACATCGGCGGCCCCATCATCATCCCGCACCTGTTCAACGGCAAAGACAAGGCCTTCTTCTTCTTCGACTTCAACGACAACCGCGTGATCCGTTCGGTTCTGGCGCAGAGAGCCGTTCCTCTCGACAGCTTGCGCCAAGGTAATGTCTATTACATTGACGACGCGGCCGGAGACACGAAAGAGCTCTCACCCACCCAGTTCGCGGCGTTCGATCCGCTCGGAAAAGGCACGCCCTCCACCTGGCTCAGTGCTTTTTCCAAACGCTTCCCCGAACCCAACAACAAGAACGCCGGCGACCAAGTGAACTCGTCCGGATACGCCTTTAATGCGCCCTACAACGATATCGGGGCGAATTACGTAGGCAGGGGCGACGTCAACCTGAGCGACAAGATGAAGCTCTTCGCCAAATTCGCTTTTGTCCGCGAAGACTATGTGAATCAGATAGAAGCATTTGACAACGGCGGGGCAACGAACCCGGAGAGCGACCGCTCGTACTCATTTGTGGTTGGCCACACCTGGCTGATCAATTCGGCGATGACAAACCGCGTTTTCCTGGGCGAGACGGTTCAGAAGCTGTCCAATCTGGTTCAAGGGAATCCATCCAGCTCAACGTGGAACCCGAACGGAACCACGTGGTTCACCTTTGACGACGGCACAGGACCGGCGCTGGCGTCTTCCTTGTATCTGGCTCCCGGCGGAGCCGCGCAGCGCGTTCCCATTCCGGTGTTGAGCGACACCTTCAGTTGGATCAAGGGGCGGCACACCTTCTCGTTTGGCGGGAGCTTCAAAGATCTGCTGATCCACACAACAACGATTTCCGATATCAACGCAGCCGAGGAAGGCATGGGCGGCTATACCTTGAGCCTTTGCGGCCCCACACCTTCGGAAGCCAGCCCCGCCTGCGGTAGCACCGATGGTACCGCCAATCCAGATCTCCGTCCCTCTGATATTGAAACCGTCGGCGCCGAGGGCAACTCGGCTGAGTATGACTGGGACCAGGTGTTCGGTTTCATGATCGGGCGCGTTGGCGAGGTCTCGTCGGTTTTCAACTACAACAAGAACGGCCAAGCGCTGAAGCAGCTCACGGGCGACCAGCGTTTTTACCGGAGCTATCAGACCCAGCTTTACGTGGAAGATAGCTTCAAGGTTGTGCCCAGCCTGACGGCGAGCTATGGCGTGGGATACCAGTTCTTCTCAGTTCCTTATGAAACGCGCGGGCTGGAGACCGTTCAAAACATCAGCTTCCAACAGTACCTTCAGGCCCGCGTGGCGCAGAGCGCCGAAGGGTTGGCGACACCCGATTCTGTTCCGCTGATCTCTTACCTCCTGGGCGGCAAGGGCAACGGCAGCGGCGCACCCGGGATGTACCAGCCCGAGTACAAGCTCTTTTCCCCGCACGTCGCCTTTGCCTGGAACCCCGGCTTCGACAGGAAGCTGGTGATAAGCGCCGGCGGCAGCATCGGCTATGACCGCACGGTCATCACCGCGATCCAGCGCCTCCAGGACGCGAACTCGTACCTGTTCCAGCAGCCCCTGCCGCTGCCGCAAGGAATTGGCGGCGATCCCTACGATTCAATCAAGTCCGGTCCGCGTCTGGACAGCGCCAACGATCTGTCGAATGTGAGCGGCATTGTCGCGCCTCCCACGCCGAAGGCTCCGTATCTGCCCTTCGCGAATCCGACTTCCTGCGCAGGCCTCCCCAACCCGTGCGGACTGATTCTGGGTTCGGCCTTCAACAGCGCCACGGTCGATACGGGATTGAAGACGCCCTACAACATCAATTTCAACTTCGGCGTGCAGCGCCAGATGCCGTGGAATATGGTTCTGAAGGCCAACTACGTTGGCCACCTGGGCCGCCGGCTGCTCGGGCAGGCCGACGTCAACCAGGTTCTCGACTTCCCGGATAATACGGGAGAATCGAATCAGACCTTGGCCCAAGCCATGGGTGGACTTACCAAGCAGCTCAGGGCTGGGGCCACCGCGGCAACGGTCCAGCCGGAGCCGTGGTTTGAAGACGTCATGGGGTCCGGCTACACCGTGTTCCTGGTGAATACCTGGGGTCCGTTTGCCTACCGCGGCGACTTTGGCGACACGGTCCAGTACATGGCCGACACCGGCGCGCCGCCCAACGTGGGATCGGCAGCGCAGTTCTCTGAGAACAGCTTCTACACCAACCAGGGATTCTCGACCTACCACGGCCTGCTGGTCACGCTGAACAAGAACCTGTCGCACGGGATTTCATTCGACCTCAACTACACCTACTCGCACTCGATCGACAACACGTCGGCCTTTGCCAACTCGCAGGGCGATACTGGCATCGGCGGCATCGGCCTGATCTGCGACATCGTCCGTCCGCGCGAGTGCCGTTCGCGCTCGGACTTCGACATCCGGCACTACATCACCACGGACGCAACCTACCAGTTGCCGTTCGGCCGGAAGAGGATGTTTGCGAATACGGTGCCCACCTGGGTGAACGAGATAATCGGACAGTGGGACATCAGCGGCCTCGCGGGCTGGCATACGGGTGTGCCGTGGTCGACGGTGTCGAACGCCTTTGTGGCCAGCTACTCAAACGATGCGCCGGGCATTCTGGTTGGCAATCCTGCCAATGTCGCCACGCACGTTACCAAGCTTCCGGGAGGCGGCGTCAACATCTTCGCCGACGAAAACCCCAACACAAAGAATTACCAGGCAGCAAACTCGTTCGCAGGGCCGATCGGATTCCAGATTGGACCCCGCAACGAACTGCAGGGACCGAAATTCTTCAACGCTGACCTTGGGCTGCAGAAGACCTTCCCGATCATTGGGGAAGGCTTCCACGCGACGTTCCGGGCCGATGCCTTCAACGCGCTCAACCACCCGAACTTCGAACTGCCGGCCAACAACGTTTACAACGGCTACGACCAGCAGGACATCACGAGCAGCAGCTTCGGCGCGATTAGCTCAACCGTGGAACAGGCCGGAAACCTGAACAACGGCGCCCGCGTGCTGCAGCTCTCGCTGCGCCTGGAGTTCTAAAGGCGAACCTGAACAGGAGAGCAATCAACAAAAAGGGACCGCTTCGGCGGTCCCTTTTCTTTTTGCTCGCATCGTGACTAACTTTTTCTAGTTCTCCGCGCCGGCCTCTTCTTTCGCGCCGGCTTCGCGCCGGCTGCTGCTTTTTTCACGGCGGTCTTCGCTTTTGCGATCCTCGCCGTCCCCTTAACAGCGCTCGTCTTGGGAGTCTTGCCCGCGGAATGTTTGGGCTTTACTTTGGCTGCCTTGCTGCGCACAGCGCGCGTCTTCTCAGACAGGGCTATTGTTAGCTCGGCGTCGAACTCCTCCGGCGTAAGGGGCCGCGCGGACTTGCGCAGCCGCTCGATGTCGTAGAAGGCGCGGCGCTCGGCGAGAAACACGTGAATCACGAAGTCCACGTAGTCGAGCAGAATCCACTCACCGTTGCGGCGCCCCTCGACGGAGTTTGGGTAAACGCCGAAGTTGCGTTTGAGCCGCAGCTCGATCTCATCGGCGATGGCGACGGCCTGCCGCTCGTTGGTGGCTGAGGTGACGAGGAAAAAGTCAGAGAGGCCAGAGTCGACCGGATCGAGCTCGAGGATGCGGGTGTGCTGGCCCTTCTTTTCTTCACAAACCGCGGCTGCGGCTTGTACCAGGATGCGCGTCTGTTTCTGCGCCGGCGATGTTTTCATTCTTCGGGAGGCTTCTCCAAACCCATCGTAGCCTGTCGATTCGGCATGGAGCAAGTTTGAGAAGGGCGTGAATCGTGGACCGTGGGCCGTGGACGGCAGGCGGCCGGGGCGATGCGGACCGTTAGCGATAGAGGCCATTCACGCGAATGTACTCGGCGACCGCGGCGGGGAGCATCGTTTGGACTGCCTCGGAACCAGGCTGCGCACCCGTCGACGCCCCCCGGCCGGCCTTGCGGATCGCTTCGCGAACCTCCGACGCGCTGATCTCCACATCCAGCCCGGGCAGCACGTAGAACGGCGCTCGTTTTCCAGCGGGATTCACGATAAAGAAGGCGCGGACGGCAACGTCGGAATGGTTGGCGCCGGCTTCGTTCCGGTCAGAATCGTTCCGAGCGGGGTCCGGCGCAGGTTCAAGCGTGAGCCCACGCGGGAGCGCAGACTTCAATCCGGCCAAAGGCTGACCCGGGCGAGAGGCGACGATCAGGGCCGCCGCGTAGGGAATCTCCGCGGCGCGATGCCAACGCCGCAGGCCGAAAAACGAGTCCGCTCCCATCAGGCAATAAAGCGCACAGTCAGGCTTGAAATCGGAGCGGAGGCCCTCGAGCGTGTCGATGGTGTAGTTCGGCTTCAGGCCGCGGCCGTCAGGAGATTTGGGCGCGTCGGCAAGCGAAACCGCAAACCCCGGCTGGCCTTCAATCGCCAGCCGCGTCATGGCTAAACGGTGCTCAAAGCTTACGGACGACCCTTCAGGCTTGAGCGGCTGCGCGCCCACCGGAGCGAAGAGCACCGTGTCCAGGTGGAACGCATCGCGTGCGGCGCGCGCCACGGCCAGATGGCCCAGGTGCGGCGGGTCAAAACTGCCGCCGAAGAACGCGACACGACGGCCGATTGGCGCTGCGGTCATGGGTCCATCGTAATCTCTAGAGCGGCTTTGCGACCCGGCCGGTCCGCGAGGCGCATCCGATAGAATTGTTTTGCGTTGTTCAGGGCCTATGCGTCCGATACTCATTTTGCTCGCCCTCGCAGGTCTTTGCGTCTCCACGCTTGCGCTCCGTGTTCACTACGACACGGGCACGGAGCCATGCTCGATCAACGATCGCTGGGATTGCGGCATTGTCAACCATAGCTCGTACGCTGTGATTTTTCACGTCCCTGTGGCGGCCATCGGCATCGCGGGCTACCTGTTGCTGGGCGTGCTCGCGCTGGCGCGGCGCCGCATCCTGCTGCTCGCCGCCGCTCTCATCGGACTGTGCTTCGCGCTGCATCTCTCCGAAATCGAGCACAACGTTCTTCAGGTCTGGTGCCTCTATTGCGTCATCTCGCAGGGAATCATCGCTCTCATTACGGTGCTGAGCGCCAGCTGGCTCATCGCGGCGCAAATCGCGAAGTCGCGCGCGGGCCGAGCAGCATCGGCGTAGGGTTCGTTCCTGCTGCTGGGCCCGATCTTCCGCATCTCGCGCTGGTAAAATTGAAGCAGATTCATGCTGACTGGCTGGTATGCACGCAAGATGTACGCGTGGGAGACGCGGCTAAGCACACGCGACGAGAACCGCGTGGTGCGCCCGTTGGAGTGGGGCTTCGAATGGATTGCACCGTTTCTTGAGGCGCACGGCTTTGGTGCCGCCGTGCCAGATCCCGATATTGTTCGCGACCCCGCGGCTGCTGAAGCTGCGATGCTCCGCATCAACGAGTTGCTCATCCACCACAGCGATGTCTTTTTCGGCTATGAGCGCCCCACGGACTTCCGCCTGGAAGAGCGCCATCCGGAGCTGTTCCCTACAAACGTGCGTCCTGAGACTCTGGCCAAGGACGCTGCGCTGAAGCAGCAGGCGGCTGAGGGCAAGCTGCCTAAAGTCCAGTATCTGCGCTTTACCTCGCCGGAACGCACGCCATACCCAGAGAACGACCTGGTAAACGCGCGCTGGTTTCCGGCCCCCGCGCACAAAGATCCAGCGCGGCCCCAACAGGCCATTGTGGTGATGCCACAATGGAACGCAGACGGCTTCAGCCACAACTCACTGTGCACGCTCTTCAATCGCATGGGCATCTCCGCGCTGCGACTCTCCAAGCCGTACCACGACATTCGCCGCCCCTCGGAGCTGGAGCGGTCTGACTACGCCGTGAGCGCCAATGTCGGCCGCACCATTTCCGCCTGCCGCCAGGCGGTGGTCGATATCCGCTGCTGCATCGACTGGCTCGAGGAGCAAGGCTATGAGCATTTCGGCGTACTCGGAACGAGCCTCGGCTCTTGCTACGGCTTTCTGGCCAGCGCGCACGATCCCCGGCTGCGCGTGAACGCGTTCAACCACGCGTCCACGGCGTTTGGCGACGTCGTCTGGGCAGGGCAAAGCACGCGCCACATCCGCGCGGGCGTCGAAGCGGCGGGCCTCACGCAGGATCGGCTGCGTGCTTTGTGGGCGCCCGTCAGCCCGATCAGCTACTACCAAAAATTTGCCAGCGCTGAAGCCGGGGGGCCCCAGAAGCGCGTTCTGATGGTCTACGCAAAGTACGACCTCACGTTTCCGCTGGAGTACTCGCTCAAGGTGGTTGAAGCAGCTCGCCACTCCGGATTGAACTACGAAGTCCGCGTGCTGCCGTGCGGCCACTACACAACCGGCGAAACGCCCTACAAATTTATCGACGGATGGTACATGGGGTGGTTCGTCTACCGCGCCTTCAAAGCCCTGCGCGACGAGAAGGCGTCGAGCTCGCTCGCAGCGAACCGTGCTTCCCAGAAAGCCGAAGAAGAAGCTCTCTCGCGCTAGCGAACGCCAGACAGATCCATCCGCAGCAGTTTCGCGGGGTCGAGGTATGCATTTTGCCAGCGCACTGCCCAGTGCAGGTGCGGTCCGGTGACGCGGCCGGTCGCTCCGCTCAATCCGATGCGCTGGCCCTGAGTCACATGGTCGCCTTCGTGCACGTCGATACGGCTCAGGTGCATCGAAATCGTGAAGAGACCCAGGCCGTGGTCGATCACCACGCAGTTGCCTTCATAGTAGAGCGGCCGCGCCAGCACCACCTCGCCGTTGTTGCCTGCGCGCACGGGTGTTCCCGTGGCGGCGCGAAAATCCATCCCCTCGTGAATGCTGGCGAGCTCTCCGTTGAAGGTGCGCCGCGTGCCGAAGCTGTCGGTGGGCGGGGCATGGGCCGGCGCGCGAAAGTCACCAGACCACAGCGGCTCTGCCGCGCTCGCCGCAAACACTTTGCTCTTCAGCTCGACTTCTGCTTTGATCCGCGAAAGCTCATCGGGCCCCGGCTCAACAAACTTAGGCGCGACAGTGAGAGTACTCGTCCGATAGTGCGCGGGAAGAATCTGAACCATGCGGGTCAGGTCAATCGTTGCGCCCGCCGACGTTCGCGCCGAGATTTGCAAATTGGATGGGCCGGGCTGCGCTTTGACATCGACGCCGGCCAGCGCATACCACACCTGCCCGTCGCGTCCGCGAAAGAACTGGAGCTTTTGGTCCAGCCACGCGCCTTCCACAGTGTCGCCCGCCGGCAAGCGCACGCGGATCAACTCGGGCGAGCCGGCCACGACCACAGCCGGAGTGAGCGTAACTTCGTCGGCCGGAATCGCCGACTGGGCTCTGGCACGCGCTGCCGAAATCGCCGCCGCCAACATCAGCGCGCCAAAAACGCACCAAAATGCAAACCGCGGAATGCGCACGCTGGTCATGCAATCAGCATACCGGGCGTGTTCCACGGTGCGATGCTCACCTGGTTGTTTCCGGCCGCGGGTGCGCGGCCTTCCACGCCGCCACGCGATCCTCGACATCGGCCAACTCATCGGCGGTAATGCGTTCGCCAATCATCTGCCGGTTTGCCGCATACTTCTCCTGGTTTGGCCCTTTGACTGAGGCAGCAAGGTCGAACCAGAAATAGGCCTCCACATCGTCACGCGGCACGCCCTGGCCCATCGAGTAGAGCACGCCCAGCGTTCCCTGCGCACCTACGTCTCCCTGTTCAGCAGCCTTGGTGTACCACGCCGCAGCCTGCGCCATGTCCCGCGGAAAGCCGCTGCCCCCATCGCGGTAGAGCGCGGCCAAATGGAGCTCAGCGTCAATGGATTTCTGCCCGGCAGCCTTCCGGTACCAATCGGCTGCCAGCTGATATTCCCCGGCGCTCCGATCACGGTTATGTTCGGTCGCCGCCGCCTTTGCATAGTGCTCGCCCACTTCGACTTGCGCAGCCGCATCGCCGGCATTCGCCTTGGCAAGCTGGTCCGCGTCAATGCTCGATTGGGCTGCCGCCGGGCTCGCCGTCTGGGCTGCCGCCAGATGCCAGGAGAATGCACAGAGCAATATCCCAATCAGTTGGACCCAAGTAAGTTGCGTGCCTCGGCCTTCCACTGAATCCTCGATCGCGATGAAAGTCAGTGCCGAATTCAGTTTACGGGATTTGCACTTCAAGGATGGGGCGATCGACCTATTCTCACAGGGGAGAACAAGCTAAAATTCCAAGTATGACGGACCGCATGTCTCTCACACTCGCCCAGGTCGACCCCGAGGTCGCCGCCGCTATTGACCAGGAAACTCTCCGCCAGCACGAGGGGTTGGAGATGATTGCCAGCGAAAACTTTGTCTCCGAAGCAGTGCTGGAGGCGGCCGGCTCGGTCTTCACCAATAAATACGCCGAGGGCTATCCCGGGCGCCGCTACTACGGTGGCTGCGAGTACGCCGACATTGTGGAGAACCTCGCCCGCGACCGCGCGCGCCAGCTCTTCGGCGGCGAGCACATCAATGTGCAGCCGCACTCCGGTTCGCAAGCCAATGCCTCCGCCTACGCCGCCGTTTTGCAGCCGGGCGATACGATTCTCGGCCTCGACCTTTCGCACGGCGGCCACCTGACTCACGGCCATCGCCTCAGCTTCAGCGGGAAGCTTTACCGGCCTACCTTCTATCACGTGCGCCGGGACACCGAAACCATCGACTACGACGAGATGGAGGCGGTCGCTATCCAGGAAAAACCCAAGGTCATCATTGGCGGCGCCAGCGCGTATCCGCGGCTATGGGACTTCGCACGCATGCGCCAGATCGCCGATAAAGTGGGCGCGGTTTACATCTTCGATATGGCACACATAGCCGGCCTGGTCGCGGGCGGCGTGCATCCATCGCCTGTGCCTCACGCGCAAATCACCACCACCACCACGCATAAGACCCTGCGCGGCCCGCGCGCCGGCCTCATTATCAGCACGCAGGATCTGGCGACAGCGATCGACAAATCAGTCTTTCCCGGCCAGCAGGGCGGCCCACTGGTGCACATTGTTGCAGCCAAGGCTGTGGCGTTCGCTGAGGCGCTGCGCCCCGAGTTTCGCGACTACGCCGCGCAGATCGTCTCTAACGCCAAAGCTCTTGCGGAGGCACTGCGTGCGGCAGGCTTTCGGTTGATTTCTGGTGGAACAGACAATCACCTCCTGCTCGTCGACGTCTTTGAGAAAGGCATCCTCGGCTCGGACGCCGAGCTGGCTTTGGGCAAAGCCGGCATCACCGTCAATAAGAATTCCATCCCGTGGGATACAAATCCGCCGCTCAAACCATCGGGGATACGCGTGGGCACGCCCGCGCTAACCACTCGCGGGATGAAGGAGCCGGAGATGCGCCAGATTGCCGCATGGATCGCCAAGGCCCTTGAACAGCGCAACGACGATGCAGCGCTTGCGCGCATCCGCGGCGAGGTGGCGGAGATGGCCAACCAATTCCCGCTTTACGCCTGGCGGCGCGCGCCGGTGGCAGTGACAGCGTAGGCAGACTGCAGCCGCACAAGTTCCCCCGTTTCCAAAGCGTCCGGCACCAAGAATTTACGTGCCGGGCAGTGCCGGTATGTGCAAGAATGCCGGTGAGCAACCAAGGTTTTGTCGATAACCATCGAATGAAACCCGTAACGGGTGGCTCGGCTCCCCAGACGGTCATCAGGAGGAATCGATGAAGTTCATTCAAATTGCATTCGCAGCTTTGCTCGTTTTCGCAGTGCCGGCATTTGCGCAGCATCCGAGCCAGGGCAGCCATCAAGCTCCGCCGGCGCACGGGCCGTCGGCATATCATGGCACGCCGAAAGCCCCCGCTACTCACCCTAACTCCGCCGAGCAGCCAAGCCATCCGAGTACTCCGCACGTGGAGGGAAAAAAGTGGGTTGGGCATGATACGGGCCCCAACGACCCGAACTACCATCTCGACCAACCCTGGCAACACGGCCACTTCACCGGCGGCTTTGGCCCCAGTCACGTATGGCGGATTGCCGGCGGCGGACCTGACAGGTTCTGGTTCAACGGCTGGTACTGGTCGGTCGCGGCGGCCGATTTAGCATTCTGCACAGACTGGCTCTGGGACTCGGATGAGATCGTCATCTACGCAGATCCGGACCACATCGGCTGGTATCTTGCCTATAATGTGCGCCTCGGCACCTATGTGCACGTGATGTATCTCGGCGCGTAAGTCCGAAGTTTCCGTATTGACATCGCAAAGAGGTAAAGTAACTCGGCGGGACGGACCCAAAGCCTTTCCCGCCGAGTCCGTTTTAGCTGCGTCTGCAGCGGCTGTGGCCTTTTCCGGACCGGTGTAGTTCCATCGAATCCACTCGTAGCCCTTGTGCCGGCGTAAGTCACCCTAAGAAAGTTACTTTATCGATTCTATGGAGCTGCTAAGTGGAAAAAATGTCTTGCGCAAAGCGACGAAAATATGAATTTCGTCATTTATCCTGTCAGCATGGCGATTGAAAATATTCTTACCCAATTAGACTCCGAGATTGCACGGCTCAAGCAGGCACGTGCATTGCTGGCCACAATCGGGACCGCATCCACAATATCCGTACGCAAAGCCGGAAAAACGACTGCGAAAGGCAAACCCAGAAAGAAGCGTGTTCTGAGTGCCGACGCGCGCAAGCGGATAGCCGATGCACAGCGCAAGCGCTGGGCTGCAGTGCGAGCCAAGGCCAAGCAAAAGGGATAGCCGGTCTCTAACTTGAGAATTCGCGCGGATTATGGGTCGGCGGCGATTCCGATCTAGCCCAGCGACGCCATCACCAGCATGCGCGGCTCGGTCATTTCATCAATGGCCCAGCGAATGCCCTCGCGGCCCAGGCCGGAGTCCTTGACTCCGCCATAGGGCATGGGGTCGAGGCGCCAGTTGGGTGTGTCGCCCACGATCAGCGCGCCTACTTCCAGCTCGCGATATGCGGTGAGGATGCGGCCGGAGTCGCGCGTGAGCAGCCCTGCCTGCAATCCATATTTCGAGTGGTTCACCTGCGCCAGCGCCTCCTCGAAATCGTCATACGGCTCGATCAGCAGCACCGGCCCGAAGATCTCCTCATCGCGAACTTTCATGCCGGTTTTAGTTCCGGTCAGAATGGCCGGCGTGATCATCGATCCCTTGCGCTCGCCACCGACCACCAGCTTGGCTCCGCTCGCCGCCGCTTCCTTTATCCACGCTTCAACGCGCTCTGCTTCGCTCTGGCGAACCATCGGTCCCACTTCAGTTGCTTCGTTCGAAGGGTCGCCGATCACCAGCTTCTCCGCAACCTCCACCACCTTCCAAAGGAACGTCTGGAAGATGCTGCGCTCGACAAACACGCGCTGCACGCTGATGCACGACTGGCCCGCAAAACCGAAGGCCCCATGCGCGGTGCGCAACGCCGCATCGTCCAGGTTCTTCCAATCGCTGTGCACCACGAGCGCCGCGTTCCCGCCCAGCTCCAGCAAGACGCGCTTGCGTCCCGAGTGTGCCTTCAACTCCCAGCCCACCTTGGCCGACCCGGTAAAGCTCACCAGCTTGATGCGATCCTCTTTTTCCGCGAGCCATGCGGTGTCGGCGTCTTCGAGCGTCAGCACGGCCAGCGCCTCCTCAGGCCAACCGGCCTTGAGAATCACTTCGCCCAGCGCCAATGCAGTGAACGGCGTCTGCGGCGCGGGTTTCACCAGCACCGGGCAGCCCGCGGCGATGGCCGGCGCAACCTTGTGCGCCACCAGGTTCAACGGAAAATTGAATGGTGTGATGGCCAGAACCGGCCCCACGCCAAAGCGCTGCACCAGTCCCCAGCGGCCTTCATTGCCTTCAGTCAAGTCCAGAGGAATGCTCTCGCCGCCCAACCGCACAGCTTCTTCGGCGGCCGTCTTGAAGGTGAGCACGGCGCGATCCACTTCCGTCCGCGCCATGCGCACCGGCTTGCCCGCCTCGGCCACGATCAATTGCGCGAAGCGCTCTTTTTGCTCAATCAGAGCGGCGGCCACGTCTTCGAGAATCTCGCGGCGCTTCCATCGCGGCAAAGCACGCGTGCGGCGCAGGCTTGCTACGGCATGACTCAAGGCCTGGCGCGCATCGGCTCGCGTCGCCACAGTGACTCGGCCCACCAGCCCCTGGTCCCACGGCGACCGCACTTCAAGCGCCTCTCCGTCAATCCATTCCTTGCCGCACAACAGAAAACCGGTTTGCGTTCCCGGCCGCATTTTCATGGTGGAGCTCCTGGGTCTACCTATAGATGGTAAAGCGGACGGGCTCAGATTGTCCGCCGCAGCTCGACTGCGTGGGACCGTCGAATTGCGAATCGGGAATGAATTCCGCGTTAAGGGTTCGGCGCGCCCATCTGTCGCGATAGAAATCGGTTACCCAAAGAGCATTGGATGAGGTATAGTGGCTGGGTCCCCAAACGGCCCCCGCGCAAATTCAGAAGAATGACGCTTCACAAAGAGGAAATCACCATGTCCGATTCCACAAGCAGTCAAGTCCCGCCGCCCGGTTCATTTCAGCCGGTCCCGCCGCCTGTTGGCGCGCCTCCACCCAAGTCAGGTTCCAGCGCGCTCAAAATCATCCTCATCATCCTGGCAGTCTTTGTCGGCCTGGGCATCATCGGCGCCGGCATCGTTGCCTACGGCGTCTATCGCGTCGCCCATTCCATCCACAAGGATGCAAACGGGAACATCACCGTCAGTACACCGAAGGGCACCATTTCCGCCAATTCATCGGAGACCTTCACGGAGAGCGATCTGGGAATTGCCATCTACCCCGGCGCTACGCAGGGCAAGGGCGGCTTGCGCATGACCATTGCCGGAAAAACCATGGTCACCGCAAACTTCCTCACGCCCGACTCCCCGGACAAGGTCATCGCTTTCTACAAGGACAAGGCAGGCCCCAATGCGCAGGTCATGACGACCGGCGCCGGGGGGATGATCACGATGCAGAATGGCTCCAACTCAGTCACCGTGACGGTCTCGCAGTCGGCAAGCGAAAACAACGGCGAGACGCAAATCACGATCGTGAATAGCTCGGGCAGTTGATCGAGTCTGCCGAACTAGAGGCCTCCCAGGTGGCGCAACCGCGGGAGGCCTTTTACATCGTCCGCTGGTCATTCGGCTCACTGGCCGCGCCGCGCTCCTGCGTTACACTCCATCCATGATTCACGACGGCCGCAGCCGCAAACTTCCCTTCAATCCCGCCAAGGCAGTGGCGCACTTGCGGGCCAGCGATCCCAAGCTTGCTGTGCTCATCGACCGCGCCGGCCCCTTCACCCTCCGCCTCGATCACACTACCTCGCCCTTCGAGTCCCTGCTCGAATCGATCCTTTACCAGCAATTGCACGGCAAGGCCGCGGCCACCATTCACCGCCGCGTGCGCGAATACTTCGGCGGCGATCCCACACCGCAGCTCCTGCTCGACACACCCGACGAGCCGCTGCGCGCCGCAGGCGTCTCCGGCAACAAAATCACGGCGCTCCGCGATCTGGCCGCCCGCACCATCGACGGCACTGTCCCCTCGCACGCCGCCATCCTCAAAATGTCCGACGCCGACATCGTGGAGCGTCTCACAGAAGTGCGCGGAATCGGTTCCTGGACCGTTGAAATGCTTCTCATCTTCCGCCTCGGCAGGCCAGACGTGCTGCCCGTGACCGATTACGGCGTGCGCAAGGGCTTCGCGCTCACTTTTCAGCGCGTCCCCAAATCACGCCCGCTTGAAGCCGCCGATCTTCCCAAACCCGACGTTGTCCTTCACCGCGGCCAGCGCTGGGCGCCCTACCGCTCCGTCGCGAGCTGGTACCTGTGGCGAGCGTGCGACCTGGCCCGGAAGACCGCTCCCGCGGGACGCTCGGCTCGATAGCGCGAGCGCTGTAGCCGTAAAATAGCTTGAGTGGGCGGCATCGAGCGCCCGCACTGCATCGGATCATTCATGCCGCCTGGAAAGCGCTTTGTTTGCATTCACGGACATTTTTACCAGCCGCCGCGGGAAAACCCCTGGCTGGAGACGGTGGAGACCCAGGACTCGGCCGCTCCCTACCACGACTGGAACGAGCGCATCTGCGCGGAGTGCTACGCGCCGAACGGCGCTGCCCGCGTGGTGAACAACAAGAACCAGATCACGCGCATCGTGAACAACTACGCGCGCATCAGCTTCAACTTCGGCCCCACGCTTCTCAGTTGGCTCAAGGAGAATGCACCGCGCACAGTCCGCATGATCCTCGACGGCGAGAACCGCAGCCGGCAGCGTTATCGCGGGCACAGCTCGGCCATGGCGCAGGCTTACAACCACATGATTATGCCGCTGGCCAATGCGCGCGACCGAAATACGCAAATTCGTTGGGGAATTGCCGATTACGAGAAAAGCTTTGGCTCGCCGCCAAAGGGCATGTGGCTACCCGAGACCGCGGCCGACACGGCCACCCTTGAGGCGCTCGCTACGAACGGCATCAAATTCACCGTGCTTGCGCCGCACCAGTGCAAACACATTCGTCCGCTGAAAGGCGAAGCCGAGTGGACCGACACGCCGAACGCCAGCGTGGACACCACTCATCCCTATCTGGTGCGCTTCCCATCAGGCGCATCGATTTCCGTCTTCTTCTACGACGGCCCGGATTCGCGCGCCGTCGCTTTTGAGGGGCTGCTCGACTCCGGCGACAATCTTGTCGCGCGCCTCAAAGCGGGGTTCAAAGACTCGTCCCAGCCGCAGTTGGTCCATGTCGCCACCGATGGCGAGTCCTACGGTCATCATCACAAATACGGCGAGATGGCGCTTGCCTACGCGCTGCGGCTCATCGAACAGGACAAGACGGTCAAGCTGACCAACTACGCCAGCTTTCTTGGGCAGTTTCCGCCGGAGTTCGAGTGCGAGATTGTCGACAACACATCATGGAGCTGCGTGCACGGCATCGAGCGCTGGCGCTCCAACTGCGGCTGCAACGGCGGCAAGCCCGGGTGGAACCAGGCGTGGCGCGCGCCTCTACGCCAGGCCTTCGACGAGCTGCGCGACGCATTGGTCCCACTGACCGAGCGCGAGGGCGGCAAGCTCTTTAAAGATGTGTGGGCCGCACGCGACGCCTACATTCAGGTCTTGCTCGACCGCAGCACGGAGACGGTGGACCGCTTTTTCGCGGCGCAGCAGACGCATGCGCTCTCTGATCCCGAGCGCGTACGCGCTCTGGAGCTCATGGAGATGCAGCGCCACGCGCAGTTGATGTACACGAGTTGCGGCTGGTTCTTCGATGACATCTCGGGCATTGAGACCGTGCAGGTGATTGCCTACGCCGCGCGCGTGCTGCAGCTTGCGCAGCAGTTCTTTGGCGAACAAGTCGCGCCGCTGGAGCCTGCGTTTCTCGCCCGCCTCTCTGAAGCGCGCTCCAACGTACCCGATGCCGGCGACGGGGCCCGCATCTACAAGAAGAGCGTCGCGACCATGGAGCTGCACCTGGAGCAGGTGGCCGCGCACTATGCCATCAGCTCGGTATTCTCGTCGTTCGCCGATGAGACGGACCTCTTTTGCTTTCGCATCAGCCGCATCTCCAACGAGATTTTCACTTCCGGGCGCGGCCGTCTCTCCGTGGGCCGCGCGCATGTGTTCAGCACCATTACCCGCCACGCGCAGAGCTTTTCCTTCGCCGTTCTCCATTTTGGCGACCAGAACATAACTGCCGCGGTGAAACCTTATGACGACTCGGGCGCCGCAGCCTTCGAGGCTTTCGCCGCCGAGGCCGCCGGCCATGTGCAGCGCGCCGACTTTCCCGAGGTCATTCGGCTGATCGATCGCTTCTACGGCCACGCCGATTATTCGCTGACCTCGTTGTTCAGGGACGAGCAGCGCCGCATCATCGGGATCATTCTCAACTCTACCCTCTCCGACATTGAGAGTTCGCTCACCACCATTTATCGGGATCACGCCAGCCTGCTGCACTATCTTTCGCAGGCGGGGCTGCCCAAGCCGCCCGCGCTCGCTCTCGCCGCAGGATTCGCCATCAACGCCGGATTGCGCCGCACGCTCGAGGGAGAACCCATCGATGTCGCGCGGATGCGATCTTTCCTCTCGCTGGCCAAGGCGGACCAAGTTCAGCTTGAAACCGCAACTCTCTCCTACAACGCCGACCAGCGCATGAAGCGCGCCATGGTCGAGCTGCAAATGTCGTCCGGCTCTCTTGAGAAACTTGACCGCGCACTTGTGCTTGCGCGCACGCTCACTGAGCTGCCTTTCGACCTGAATCTCTGGCAAGCGCAGAACATCTGGTACGAGATTCTGCGCACTTCAGGCTACGCGCTCACCGCGCTTCCCGCTGACGACCGTCCGCGCTTGGAGAAAGACTTCAACGAACTCGGCGCGTGCCTCACCATTGACACAGCAGCCATGCGCGCCGGCGAGGAAGCCGACGCGCTCGCCGCGGCAGACTAGAGCAGCTCCAGAGTTCGCGTGCCACCTTCAGACCCTGGCGAGCTTTCCATCTTTGAGCACGAATCGCTCCCCGCGCCACACGATCGTGTCTCCTGCAAAGCCCGCAACCCACAAGCCCATCGCGATGGCATCGCGCAGCGGCAGCAGCCAAAGATTCGCAAGCACTTCGTGATCTCCGAGCACCCCGGCTCCCACGGTCATCGCCTGAGCCAGACGCAGGAAGAAACTCAACCCCAGCAGCCACAGGCTCAATGGACTCAATCCGCTCGCCAGCACGTTCACGATTGCCCAACCGAAACCGTGGGTGAAGATCAGACCCGCATAGCCGCCTGGGCGCGCCGAGCGCACCGTCCGCAGCCAGCGCAGTTGATGATCGAAGAATCCGCGCCAGCTATACGCGGGGACTGAGGTCTCGACGACCTCGGCGCTCACCTCCACGCGATAGCCCGCGTGCGCAATGCGCGCGCCGAGCTCGTAATCGTCGGCCAGGTAATCGACGATGGACAGCAGACCCCCGGCCTTCTCCAGCGTCTCGCGCTGCATTGCAAGCGTCGAGCCCAGCCCGTAGTGCAATCCGCTTTCGATCAGCTTTGAGAGCAGCACGCCGGGCATAAACTCCGCGGCAATCCCCAGCGCCTCAAGCCGCGAAGGAAGTGTGTTGTGCGCTCTGCCGCGATAGAGCGCCGTCACCAGTCCCACCGGCGGTTTGCCCGCGTCGTGCGACGCCGGTGCGAAGCGGCACATCACGCGCTCCAGATAGCGGGGACTCACTGTAATATCGGAATCGTTGATGAGCAGAAAATCGTTCTGCGCGTGCGTTACGAGCTGAGCGAGCGTGCTCACTTTGCCATTCGTGCCCAGCCGCTCGGGGCACTCCACAAGCCCGATCGCCCGATCCGGAAATTCGGCCTGCAGCTCCTTCACCGCGGTAGCCGCGGGATCGTCCAGCGAAGCCACGCCGAAGAGCAATTCGAACTCGCCCGCGTAGCTCTGCCGGCAGTGGCTGCGAAAAGCGTCCAACATACCGGGGTCGAGCCCCTTGAGAGATTTCAGGATGCTCACGCCGGGCCCCCACCCCACGGACGAAGACCCGTCTGTGGGGGCTCCGGGCGCGAACTCAGCCCGCGGCATGCGCTGCTCGTGCAAAAACACGCGCGCCGCCACGATCACCGCCAGAAAGTAACCCATTCCGGCCACGGCCAGCGCCATCGTCACGATCTCCACGGCCTGCGCCAGAGCGTGCGGCATCACAACGGCTAGATTACAGCTTCTAGCTGCTAGCTTCTAGCCGCTAGCTCTTCGTGCGCGCATCAACAGATTCTGTTTTTGAAAGGATCGCCGACTCGCGATACGGGTTTTTCGTACCGAAGATTGAGTGCCAAAGGTCAGGGCTAGAGGCTAGAGGCTAGAGGCTAGAGGCTAGAGGCTAGAGGCTAGAAGCTGCGTTATTCGTAGCGCAGCGCTTCAATCGGGTCCAGGCTCGCCGCCTTCCAGGCCGGATAGATGCCGAAGACCAATCCAATGACGCACGCAACAAGAAAGGCGATAATCACCCAGGTGAACGAAAGTGCCGCGTGCAAAAAGGACACGGCAAAGTGCAGAATGAGCGTGAACAGCGCCCCGGCAAAAATGCCAAGCAGCCCGCCGACCATGCAGAGCGTCACCGCCTCCAGCGTAAATTGCAGCAGAATGTTTTTCCTGGTTGCGCCGATTGCTTTGCGCACGCCAATCTCTCGCGTGCGTTCCGTGACGCTGACCAGCATGATATTCATTACGCCCACCCCGCCCACCATCAGACCGACGGAAGAGACGGCAACCATGAATGAAAACAGCCCGATCGTCAGCTGATTCCAAAGCCGAGTGAGCGAATCGGGGCTGAAGATGGCGAAGTTGTCGTCCTGCTGCACGTGCAACTTTCGCCGCACGCGGAGCAACTCGCGGATCTCCTCGGTGACCAGAGCTTTGTTGGCTGGGTTGTCGTATCGCGCCACAATCCAGTAGTCGAGGATCTCCGGATGAATCTTTCTGAAAGTCCCCAGCGGAAAATAGGCTGAATTGTCCGCAGTGTTTCGCCCGCTGCCGAACGGTTGCGGTTGCGGATCAAGCACGCCGATGACGGTGAAGACATCGCCTTCGCACTCCACGTCCTGTCCCAGCGGCGACTTGTCCGGGAAGAGATTCTCGGCGGAATCGTGACCGAGAACGACCACATTGTTACTGTGCTCCGCCTCCGATTCCGTCCACATGCGGCCTTCCTTCAAGTTCACGCTGACCACTTGCGTCACGGCCTCGGTGCTGCCATAGATGATCGTATTTTGGATTTTGTGCGTGCCGGCCTTCATGGCAACGCTACCCAGGCCCGTCTGAAAGTTCTGGTAAGTCAGCTCCGGATCGACAGCGATCACATGCGGCAGGCTGCGCATTGCCACGCCGTCTTCGTAAGTGAGCTTTTTGCGATTCAGCTCCTCGGTCGTGGGCCGGTGGCCAAACGGCTCAAACTGGAAGATCCACAAATCGTTGGTGCCCAGCGTGCTCACAAAATGATCGATGTTGGAGTTCAGGCCGTTAATTGCGGAAGAGATCAGGATCACAGTCGAAATCCCGATGGAGATGCCGAGGATGGTGAGCCCGGAGCGCAGCTTGTTCTTTCGCAGCGTGTCCAGTGCGAGTTTGACTGCTTCTCCGGATTGGCCAATGGCTCGCATAAGGCAGTTCTTAGTTCACAGTTATTCGGATTCCTGTTTGTCGAGCAAGTCGAGGATGCATTTACATCTCCGCGCGAAGCGCAGTGATCGGGTCAAGAGCGCTGGCTTTGTACGCAGGATAAACTCCGAAGAATAATCCCACGGCGGTGGCCACAAAAAGCGCGACCAGGATGGACCAGAGCGCCACAACCGACGGGAAGGCAATGACCAGGGTAACGAGCTTGGCCCCGGAGATACCGATCACGACGCCGATGATTCCGCCCAGCGCAGCAATGACCGCCGATTCGATAAGGAACTGGAGCAGGATGTCGCGGCGCCGCGCGCCCAGCGCTTTGCGCACGCCAATCTCCCGCGTCCGTTCCGTCACGCTCACCAGCATGATGTTCATGATCACAATGCCGCTGATGACCAGCGCAACCGCGGCGATGGCAACGACTACGGCGCCAAAATTGTTCAAAATACTCACTAGCAGATTCCCGAAGGTCGCGCTGGAATCGATGGAGAATGCGTCGGCAGTGCCTGGTGCGAGATGACGCCGCGTGCGAAGAATAACGCGCAGCTCGTCGCTGACCGCCTCCATCACGGCTCCTCCTCCGCCCGAATTCACGAGAATCTGCAGGCTCTGGTTGGACCCGTATGCCTCAAGAAAAGTCGTGAGGGGAATCGCCACCCAGTTGTCCATGCTGCGGCCAAACATCTTGCCCTGGCTCTCACCCACGCCAATCACGGTGTACGGCGCGCCGTCGACGCGAATCTCTTTGCCGAGCGGATCGCCGGCGCCGAGCACGTTGTCCACAATGTCGGAGCCGACGATGGCTACATGCGCCGAGTGCTGATCCTCCATCTCGGTAAACGACCGGCCCAATACAATGTTGAGATTCGAAATCGGCGGCATGGTCCAGGTCCAGCCGCGAATGTCCGTGTCCGTCGTGGACTGCGTTCCGCGCACAACTTTGCCGGTAGTGTCGCGCTGCGCGCCCACCGAAGCGCAGGAGCGGCACTCGTCGAGAATCGCGCGATAGTCGTCGTAGGTGACGTCCTTGCGCTTCTGAAATTCGACGTACTCCTCAATGGTCATGAACGTCTCAGGCATCTTGCTGACCGTGATGACGGCCGCGCCATAAGTGTTGATCTTCGACGTGACAAACTGCTTGGCCCCGTTGGTGAGCGTGATCACCATGATCACCGAAGACACAGCGATGATCACACAAATCAAGGTAAGAATGGTGCGCATCTTGTTTGCCCACAGCGATTGCAACGCGAGTTTGAAGGCCTCACCGAATGGCATGATCTGCTTTCATGATACGCAAACGCCCGATTCGGGGTTCCGGCGCGAGAAATCAGCGGCCGGTGCTGCCAAAACCCTTTGCCGCGCGCACAGACACTTCCAGTGTTTCGACTTCTTGGACGAGACCAGTGAGAACGGGCACCGGAACCATCTGCGCGATCTTCTCCCCCGCGTGTAATTCGACGGCCGCATCGCCGAGGTTGGTCATCACCACCAGAATTTCGCCACGGTAGCCCGAGTTGATCACGCCGCCGGTCGTAGCGATCCCCCGCGCCGCCATCGACGAGCGGTCGCGCACCAGCAGCCCCAGTGGAGCGCCCGTCTGGGGATCGCGCGCCTCCACGGCAATTCCCGTCCGCACCTTGACCGTGGCTCGAGCCCCGAGCACGATGCCCTCCAGCGCAAACAGGTCATAGCCCAGGTCCTCGCCCGGATGCGCCACTACAGGCGCCCGCGCACCAACTTCCAAACGCTTCACGCGCAACATAAGTCTGATGCTAGCAGCGGAACGGGGATAGGCCCCTTCAGAAGGCAGAACCCAGAGCAGGCTTAAGAGTTTGTGAGTCTTTCGGGGCTTTCGGATAACCCTTTCGTCGCATTGATGCATCATGATGGGTGCCCTAGACTTGGTTCGAACCAGTTTTTCCCAAGCGTCTGTTTCCCGGTACTGAAACCTTGCAAGGCATGCTAGAGCCGGTCGGCGAGCCAAAAGGTTAAAGGGCCCCAAACCAACAATCAAGAATCCTTTGGCCAGCGGCTTCGGCGAAAGCATCATTCTCCTTGCTCAGGATGGACATGGATGAAGATTATTGTCTTTGCCGAACAGTTCAAGAATGGTGTTTGGGACGTCTGGGAACACACGTGCAGCTCCAAAGAGGCTCATGCGGTCGTCGATTCAGCCCTCTCGTTAGCCCAAGGCCACACGCCGAATGGACGCCCGGTTCACAAGGACTTTCTTGAGAGTGCCCGCAAAATGTTCAATGTTGTGCGCGGCACGCCGGCCGGCCCGAAAGAAGGGGATATTCAGGTCTACTGTGTCTGCGTTGACCAGACGGTAATCGGGGTCGGCGAAAAAATTCGCCAATACTCCGAGAGGATCATCGAAACCCATCAGTTCGCTGAGGTCGCGCTCGGGAAATCTGCCTGACTGCTCAAGAGACGCCGCACTGCCGCAATGGCTCGACTGGCCGTCGCTGCTCCAGCCGCTACCCGAAGCCTTGGTACGCCTACGTGTGCCGCCGTGCCCACAAAATGGCCAGCCCCGGCCGGGCTTGGACCCAACCGGGGCTGTCGTCAGGCTACCCCAACGACGAAGACCTGTCGTCGGGGACCCCAGCATTCGGCAAAAGGACTCGTAAGCCGAATTCTGTTCTATGCGGTCATTCCTCTAGGCGCCGCGTTGCCGCGAACGCTCATCAGCGACCTACCCGGAGGTTCCGGCGATTGCTCGAGCCGCCTTGCCGCATCGGGCCGATGCGCAACCGGCGCCTGGCTCTTGGCCCCGGTTTCCCTCCCTATTTGGTCTTGCTCCGTGTGGGGTTTACCCTGCCTCCGCCATTACTGACGGAGCGGTGCGCTCTTACCGCACCTTTTCACCCTTACCCGGACTGGCCGTCGAGGCCTAAGCCCTTCCGGCCAATCGTCCGTGTCGAAGCGCGAACGACCGGGCGGTATGTTTTCTGTGGCACTAGCCGTCCACGGACCTTAAAGCCCGCGTCCCGGACGTTATCCGGCACACTGCCCTGCGGAGTTCGGACTTTCCTCTCCCGGCAACCCCTGCTTGCGCAAGGACTTCCGGCAGCGACCGCCCGGTCCTCCTGCCAGCCTCTAGTGTACCCCGAATCGGGATTCCCTTCACCGTTACGTTGGTTCAACCGGGACCGGCTCCGGCGCATCTGCTATAAAGATTCCCGGACGACTCACCTCGCAAACCCATCGCTCAAAGGATTCCCACGAGAATGGCCGCATCGCTTCCTATCGCCTCCGCCCTTATCGCGCTTCTTTTCATTGCAGGCTCGTTCACCGGGCGCGCGCAGCAGCCCGCCCCCGATTCGGGCTCAGCTCCGGCCCCGGCTCCGAAGATCGACATGACCCCCGTTAAGCCCGAGTCAGTTGGCTTTTCTTCTGAGCGATTGGACCGTCTCCACGCGGTCATCCAGGAGGAGATCGATCAGAAGCATCTGGCCGGCGCCGTCACCCTCCTCGCGCGCCACGGCAAGATCGTGGACTACCGCACCTACGGCATGCGCGACATGTCCACGGCAACGCCGATGACCAAGGACACAATCTTCCGCGACTACTCGATGACGAAGCCCGTGACCGGGGTCGCGATGATGATCCTTTACGAAGAGGGCAAGTGGCTGCCGTCGGACCCAATCTCGAAGTACATCCCCGAGTTCGCGCACCTCAAGGTCTTCAACGGCTTCGACGCCAATGGCAAGATGCTCCTGGCCGACCCCGACCACGCGCCGACCATGCACGAGCTGATGACGCACACCGCCGGCTTCACGTATGGCGACAACGACACGCCTGTCGACAAGATGGTCCACGACCTGAAGCTGGATGGCGCGAAGGACCTTCAGGAGCGGATCGAACGCCTGGCGCAGGCTCCGCTGCTCTATCAACCCGGCACCCGCTGGGTTTACAGCCCGTCGATGGATATCCAGGGCTACATCGTTGAAAAGCTCTCCGGGCAGTCGCTTCCCGACTTTATGCGCGACCACATCTTTATGCCGCTGGGGATGACGGACGCGGGCTTCTTTGTCCCGGCCGATAAACGCGCGCGCTTTGCTGCCGACTACCACGAGGCAAACGGCGAGCTGGTCGCCGAAGCCACGACCAATGGAATCCCCGACGACTACGCCACCCAACCCACCAATCCATCGGGTGGCGGCGGCCTCGTTTCGACTGCTGAGGATTACTACCGCTTCGCGCAGATGCTCTTGAACGGCGGCCAGCTGGGCGGTACACGCATCCTCGCGCCGGCCACGGTCAAGCTGATGACTTCCAACCATCTGCCAGTAGCGCTGCTCACCGGCCAGTTCGGTATCGGCCAGCACATCATGCGTCCCGGCTTCGGCTACGGCTACAACTGCGCGGTCGTTTACGATCCGCCGCTGGCCGATCTCTCCGACGGCAAGGGCACATTCTTCTGGGACGGCGCTGCTGGCACCTGGTTCTGGGCCGATCCCGCAAACGACATCGTCTTCGTCGGCATGATCCAGCGCCGGACCAGCCGGCACAATCACGACCTGCTCTACCGCGTGCATGCGCTTGTCGACCAGGCGCTCGTTGATCCGATGAAGTAGCGCGATCCGCGCCTCGCCGCCTCGCTACAATCGCAGTAAGGGATGATCCAGTACATCTATCTCGGCCGCGTGGAGTACGGCGAGGCGCTTCGCCTGCAGCAAGAGCTTGTCTCGTTGCGCACCGTGAGCCGCATCGGCAACGTGCTTCTGCTCCTCGAGCATCCGCCCGTGCTGACATTGGGCCGCAATGCCAAGCGAGCCAATATTCTAGCGTCGGACGAACTCTTGGCCACACGCGGAGTCACGCTGCACGAGATCAACCGCGGTGGCGACGTCACCTACCACGGCCCCGGCCAGCTCATCGGCTACCCCATTTTCGATCTGCGCAGCCTGCGCAACCCTAGCGGCCGCAATCGGCTCGGGCCGGTCGACTTCGTTCGCCTCATTGAAGAAGCGCTCATCCGCCTTTGCGGCGAGTTTGGCGTGAGTGCCGGACGCATCTGCGGATTAACAGGCGTGTGGTGCGGGCTTCCCTCCGGCCCCGCGGAGGGAAGCCAAACGTGCGATTCGCCACAACTCTCTTCTAAAACGCTGCCGCCCGCGGGACGAGAACGCAAGATCGCCGCCATCGGCATTCACGTCGCCCGCGGTGTTACTTCCCACGGCTTCGCGTTCAACGTCACCACCGATCTGCGCGACTTTACCCTCATCAATCCCTGCGGCATCACCGACCGCCCCGTGACGAGTCTCGAAAGGGAAGTCGCCGATGCGAAGAGCCTGCCCAACCTCGAATCCCTCGCCCACTTGGCTGCTCGCGAGTTCGGCCTCGTCTTCGATGAACCGGTCGCGACAGTCGAAGGCCTCGACGCTCTTCGCGCGCTGGCCGACGCCGCGCCTGATTCACCCGCGCGCCAATTTCCCGCGCAAGACACGCCGCTCCAGATTCCGCCCGAGATTGAGCGTTTGCGCCACAACAAAGGCCGTCCGATTTCTGCCTGAGCGCGCCCGTCGGTTTCATAGCGCCCGCGATTTATAATCCGGCAGGAGACTGACGCGGCGCGCCTAGGAGATTTTGGCGCCCACCGGACCGCGAAGAGAGGAATGCATGCCGACGGAAATCATCATGCCCCAGATGGGCGAGTCGATCTTCGAGGGCACGATCACGAAATGGCTCAAGGCTGTCGGAGACACCGTCGCAATTGATGAGCCGCTCTTCGAGATCTCCACTGATAAGGTGGACGCCGAGATTCCGTCATCAGTCGCCGGAGTGCTGGCTGAGATCCGCTTTCCGGAAGGCGCTACTGTCGAGGTCAATACTGTCGTCGCGGTGATTGGCGAAGCCGGCTCAAAGATTGCCGCGCCTGCACCGGCGGCGAAATCCATCATTCCGCAGGCGCCGCCGAAAGCGCAGGTTGCCGCGCCCGCAGCTGACACGGCCGTGGTCCCCGCTCTTTCGGTCGCGGCGGGTCGTCGCATCCGGTCTTCGCCGCTCGCCCGCCGCATCGCCAAGGAGCACGGCCTCGAACTCGGTCGCATCGCAGGCACGGGCTCGGAAGGCCGCATTACGAAGGAAGACGTCTTACGCGCCGCGAGCTCTCCATCGGCACAACAGCCAGTCCAAAGGTCTGCCGCAACGCAGTTGCCACCGCAGGTGGCGCAGGTGGCGCCGCCCGATCTTGCAACACTACCGGCCGATCCCGTGCCTCTCACCCGCATGAGGGCCATCATCGCCGAACGCATGGTGGAGAGCCGACGCATCAGCCCTCACGTCCACACCGTCTACAAGGTCGACATGACACGCATCGCGCGGCTGCGCGAGCAGCACAAGGCTACCTTCGAGCATCGCCACCACATCAAGCTCACCTTCATGCCCTTCATCGCCGCCGCAGCAGTTGCCGCGCTGCGCCGCTGCCCCATCGTCAACGCTTCGCTTGAAAGCACCGCCCAGGGGCTGGCCATTCGCTACCACCGGTCTATTGATCTTGGTATCGCCGTGGCTCTCGACTGGGGGCTCATCGTGCCCGTCATTCGCCACGCAGAGCAGCGCAGCTTCGCCGATCTCGCGCGCTCCATCGCGGATCTCGCCCTCCGCGCCCGCTCCAAAAAACTCTTGCCCGACGAGGTTGGCGGATCGACATTCACCCTTACGAACGCAGGCGCATTCGGCGGCGAGTACGGCATGCCCATCATCAACCAGCCCGAAGCCGCGATTCTCGCTGTCGGCGGCCTGCGCAAGGAACCTGCTGTCCTGATCGACGCCGAAGGCAACGACTCGATTGCGATTCGGTCGACGCAGTACTTCTGCCTCGGCTTCGATCACCGTCTCATCGACGGCGCCGATGGCGGCAAATTCATGCTCGAGTTCAAGAAGACGCTGGAAAGCTGGAGCCAGGAGATCGGCTGACGGGCTGCGATCAAGCGACTGCCCGGTTGGGACGAATCGCGATGTATCTGCAGAATCCCAATCGCGCCCTCAGGCTTCCGACGGCTTCGCCGACGCTTCAAACGCCGCGATTGCATCGTGCAGCCGGTTGAATAGCCAGCCCGGCCCGATCGCCTCCGTCACGTGATGCCGATCGAAGTCGGATTTCAGGTCCCATGGCACGCGCGCGAACGCCAGCTCCACTCCAGCTTCCGTGAGGCTCTTCTTCAACACCTGCAAGATGCGCGCAGCGGTGTAATCCAGGTGCGTCATCGCCTCCGCATCGACCACCACCCACTTCACGGCTGAGGGCATCGGCTGCACAACTTGCGTAATCTCTTCGAGAAATCGCCCGGCATTCGCATAGAAAAGCTCGGCGCCAAACCGGTAGAGCACCAGCCCGGGCTCGGTGACCACATGCGGCGCGGCCGGCGCGAGATTCCAGCTTCCGTCCGGGTTTGCCTGCAGCACGCCGCTATGCGGGTGATAATCGTGCCGGACGACGCGGAGAAGTGATACCACCATCGCCAGCACGATTCCTTCTTCCACTCCCACCAGAACCACGACCACCGCCGTCATCACTGCCAGCGCGTATTCCTGAGGGCTCTCCGCCAGGATTTTCCGCAGCTCACCCAAATCGATGAGCCGAAGCGCGACCAGGAACACCAGCACGCCCAGTACACATGTGGGCAAATGCTGCAGAGGCCCGGTGAGAAACAGCAGCACCACACCCACTACGACCGCCGTCGCCACCTGCGCCATCTGGCTCTTCCCGCCGGCGTCTTCCATCATCGCCGTCTGCGTGGGGCTTCCATTCACCACAAACCCGCCGCTCAGCGCCGCCGCGGCATTCGCAGCCGAAAGCCCATACAGATCGATATTCTCGTCCACTTTCTCGTAATGTTTCGCTGCATAAATCCGTGCGGTCGCCGCGCTCTGCGTAAGAATCATCACGGCGCACGAGGCCGACACTGTGAGCAGCAACTCCACTTCCTTACGGTTCATTTCGCGCAGGCTGAGCAGCGCCATCAATCCCAGGTGCGGTAGACCGCCAACCACGGGCCCAATGGTCGCAATCCCGTGTCCCGCAAAATTCCACGCCGCGCTCGCCGCAATCGCGGCCACAACGGCCACCAGCGCTCCCGGCACCTTCGGGGCGAAGCGCCGCAGCAGCAGAACAAACGTCAGCACTGAGGCGGAAAGTACAACCGTGGGCGGATTCGCGCGCGGCAATCCGCGAACCACCTCCCAAATCTGCACCACCGGCCGGTGCGAATCCACGGCCACACCAAACATTTCGCTCAGCACGGAGATTCCCACTTGAAAGCCGACGCCGGTAAGAAAACCCGCCAGAACGGTCCGCGAAAGAAAATCCGCGATAAACCCCAAGCGCAGCAATCGCGCCAGCAGCAGAATTGCCGCGGTCAGCACCGCGACAATCGCCGCCAGAGCGATATAACGCGCCCCGGCCGGCGTTGCCGTGCCCGACACTCCATCAGCAAAAATTGCCGCCGTTGCCGAGTCCGCCGCCACCACCAGGTAGCGCGATGAGCCGAAGGCCGCAAACGCCACCAGCGGCAGCAGCAGCGAATAAAGTCCCGTCACCACGGGCATTCCCGCAATCTTGCTGTATCCCAGCACCTGCGGGATGTCCATCGCCGCCATCGCGACGCCGGCGAGCGCATCGCGTAGAGCGCCTGTGCGCTGGAGCGGCCGTAAGCCTCGAAACAGATTCACAACCCTAAAACTCCTAACCAACGATCGGAACAAATTTGCATCAACACAGGTTCGCAGCCGGATTCATCGAGACTACTGCGCGGTCGAGACTTCTACGCGGTCCATGCCTTGGCTCGCTCGACGGCCTTCTGCCAGCGTCCGCGCCGCTCGGATCGTTCAGTCGCGTCCATCTTCGGCTCAAAGCGCACGTCGCCCTTGCGCTCGGCGCGCAGCGCATCGGGACTGGCCCAAAAGCCCGTTGCGAGTCCGGCCAAATAGGCCGCGCCCAGCGCCGTCGTCTCCGTCACGCGCGGACGTACTACCGGAACGCCCAGCACATCGGCCTGGAACTGCATCAGAAGATCGTTGACCGCTGCGCCGCCGTCGACTCTCAGAGCTTGCAGCGGCGCACCCGTCTCGCTGTGCACTGCCTCCAGTACGTCAGCCACCTGGAACGCGATGGCCTCAAGCGCCGCACGCGCAATCTGCCCCGGCCCGGTGTCGCGCCTGAGGCCGATCAGCATGCCCGCCGCGTGCGCGTCCCAGTGCGGCGCGCCGAGGCCCACAAACGCCGGCACAAAGACCACTCCGCCTGTGTCCGGCACGCTCGCAGCGAGCGCCTCTACATCCGCCGAGGTCGCAATCAATTTCAAATTGTCGCGCAGCCACTGTACCACCGCGCCGCCAATGAAAATGCTGCCTTCGAACGCGTACTCAAGCCGCTTCTGCGCGCTCGCCGCCACTGTCGTAATCAGCTTGTGCTTCGACCGCATGAACTCCGTGCCGATGTTCTGCAGCAAAAAGCATCCTGTTCCGTAGGTGTTCTTGGCCTCGCCCGCGCTCCAGCACAATTGGCCGAAGAGCGCCGCCTGCTGATCGCCGGCAATGCCCGCAATCGCCACGCCGACAAGATCCGGAGCGGGGCCCAGTGTCGTCGTCACCTCGCCCACGCGCTCCGAGGACCACACAACTTCAGGCAACATGCTTTCGGGAATTCCGAAGAGCTTCAGCAGTTCCTGGTCCCACTCACCCTTTACAACATTGAAAAGCAGCGTGCGCGAGGCGTTGGTCACATCGGTCACGTGCTTGTGGCCGCTGGTCAGGCGCCACACGAGCCAACTGTCAACGGTTCCGAAGGCCAGCTCGCCGCGCTCAGCACGCGCGCGCGCGCCGTCTACGTTGTCGAGGATCCACTTCACCTTAGTCGCGGAGAAATAGGGATCAAGCACGAGGCCGGTTTTAGACGAGACCATTTCTCCGGCTCCGCTGTCTTCGAGCGCCTTGCACTGCGCCGCTGTGCGACGGTCCTGCCAAACGATCGCCGGATGAATTGCCTTCCCCGTCGCGCGATCCCAGACAATGACAGTTTCGCGCTGGTTAGTGATGCCGATCGCCGCCACATCGCGAGGCCGCGCACTCACTTTGCCCAGCGCTTCCATTTGCGCAAGAACTTCTCGGGCGCAGGAGAGCTGGCTGGTGAGGATCTCCGCCGGATCGTGCTCCACCCACCCCGCCTGCGGGTAGAACTGCTGGAGTTCCTTCTGCGCTACGGCCGCAATCGCGCCGGCCGCATCGAACAGGATCGCCCGCGAGCTCGTAGTTCCCTGGTCCAACGCAAGAACGTATGCCATAAGCGCCGCTCACCTTCCGGCAACCAGTCAAACACGCAGGGCAGAGCGAAGGCAATGACGGTCATGACCGAATTGGAACCCACATTCCCACATTTGCCCTAGGGTTCATCCGCGGCCTTTTCCTTTGACTCTGCTATTGCGGCGCTGCTAGATTCGCTCATAGCGATGTATACAGCGTTGGACTTTTTCGCCGGAAGCGGCCTTGTTGGACTGGGGCTGGAACCCGAGTTTGAAACGCTCTGGGCGAACGACAACTGCGCGAAAAAGCAGGAAATCTATGAAGCGAATCACTCTGGAGGCAATTTCCATCTCGGGAATATCGAGATTGTGAAAGGGAGGAACCTTCCAGCGGTTGACTTGGCTTGGGCCTCGTTCCGGCCTATGCTTGCAGACTTTTACGATTGAGGCGTTCCGGGCCGACCAAACCATCTACCTCGAACCAAGATTCGGAACAACTAGACGATGGCTGAGGACCGTTCAAGCTTCGCAGACCTCACGGTCAGGAAGAAACTGATTCTCTCGGGCCTTTACCTTTCAAAATTTGACTCGCTTGGGATCAAGCGCCTTGGGTTCGACAGCTTCATAGAAGCCTTCAACGTAATCGGATACGCGTTAGGATCGAGGCCCGCTTCAGTTAAGAACTACCGCGACGAGTTTGACCCGTTCTTCCCAAACAAGCGAAAGGGATGGCACAAGCGGCCCACACGCGAGTATTGCCGCGACGTCTACGAGGAATACAAGGGCCTAGACCTGGCGGAGTTTACCGGACTCGTGCGGTCATTCTTTGGCTTCGATAGCAACGCACCGGTCGAAGACGCGCACGCCGAGGAAACTGACGGCGGAACCGCTTTCGCACAGAGGCTTGTAACAGGCCTCGCGGCAGAGAGGTATTTTGAGTCGGTACACGCGAGCCTTCCTGTTTTCGAAGGCCTCCTATTGGAAAATACCACACGATTCGGATGCGGATACGACTTTCGACTACGCCAAGCACGGAATCAGGAGGACTTTCTAGCAATCGAGGTGAAAGGGTTGAAGGAGCAGTCCGGCAGTCTCTCAATGACGCCCAAGGAGTACAGCGCCGCGTCCACGCTGAGAGAGCGGTTCTTTCTCTTCGTCGTGAGAAACTTTCGCGAGACACCGCATCACACCATTTTCCAGAATCCAATTTCGAGCGGTCTTCTTTTCAAAAGGAAGGAGACAGTGATTATCCAGGTTTCGTGGTCAACAACCGTTTAGCATTCAGACCGGAATAGCCGACATCGCTTGAAGACTGAGCCGAAAAAAGCATCTCCACTACCGCAGGAGGATGAAAGTGTATAACCCGCAAGAAATCCCTCAAGCCACAATGCAATGGATCATGAGAAGCGCGCTCAATGAATTGAACGCCTTCCTTTGCGAGGGCAATCCCTACGATCAGAATGGGAAGGAGTGGCCTGCCGATGCGCGCGAGATCGCAGCTCGCTGCCGCGCCGTTGCCGCAGCCGCAACCAAGCCGCCCGAAAAGGGAGAGTGGCTTGAGCTAGCCGCCCAGTACGAGGGTACGATCTAACCAGCGCCCATTCGCAGCGCCAACGCTGCATCGGAGTACCGCGCATCTCAGTGGAGGGTGCTTCGGGGAGCGCTTCCTACTGCACCTTTCCCGCCCTATTCTCGAGCACGCCGTTTGACGGGACAGCAGTGTCCACCGTCTCCGGCCGGTGCGGGCAGAACCCGACGCCGGAAAAATGACGACGCGTCAAAGGTGCAGCCAACTATTCCGTCCACGGATTGTGTAGCTTGACCTGAATCCCGCTCACATCGCGCGTATTCCGAGTGACAAAGATCAGTCCGTGTTCGACAGCGGTCGCGGCGAGCAGCGTATCGACAACCGGTCGCGGACGATCGCCCGACCAGTCGCCCCACCGCCGCGCGGTGGCCGCGTCGATGCCGAGAATGCGGTCGGCAAAGCCGAATTCCAGCCCCTCGACCCACGCCGACAGGCTTTTCGCGGCGGCCGGGTCGGCGCGCATTCTGGCAGCGACGCCCTTGCGCAGCTCGCCAATCGTCAGCACGCTCATAAAAAGCGAATCGGAGTCGGCCGCTTCGAGAAAGGCCATTACTCCCGGGTCGGCCCTTTTCTTGCGCGTTTCGCTCAGGACATTGGTGTCGAGCAGGTAGGCAGGCGCCGGGCTCACAGCGCGATCTCGCGGCCCGTATCGCGGTCGGACTCAATCTCAAAATCGTCCACCTTTGGCCCGCTCAACAGGTACTCCTTCAGCCCGGGCTTGTGCGCCGTCAAGGCACGGAAGTCGCCGATCGACAAGACCACGGCCCGCTCGGCGCCATGCCGCGTGATGATCTGGGGCCCCTTGCTGTGAGCCTGCTGGATCACTTCGCTCAGCCGCGTCTTCGCCTCCTGCACCTGCCAGCTAGCCATCTCTACTTCCTCCGCCAATTCAGACTAGAATTATAGTCGATATAACCATAATTGTCTAGTTTTCCTTTCCTTTGTGGCACTTACTGGACTTTTCCCGCTGCACTCTCCAGCACCACTTTCGACAGCACTGCCGTGTCCACCGTCTCCGGCTGGTGCGAGCAGAACCCGATGCCGACATAAAACGGCGCGTCCAGGTGCAGCTTGATCGGCGGACCGAACTGGTGCATCGGCTCTCCATCGAGGCTTAGCCAGATGGAAAACTCGTCGCCGCGCTTTTCGATCCCGATGCGTTTGGCGCCGATCGTCACAAGGCTGTCAGGACTTGCGCCACCCGGTCGGCCGCGCCCCCCGATTCGAAACTCCATGTCGGTGACGCGCGCGTCGCGCTCCGGCCGCCACGCCAGGTGCACCATTCCCGCGCCGTGTTCGGCCACCATCGCTGCCTTCGAATCGTCGTCGAGGTTTTGCCGGATCATGAGCACGACCTTGCGATCGCCATAGCCCTTCGGATCGGGGAAGTTGACATCCGCTGCCAGCGATGCATCGCCCGACATGCGCTTCCACAGGAAGCGGAATTCGTCGCGCGTGTACCAGATGTTGTACCCGGCGGAATTGATGGTGTACTGCCCCGTCGCGGCATCGTAGCTTGCGCTCCCGGGCACCAGCGCGCTGCCAACGTCCGATTGGCCATCGAGAATTCCAATCGGCGCATCGAAGTTTGTACTCGGCCGGTGAAAGTCCGCGGGCGGCGCCACCTGTTGATGAGTCGCCGAGCCGGGCAGCGCCCAATCCGGCACGGGCGGCAGCGGGTTTTGCGCAGGCGGCGTCTGCGCGGGAACAATAAGCGTTGCGCTGCAAAATCCGAGCGCGGCCAGAAGCGAAGTGGAAAGAAACGGCCGGCAAAGGTTGAAAATTCTCATGGCAACCCACTCTAGCAGACCCTTTGCGCCGCTGCCCATGGTCTCTTATCCACTGTCGTTCCCCAGCCCCCCGTGTTGTACCATTCGATTGGATTAACCCACTCGAAAAGGCCTGATTGATGACTCCCACATCCTCTCCCGCGCTGCTTGTTCTTGCTGCCGGAATGGGCAGCCGCTACGGCGGCCTCAAGCAAATCGACCCTGTTGGCCCCGCCGGCGAAACCATCATCGACTACTCAATCTTCGACGCTCTCCGCGCGGGCTTCGGCAAGCTGGTCTTCGTCATCCGCAGAGACATCGAGCAGCAGTTCCGCGAGATTGTTGGCGCGCGGTTTGAAAAACGCGTTGCGGTCGACTACGTCTTTCAGGCCCTCGAAGACATTCCTCCGCGCTTTGCCGTACCTGCGGGCCGCACCAAGCCGTGGGGCACCACGCAGGCCATCCTGCTCGCTGCAGACGCAATCCACGAGCCTTTTGCAGCCATCAATGCCGACGACTTCTACGGCACGGACGGCTACCGCTCGCTGGCCGGGCACCTGACTTCCGGCTCGCCCGACTACTCCATGGTCGGCTTCGTCCTGCGCAACACGCTCTCAGACTTCGGCTCTGTGGCGCGCGGGGTCTGCCAGGTTTCCGGCGACGGCTACCTCGAGCACATCGTTGAGCTCACCAAGGTTGAACGCGACGGAAACGGCGCGCGCAACACCGACGCGGCCGGAACAGTAACGAAATTGACCGGCGACGAACCGGTCTCGATGAACATGTGGGGATTCACGCCCCAGGTCTTCGATCAACTGCGCGAGCGCTTCGAAAAGTTCCTTGAGGGCAATTCAACCGATTTGAAGTCGGAGTGCTACATTCCCAACACCGTCGGCGAGCTGGTTCGCGCCGGGCGGGCCCGGGTCAAAGTGCTGCACTCGCGCGATTCCTGGTTCGGCGTCACTTATCGCGAGGACCGGCCCCGCGTTGTCGAGAGCATCCGCCGCCTGATTGCCGATGGTCTCTATCCCGAAAGCCTCTGGTCATGAGCGGACGGCTCGACGCCCACGCCGCGGCAAGCGAATTCGAATTCCACGGCGGAGTCCTGGGCCTGACGCCGCATGGTGGCGGCCACATCAACGACACCTATCTCGTCACCTGCGAAGCGCAGGGCGCGCCGGTTCGCTACATTCTGCAGCACATCAACCGCCGCGTCTTTCGCGATCCTGTCGCTGTGATGCAAAATGTCAAACGCGTGACGGCGCATCTGGCCGCGCAGGCTGCAGGCCAGCCTGACAGTGCCCGCCGCGCGCTTCAGCTTGTTTCCACGCGCGATGGGCGCAAATGGCATGTAGATGCGCAGGGAGAAACGTGGCGTGCCTATTGCTTCATTGAAAACGCGCGCACCTATGAAACCGCGACGTCTTCCGATCAAGCGTTCCAGGCCGCGCGCGCCTTCGGCAGCTTCCAGCAGCATCTTGCCAGCCTACCCCCGCCGCGCCTGCACGAGACGATTCCAGATTTTCACAACACACCCGAGCGCTTCGCCGCGCTGGAACAGGCAATCGCCGCGGACGCTGCCGGCCGCGCCGCGCTCGCCAAGCCGGAGATCGAGTTCGCCCGCTCGCGCCAATCCATCACTGGCATTCTCCTCGACGCCGATCTCCCCGAGCGCATTACGCACAACGACACCAAGTTCAATAACGTGCTGCTCGACGACAAAACCGGCGAAGCCGTCTGCGTGATCGATCTCGACACCGTGATGCCCGGCCTGGCGCTTTACGACTTCGGCGACATGGTGCGGACCACGACCAGTCCGGCGAAGGAGGACGAACAGGATCTATCACAGGTGACCATGCAGTTTCCGATGTTCGAGGCGCTGGTTCGCGGCTACCTTGAATCGGCGGGCGCGTTCCTGACAGCCGCGGAAAGAAAACATCTGGCCTTCTCAGGCAAGCTGATCACATTCGAAATCGGCATTCGTTTTCTCGCCGACTTCCTGGCCGGCGACACGTATTTCAAAGTGCATCGCGAAGGGCACAACCTGGACCGCTGCCGCACACAATTCAAGCTGGTGGAGTCGATCGAGCGGCAGGAAGAAGAAATGAACCGGCTGGTGGAATCGATCGCGGGATGATGTGTGTGACTTAGGGCATGCCCGATGCGTACTGTGGAATCCGCGGCGTCAGGTGGCGGATGGCCGTTCCGCGCCTCAATCGGGCCGCCCCGTGTAGTGTTCCACGTGATGGACCTCGGAGTGGTCCTCCAGCGACTCGAGATGGGTTGTCACCTCCGCGGGCATCTCCAGGTCGAGCGCAAGCTGCTCTTCCACCTGAGTCGCGAGCCGGTGGGCTTCGCCCAGCCTCATCTTGTCCGGAAACAAAAGGTGAACTTCAATGATCTGCCGATAGCCCGTGGTGCGGAAGCGCACGCCGTGGTATTCGAGGCCGAGATCAAGGCAAAGCGCGTCGAGGCGCGCGCGAATCAGGTGACCGACCTTGGGGTCCGAGTAGTCGAGCAGCCCTTTGAAGGATCGCCAAAGCAAGCGACCGCCTGTCCACAGAATGTTTGCCGCCACGGCATAAGCAACCAGCGGATCGAAGGGCTTCCATCCTGTCGTCATCACCAATGCCAGGCCGGCAACGACGCCAAAACTGGTCCAACTGTCAGCCAGCACGTGCTTTCCGTCGGCCTCCAAAATCAGCGAATGATTCCGCCGGCCGATGCGCAGCAGATACCACCCCAAAACAGCGTTCAGCACGCCGGCGGCGACGATCAGGATGACTCCGCGGCCCAGGTGCTCCAGCGCCAGGCCGCTTTTCCATTTCTCCGTCGTGGTGTAAATGATGCTTCCCGCGGCGAGCACGATCATCGCGCCTTCAAAGCCCGCGGAGAAGAAGGTGATCCGTTCGTAGCCGTAGTGGAAATGCGCGACAGCAGGCCGCGCGCTCAGCCACAGGCTGAAGACGGCAAACGCCACAGCCACCACATGCACCACCGATTCCGCGGCGTCAGAAAAAATTGCGGAGGAGCCCGTGTAGAGGTAAGCCGTCATCTTTCCGGCAAGCATGAGCACGCCCACGATGAACGACAACAGCATGGCGAAGCGAGCATCGCGATACTGACGGCGCTTATCGGTGGAATCGTGTTTCGGCAGATCGTTCATCGCCGATCCTTCAATTGATGGCGCTCGGATTCTGCCACCAGTTTACGCGCGGTTGATGAACTTCGTGCTTCGGGCAGGGGAATTGAATGGCCCGTCACTGCACCTCGCCGATATACACACCGTACGGCCCCAGCACAATCCGATTGAGCGCCACAGTGTCCGGTCCGCCTGGCGTCTTCAGGAGTGTCTTCAATTCTCTTGGGCTCATGCCCGCTTCGCCCAGGGTCAGGTCGACGATCTCCTGGTTGGCCGTAAAGTTCACGCTGACGATGACCTGCGGAGCGCCTGTCGCCTGGCGCATCCAGCTCAGCACCTTCGTGTTTTCCGTGTCGAGCATGATGTTGGCGCCGTTCTCCAGGGCCGGCAGTGTCTTCTTCAGCCGGATCAGCGCCTTGTACCACGCGAGCAGCGAATTGGGATCGATTTCTTCAGCCCTCTCATTGATGGTCTTTGCGCTTGGCGGCACGGGCAGCCACGGCGCGCCACTGGTGAATCCGGCTTTCGCGGTTCCGTCCCACTGCATCGGCGTGCGCTCGCCGTCGCGGCCCTTCTCCTTCGGCCAACCGATGATCCCGATCGGATCCTTCACGTCCCGCTTGCGCATCGGTGGCGTGGTCATCATTCCGATCTCGTCGCCATAGTAGACTAGGGCCGAGCCGCGGCTGGCCAACAGGATCGTTGCCATCGCGCGCTGAATGTCCACATCGTGTACGCCGTCGCCGTAGCGCGCGTCAATCCGCGGGTTGTCGTGATTGTCGAAGAGCAGCAGAGGAATATTTGTGCTGAGATGCGTCTCCGCGTCGATCAGCCTTTGGCGAAACTCCGTCACATCGAGCTTGTTGATCATTCCCACCTGCGTGTCCATCGGCAGGTGAAACTCCGGCTTCTCAGGCGTACCGTACATTTTCTTCAGCTCGCCGATGTTGGGCAGGTAGGTCTCGCCGATCAGCACGCGCGTACCGGGGAAGCCGGTGGTGATGAATTTGTCCGCCTCAACGCGCATCTCCTGGATGACTTCGTGCACACCGGGCTGGTTGTCGGTTTTGGAGCCGTCGAGTTGCGGATCGCCGAATGCGTTCATCACCGGCTTGCCGTCCTTGTCCAGCCGCACTCCCTCATCGGCCAGGCTCGGGTCCTCAAAGAGCGTGGTAATCGCGTCGAAACGAAACCCTCCCACGCCGCGTTTGAGCCAGAAGGCTATGATCTCCTTGAAGGCGTCGTGCACGGCGGGGTTGTGCCAGTTCAGGTCCGGCTGCTCGACGTAGAACTTGTGGTAGTAGTACTGCCGCGTCTTTTCATCCCATTGCCAGGCCGAGTGGCCGAACAGAGATTGCCAATTGTTCGGCGGCTGGCCCCTATTGGTTGCGGTCTGGCCTTTGCCGTCGTGCCAGCAATACCAGTCGCGATAAGGATTGTCGCGCGACGACCGCGACTGAAGGAACCACTCGTGCTGGTCCGAGGTGTGGTTCATCACCATGTCCATGATGATGCGGATGTGGCGCCTCTTGGCCCGGGCCACCAGGCGGTCGAAATCAGCGAGCGTGCCGTACTGCGGATCGATGTCCTTGTAGTTCGAAATGTCGTAGCCAAAGTCCACGTGCGGCGACGGGTACACGGGCGTCAGCCAGATTGCATCCACGCCCAACTCCTTCAGGTAGTCGAGCCGCTTCGTGATCCCGTTCAGGTCGCCGATCCCGTCGCCATTCGTGTCCTGAAAGCTGCGCGGGTACACCTCGTAGATCACGGCGTTCTTCCACCAGTCCAGTTGTTTTGATTTCTCCGCGCTCCGCGCAGTCGTCGTCTTTTTCACCGGCGCTGTTTGCCCTCCTGCGGCGATCGCCGCGGCCACCAGCACGAAGCCGGCAGCGCATTTCGAAATCCTTCTCAACATTCCACTCGCCGCGATCATGCCGGTCTCCTCTTTCTCGAAATCGTTCGTTCTGCGGAAACACCCGACTGCGCCACCCTACTGCGTTTGACCGGGAGCCTGAGGGGACGTGTGTCGTATCCTGCCGAAATCGACCCCAAAGATCGGATCCTCCTCATTGCCGTCGATATGAATGGGAACCTCTGTCCCCGCTCGATCCGTCTTGAAGAGACGGTCGGCCGGCTTCAGCAGCAATCCCTTCCAACCGCCGACCATTTGCGACACTGTCGCATCGGTCCGGGCCGTGCCCTTGAAATTGAGCGTACCGCCTTCCAGGCCGTACTTGCCCGCTAAGTCGATCTCCGCTCCGGGCACGGTGTACTTGAGATTGGGAAGTGTAACCACTCCGCCGGCCGATGTGAAATTGCTCTCGATCGCCGAGTGCACGTCCGAGCCCTCGTTCTTCACTTCCTTCGACTGGCCTTGTCCGCGCAGGCTCAGTTCGGCGACGTGGTTCTGAAACTTTACGCTCGTGAACGCCGCGTCCTCAAGGTTGAAGTTCCCGTTCAGCTTCATCTTTTGCTCCACCGGCTCCGTTCCCGGCGGAATCTCAAGCGTTGTTCTCAGCGTGAGCTCGCCGGTCATCAGCGGCGTCCCGCTTTTGCTCACCAGGCGCAGAAAGTCCTCCATCCGCCCGCGGTCCACCATCACGTTCAGCACGATTTCGTGTCCGCCGGGCCACGCGGCTCCGTTAGGCAAAGCTTCAGCCGGAACACCCACGATTTTTCCCTCGGCGGTAAAGCGCGATTCGTCGAGCATCGCATGTACCGGCTGCAACCACGTGTCGCCATTTGTGCCGTCCACCGTAGCGTGAAACTCCGTTTTGAGCGGCACTGAAGTGCCGAAGTGAGTCAGCCTGAAATCCGGCACATCGGCCCGCCCGTCCACTGTTAGATTGCGCAACGCGCCCTGGTACTTGCCGGTCGAGCTGAGGGTTCCCGCGATCCCTTTGAAGACGCTAAGGTCCGCATGTTCAAATCTGTAGTTGCCCTCGAGCGGAGTCTCTCCCGGATCCTCGACCACCCACGGCCCCATGCTGCCCGAGGTAATGATGATTCCTGCCGGCCGCGGGTTCGTCAACTGCGCATCGAACTGCATCGACCCGCCTACGCTTACGTGGCTCAGTTTTATGTGCGCAATGGCGAACTCGAGCGGTAGCTTTCCCGGTTTGCTTGTCTCCAGCGTCAGGTGCGCGCCTTTGCATTCCATGCTTTCGATCTCGAGGCGCAGCATGGGCTCGCGGGCCTGGCCGGGCGCGACACTTCCAGCCGCCTCGGCCACGTGCGTGAAGTGCGGCTTGGGCGGCACGTCTACATCGAGGCCAATCAACTCGACGACTGCAATTCTGATCGGCTCGCCCGGCTTGTAACGCAGGGGCGCATGAAAGCGGAATTCATCCAGCCGGATGAGCGGCTTGGTTTCGACGGCGCCATTTGGACCTGGAACAGCCACGCCCGCCACGTTCGCCGGAGGCCAGATCCGCAATCCCTTGCCCTCAGCCCACAACCCGTCGATCAGCGAGACGTGAAAGCTGTCGAGCTCAACACGCGCGTGAAAGTGCTCCTCGAGTTTCCCCACGATGGCGGCGCGCAGCATGGGCTCGGCCCGGTGCAGCGCAATGGAGATCGCCACGCCGAGCAAAAGAAACGCGAGCAGGACCGCGGCAGCGGCCCACTTCAGCCATCCGCGCTTGTGCCGTTTTCTCACTCTCTTTGCCGCCACCACTCATCCTCGCCTGCGACCATTCTCGCAGGCCGCGCCCACGCCGGAATCACAACCCTCGCTCCGTTGGACGCGCGCCGCACCTGAATCCACATTCGCGCCGCCGCATCGGCCGCCCTCGTTCGCTTTGTGCCTTTCCCCTCCATGCCGTAGACTTCTTCTCACGGATGCAAGCGCTGATTGAAAACCTCGTAAAGCTCCAGGCGATCGAATTGAACCGTGCCCGCCTGAACCAACAGATGCGCGCGCTGCCTGCCGAGATTGCTCAGGCCGCGACTGCGCTGGCCGCCGCCCAGCGGCAGTCCGCCGATCTATCTGCCGCGCTGGACCGCGAAGACTCGATGCGCACCCGGCTGGAACGGGATATCGACGCGCATCGCCAGAAAGCCGCGCGCTTCCGCGTCCAGGTCGACTCGGTGACGACTCCCGAGCAGGCCGCTGCCATCGAGCACGAGATTCAATTCGCAACTAAAGAAGCCGAACGCCTGGAAGCCGACGAATATGCAAGCCTGGAGCGCACCGAGGCGCACGAGGCCGCGCTGGCCGAGACGCGCGCCCAGGTGGAACAGCTTGCTGCCGGGGTGGACGCGGTTCGCTCGAGCGTTGCCGCTCGCCAGCAGGCAATGGCGTCGGAGCTGGCCGACCTGGACGCGGAGCGCGAGGGAGTGCGCGCAGCTCTCGATTCCGATTGGCTGGCGCGCTTTGACCGCATCGCTTCCGGTCGCGGCACCGGCATCGCCCGCGCCGAAAATCAGCAATGCACAGGCTGCAGAATGGGGGTGCGCCCGCAAGTCTGGAACCAGCTCCGCGAGGGCGAACTGCTCAGCTGCGATAGTTGCAGCCGTCTGCTTTACTGGGATCCCGCCATGTCGCCCGCTCCCAAAGCGCCGCAACCAGAGTTGATTCCCGGCGCCGGTCGCGCCCCGCGCAAACCCCGCGTGGCGGGCGCGTAGAAGCGTCTGCTCCGCGGGCATTGTTCTTCTACCGCCCAAGCCGCTGCTGCACGCTCCACGCCTGCTAACCTTTTCTTGAGAGCACTCTCCAGGAGAATCTCCGCGTGCAGCGCATCTGTGTGGATATGGATGAGGTGATGGCAGACACCCTCGCCGAGCACCTGCGCCGCTACAACCAGGCCTTCGACGAAGACGTGACGACGGAAGACCTCGCCGGCAAAGGCCTTTGGGAGATTACTCCGCTCGACCGCCAGGCCCAGTTGCGCGCCTTTCTCGATGCCGAAGATTTTTTCGAGGTGCTGGATGTGATCCCCGACTCCCAGCCGGTGCTCAAAGATCTCTCCACGCGCTTTGAGATCTTCATCGCCACGCAGGCCATGGCCGTGCCCAACTCGCTCGGCCCCAAGTACCGCTGGTTGCAGCGCCACTTTCCCTTCATCCCGCCCACGCACTACGTCTTCTGCGGCAACAAGAGCATCCTCCGCGCCGACTTCCTGATCGACGACCAGCCCAGGAATCTCCTGCGCTTCGAGGGCCAGGGGCTGCTTTACACCGCGCCTCACAACCTGGCCGCAACCGGATTCGTCCGCGTGAACAACTGGCGCGAAGTGGCCGAGTATTTCGCCGGCGTTTCTTCGCAACCGGCGACCGCCTGATCGCTGCGCGGTAACCGACAAGCGCAGCCGCTCGGCCGCGCAAACGGAATGCACCCGCCGAACTTCGCTACCATGAACTATGACAGTATCTCGCTCACCCTTTAAGGCGCCAATGACGCGCCGCCGCTTCCTGATAGCAAGCGCATGCGCCGGCGGCGGGTTGGCGATCTATGGGGGCGAGATCGAGCGGCACGGGATCGAGATCACTCACCGCGACGTGTTCATCCCCGGCCTTGCTCAGGCATTTGATGGCTTCCGCATCGCGCAACTCAGCGACATCCATATGGACGAATTCACTGAGCCATTCTTCCTCCGCGACGCTGTGCGCCACGTCAACAGCCTGAACCCCGACGCTGTTTTTCTCACCGGCGATTTTGTGACATACGGGATTCTGCCTAATAGATTCGCCGTCAGCGCAGCCTGGGAGTGCGCCAACCTTCTCAACCAGATCCAATGTCCCCACCGTTATGCCGTGCTCGGCAACCACGACGTGATCGTTGGAAGCAAAGACGTCTCCGCGGCGCTCACCGCGAATGGCATCACCGTGCTCATCGACGATCACCTGCCCATCGAACGCGCAGGCGCAAGATTCTGGCTTGCCGGGCTTGACGATCCTCTCGAGGGCACGCCCGACCCCGAGCAGGCGATTCCCGAATCCATCCGCAATGTGCCGCATGAACCCATCGTGCTGCTTTGCCACGCGCCCGACTACGTCGACGACCTGTTGAGGGGTCGAACGGGTCAAGCGCTCTCTCTCGTGTTCGCCGGCCACACTCACGGCGGCCAGATCCGCTTGCCGCTGATCGGCGCCATCGAACTTCCCGACCTTGGCCGCAAATATGTCGAAGGCTGGTTTCGTTTTGGGAGTCTGCAACTCTACGTCAATCGCGGCCTTGGCACCGTTGGCGTCCCCATCCGCTTCAACTGCCCGCCGGAGATTGCGCTCCTCACGCTCCGCTCCGCCTGAGATCAAATCATCCCCGCCGGCGCTCACACCCCCGCCATCGTCATTCCCCCGCGATTGTCATGCCGTCGATCCGAATGGTCGGTGAGGCCACCGATCCGCGAAAGACCAGGTCGTTGCCGATGGCCGTCACGTTGCGCAGCATCTCGGCCAGGTTCCCGGCGATCGTGACCTCTTCCACGGCATGCGTGAGCTGGCCGTTCTCAATCCAAAGGCCTGTCGCGCCGCGCGAGTAGTCGCCAGTCACGAGATTTGTGCCGAAGCCCATCAGGCTGGTCACGTAGAGGCCCGCGCGCACCTCTCCGATGATGTCCTCGGCAGTCAGATTTCCCGGCTCAAGGTAGAGATTGCCGCAGCCGATCCCCGGCGCGCCCGCCAATCCTCGCGCGGCGTTATGCGTGGACTTCATGCCCAGCTTGCGTGCGGTGTAAGTGTTCAGCAGGTAATTGCGCAGCATTCCACGTTCGACGACAACGGTGCGCTGCGAAGGCAAACCCTCATCGTCGAAGGGCGAGGATCCAAAGCCCCCCACGCCGGAGGGCAGCAGCATGGTGTTGTCGTCCACGATGGTCAAGTTCTCTGCGCCAATCGTCTCGCCAAGCCTTCCCGCGAGGAACGATGCGCTGCGCCAGATGGCGTCGCCGGATGCAGCCTCAAAGACTGAGCCGATAAGAGTTCGCGCCGTTTCGGGAGCAAAGACAATGGGTACGCGTTGAGTAGGCACTCGTCGGGCACCCAGCCGTCGCAGCGTGCGGCGCGCCGCTTCGGCGCCAACAGCTTCAGGTGACTCGAGAAGTTTGAGACGCCGCGCGCTCGACCACCAGCCATCGCGCTGCATCTTGCCATTGGCGTCCATGGCCAGCGGCGCAGCGGAAACCCCCGCATAGCTGGTGCGATAGCTGCCCACGAATCCGCGCGAGTTGGCAAACGCCTTTCGGCCTGTGGCGGCGTCGAAGCTGCCGCCGTCGGAGTTCGTGATGCGCGGGTCGGCAGCCATCGCCGCGGCCTCGGCCCGCCGCGCCCACTCGATGCGCACCGCTCCATCCAGCGAGTACACGTCGTCGAAGTAAAGGTGCAGATCGCCGGCGGCGGAGCCAAACTCGCCCGCGTCCGGCAAGCCAGCGAACGGATCCTCTTCGGTGACCTTTGCCAGCGCCAGCGCGCCCTCAACAAGCTGCCGAATTCCATCCGCAGTCAGGTCGCTGGTCGAAGCCGAGCCGGATCGTTTGCCGAGAAACGCCCGCAATCCCAGCCCGCGCGAGCCTGATTCCTTGAGAGTTTCCACCTCGCCCATGCGCACGTTCACACTGAATTCGTCGCCCTCGCGCGCGACGGCCTCCGCGTCGCTGGCGCCCGCTTTCATGGCCTGTGCGACAACATCGACGACGAGGGATTCGAGGTCGAGGGCGGTTTCGTTGGGCGGTGAAGTCGTTTCGGCCATGTCCTCAAGCTATCAAACTGCTGTTGGACCTGGATTTGGTTGGAGAATCCGAAGGACGGGCAGTACCGGGCGCTTACGCCGTCAACCGCTCCAGTTGGTCCGGCTTCAGGATGGTCAGGCTGGTTCCCTTGATGGTGATCCACTGGTCGCGCCGGAACTGGTTCAGCAGTCGCGTCACCGTTTCGCGCGAGGTGCCCGCCATGTTGGCGATCTCCTCGTGCGTCAGGGCCATGGTGAAGCGAATCTCCGGCTTGCCGTTGGCCGACGCGCGTCCCCAGTCAAGAAGCAGGCGCGCCAAGCGTCCCGCTGCCGAACCTGAAAGCGCCAGCCGCTTGGCATCGTGGAACACGGTCAGGTACTCGCCACTGAGCGACTGCGCCGCGTGCATGGATGCGATCCCATGCCGGCCCAGGAACTCAATGAACTCCTGCTTGCGCACGGTCTTTACCTGACAGGGTTCAATCGCCTCGGCCGTCACCTCGTGCGGTACGTTGGCCAGCACGGCGCTCAGCCCCATCACGTCACCCGGCCCGGCGATTTTCAGAATCATTGTCTTGCCGTCTCGCGAGGTCGAGGAGATCTTCACCTGTCCGAAGCAGATAACAAAGACATTGCGCGCAGGGTCGCCCTCTGAGAACAGCTTGGCCCCGCGAGCATGGCTCATCATGATGCCGATCTGGTCGTAGTCCGCCAGCGCCTCAGGCGTGAGATTGCAGAACATCCGCAGATGCCGGTGCTCACAATTCAGGCAATCTTCCGGAGGGTGATGCGAGTGAAGCGTAGCCATACGTGTACCGTCGGGGGCTGAAGGCTAAGTGAAGTATAGCGCAAATCCCCCTCCGGCACGCCGGCCGTTCTCACTTGCTCGATTCCGCTTTGGACCCCAACTCCGGCACTCGCGATTGTTCTATGCGCTCGCCGCTGCGTTGCTGTGGCGTCTGGCGGGCGTCACGCGGGTCAGGCAGCAGGTGATATAGGCCCGCGACACTTCGCGCGCCAGTTCCTCCAGGAGCCGCATCCGCAGCGGTGGATAGCTCTCAAACGACCTGTGGAGCGCGTCCATCGGCAACAGCAACAACGATCCGGAAGTGACTGCACTCAAGGTGTAAGCATGATGCCCGTCGCCGAGCGCGGCGGCCAGTTCCACCAGGTCACCCGGCCGCGCCGATCCCAGAGTGACACGCGTGTCAAAGCGCTCCGCCTTCCGCACAAAATCACCCGAAACCACGACGTAGAGCCCTTTGCAGGACCCGTGCTGGCGAAAGACAACTGCCCCGGGTTCAAAGTCGATGCACTTTGTCTCCCCGCTCAACAAATGACCGGCATCCTGGGGGCAATCCAACAACTCCGCGAGCGGATGCGCCGCTGCAGCGGCCAAGCGCTCCAAACGCGTATCTAGTTGAATGCTAACCATTTCCTCGCTCTGCTTCCGGCTTCGAAGCTTCCAAATTGCAATACCGCCGCGCCCACGACCTCCTGGCGATGCCCTGCAGGCGGACCATCTCCTGCGCGGCGTCGCACAGGGCCCTCACCTCCCGAATTTGTGCTCGATTTGGGTTGGACAAAACGGTGCGGTTTTCTCCTTTCACCCGCCCATTCTTCCCTGTAAAAACAATCAGGACCATGCGCTGAAGTGCATGTCCCCGCCCGCTACTTCGCTCCCACAGGAAGCGCAGTCTCCCGCTCCAGGCCAGCGCGCGACCGTTCGGGCGGAACGCAAAGAACCGGCACGCGCGAGGCAGAGAGCAAGGCAAAGGCCGTGCCATGCGGCCCCGGCGTGGCGCTCGAGCGTTTTACCCCGGCGACAAGAATGCAGGGGTGATTTTCGGCAATCGCTTCTGCCACGGCATCGGCAGGGTCACCGTCTTTCACAAGGCAATGCACCGGGGCCTCGTTGAGCAACCAGCCTGAGCCCCCGCTGAGCGCATAGTGGCGTGGTGGAAGCTTGATGCCAAACTGCTTCAGATCGGCGACGCAAGGATCCTTGCCGGCTCTCATCTCGGCGGCTGTGCGGACGTGCAGCACCAGCAATGGCCGCTCAAAGGTCTTCGCCAGGGAGTAGGCGGTCGCGGCAGCAGCAGCGGCAGACTCGTTTTGTTCCAGTGTGAGCAGAACCGGTCCGCCCGGCTTGGGCCGGTTGGGGCCTGCATTCCAGTCCGCGGCAACGGCCAGTACCGGACAAGGCGACAACCTGACGAGTTGCTCCGCAATAGCGCCCACTACCACCGGTCCAGCGCCCTCCATCCCTTTGGTGCCAATCACGATCAGCCCGGCCTCGTACTGCCGCGCCACATCCACCAGCATCTCCGCAACCGTTCCTTGCCGCACCTCGGAATGGCTGTGAATTCCCTCACGGAGCAAGTCGCCCGCCAGCTTGTCCAGCACTTTGCGAGCCTGTGCGGTCAGGTGGCTTGCGACACTGCCGGGGAGCCCTTCCACGGCTGCGTACTCCATCGGATCGAGTCCGTGCGCCAGAACGATTCGCGCTCCGTAGTTCGTGGCCAGCTTGCGCGCGTATTCCAGAGCCGCCTCAGCCTGACCTTCGAGGTCCGTTGCGACCACAATGGTCTTCAAGCCTTGATCGAAGCTCATGGTTCTCTCTCCGCCCAGTCCGCTGCTATCCCGTTCATTGGACTCTGAGTGTGCGCTTCCGCCGCATGGGCGGGCAGTGACCCCATTCACTCCTATCTGTGATTCGAGTCACAACGCAAATTCTTGATTTCGCTGGAGAACTGCCTTACCGTTCCGGCGGTTCTGAGGGGCGCGCTTCTCCGGCAGCACTTGCCTGAAGTGCTTCACCGCCCGGTGCCTTCGCGGCAAGGTTCCGGTCTGCCGAACCCGCCAGGACGTCCTCAACCGCATAGAGGTGTGGCAGAAGCGGTATGGCCAGCCAATCGCGGCCTTTGATCCCTTCGTACCGGGAGGTCACCGTGCCCAGCTCGCCGGGCTCGCACCGCCGGAGTTTAGTGGGAGTGTCGGCACAGATGCGCGCGAAATACAATGCAACGTGCCCTGACGGCGACAGAACGCTGGAGAAGCCGGCGGCGTCCTCAAGCAGAAGAGCGCCTTGCGCCGATCCACGAGGGCACACCTGTGTTAACGAAGCAAATCCTGCAAGGGAAAGAAACAACGCGCGGGGAAAGCGCATCGCAGCATCGACCTCCCGGTGCTCTGGAAAATCAATCGACTCTTTCAATCATAGGACGATGCGTGGCTTGGAAAAGATGAGGGGGGGGGTAAAAAGTTTCCGCATCCGCTGGGAGGCCAAAGCGCCGTCCCGCAGGCGCTCTGTACACCTGTCGGTCCAATGCGCTAACGTAGGCGCGATATGAAAAACCTCCGCGTGCACACCCTTTTCTCTGCTTTCTCTCTCTTTTTCACAGTTCTCGTGCTTGGCGGCCGCTCCGTTTCGGCCCAGGCTCCCGCGCCCGACTCGCCCGCCATTGAGGCTCAGGCCCACGCCATGATCGCCAAGCTCACGCTTGAGCAGAAGATCGAGCTCCTAGGCGGCATCAAAGAAATGTTCACTCGTCCCATGCCATCCATCGGCTTGCCGCAGTTCAAGATGTCCGATGCCTCGCTCGGCGTGCGCACCTGGGGCCCGACTACGGCCTATGCCGGCGGCGTTGCGCTTGCCGCCAGCTGGGATCCCGAGCTCGCCCGCAAAATCGGCGAAAGCCTCGGCCGCGACGCCCGCGCGCGAAGCGTCAACTTCCTTCTTGGCCCCGGCGTAAACATCGCGCGCTCACCGCTTAGCGGGCGCAACTTCGAGTACCTTTCAGAGGATCCGTTTCTTAACGCTGCTCTCGTAGTCCCCTACATTGAAGGCGTGCAGTCCGAAGGCGTCGTGGCCACCGTGAAGCACTTTGCGCTCAACGATCAGGAGTTCAACCGGCACAACGCCAACGTAGATATCGACGAACGCAGCATGCGCGAGATTTATCTGCCCGCGTTTGAGGCCGCCGTCACCAAAGCTCACGTCGACGCGGTGATGGATTCCTACAACCTCGTGAACGGCGTCCACTCCACCCAAAATGATTTTCTCAACCTCAAGCTGCTCAAGGGCGAATGGGGTTTCCAGGGCGTTCTTATGTCCGACTGGGACGCGACGTATGACGGCGTCGCAGCGGTCAACAATGGCCTCGATCTCGAAATGCCCAGCCCGAAATTCATGAACGCGAAGAATCTCATTCCCGCCGTTCAGAACGGCCAGGTGAAGGAGGCCACGATCGACGAGCATCTGCTGCGCCTCTTCCGCACCGAGCTCCGCTACGGCTTTACCGATCGCCCGCAGTTCGATCCCGCCGACTCCACTTACTCCGTCACTGATCGCGCAGTTGCTCTTCAGGGCGCGCTTGAGAGCATTACGCTGCTCAAGAACCAGGGAAATTTGCTTCCGCTCGATCTCGCCAAGGTCAAATCCATCGCCATCATCGGGCCCGATGCTTATCCCGCGGTCGCGGGCGGTGGCGGTTCGTCCGAGGCCCGCGCCTTCGAGCCGGTCAGCATCCTCACCGGCATCGCCAACCTGCTCGGCCCCAATGCGCATGTCTTCTACAGTGACGGCATGCCCGACTCGCCCGACGAGAAGAAGGCGATCGCTGACGCTGACGTGGTGGTCGTCGCCGTCGGTTTCGACCCGAAGACAGAACACGAGGGCGCCGACCGCACCTTCTCGTTGCCTCCAGGCCAGGACGCGCTCATCGAAGAGGCCGCGGCGGCTAATCCCCGCACGATCGTCACCCTCACCGCAGGCGGAGGCGTGGACACCAGCCGCTGGCTCGATAAAGTGCCCGTCCTGCTCCACACCTGGTATCCCGGCCAGGAAGGCGGCACGGCCGTAGCGCAGATTCTCTTTGGGCAGCACAACCCTGAGGGCAAACTTCCCGTCAGCTTCGACCGCAGTTGGGACGAGAACCCGTCCTCGAAGTGGTACTACGGCGACCCCAAAGACAACACCACGCTGCATACCATCGGCGAAGACGGCAAGCCGCTCGACTACACCATCGAGCACATCAAATACGGTGACAAGCTGATGGTCGGCTACCGCTACTGGACCACCACAGGCAAGCACCCGCTCTTCCCCTTCGGCTTCGGTTTGAGCTACACCACATTCAAGTTCTCAATGCTCGACGTTCCCGCTTCCGCTGCTTCCGGTTCCACGGTCAACGTCAGCTTCGACGTCACCAATGCAGGCAGCGTGGCCGGAGCTGAAGTCGCCCAGCTCTACGTCTCCGATCCTTCCGCGCAGGTTGACCGTCCCGAGCGCGAATTGAAGGGCTTCGCCAAAGTCCGCCTTGATCCGGGCGAAACTCGCCACGTGACCATCAGCCTTGACGCGCGCGCATTCAGCTACTGGGATGGACCCGCCCACAGGTGGATCATCGATCCCGGCAAGTTCATCATTCGCGTCGGCGACTCTAGCGAGAACACTCCGCTCACCGCCGACATTGACCTTCACTGATCTATCGTTCGCTCAAATTCCTCCAATTCGGAGAGGAATCGATCGATGCTGAACCGCTTTTCCGTCTTGCTGTTCTCGTTCTTGCCGTCCCCGCATTGTCTCTTGCTCAGTCCGCGCCGCATCCGCAGTGGGTGGGCACGTGGGCCACTGCTCCGATGTTGGCCGATGGAGGATTCAACGTGCGCCCCTTCAGCGGCGTCACGCTGCGCGAAATCGTTCACATCTCCGCAGGCGGCGCCGAGATTCGCGTGCGCTTTACGAATGCTTATGGGACTGACCCGCTCACCATCAGCGACGCGCATGTGGCCGTGAGCGCCGGCAACGCGGCCATCCAGCCCGGCGTCGATCACGCCATCACCTTCGTCGGAGCCACCTCCGTCAATATTCCGCCAGGCGCCGAGCTCTTTTCCGATCCCGTCGCACTCGCCGTGCAGCCGCTCGCTGATCTCGCGGTCAGTTTCTATCTGCCTTCGCAAGTGATGCGCGCCGAAACCTATCACTCCTTCGCCGACCAGGACAACTTCATCGCCAACGGCGATATGTCCACTGCACCGGATCTTCCCGACGCGACAAAGATCTCTTCGTGGTACTTCCTCGACGGTATCGACGTGCAGGCTGTGGCTAACTCGCGCGCCATCGTCACGCTCGGCGACTCCATCACCGATGGCGCGCTCTCGACGCACAACGCCAACCAACGCTGGCCTGACGTTCTGGCCGCGCGGCTCAATCACGATCCGAACCTGCAGGATCCGAATCTGAAGAACGTTTCTGTCCTCAACGCCGGCATCGGCGGCAACCGTGTGCTGAATGAAGTTGCTGGACCCAGCGCGCTCTCGCGCCTCGATCGCGACGTGCTTTCGCAGAGCGGTGTGCGCTACGTCATCGTGCTCGAAGGCATCAACGACATCGGCCGCCTTGCGCACCTCCAGACCCCATGGGACGACATCACCGCTGCGCAGTTAGAGATGGGCCTCAAGCAAATCGCCGACGCCGCGCATGAGCATGGCATCAAGGCTATTGGAGCAACGCTCACGCCGTATGGCGGCGCGGGCTACTACTCCGACAAGGGCGAGCAGGTGCGCGAGGCTGTGAACGACTGGATTCGTAATAGCGGCACCTTCGACGGCGTCGCCGACTTCGACAAAGCCACCCAGGATCTGGCGAACCCAACCCACTTCAACCCCGCTTACGATTCAGGCGATCATTTGCACCCCAAGGACGAAGGCTACAAAGCCATGGGCGGAGCCATCGACCTCTCGCTGTTCGCGAAGTAAGCAAAGTGGGCAGGGCAGACCGCTATCATCACCCTATGAAGCGCGTTCTTCTCTCCTGGAGCAGCGGCAAAGACAGCGCGTGGACCCTTCCCGTTCTCCGCCGCGATCCGGCCATCGAGATCTGCGGGCTGCTCACCACGCTGAACTCCGAGTTCGATCGCGTTGCCATGCACGGAGTGCGGCGTGCGGTCGCCGAAGCCCAGGCCGCAGCCGCCGGGCTCCCGCTCTGGATCGTCCCGCTCCCATGGCCCTGCCCGAACGAAGTCTATGAGCAGCGCATGGCCGAGGCCTGCTGGCGCGCCGTCGCCGAGAAAATCGACGCCGTCGCTTTCGGCGATCTTTTCCTCGAGGATGTCCGCGACTATCGCGTGCGCCAGCTCGCCCCAACCGGCCTCGAACCGCTGTTTCCGCTCTGGCAGATCCCGACCGATGCGCTGGCGCGCGAGATGATCGCCGGCGGCCTGCGCGCACGCCTATCGTGCGTGGACACAAAGCAACTCCCCGCTGTCTTTGCCGGCCGCGAGTTCGATCTGGACTTGTTGCGCGATCTCCCGCCCGACGCCGATCCGTGCGGCGAGCACGGCGAGTTCCACACCTGCGTCTATGCCGGACCCATGTTCGCCGCGCCGCTGCCCATCGCCGCCGGAGAAGTCGTCACCCGCGACGGCTTCACCTTCGCCGACTTCACCGTGCCGGCCGTCGAAGCCGTGAGCGTTTAGTTTCGCAATCCGCGTAGCGCCGGGTAGAGCTTTCTCCATCGTGCGTAACCGGCCTTGTACGCCGCAACATCTTTCGCATCCGGCTCAATCCGCTGCGCCACTTCGATCGCCTGCCCGCACGCCTCGTCGAGGTTCTGCCAGTGGCCCGCGCCCACGCCGGCCATCAGCGCGCACCCAAACGCGCCGCCCTCTTCGGCCACCAGAATCTCGACCGCGCGCCCGTAGATGCCGGCCTGAATCTTCCGCCAAAGCGCTCCGCGCGCTCCGCCGCCGCCGAGCCGAATGCCGGTGACGGGAATGCCCAGCTCGTGGAAGAGCGTGAAGGTGTCCTCGAGCGAGTAGGCGACACCCTCCTGCACGGCGCGGACAAAATGCGCCCCGGTGTGCAAGACGCCGATGCCCGCAAATGCAGCGCGCACCTCAGGATCGAGATGCGGCGTGCGCTCGCCCAGCAGATAGGGCGCCCATTCCAGGCCCTCGCAACAGGGCGGGACCCTCGCTGCGCCATCACTCAGCGCGTCGTAGCTTTGGCCCGCAAAGAACGTTCCGCGTAGCCAGTTCAGGCTCAACCCCGCGCTCTGCGTCACGCCCATCACGTGCCAAAGGCCCGGCACGGCATGGCAAAACGTGTGCAGCCGTCCCTTCGGGTCTTTTGTTGGCGCCGCTGTCGCGGCGAAAACGACTCCAGATGTCCCGATGGTCGCCGAAACGCTTCCTGGCTGCAGAATCCCCATGCCCACCGCGCCCGCGCCCTGGTCGCCTGCGCCCGCCGCCACCGGTGTGCCCGCCTTCAATCCCGTCAGCTCCGCGGCCTTCTCGCTGATCCGCGCACATATTTCCGGCGACTCGTACAACTTGGGCAGCCAGCTCATGTCGATCCCCGCTGCCTCCGCGACCTCGCGCGACCACCGCCGATGCGTCACGTCCAGCAGCAGCGTTCCGCTGGCCTCCTGCACGTCGATGGCGAACTCGTCCGTCAGCCGGTAGCGCACATAATCTTTGGGGCACATCACGTGGCGGATCTTCGCGAAAATCTCCGGTTGGTGTGTCTTTACCCACAGCAGCTTGGTCAGCGTAAAGTTGGGCAGCGCGGGGTTGCAGGTTAACTCGATCAGCCGCTCATAGCCGATCTTCTCCGTCAGCCAGTCGCACTCGGGCTGCGTGCGCGTGTCGCACCAGATGAGCGCCGGCCGCAGCACCGCGCCCGTCTCGTCCAGCATCACGGCGCCATGCATCTGCCCGGTGAGCGCAATCGCCGCCACCGGCTCGCGCGGCTCCGGTGTCGCAACAAGCGCTCCGCGAATCGCATCCTGCGCCGCGCGCCACCAGTCCTCGGGATCCTGCTCCGCCCATCCCGGATGCTCAGCGCGAAACGGAGCGTGTTCGCTCGACGCCGCCCCCAGCAGCTTTCCCGCGCCGTCCACAATCAGCGCCCGTGTCCCACCCGTACCGACATCCATGCCGAGAAACCACATCGCTGTTCACCTCTGCCGTAAATCGTTTTTCCGTAGCGCCCGCAGCATAGCAGTTTCGCCGCATCGGGGCAAAGCATCGCATCACTGTAATCCCGTGCCCCATTCGGGGAACAGACAAGATTCACACCGACCGAATACGATGCTCAAGTATTCCCGGAGGCGCAATGAGCAAAACAAAACGAATGGCCGGCAAATCTCTTCCCGTGGCGGCCGCAGCAGCACTTCTCTTCGTCGCGCAGCTTGCCTTCGCGGGCGCGCCGCTCAAGGGCATTGACGTCAAGCTGGGCAAGAACCCGGGCGGCGGCTGCGCGGCGCGCACCACCGATGCCGGCGGCAAGGCCGACTTCGGCGTCTGGCCCAAAGGCAGCTACACCCTGGAATTCGCTCCTGCCGCCTCTTCATCCGCCGCCACGCCGGCGTCAAGCCGCGAGCAATCGCCTGCTGCCAAGCCGGGAACGCAACCCCCACTCAAGCTGCATGTGGTCATTACCGGTGCGACCGGGGGCAAGTTGGTACGCGATCTCGACGCTGGAGAAGCGACGGAGCGCACCATTCCGCTCGAGTTCTCGCTCGACGGCAAGCAAGCGCTCGTCGTTCTCGTGACCGCAGCGGATTAGCTCGCGCTGGGCGTCGCTGCGGCGGCGGCAACCTGCGCCGCATCGAGCGTGAGCGGACTGTCGAGAATCATCTGAAACTGCCAGCCGGCGTCGTAGAGCAAGAAATCCGTGTTGTTCACGCGGTGATGCGCCCAGACAAGCATTCCGATGACGAGGGCAGCAAAGCCTCCCCCAATGGCTCCGCCAACGACGGCGGGGTTGGGGCCGACCCGCGGAAGTGTCGGCATCTGAGTCTGCTGCCCTCCGCCCATGGCAAAGCGTGACCCCGGCAGCCGCCGCAGCGGCGCGAGTTCCGCCACTTCACTCGTGGGCGCGCGGCTGTCTGCCGGCAGCACCAACGCCTGTGTGTTCTCGCCATTCAACGCGACTGAATAGCCATTGGAAAACACAAGTCGCGTGAAATGGACGCGGAACGATGGCTGCTGGCCCGCCTTCGGGCGAGCCGTCACCTGTAGGACATTGCCGTCCACGAAGGTTCCTGCCGGAATGGCGAGTTGCGTCCCGATGGTCACGGGAAAAGCGACCACCGCGCGCACCGTGTCTCCAGCTTGCGTTGACTTGCTTTTAACGGCGCTCATCAGCGTGAGCTGAACAGCCGTTCCTGTGGGAACCGTGATGGCCTGTGCCGCGGGCGCCGGCGCAATTTGTGTCGCCAGAACCGAAGAGTCTGGCGCTGCAGGTGCGATCTGCGGGGCGGGAATCGGAATCTGCCCCATGGCGAGAGAAGCAATCATGAGTGCGGTAATGGATTGGACGAACATGGAACACCCTTCCTTCCTGGGCGTTACTTAAAGAATGTGCCGGGTTAACGAGCCGCCACCGGCTGAGAACTTTGCGTTGGTTGATTGTTGACTGGAGTCGACGAAATCACGAGCGGCTTGGCCGGGCAAACATATCCGGGATCATCCGGCGTTCCCGGCATCCCGGGGATCACTGTGTCAGGAGTGGCGGGAGTTCCCGGAATCACAATATCCGGCAAATCAGGACCTTGGGAAATCGTGATGTCAGGTGTCCCCGGCGTGCCTGGAATCACTGTATCCGGCGTTCCCGGCGTGCCTGGACTGCCCGGAATGTCGCGGCATTGAGTGGCTGATTTGAGTTGTCCCGGCTGCGGCAAGCGCGAAAGCGGAATCGACTGCGCAACCTGCTTTGCGTCCAACTGGAGCGGCGCGCCCAGCGTCATCTCCACTTCGGCGCCATTGTCGAGTAGCAGATCGTTCGCCGTGGTCACCTGAATCGTAATCGCGATCAGTGTCTCACCCGGCGCCGGCGGCGTTTCACTTGTTGCGGGGACAGCTGGCGCCTGCATCGCGCTTGTCGCGCCAGGCAGCTCCACGGTATAGCCGTTTGCAAAGACGATTTTGGTGAAGAGCACCTGAATCTCGGCGCGATCGAATTTGTGCGTCGGCCGCGTTACGCTTTTAATCGTCCCTTCGACGTAGGTGCCCGCGGGAATCGCCATGCTGTTGCCGGCAATGGTTGGAAACGAGGTTTGAGCGTAGACGGTGTCGCCGTCCTTGGCGGACTGCGCCCACTCGGGGCGCGTGACAACCAGTTCAATCCTGGTTCCTGCTGGAATTGTGATGGAAGCGGGTGCGTTTACTGGGGAGGGCTGCGTCAGCGTTGACTGGTTCTGGATCGCCGAACCGTTGACCCGAAAACCAAGGAGAGAAATCGAAAGCAATACAGCTTCAAAGCGTCTCACGATACCACCTCCACGAACTGCGGTATCAATTGCGTCAGATGCGAATCCCTGAGATTGGTTGTACTCTTTCCGAGAGCATCACGCCCTTTATTCCGCGCGGCTCGCCGTAAAATCACTCTGAACACGTGTACTTGTGATGAGCGTTACGAGGTGACTGCGGACTGTGCCGAATGAGTTTCAAACCGGGGTCCCCACGAATAGGTCCAAGTCTGTGGGGTGGAGGTCTCTGGCCTTCGATCCGGCCGATCCCAAAGCCGCGCTGGCCGAGCTGCCGCAGTCGACAGCGGTCTTCGCCCTGTATGGCGCCGATTCTCGCGCCGAGCCCTACATCGGACGTACGCCCAACCTCCGTTCCAGGCTTGAGCGCCTCCTGCAGCCTTCCGCGAAGCATCCGCGCCGGTTGCATCTCGCGGGACTCGTTCGCCGCATTGAATGGCAGCTTACCGGCTCTGAATTCGAATCGCTGCTCGCGCAGTTCTCTCTTCTGGAGGAGATCTTCGGCGCAAAAGCGTTGGAGCGCATGCACCTCCGCTCTCCCGCATTCGTCCGTTTTCTCGGCAGCAATCCCTATCCTCGCGTTACCGTCACGCATCGGCCCAGCCTGCGCGAGGCCGATTGGGCCTACGGTCCATTTCCCTCGCGCGCCGCTGCCGAGCGCTTCTCCGAAGAAGCGCTCAAGCTGTTTCTGCTGCGCCGCTGCACCTTCGAACTCGCGCCCGAACCGAGCTATCCCGGATGCGTCTACTCCGAGATGAAGATGTGCCTCGCGCCCTGCTTCAAAGGCTGCACGGACGAGCGCTATGCCGAAGAGTCCGTGGCCGTCGAGCGCTTTCTTGCGACGCGCGGCGAGAGCCGGCTCGTCACGCTCCGCACCGAGCGCGACCAGGCCTCGGCCAGTCTCTCATTTGAATCCGCCGCGGCACTTCACAGCCAAGTCCAGCGCGTTGAAGCCGTGCGCGCGCTGGCCGCCGAACTTGTCCGCCCACTCAGCCGTCTTCGCGCTGTGATTCTGCAGGCCTCCGCAAATCCCGATGAAGTCGCCGTCTTCTTTTTTGAGGGCGGCCGACTCCGCGGACCCGCCGCGCTCTCGACTCTGGGAATGCGAATCCAGAACGAGCAGTCGGGCTCAACTTCGCTCTTCGCGCAGCCGCTGGCGATTGAGGCGATTCCGGAAGAACAGGGAACAGGGAACAGGGAACAGGGATCAGAAAAGCAGAGAACAGAAGAGCAGGGAGTAGGGAGTAGGGAGCAGGGAGCAAGTGAGCAAGGGAGCGAGGGAGCAGAAAAACAGGAAACGGGGAACAAGGAACAGGGATCAGATCAGACTCCGGTTGCGCCGAAGATCGCTCGCGGAGTTCTCGAATCTCGTCTCGAAGCCGCTCTCGCCGCGCTCTCCGCACCCTCAACCGCGCCCTCAGCCACTATCCGTCAGGCCCATCTCGCGCTCCTCAAGCGTTGGTACTACCGGCCTGAGGCGCGCCGCGTCGGCGAGATCTTCTTCCCCGACGCCGACGATCACTGGCCCATTAAGGCAATCCTCCGCGGCGTGGGCCGCGTGGCCGCAGAGCGATTGAAGCCTTCCGTCTCCGCTTCTTAACCGTTGGCCTCGCCCCACTCCACCTGCTTCCGCTGATACACTGTCCCCGCAAGGAGTTGCACGCACATTCCATGGTCGAGCTACTGCCTTCCATCCTCTCTGCGGACTTTGCCCACCTGGCGGACCAGGTTGCCGCGGCCGAGCGTGGCGGTGGCACCACCATCCACGTCGACATCATGGACGGCCACTTCGTTCCCAACATCACCATCGGTCCGCCCGTGGTGGCCAGCCTGCGCAAATGCACCCGCCTGCCCCTCGACTGCCACCTGATGATCGATAACCCCAACGAGTACATCGCCGCCTTCGCCGACGCGGGCGCCAACTGGCTCAGCGTCCACTACGAGGCCTGCACGCATCTGCACCGCTCGCTGGAGATGATCCTGCACCACGGCATGAAGCCCGGCGTGGTCCTCAATCCGGCCACGCGCGTCGACCTCATCATCGATATTCTGCCCATGATCCATCACGTCCTGATCATGAGCGTCAACCCAGGCTTCGGCGGTCAGGAGTTTATCCCCTTCTCTCTGAACAAGATCCGTCGGCTAGTCGAACTCCGCAACGACCTCGAACTCGACTTCAGGATCGAGGTGGATGGCGGCGTGGCTCACGACACAGTCGCCGCCATCGTCCAAGCCGGAGCGGAGCTGCTCGTGGCCGGCAACGCCGTTTTCGGAGCCGGAGAGCCGGAACGCGATGCCCGCGCCCTGCTGGCCGCGGCCCGCGAGGCCGACGACCGGATCATTGCCAGCAAGGTGGCGGCCGGAAAGAGTAGAATTCACTAGAACGATTCCAGAGTTAACGAGTCCTTTTCCGGATGGTGCAAGGCGGCATTTTCCTTGGGGAAAATGCCACTCAGCGGTTGTGGCTTCGAGGTGCGACAACTCTGGAATCGCTGTGAAAAGTGCATGCAAGCTGCGGATGGCCCGCCCCAGGGTCCTCCTCCCAAGAGGTGGTATGAGTCGGTTGTCTTTGAAGATCGTTGCTGTCGCACTTGTCGCGTTGTTTCTGGGCGTGGGCTCGGCCGATGCCAGAACCAAGAAAAAGCAAAAGAAGGCCTACGACCTGAACGCCAACCCGCTGGCCAGCATCCAGTCCAAGCAGCCTGACAAGGAGCTCTACGACAAGGCCATGGTGGCTATGAAGAAAGGCCGCTATGACGTGGCCCGCCTCGACCTGCAAACCCTGCTCAATACTTATCCCGAGTCGGAATACCGCATGCGCGCCAAGCTGTCGGTCGGCGACACCTGGTTCAAGGAAGGCGGTTCCGCGGCCCTCACTCAGGCCGAGGCCGAGTACGAGGATTTCATCACCTTCTTCCCCAACGTCCCCGAGGCCGCCGAAGCCAAGATGAAAGTGGCCGACATCTACTACCAGCAGATGGAGAAGCCCGACCGTGATTTCACGAATGCTCAGCAAGCCGAGAAGGAATACCGGGAGATGGTCAACATGTTCCCGGATTCGACCTTCATCCCGCGCGCCAAGCAGAGGCTGCGCGATGTGCAGGAGGTTCTGGCCGAGCGCGAGTACCAGATCGGCAGTTACTACGGGACCCGCGAAGACTATATCGCCGCCATCGCCCGCCTTGAAACCGTCGCGGACTCCTATCCTCTCTATTCCAAGAGCGACGAGGTGCTCATCGGCATCGGCGACGCTTACGCCGGCGAGGCGCACAACATAGAGATCGCTCCCGGCCTGCCCGGCGCCATCAAGGAGCGCATGCACACCGTCTACCAGGACAAGGCCGCCGCAGCCTACGCCAAGGTCATCACCCGCTATCCCATGGCGCCGCACGTTGAGGACGCCCGCGACCGCCTCGTGGCCATGAACCGGCCTGTTCCCGAGCCGACACAGGCTGCTATTGCCGAAAGCGACGCCGAGGAACGCAGCCGCCAGCCGCTCCACTTTACCGACACCATGATCGGCATCATCAAGCGCGGCCCAACGATGGTTGAGGCCGTGCATGTGGGCGAACCCACGCTTGACGATCCCACGCGCACGCTCGCTCCCGACATTACCAACCAGAATAAGGCCGTCTTTACCGAGGCTGTGAACGCCGGCAGGCCGCCTGCGCCAGCGGCAGCCGTTACTCCCACCGGCCCCAACGAGCCTCCGCGCAGCGATCAGCCCTCCACCGCTCCGCTGCAGATGGAGGCGCCCGCTGGTGGCACTGGTGTTGGCGTCGAGGTGGTCAACGCGCCAAACACCGCTGCTGCCGATCCGAACGCCGTCGTCAAGCCAGTCGGGCCCACCGGCACCGTCGTTCCTCCGGCTGAGAAGCCGGCCGTGGCTCCGATTCAGGTGAATGACATCAAGCCCGGCGAGAACCCGGCTCAGCCCACCCAGACCGCCTCAAGCGGCAAGACCAAGAAGCCCAAGGTGGACCAGAGCGACGAGTCCTCCAGCAAGAAGAAAAAGAAGAAGGGTCTGGCCAAGATCAACCCGTTCTGAGTTCGGAACCGATCCAAAATGAAAGGGCCGCAGCCTCTCTTGGTGCGGCCTTTTTCACTTGGAATCCACAATGCCTTCGCTTTGCGGTCGAACCATCGCTCTGCCCTGCGTCTGCTAACCTGAGAGGTAGTCCCCACGCCTTGAATGCCCCTTTTTGCACGGGTGTTTTCCCAAAATCACCGGGGGCTCGCAAAAGAGAAAATGCCTCACGACCTGCCCAAAGCCTACGACCCAACCGCCATTGAAGATCACTGGGCCGCCTACTGGGTCCGCGAAAAACTCTTCGCCCAGCCGACTCCCAGCGCACCCTGTGACCAAAACCAGAGCCTGGACGGCCAGTCCGCCGGCCAGTCTCCCGACGGCAAGTCCGCCTTTGTCGTTCTGCTGCCCCCGCCTAACGTCACCGGCTACCTCCACATGGGCCACATGCTGGAGCACACCGAAATCGACATTCTTGTCCGCTGGCGGCGCATGCTTGGGCGAAGGGTCTTGTGGGTACCCGGAACCGACCACGCCGGCATCGCCACGCAAATGCTGGTCGAGCGCCAATTGGTCTCGGAAGGCACAACGCGCCAGAAGCTTGGCCGCGAGGCCTTTGTCGAGCGCGTGTGGCAGTGGAAGCAGCACTACGGCGGAGCCATCCTCGAGCAGATGAAGCGCCTCGGCGTCTCCGTCGACTGGAGCCGCGAGTACTTCACCATGGATGAGCGCCTTTCGATTGCCGTGCGCGAAGCTTTCGTCCGCCTCTACTATCAGGGCCTCATCTACCGCGGCGCGTACATCGTCAACTGGTGCCCGGGCTGCCAAACCGCCATCAGCGATCTTGAAGTCATCCACTCCGAGCACAAGGGTCACCTGTGGGAGATCAAGTACCCGGTCCTCGGCGCCGATGGCAAAGATAGCGGCGAGTTTTTGACCGTCGCAACCACCCGCCCCGAGACCATGCTCGGCGACACCGCAGTCGCCATTCACCCCGAGGATGAGCGCTACCTGCATCTCCACGGCAAGAAGCTGCGCCTGCCGCTCGTGAATCGGGAAATCCCCATCGTCCTCGACGAGTGGGTCAGCCGCGAGTTCGGCACCGGCGCCGTCAAAGTCACGCCCGCGCACGATCCCAATGACTTCGCGCTGGCCGAGCGGCATCATCTTCCTTCAATCAACGTGATGGACGACCGCGCTCACATCAACGCGGAGGGCGGGCCTTACGCCGGCCTCGACCGCTACGTTGCGCGTAAGCACATCGTCCACGATCTCGAAGCGCAGGGGCTGCTGGCTGCCGTAAAGGACTACACCAACAACGTCGGCCATTGCGACCGCTGCAAGACCGTCATTGAGCCGCGCCTCTCCACGCAGTGGTTCATCGCCGTCAACAAGCAGCCCAACACGGGCGGCGCGACGATGGCGGAACTGGCAATCGCCGCCGTCAAGGCGGACGCCGACGGCCCGCCGCGGCGGGCCGTCCGCTTCACGCCCGAGAACTACGAAAAGATTTATCTCGAGTGGATGACGAACCTCCACGACTGGTGCATCTCGCGCCAACTCTGGTGGGGCCATCGCATTCCCGCATGGCACTGCTCGGCCTGCCAAAAGATCACGGTGCCCCAGCCCAACGAAAAAGACCCCACCGCCTGCGCGCACTGCAGCTCGGGAAAGCTCACGCAGGAGACCGACGTCCTCGATACCTGGTTCTCGTCGGGCCTTCTGCCCGTCTCCGTCTTCGGCTGGCCTAACATTACGCCCGCAACGCTTGCCGATTTTGCCGCGTTCTATCCGACCTCGCTGCTTGTTACCGGCTTCGACATTCTTTTCTTCTGGGTCGCGCGCATGATCATGTTCGGTTGCTGGTTTTCGCGCGACGTCCCTATGCCCGACGGCAGCCCGCGCTCGCTTGCAGAATCCGTTCCATATCGCGAGGTCTACATCCACGGTCTCATCCGCGACGCCAGCCGAGAAAAGATGTCCAAGACCAAGGGCAACGTTGTCGACCCCATCGAGATCGTCAAGCAGTACGGAACGGATGCAGTTCGATTCACGCTCGCGTCCATGGCTTCGCCCGGCACCGACATCGCCTTTAACGTGGCCCGCACCGAGGGCTATCGAGCGTTTGCAAACAAGATATGGAACGCCGCCCGCTTCATCTTCATGAACGTGGACCGCGCCGCGGAGCTCGGCATTACCGTCGATCGAGACACGCTCGGCAAAATGCCCAGCGTTCCCGGCGACGCCCCGCTCGAAGCGCGCTGGATCGTCGCCGAATTGCACGCGACCGCGGCGAAAGTGAATCAGGCGCTCGAGAATTATCGATTCGACGACGCGGCCAACACGATCTATCAATTTTTCTGGGGCAGTTTCTGCGACTGGTATCTCGAGATCGTCAAGCTGCGCCTTGATTTCTCCGAAACCGCAGACAAGGCGCGGACAAAAGCTGCCCTCACCACGCTCGTACGATCGTTCGAGGTTGCTCTCCGTCTTCTCTCGCCCTTAATGCCATTTTTGACGGAAGAACTTTGGTACGCGGTCTACGACGGCAAGCCACCGGCCAAGTCGATTGCGTTGACGAACTATCCGACAGCCGAACCGATCTCGATGGATTCAAAAGCGCAGAGTCAAATGTCCCTATTGCAGGACCTAGTGAGGGGAATCCGCGAATTCCGGAAGGATCTGGGCGTACCGGAGAAGCTAAGCGTGCCTTCGTACGTGCTCGCAACTCCGAGCTACGTAACAGGCGGGCCCGATGATCTAATCGTTCAAAACAAGGGGTGGCTTGAAAGGCTGTCGACAACGACGATCGTCGAGACGACAAATCGCAATGAGCCCGTGCTCCAGATTCTGAGCTGGCGCCACATCGGGTCAACCGAGATTGCAATCAACTACAACAAGCCAATCGACGTCGCCGCCGAGCGCGAGCGCTCGACAAAGGACATCGCCAAATTCGAGAAGATTATTGCGTCCTCTGACCGACAGCTCAACAACCCCGGTTTTCTCGCGAAGGCTCCAGCGCATATCGTCGAGGGCTTGAAGAAACAGCGGGACGAGGCGAAGAGGCTGCTGGACAAGGCCCGGGGTGGCCTTGATGGACTGCCGGAGGGTTGACAACTGTTCGCTGTTCACTGTCCACTGACCACTGTTCACTGAAGCTATGGACTGGAAGAGCCACCGCATCGACGCATTGCTGGAGCAGGCCCTGCTTGAGGACCAGGCTCCCCACGATGCCACCACGCACCTCACCATCGATGCCAATCTTCTCGCCGCCGGCTCCATCATCGCCCGCGAAGAACTGGTCGTCGCCGGCCTTGGCGCCATCCCGCGTTTCTTTGAGATTTATGCCCGCCTCGACCAAAGCCCCGAAGCGCAAACCCGCTTCGAGGTAGTCAGCCATCCCGAAATCTTCGACGGCGTGCGCGTCCACGCCGGCCAGGTCCTCGCTGTCATTCGCCACAACGCGCGCGTTCTGCTCAGTTGCGAGCGAGTCATTCTCAACCTGCTCCAGCACATGAGCGGCATCGCCACGCTCACGCGCCAATTCGCCGATGCCATTCAGGGAACACACGCCCGCATTCTCGACACGCGGAAGACCGTCCCCGGCCTACGCGCCCTCGAGAAATACGCGGTTCTCTGCGGCGGAGGCACCAATCACCGCATCGATCTCGCCTCCGGCATTCTCATCAAGAACAATCACATTGCGCTCGGCGGCGGCATTGCGGCCGTCCTTTCCCGTGCCCTTGCCCAGCGCAAGCCGGGCCAGCGCGTGCAGGTCGAAGTCCGCACCGCGCAGGAGCTTGACGAAGCCCTCGCTCACGGCGCCGAGGCCATCCTGCTCGACAACATGACGCCCGCCGAAGTCCGCCGCTCTATCGAGCGCATCAAAGCGGTGACCGCCGCGGAGCCTGGCCGCTGGATTCCCACCGAGGCCTCGGGCGGCATCGTGCTCGACACTGTCCACGCCTACGCCGAGACCGGCGTCGACTTCATCAGCGTGGGCGCGCTCACCCACTCCGCCCGCGCCGCCAACATCTCCATGACCATCGCCGCCGAGCCCGGCCAGACCAGCCCGCGGATGGGCAGAGTCGATGAAGGCTACGGCCTTTGATCGCGCCTATGTCCACAATCCCCGAACCCAATTGGTCACACAACTAATGTTCGATCTCCCCGCACTTGAAGCTGAACTCGCCGGCACGGTCTTCGCGGGCAAGCTGCACTTTACCCGCGTCACCGGCTCGACAAACGCCGATGCCATCGCAGCCGCACGCGATGGCGCCCCGCACGGTTCAGTCTTTCTTGCCGATGAGCAGTTGGCTGGGCGCGGACGCAGCGATCACACTTGGACCTCCGCGGCTGGCGAAGGGCTCTACGTCAGTGTTCTTCTCCGACCGCAAATTCCCGCCTCGCGCCTGCCGTTTTTGCCGCTGGCCGCTGGCCTCGCCGCCGCCGAAGCCATTCGCGCCGTCTCCGGATTAGACGTCGATCTTCGCTGGCCCAACGATCTTCTCATCGGCCCGCGCAAAACCGGCGGCATCCTCGTCGAGGCAAAGACCGAATCCGAAGGCCCGCCCCACGCAGTGGTCGTTGGCATCGGCATCAACGTGCGCCAGCGCGCGTTTCCGCCCGGCCTGGCCACGCCCGCAACCTCGCTGGACCTCGAAACCGGGAAAACCATCAGCCGCCAAACTTTCCTCGTCGCCCTGCTAAAATCGCTGGAGCGTGAGGCGTCCGCGCTCGCCGATGCGGCGGCGGCCGCAACCATCGCTGCGCGCCTGGAGCAGGCTTCCACCTGGATTCGAGGCCGCAAAGTAGAAGTGCACGGCCCGCAAACCTGCACTGGCGTCACGGCCGGCCTCGACGAACACGGGTTTCTGCGCGTCGCAACCGCAAGCGGGCTCGTCACGGTGCAAACAGGCGGACTGCGCGCGGCGGAGGGATTCTAGCTGTTAGCCATTAGCTCTTAGCTTTTGTCGGGCGCGACCGATGACCTTGCTTCCGCACCGATAGGCTAAGCGCTAAGCGCTAAGAGCTAATAGCTAATAGCTAATAGCTAAAAGCTAAAAGCTAAAAGCTAAAAGCTAAAAGCTAAGAGCCGGTTGTTAGAAGATTCGGAGCTCAAAAAAGAAATGCTGCTCGCTCTCGATGTCGGCAACACGAATACGACGCTGGGCCTCTACAAGCTCGATGGCGAAAAGCCGGAGCTCGCCGCGCATTGGCGCGTCACCTCGCATCGCACGCAAACCGTCGACGAGTACGGTGTTTTCTTCGTCAACCTCTTCGAGATGCACGGCATGGCGCCCAGCCAGGTGACGGACATCATCATCGCTTCCGTTGTCCCGCCCGTCGACTCCACCCTGCGCCAGGTCTGCGAATCCTACTTCCATGTCGAGCCCCTCTTCGTCGAGCCCGGCATCAAGACCGGCATGACGCTCCTCATCGACAACCCCAGCGAGCTTGGCGCTGACCGCATCGCCGACTGCATCGCCGCCTACGAGCGGTATGGCGGCCCGTGCATCGTGGTCGACTTCGGCACGGCCACCAAGTTTGAGGTCATCTCCGCTCGCGGCGAGTATCTCGGCGGCGCCATCGCGCCCGGCCTCGGCCTCAGCGCAGACGCGCTCTTCAACCGCGCCGCGCGCCTCAGCCGCGTCGACATCAAGCGCCCCGCCAAAGTCATCGGCACCAACACCGTCGGCCACTTGCAAAGCGGACTCTACTTCGGCTACATCGGCCTCGTTGACGGCATCATCGAGCGCATCATTGCGGAACTGGGCGCCACGCAGGGCGTCGACCCCGGCAAGCCGCTGCGCGTCATCGCCAGCGGAGGACTGGCGCGCCTGATCGCCCCGGACTCGCGCTACATCCAGGAGATCGACGACCTGCTTACGCTCGACGGCCTGCGTATCCTCTTCGAGCGCAATCGCACCGCGCGCCCACGTGGCCGCTGAGCGCTTGCTCTTCACAGACCAGACAGAATCTCCTGCGCCGCAGGCACGTGCTCCCGCAAGCTTTCCGCCGTCAGTGCATCGGCCTTGCGCAGGCCCGGGAACATCACGGACCACAAACCCGCCACCGCCAGCGCGCCCAGCCCGCCAATCACCGTGGCCCGCACCGCGCCCCACCACTGCGCCGTCAGCCCGCTCTCAAATTCGCCCAGCTCGTTTGACGCGCCAATAAACAGCGAATTCACCGCGCTCACGCGTCCGCGCATCTCCGGCGGCGTGGCCAGTTGCAGCAGCGACCCGCGAATGATCACGCTGATGGTGTCTGCCGCGCCCGCGATGGCCAACGAAGCCAGCGAGAGCCACAGCGTGTACGACAGCCCGAATACCACTGTCGCCGCGCCGAAGATCGAGACGCAGATAAACAGCCAGCGTCCCGCGTGCCGGTGCAGGGGAAACCGCGCCATGATGAGCGACATCGTCACCGCGCCCGCCGCCGGAGCTGCGCGCAGCATACCCAGCCCGCGCGGCCCCTGGTGCAGAATTTCGTGCGCGAAAATCGGCATCAGCGCCACTGCCCCGCCCAGCAGCACCACAAAAAGATCCAGCGAAAACGATCCCAGCAGAATCCGCGCCCGCTGCACATACTGGAACCCGGCCAGCACTACCTTCAGCGACAGATCGCGGTGCTCCATCCGTCCCGGCCGCGCGTGCAGCGTTGCCACCAGCGCCAGAAACCACACCAGAGTCCCGAGCGTGAACACGTATACAATCCCCGCGCCCTCCAGCCGCGAGTCCACCGCAATGCCCGTCAATGGAAGCGTGAACAGCAGCCCGCCCAGCGCCGGCCCGGTGATGTTGGCCAGTTGAAAAATCGCCCCGCCCCACGTCACCGCGTTCACAAAGTGAATCTCCGGCACCAGGTGCGGAATCAGCGCCGAACTCGCCGGCGATGAAAACGCGCGCCCCGTGCCGACGAAGAACAGCACCGTGTAAATCGCTAGAATGTTCTGCGTGTTGTTCCGCGCCAGTTCCACCAGCGCGCCCGTGCAAAATACCTGCAGTGCGTAGCATGCCAGGATCACGCGCCGCCGGTCGAAGCGGTCGGCAACGTGGCCTGCCGGCAGCAGAAAAATCATCCCCGGCAGGAACAGCGCCAGTCCCGTGTAGCCCAGGTCGATGGCGCGGTGCGTGATGGAATATACCTGCCACGCCACCGCAACCGATTGCGCTTCTGCGCCCAGGATCACGGCTACGCGCGCTAACTGATACCGCCTGAAGTCGCGGAAGGCAAAGGCCTCAAGGCCGCGGCGGGGTTGTGGGGAAGCGGGTTGCATCGTCTGCTCTCAGGTTAACCCGGCGCGCGTGGGGCTCGGCGCGAAGCAGCAAACCGCCTGGAAGCGCGTGGGCCTCAGCCCTTCGAACCATGAAACAATAATCCCGTAACCGCCATGACCGACGAAATCGTCTCTCCCGCCGAACCCATACCCACTGAGCCCATCCAACTCCAAGGCCTGGACCTTCAGCCGGAGTCTGCTGCGGAGATCACCACCACGCCCGCGGAAGAGCAAGGCCCGGACCGCCTGCCCGGCCGTTCTGAAAAACTCGGCGACGAACTCGCACCTAACGCGCCCGATGAAGACCAAAGTCCGGGCGCCGAGTCCGCTCCTGTCGAAGAGCCTGCCGAGTCGTTCGCCGACGCGCTCTCCGCCTTCGAACGCTCGCACACGCATCGCGCCGAAACCAAGCAGCTTCAGGGCACGGTTGTCTCGCTCACTGCCGATCAGGTTGTCCTCGACGTCGGCTACAAGATGGAAGGCGTACTGCCCCGCTCGGCTTTCCCTAACAATGCCGAGGGCATCAATCCCGACGACAGCTTCCCCGTCTCTATCACCGGTCGCAACGAAGAAGGCTACTACGAGCTCTCGCGCCACCGCGTCGCGCAGCCCCGCGACTGGTCGGCCCTCGAGCGCGCCTTCGCCGAAAAAATCGCCGTCGCCGGCACCGTCACCGCTGTCATCAAGGGCGGCCTCAGTGTCGACGTTGGCGTCCGCGCCTTCATGCCCGCCAGCCGCAGCGGCACGCGCGACGCCGCAGAGCTCGAAGCCCTCGTCGGCACCGAGATCACCTGCCGCATCACCAAGCTCGACGTCACCGATGAAGACGTCGTCGTCGATCGTCGCGTCGTTCTCGAAGAGCAGACCCGCGGCGAACTCGCTGGCCGCCGCGCCGCGCTCAAGCCCGGCGACACGGTCACCGGCACAGTCCGCACCCTCATGCCCTACGGCGCGTTTGTCGAAATCGAGCCCGGCCTTGACGGTCTGCTCCACATCTCCGACATCTCTCGCGCACGCGTCGCCAAACCCGAGGACGTACTCTCCGTCGGTGAGCAACTCACTCTGCGCATCCTCAAGATCGATCCCGACACCAACAAGATTTCACTGGGCCTCAAGCAGCTCCAGCCCGAGCCGTGGGAAACCGCGGCCGATCGCTTCGTGCCTGGCCAGCGCATCAACGGCGCCGTCACGCGCCTTACCGACTTCGGGGCATTCGTCGAGATCGAGCCTGGCCTCGAGGGCCTCATTCACATCTCGGAGATGTCGTGGGCCAAGAAAGTCCGCCACCCTTCCGACCTGCTCCACGAGGGCGACCGCGTCGACGCAGTCGTACTCTCCGTCAAGCCGCCCACGGGCACTGAGCAGGGCCGCATTTCTCTCGGCCTCAAACAAACGCTCGCTGACCCCTGGCTCGAAGTCGAGCACAAATTTCCTGCAGGCTCGCAGGTTGAAGGCCCCATCACCAAAATCATGAACTTCGGCGCTTTTGTTCAAATCGCCGAGGGCATTGACGGCCTCGTCCACGTCAGTGAGATCGTCGCCGACCGCCGCATCAACCATCCTCGCGATGTTTTGCGCGAAGGCCAGCGCGTGAAGGCCCTTGTCCTGGCTATCGATTCTGAAAAGCGCCAGATCAAGCTCTCGATGAAGCAGCTCATCCCTACGAGCATCGACGAGTACATCGCCGAGCACAAAGTGGGCGACTCGGTGTCCGGCCGCGTCGTCGAGCTCACCTCCTCTGGAGCAATTGTTGAACTCGGCGAAGGCATACGCGCCGCCTGCTGTACCGCACTTGCCGCCGCAACCACGCCCGCCACCACAAATTCCTCGCCCGCGCCGGCCACTCCCGCCGCTCTCGCGCAGCCCTCCGCCTCCGCGCCCGACCTCTCGAAGCTCTCTTCCATGTTGAAAGCCCGCTGGAAAGGCAATACCCACGCTCCATCAGCCGCGCCCGAGCCTCTCGCCGAAGGCCAGGTCCGCAGCTTCAAAATCACCAAGCTCATCGCCGAATCAAAGAAGATTGAAGTGGAACTAACCGCCGGCTAGAGATACACCTCATCCACATAGCACCACCGCCAGTTCTCGCCGCGCTCGGCCGACTGGATCAGCGGATGCTTTGTCTCATGGAAGTGTGCCCGCGCGTGCCGGTTCTTCGACGAGTCGCAGCAGCCCACGTGCCCGCACTCCAGGCACATGCGCAGGTGCAACCACGTGTCGCCCATCTTCAGGCACTCCTCGCAGCCCTTCGTCTTCGGCTTCACGCCCTTCTTGATCGTTGACTCGTGCGTGCATTGCGCCGCCATTTGCGACCTCCATTTGTGGAATCCCCGAGTCCCTATGTCCCTCGGTCCCTCAGTCCCTAGCACTTCACTGCCCCGCCCAGCCGAGCCCATCCGTCACGTTACCCGTCTTGATTGTCCGCTTCACCATCCAAGTAGCCAGATCGATCTCCGCTACTTCGTTGCTGCCGTCGCAAGAGACGTAAGCCGCTTTTCCGTCCGGCCGCACCAGCACCTCCTGCGGGCTCTTGCCCACGTCCACCGCGCGCGCCAGCGTCATCGTCTTCAGGTCGATCACGTCCACCTTGTTCTCATCGGGAAGCGCCACCAGCAGCCAGCGGCCGTCCTTTGTGGGCGCGCTGCCGTAGCCTAGCCCGTCGATATTCACCCACTTCTTCACGGCATTTGTCGCCGTGTCGATCGCCGCCATGCGCGGCGCGGTCTGGTCCGCGGTGAAAACCCAGCGGTCGTCATTCGAAATTGCAATCCGCTGCACGTTGCCCGAGACGGGAATGATGGCCAGCGTCTTCCGCGCCTTCACGTCGAACACGCTCACTGTTCCCGGCCCCACATTCGCCGTGTACCCGCGCAACCCGTCGTGCGAAAGCGCCAGCATGTGGCTCTCGGGTTGCCCGGTCGGAATCGATCCGACAATCTTCAGCGTCTTCGGGTCGATGATCGTCACCGCGCGGTCCAGTTCCGTGGTCACGCAAAGCAAACCATCCTTCGGCCCGAACACCGCGCAATGCGGCCGCACTCCATGGTCGAACTGGATGTTGCCCACTAACTTCTGCGCCGCCACATCCATCACCACGATGTTGTTCCCGTCGGTTCCCGGCTTGCCCACACCGCTATTCCCGTAAATGGGCACAAACGCCAACTGTCCGTCAAGTGATCCCGCCACCTCGTGACCGGTCGTGCCGTTCTCCGCCACATTGGCAATCACCTTCCCCGCCACGGGATCGACGATCGCCAGGCTGCGGTCGCCCTTCTGTGCGACAAGAAGCCGGCCCTGCTGCGCTTGCGCCGCTCCCACAGCCACCAACGACACGGCTCCTAAACCAACCCATAAAAACAGCTTCAATGAGGACCTCCCTCAACTGCCGAATGACGATTAACTCGACTCTGAATCTACGCAAAAGCTAACGCGTTTCAGCTTTGTGCACTCCACGGATCGTACGTCCCTGCGCTCCACGAGTGCCCCTCTGGGTCTTTCACGGTAAACTCGCGGCTGCCATAGCCGGTGTCCTTCAGCGGCCGCACCACCGTCGCTCCCGCCGCCTGCGCCCGTGCGTAGGCCGCATCCGCATCCGCCACAACAATGTATGCAGTGCGCGTCTCCACTCCGCCCAGCTCGTCAGGAGCCTTGAAGCCCCGCCCGTACGTGTCGTCCCTGGCCGAGCCCAGCATGATCATCCCGCCTCCCAGCTTCAGCTCCGCGTGAGCAATAGTTCCGTCGGGGCCTTGATGCACCGCATGGCGCTCAAAGCCAAACACCTTGCACAACCAGTCGATCGCCGCCGGAGCGTTCCGGTAGCGCAGCGCAGGCATCACGGTGCTGCGGGATTCAGCCATGGGAAACCTCCGCGCCAAGGTTAGCTCTTCTCCGGGTCCCCGCGCAATCGGATGCACATGATCGGCGCGGGGCTCCGCCGCCTCATCCGATATCCTTGGCCCCATGCCTCTTCCTGCGCGCGACGCCCAGCTCGTGCAGATCCGCGAAGCCAAGCTTGTCCAGAGTATCGACTCCTCGCTCGCCGATGCCGCCCGACGCGCGGGGGACCTCCTCGCCTGCCGCATCGGTTGCACGCAGTGCTGCCACGGAGCCTTCGCCATCAACGCCCTCGATGCCGCGCGCCTCCGCGAGGGAATGGCCGCCTTGCGCGCCACAAATCCCGCGCTCGCTGCAGACCTCGAACTTCGCGCCCGCGCCTGGCTCGCCGAGCATGGCCCGGACTTTCCGGGCGATCCAGAAACCGGCATTCTTGGCACATCGGTTTCCGATCAGGCTGAATTTGAAGGCTTCGCCAATGACGCCGCTTGCCCCGCGCTCGATCCCGCGACCGGCCGTTGCGATGTTTACTCGTGGCGTCCCATGACCTGCCGCGTCTTCGGCCCGCCGATTCGCGCGACAGGTGAAGACGGCGCCGAAGGCCTGGGCCACTGCGAGCTCTGCTTCATCGGCGCGTCTCCGGAACAAGTTGCTGCCTGCGAGATGCCTGTCCCGCACGCGCTCGAAGCCGAACTCCTCGACGAGATCGGATCAAGAATGGAATCCGTCGTCGCGTTTGCACTCATCAGGTGAGCCATCAGCGCGATAAACTGATCTTTGCCGTCCCCCATGACAACGCGCCCTTGCTGGGTTGAGATTCGCACCCGCGCTCTCGAAGAGAACTTCCGCTTTCTCTCGGGCCTCGCCTCGCCTCACGCCGAACTGCTCGCCATCGTCAAAGCCAACGCATACGGCCACTCGCTCGCTCTCTGCGCTCCCGCCGTTGTGCGCGCCGGCGCAAATTGGCTCGGCGTCACCAGCGTTGAAGAAGGCATCGTCGCGCGCGCACTGTGCCCTGACGCGCGCGTGCTCATTATTGGCGGTGTCTTTCCCGGCCAGGCCGCGACAGCCATTCAGTTTCAACTCACTCCTGTTGTGTGGGAGCCTTGGCAGCTCGACGAGCTTCTCGCCGCCGCTCGCGCCGCTGGAGCGCAGCCGGGTTCCTTGCCCATCCATCTTGAAATCGATACCGGAATGAGCCGCCAGGGTGCAAGTCTCAACGATCTCGCCGCAATCTTCGCGCGCTTGGGTCCTGGTTCGCCGCTGCGGCTCGAGGGCGTCATGACGCATCTCTTCGCCGCCGACGAGGCCGATGGCCAGTCAACACAGGAGCAGCTCGCGCGCCTCGACGAGGCCATGAGCCGCATCTCCGTCGCTGGCCTCTTCGCCGAGTGGCTCAACGTCGGCGCATCCGCCACGCTGCTCGCCGACCAGGCCCGCGTGGTTGCCGATCTGGCCGCGCGTCACGGCATGAAGGCCATGCTGCGTCCCGGCCTCGCGCTCTACGGCCTTGTCCCGCGCTTCGATCCCGCCTTTAGCGCGCCCGCCGGTCCGCCCGTCGCCCCGACTACTCTCGCCGAGCCGCCCTCGCTCGCTGCCGCCCGCAGCGCTCTCCAACCCGTTCTCACCTGGAAGGCCTCGGTCGCCGGAGTGCGCTCGGTCGCCGCGGGCGCAACCGTCGGCTACAACGCCACCTTCGTGGCCACTGAGCCCATGCGCCTCGCGCTCGTCTCCGCCGGATACGGCGACGGTCTCACGCGCTCTCTCGGCAATCGTTTCAGCCTGCTGGTTCGCGGCCAGCGCGCGCCGCTCGTCGGCCGCATCAGCATGGATCAGATCGTTCTCGATGTGACAGAGATTCCCGGCGTTGCGCCCGGCGACGAGGTCGTCCTTCTCGGTACGCAAGGCAGCGAATCCATCACCGCCTTCGACCACGCCGACGCCGCCGGTACGATTCCCTGGGAAATCTTCACGCGCATCGCCGCACGCGTCCCGCGCGTCGCCGTCTAAGCGCTCCCGCTCCGACCTCAGTTTTTGAGAATTAGCTGGCGACCGATTCCGGCGCTGCCGCGCAAAGTCCGGCCGCACATTGCACGGCATCGATCATCGCCTGGGTCCCGATGCAGGAGTTCAGCAGCATATGGTAGAGCCCGCGAGAGCACCACTCCTGCTGGTAGAACTTGCGGATCACCGCCGCGCGCCGCCGGTCGAACGCCGCCAGTTGTTGCTCCGCCTCTTGCGCCTGATCTGGAAATTTATGCGCGAACCAATCCTTCTTGGCGCTGGCCGTGGCATACACAAAAATATGAAAGCAGCCCGGCTTCCCAGCCAGCACACACGCTGCGCCGCGGCCCACCAGCACGCAGTTGCCTTCGTGCGCTGCATCCAGAATCTCTTTCCGGATCAGCTCAAGCATGCGGGCAGAGTCAAGAATGTGTTCCTCTCCAGTGGGCGCGGGCGCATACACCGGATCCTGCCAGAACATCTTGCCGTAGCGGTAGTACCAAGGGTCCAGCCGCTCGTCGAGCTTCGCCGCCAGCTTTGGATCCACACCGGCCATACGCGCCGCGCCCGCCACCAGCTCCGAATCCAGCAGCCGCCAGCCTAGATGCCTGGCCAGATCGTGCGCAAACTCGCCACCGCGCGAGCCGAACTCACGCTCCACGGTGATCACCTTCACCGGCGCATGCATCATCACCGCAATTGACCCCCGGAGGGAAGCACCCCCCTGCCGAGGAGCATACAATGCTTTCTGGTCCAAAACAAAACAGGCGCGAAAGGAATCACCCTCCCGCGCCCGCTTGAGTCTTTCGTTTTCAGCCGCCGGAACTACTGAGTCACCGGCTGCTGCGGCAGTGCTTTGTTGCTCTTCAGGTGCGGAGCCTTGGGCGCAGCCGGCGCATTAGCCGCATTCGGCGCGGCAGGCGCCGCCGCGGGGAACGCCGATCCCTTCTTGATGTGCAGATCGCCGTTACTCGTGTTCAGCACGATGTGCGTCGCGCCTGATCCGATCTTCCCGCTCACGGTTTTGTCTTCATCGCCCGTCACCGTCAGCCCGTAGTCCGTCACAATGTCTCCATTGTGCGCCTGCCCACTCACCGTGGCTGAGGCATCGGGAGGCAGTGTCAGCTCTACGTCGCCTTTGTTGTTTCTGGCCTCAACGCTATAAGCTCCGGCCGGCTCCACGCTGATGGTTCCGTTACTGCTTTCAACGTAGGTATCGCCGTAAATCTCGCTCAGGTCGATGTCCTTTGAGCGCGTCACCAAGTGCACCGGCCCCTTGGCATCGCTCACGCGCAGGTTGTCTGAGTCCAGAGTCATGTCGCCGGAAAGGCCCGCAATCTGCAGGTCCGTATACGGCGTATGAAGACTGATCTGCGCCCCGGCATTTTCAATGTGTGTCTCGCCGAAGAGTTCGCCGTTCAGTGAGATCTTCCCCTGAATCTCTGAAAGCGTTATGTCGTTGCAGTTGCCGGTGGCGTTCACGTCGCCGTTGATCTGGTGCGCTGAGAAATCGTGCTTGTCATTGGAGAAGTGCATCGTCACCAAGCCCGTAATCGAGTCAAGGTGCGTATCCCCGTGCCCGGCGGTCACATCGATTCCCGCGCCCAGCCCTGAAGCGGACACATCCCCTTTGCCCGCATTCACCGTCACTGTTGCAGTCCGCGGCACCGTCACCGTCAGGTTCACGCGGCCGTGGTCGTTGCCATTCGACTGCACCAGCACCGCTGTTCCGCTCACCGTCACCTGCGCGGCTTCGCTCGAAAAAATCTTCTTCGCCCCGGAGTCGGAGTCGGCGTAGGCCATCTCGTGCGCCTGCACTTCCAGGCTAGGCTGGTCGCCCGCGGTAATGCTCACGTCTCCGCGCGGATTGGTAATTTGAATCGACGCGTTCGCGGGGATCGGCCTGTTGTCCACCGGCTGATCGCTGTCGTGCTCAGGTAGGCCCCAGAAGTTAAAGAAGTCGTTGTCGCCATTCCACCCGCCCACAAACGGCTGCATGTGGTGCCATCCCGCCGCGCAAAGCCCCAGAAAGGCAACCAGAAACAGAATCCCCACAAAGCTGCCGCTGCGATGCACGGGTGTCGGCCGCCGCATGTCCAGCGCCCACTCTCCCAGCAGCGCCAACCCCGCCGCGATCAGCAGCAGCGGCCACCACCGCCCGTACCAGGACCAGAACGAGCCGGCGTCGATATGCCCGGTCACCATCAGCAGGGCAATCACGCCCACGCAAATCAGAATCACTGGACCGACCACGGAAGGCACGCGTGGTCCATAGACGCCCACGTAGTTCGCTTTCCAGGCATGGCGCTGTGCCCGCCATGCGTCGCGTTGAGCGCGCCACGCGGCCCGCTGCTGCTCGCGATACATGCGCCACTGCATTTTCGGATCGTAAGGCCCGGGCGCTCCGCCGCCCGGAGGCATTTGCGGAGGTACGCTGCTCATGACTGCCCTCCATGGATCTCATCTCCGAAGTCATGCGGTTCTTGCGGCACGGTCGCCGTGCCCGGCGTTTGCTGCGCACCCTGCCCTGCGACCTGTGTTGGGCCTTGCCACGGAGCGCCCGCATAAGGAGAATTCCCCTCCGTCGCCAGCGCCGCGCGCTCTGCCAGCAACAACACGCCCGCAAGGATCAGGAACAGCGGCCAGCTCTGGCCCCAGCTCAAAACGTTGCCCTCGTCCAGCAGTGCAATCACGCCAACCAGCAGCAAAAATGCCGGCGCACGCAATCGGCGAATCAGAATGTAGCGATTCATGGTTGCCCTTCCTTGGAATTCTCCTGCGAATTCCCCTTCGTCTCATTCAGGCGCCTCACAATCAGCCACACTCCCAATCCGATCAGCAGAATCGGCCAGCTGAACTCAAAGATCCGCCCCGAGAACCAATCGACTTGGTGCAGCAGGAACAGCAAGCCCAAAGCAATCAGAATCACCGCTCCAATCGGCTCGCGCCGCCGCCAGAACACTGGCGGAACTGGCGGAACACCCAGCCCGGTGTAGTCCGGCGGCACATACGGGCCCTGAAACGGCGTCTGGTACGGAGCCTCATATGGAGGCTGAACCTGCGCCTGATTCGGTGCCTGGTACGAGCCCGCAGGCCCTGGTCCAATCGGCCCCGCTCCGGTTCCCGGCTGCGCCGCAGGCGGCACTCCCGGACGCGGTCGCCCGCCAGAGCTGAACCAGTTGGTCACCTCGTTCAGCCCCAATGGATCGGGCAAGGGTTCGCCGTCGCGCCGCGCCTTCGCCGTGTGGTAGGCCTCAAAAACCTGGTAGAAGACCCAGCCCGCGATGAAGAGCCCAAAGATCCCATACATGTGGGCCGCGCTTACCAGCACGGCAAAAATCATCACGTGAATCAGGCCCTTGACGAACTGGCCGTTGTACATCGCGCCCACACCGGGAATCAGCCCCAAAAAGGCGGCCAACCCAGGGCTGGGCGCTCCCGCGGGCGGAGCCACAAACGGCTGCTGCCCGCCATGCCATGCCATCCAGCACGGCTCACAGAAGATCTGCCCACCCACTGCGGTTCTGGCGCACGTCTGGCAAAGCGCCTTTCCGCAGTTCTGGCAATACGCCGTTGCACTCACGCCACTATGATTCACGCAATCCATACTCTGCCCCTTTCCCTTGCTCGCCTTATGGAGCTGTCGGATCGCCCTCTCTCGCCTTGCAAGTGAAACGAAGTTTCCACAAAGTCATTCATTGTGCCGGACGCCGGCTGTGCCACTGAGTTGTTCGGCTCCTGCCGAGGGTCCAGGCGCCCACCACCATCGTTTTTGCCGGGATTCTGTTTGGTCTCTCCCGGTGTCGCAGGGTGGTCTTGCCTTTGATCCTCATTCCCTCCCGGGGCTGTGTTCTCATTGCCTCTGTCTTCTGACTGGCTGCGCAGTTGCCGCACTCTCGATTCCACTTCGTACACAAACCGCAGATGGTCGTAATAACGCACGATGGGCACGGAAGCCATATTCAACTGCCGCTCCATGTACGACCGCACTGCCCTCGGCCGCAGGTCGGCCAGCCGCAGGGTCGTCAACCGCACCCCGGTCAGGCTCAGCGTCAGCGCGATCGAGAAGAAGGCCATCGCCGCCGTCATCACCAGCCGCGGTTGCAGCACATACCGCATCCGAGCAAAGAAGCCCGGCTGCTGCCATACCGGAACTACAAACGCTGGAACCACGCCCGATCCGGCCATTGCCGGCAAGGGCCCTCTCGCCACGTGTCCCGGACCCGTGCGCGCCAGAACCCTCTCCAGCAGCCCCTCCGGCGCCTCCGGCTCGGGCGACAAAAACTCCAGCCACTCGCGACCCTTCCGCGCTTCCTCGTAAAGGGCGGCGCACGCCGGGCAAATCGCCTTGTGCGCACTGAACGTCGCTTCGTCCGCAGGCGTCAACAGCCCGTCCAGAGCGTCCGTCAGCAGCGTCTCCCACGCGCCGCAGGCCGGAGAATTCGGAAATTGTGTCCGCTCTGCCATCGCTACATCACCTCCAGTTGATTACGTTCCAGCAGCCTCGCAAGTTCCGCTCGGCCCCGGCTGATGCGCGACTTCACCGTTCCCTCGGGAATCGCTAAAACTTGTGCAATCTCTTTATAATCAAGGTCTTGAAGGTCTCTCAGGATCACTGCCTCGCGCAGTTCAATACTCACTTTTGCCAGCGCGCCCTGCACCATGTTGGCCAGCTCCTTGTGCGCGGCCGACTCATGCGGCGACGGTCCCTTGGCCACCAGCCTGTCCGACGGCCTCAGCTCTTCGGCCTGCTCCCAGCCCTCGTCCAGCGAGCTTGTCGACCTCTGGTTGCGCGTCCGCCTGAAGTTGTCCACCAGCAGGTTGCGCGTCATGGTGGTGATCCACACCGGCAGGCTGCCGCGAGCGGCGTCAAAGCTGCCCAGGTTCGAGTAAATCTTCAGGAAGACATCCTGGGTCAGGTCTTCCGCGTCGGCCGCATTCCCTGTAAACCTGTAGCAAAGCCCATACACACGCTTCTGGTGGGTGCGGACCATCTCGGCCCATGCGCCTGAGTCTCCATCCATACAGCGGTGGACGATTTGCGACCAATCCTGCTCCAGCGGTCTCACCTCCGCGTGCACTGCTGGCTGCGTGAGTCCCCGATCATCTCCTCCAGGGGTCTGCCGCACCGCAGGTGCCGCCGGCGTCGCAGCTATAGCCCCGGCGGAAAGCTCCTGGACCCGCGGCCGTTTCCTGGCCGGATCCCGGGCATCGGAGCGCGCCATTCGAGCTCCCCAAACTGCCCCGTTCCAGCTTAATGCACCCACGCACTCCATGCTTTCCTAGTACGGATAATTCGCCCCGCCGGTTCCGTTCAGCCTCGCCTTCCCTCGCGGCCCCGGCCGATTGCTGCCAGGGGCCAGTCGTCCCTGCTCGTAAGGAACCATCGCACCCTCACCTCCGTAACCCATACCAAGATGCATCCCACCTTCAGTTGGCACTGGGTTGAATCCCAGTCCGTCCTCGCCGCCGAATCCTGGCGTGCCTGCGTGGACCGCCCTCTGCCATGTGGTCCCTTCTACACTTCGCAGCAGCAATGCCAGCGCGAAAAGGTCTACGATGACTGCCTTTGCGCAGTGGAGCGGGAGCTGCACACTTCTTCCCGCACCGAAGCCGCTCACGGCGGCTTCCCGGACCGCCTCGCCGCCAAATTCGCCCACTTCGCCACAACTGCATTGGGCCTCGAAGCGTCAGCGGCCGAGCTCATCACCCGAGGTTTCATGCCTGCGGGCGCCGAATTTGCCCGCCTCTCGCGCCGCTTCGATGCGGCCCTCACCATGGCCGAGATCGTTCAGGCCTGCCGCAACGCCTGGACCGTCTATGGGCTGCAGCCGCTCCTCGATGAGCCTTCGCGCATGACGCCCTCGATCGTCGGGTACAGCCTCCTTTACCCGTACACCGACAACTACCTCGATCAACGCGACGCATCCGATCAGGCCAAGCGCCGCTTCTGTGCCCGTTTCCGAGTCCGCCTGCGCGGCGAGCGCATTCCCGCCCGCGACGCGCACGAGGCAGCCGTGTGGGCGCTGGTCGCAATGATCGAAAGCCAGTATCCCCGCGCCCGATATCCTCAGGTCTTCGATTCTTTGTTGGCCATCCATCAGGCGCAGGAGCAAAGCATGGCGCAGCTCGGCGCCAGCCTCAACTCCGGCCTTGACATCGACCGGCCCTGCACCGGTGACGAAATCCTTCGCATCAGTTGCGCCAAAGGCGGCAGTTCCGTGCTCGCTGACGCCTGCCTCGCCCGCGGCTCGCTCAATCAGCTGGAGAGCCAGGCGGCCTTCGATTGGGGAGTGCTGCTGCAATTGGGCGACGATCTCCAGGACATCCAGGAAGATCTCCGCCGCGGTTCGGCAACGCTCTTCACGCGCGCTGCGGCCGAAGGCATTCCGCTTGATTCGCTTGTCATCCAGTTGCTCAACTTCAGTCAGAGCGTGGGCATCGAGCTCGACCGTTTTCCCGCAGGTTCGGCGACGCTCAAAGACCTTCTCCGCATGAGCTGGCGGTCACTCATCGTTGCCGCTGTTGCGCACGCCCCCGAGTTCTTCTCCCCCGCGTTTCTCAGCGAGCTTGAATGCTCCTCTCCATTCCGCTTCAGCTTCCTTCAGGCCCGCAACAGGAAACTCACAAGCCGCAAAAGCCTCTACACCGCAGTCTTCAACGTTCTTGTCGAAGAGCCGGAAACGAAGGAACTGCCGATCGCCGGCCTTACGCTGTCCCCCGCCGCGCTGCAGAATTAACTTGTGAATTGCGAGTCACCTGCGCAAGACTGAATTCGCTACTGCTTCAACAAATCCCAATTCTCTCCGGAGGCAATCGATGAAAAGGATCTTTCTGCCTTTCTGCGCCCTGGCGTTCTTTCCAGGCGCGCAACTCCGCCGCTTGACGGGCACGAATTCTCGTGCCCAGCAAGAAAATCGCCGCATCGCTTGGGTTACACCGTAAACTTGGCAAAAATGGAGGTCGGAACGTGGAAGATTGGAAGTTTGTAGAAAAGGACCCCTCAGAAGCCCTTGCCCGATTGCACTTCTTCTCCATCAAGAAGAAACATGGGTCGGGCGAGGTTGAGGCGCGAATTACAGTCAAGGAATTCGCCTCGGCAAAAACCACCGATATGAAATTCTTTGCCGTGGCGGATCTTGAGTTGAATCAAAAGACGATGAAATTCCATCCCTGTGGTTGGGCCGAGACCCTGATGGGCGCACTCGCAGAGTGCCTCCGGAATCTGCGGAAGTTCGAGTATGAGGGCCACGAACTGCCCTCAGCAGCCTCTCCAAGTTGCGATCCGCCGCAATCCGGCGGCGCCGGCTGAAGTGCATTCCGGGCGGCTAACGGCCTCGCATTACTCCGCCCTCTCCTTTGTGTAACCCTGGCCAAACGCCGGATCCACCGGATTCTCAAACATCGACGCATCCCGCGTCACGATCGTCAGCCCTGACGGCGTCACGAAATACCGCCGCTTGTCCTCGACGGGGTCGTACCCGATTACCGTGCCCTCCGGTAAGTGCACGTCACGGTCGATGATCGCCCGCCGGATTCTACAGTGCCGCCCGATGTTGACATGCGAAAAGATGATGCTCGCGTCCACATCCGAGTACGAATTCACCCTCACGTCCTGCGACAGCACCGAGTTGTACACCGACGCGCCCGAAATGATCACGCCCGCGGTGATGATCGAGTTCACCGCCATGCCCGAACGGCCCGGCTCGCCGAACACGAACTTCGCCGGCGGATACTGCCGTTGCCGCGTGCGGATGGGCCAGCTCTTGTCGTACAGGTTGAACACCGGCGACACCGAGCACAGATCCATGTTGGCGTCGTAGTAGGCGTCCAGCGTGCCCACGTCGCGCCAGTAAAGCGCCTGCTGCTTGTTCTCGTCCACAAAGCTGTAGGCCATCATCTTCTTCTTGCCCAACAGTTTGGGCAAAATGTCGTGCCCGAAATCGTGCTTCGAATCCGTGTCGTCCGCATCCGCGATCAGCGCCTTCAGCAGCGTCTCGGTGTTGAAGATGTAAATCCCCATCGACGCATCCACGGCATTGGGATTGAATGGCGAACGGAAGCTCGTCGACGCCGGCTTCTCCTGGAACCCCAGCACCTCGCCCTTCGCGCCCACCTCCACCACGCCAAACCGCGAAACCTCATCGGGCGAAATCGGCAGCGTCGCCATCGTAACCTCAGCGTTGGATTCCTTGTGGTGGGCGAGCATGCGGCTGTAATTCATCTTGTAGATCTGGTCGCCCGACAGGATGATCACGTGCTTCGGCTGCTCGCTGCCGATCGAATAGAGGTTCTGGTACACGGCATCCGCAGTCCCCACGTACCAGTTCGCCCCGGTCCTTTGCATGGGCGGCATCAGCTCGAAGAACTCGCCCAGCTCCTGCGCCACAATTCCCGTCCAGCCTTCGCGGATATGCCGGTTCAGGCTCAGCGCCTTGTACTGCGTCAGGATGTACACCCGCCGCAGCCCCGAGTTGATGCAATTCGAGAGCGTAATGTCGATGATGCGGTAGTGTCCGCCAAACGGTACCGCAGGCTTGGCCCGGTCACGCGTTAGCGGAAACAGGCGTTCCCCCGCTCCGCCCGCAAGCAACACGCCGAGTGTGTCTTTCATATCCATCAGGCCCCGTCCTGAATTGACCTCTGGCTCGCATGTCCCGGCGCCGTTGGGGATTGCCGCTATCCGAAACGGCATACTTTCAGACGGCATTCGACCTTACCTGCCGCTGAACGCAGGAGAATACCACACATACCAATGCACTTGGCAGCCCCGCACTTCTCTGGATGATGGCACGGGCCAAAGAGTTGGCCCTGCTGCTTGCTCAGTCGCTGCCTGCCGCCGCTCCCGCAGCGAAACAAACTCCGCAAGCCCCGCTAACCCTGCTAACTCCACTAACGCCGCTGTTTTTTTCCTACCAGCCCGAAATCCAGTTCGCCTTCTTCTTCGAGCGCTTGATCGATGTGAACTTGTACTCCATCCCCACGCTGATGGCAAAGTTCACGTCGTACTGTGCGTAGGTCAGCGAGGAATGAGGAGCGTCGTTGAATGTGTAGTGCGTCATCACCGCGTCGGGCGCAATGCGAAACACCCAATGTTCGTTCCGGTTCAGGTCGAAGTGCCCGCCCACAATCGCCGCCGGCGCAATCTGATTGTAGTAGAAATCGAAATCCGAAGGCGGGTTTCCGAGCAGGTCCTTCTGGAAGTTCCCATACACCCCGCCGAACATGGCATGAGCAATCAGCGCCCCGTGCTTGTTGTGCGGGCCCAGCCATTCGGCGCCGCCCACAAACAAGTATTGCTTCACCATGGGTCCCCTGATCGGTGCCCCGTTGGGGCCATCGTGGTTGGGCCCGGTGCCGCTGGTACCCACATACCCCCGCCCCGACGCCACGATCCCCCAGTTCCTTGTCAGCCAGTAGGAGCCTTCCATGTCCAACCCGCCCAGGTTCGACCCCTGCAGCAGCGTCGGCCCCGCCTTCATGTGGTCGTACGCGAATCCCAGCGACATGTCGTAGCGGTTGTCGTAGCGAACCTTGGCCAGTGGATCGACAGCCATGTAGACTCCGTACGCTGGAGTCGGCGCGTTCTGGCTCTGTCCCTGCGTAGAAGAAGACGATTGCGAAGAAGAGCTCTGCTGCGGCTGCGAGCCCGGCTGCTGCGAGCCCGAGTCCTGCGCCTGCATGCGCACTCCCGCACACACACTCACAGCGAAAACAACGGCGATCGTTGCAGATAACTTGACTGGGAGATGCATCACCAACCAGCTTACAGGAGCCCCCCGAGGGCGGACAACGCGGCTTACGAGCATTTCCTCTTGGACTCGCATTCTCTTGAGTCGTGTGCGCACCACCTTACAGTGAGCATCCGTCCATCTGCTTCGCCCACACCAGGTAGCGCACCGTCTTCGCAATCTCCACCGCCGTCATCGCCGCTTGCATCCACGGCCCCTCTGGCTCCAGTGCCGGAGCCGCATGTGTCCGCCACTTCAGCGGCAGCCGGCTCAGGATCAGCCCCGTCCGGGGCAAGTGGCTCGCGCTCGACACTACCTCTGCCGATTCCCATCCGTGGCTGCGCATGATCTTGAGCGAGTCGCACGTATTCTCCACCGTGTTCCGCGCCGCTCGTTCTTCCACGATCGCCCCCGCCGGAATTCCCTGCGCCTCGGCCACCCGCGCCATCACCTCGGCCTCCATAAAGCGGTTGTGCGCCGGACCGCCGGTAATAATCATCCTCGGCGCCACGCCCCGTTCGTATTCGTGCACAGCCTCGGTCACGCGCTCGAGTTCCGTCGGCGTCGGATTCCCGTCCGTGTCAGCCGGGCTGCCAAGCACCATTAGCACATCAAAATGATCTTGTGTCGTGTTCGCTGTGGGAGCCAGCGCTCGCGCAATCGCCGCCCATGCCACGAGCCCCACCACCATCGCGGCCCCCGCAATGATCGCGCGTACCTTCCAACTGAGCCGCCGCTTGTGCCTGCGGCTATGGATGTTTTGCCCTTGAATCCTCTGGCCTGGTCGCGCCGCTCCGCTTCCACCGCGCGCGCCCACTCGTCCCGTGCCGGCCTGCTTCCGTGTTCCCGCCGCGCTCAAGAGGGCCGTCCTCCACCCTCCACTCTACCGCGCACGCCGCCGACTCGAGTCTGCCTTTCGTGTGGCTGACTCAGCAACCGACAACTGACAACTGTGAACCAAGAACTGCGAACTGTCTTTACAGCTCCGCCGGCCGTCCCCACTCGCTGAAGACGATCTCGCCGAGCGGCTTCCGTGTCCGCGCTGTCGTCTCGCGCTCGATCAGCGTCTCGTCGCCCAGCGCCGCCGGCTCGCCGCGGTATCCCAGCGCGATCACAGCTCCAATGGCGTACTCCGCCGGAATTCCCAGCGCCCTCCGCGCCGCTTCCTGGTCGAACCCGCCCATCTGGTGTGTCGTCAGTCCCAGATTCGCGGCCTCGAGCGCCAGATAGGAGCTCGCCGCTCCCAGGTCATAGAGAGCAAACCTGTTCTCCGTCCCATTCTTGCTGAAACGGGTCGCCGCCGCGCCCACCATCAGTACCGGAGCCCGGTGAGCCCATTTCCGGTTGGTTTCCGCCAGCGTTTCGTAGAGCTTGTGCCACGTTCGGTCGCCATGCCGTCCCACCACCCACCGCCACGGCTGTTCGTTGTTCGACGAAGCCGTCCACCGCGCCGCCTCAAACACCTTCTTCAGCGTCGCCGCGCTCACCCCGCGCCCATCAAACGACCGTGCGCTCCACCGCTCATGGATCGCGGGCAACACCCCTTCGACTTCCGGGGCCTTCTTCACCGCATCCGCTTCGCCTGCCGTCAAAACCGTGTTCGTCGCCATCCGCTCATCTCCAAACGAATCAATCCGGAATCAATCTTCCTCACCTCTTTGATTCCTCGACGTTCTCGAAAGATTCCCCGTCGCCTATATTGTTGTTGCAACAGGTAATTCCTCGAGATGAGCCCGAAGCCGTCGAGGTCAGCTCGCCGGAGTCCGTTTTGGTATAAAAAAAGATCAGTGAAAGCTTCCAGCGATGCCAAAAAGACCGGCTCGCGAAGAAAGCAGGCACGCAAATGAAAAAGAGTGGTTCCCAGAAAGTCGAGCCTTCCTCTGGACTCATCGACGCGAGAATCAAGGAACTCGCCGATTGGCGCGGGGAAATGCTTGCCCGCCTGCGCGCGTTGATCAGGCAAGCCGACCCTGAAGTCGTGGAGGAGTGGAAGTGGGAGAATCCGGTGTGGTCGCACGACGGGATCATCTGCACCGGCGAGACCTACAAGAAGGCGGTAAAGATGACGTTCGCCAAGGGCGCCTTTTTGGATGACCCCGCGGGTCTGTTCAATTCCAGTCTCGAGGGCAGACTCAGGCGCGCCATTGACTTCCACGAAGGCGCGAAGATCGACGAGAAGGCTCTGAAATCGCTGATTCGTGCTGCCGTGGCTCTGAACAGGTCCAAGACCTGAGTCGGCCGGCTCAATCATTCGGAATCAGGAGATAGCGGAGTTGCAGAATTGCCGATGCGTGAATCGCTTCCTGTTGATAGCTTTGGCTTGCGCTTTAAGTGTCAGTGTCGCCGCGCATGCACAGAATGCGGAGGAGCATCCGTTCTTCGAAATACTGACGCACCGCATGGATGTCGATGTAGATGGAGCGCCTAACGCCTACGGTCCGCCGGGCACGCAAACACTCGACATTCTAAGGGATGCGCATTACCTTAATCGCGCCCACAAGGAAATCGTCGGTTACCTGATCGACGAACACAATCGCCCGATTCTGCAGGGCCCAAATGATCCCTTTCCGGGCTATTACATTTCCCAAACAGCCTTCACCGATATTGAGAACCAAAATGAAAGGGATCCACGGCGCTACGTTGACGCCCGCAATATCGATTATGTCGTCCGCGGAAACGTGGCGCGGCGGCGCGGCGTACAGGTGGGTGATTTCGTGTCTGTTTATTCGAAGCGCACCCGAAGGAGCGTGTTTGCTATCGTCGGGGACACAGGCAATCCCACAGGCGATGAGGGATCGCTTCACTTACTGCAAGATCTCGGATATCCGTTTCATGACGGCAAGAATGATTCGGTTGAAAAACCTGAGATCATCGTCCGGTTCTACCCAAACTCCAACCCAAAGCATCAGTTCTTTTTCACCCAGGCCGATCTGGACGAAGCAGCTACAAAACTTGGCCTGAGCCGGGATTTCTCCACTGCTGCCAGAACCGATCGCTAATGCGCACCGAAGCCCTCCAGGCATAGGGGGCTCCGCGCGCTGTCGAGCCGGGCACACTGGCCGGACAACCCGGCCCTACCACTTCATCAGTTGCGTGAGCTGAAGGAGATTGCCGCAGGTATCGTTGACCATGGTGATTTTGGAGGCTGTCACGTCGGTGGGCGGCATGGTGAATTCGGCGCCGCGCGCTTTCATCCGGTCGTAATCGGCCTGCACATCGTCGGTGAAAAACATCGCCGCGGGCTGATTTTGCTGGAACAGTGCCTGCTGATACGCCTTGGCTGCGGGATTGTTGTTGAGGGCCAGCTGCAGCTCCGTGCCGTCCGGCTCCTCGGCTGAGGCCACGGTGAGCCAGCGATATGGCCCATTGCTGAAGTCGGATTTCTTTTGGAAGCCCAGCACTTCCGTATAGAAGCGCAGGGCCTTTTCCTGGTCATCCACGTACACGCTTGTCAGTTTGATCTTCATCGGTTTCCTCACAGGTTGAAATTCGCGGGCGGTGCCGCGTTAATGCGTTTTGCTTTTCGATTGTGCTGCCCTTTCGTTCAAAGTGCTCCGAGCACGCGCTCCAGGCCGTCGAACATCTTCTGCCAGCCGTACTTCGCGCCGCCATAAGCCTGTTGCTGATCGGGACTGAATCCGGACTGTTCCATGCGCAGGCGCGTGCCGCCCTCCGCCGGAGTCAGTGTCCAGAGCACAATCCATTGCAGGCCGGGGGAGTTTTCGCTCTTCCCAACACTCCAGCTAAACGAGAGGCGTCGCATCGGGTCGACGACGAGCACTTCGCAGTCAACAACGCCGTTCCAGTTCGGCTTGGGCTCGGTGCGGAATTGAAACCTTCGGCCGGGCACCGGCTGGAAGTCGTTGTTCATCATCCACTGCGCCAGCAGCGGGCTCTCGGTAAGCGCTCGCCACAGCTTTTCCGGCGGGTGCGGGAATATCCTCTCGACCACGAGGGTGCGGGTACTCTGGGCTGTAGTGCTCATGGTTCCATCCTCTGCAAAAGCTCTTCGAGGCGATCGAACCGCTCGCGCCAGAAGGCGCCGTAGAGATCGAGCCAGTCCACCATTGGCGCCAGCGCATCGGGCTGCGCCTGATAGTGGGTTTCGCGTCCCTCGCGGCGATGCCGCACCAGCTTTGCCCGCTTGAGCACGGTGAGGTGCTTTGAAACGGCAGGCTGAGACACGCCCGCATAACGAGTCAATGCGTGGACGGTCTGTTCGCCTTGCCGGGTCAACTCCTCGAAGATGGCCCTGCGAGTGGGGTCGGCCAGGGCGCGAAAGACGTAATTGGGATGAGAGACCGCCATACACAAACCATAACCAAATGGTTATGGTTTGTCAAGAGCAAAATGCGCAAAGCATTTTCGCTGCCGCCGGCTCACCCAGCCGGCCGCTGTGAACTGTGAACTAAGAACTGTGAACTGCCTTACGGGTACATCCGGTTCAACATCCGCGGAAACGGAATAGTCTCCCGCACGTGATCCAGAGCGCACACCCACGCCACCAGGCGCTCAATGCCCATGCCGAAGCCCGAGTGCGGCACGCTGCCGTAGCGCCGCAAATCGAGATACCACTCGAACGCTTCGCGCGGCAGCTTATGCTGGTCGATGCGCGAACTCAGCAATTCGTAGCTCGACACGCGCTGCGACCCTCCGATGATTTCGCCATATCCTTCCGGCGCAAGCACATCCACGCACAACGCATAGCGCGGATCCTTCGCATCCGGCTCCATGTAAAACGCCTTCACATCAGCCGGGTAGCGATGCACCATCACTGGCCGATCGTACTGCGAGCTGAGCCACGTCTCGTCGGGCGAGCCGAAGTCGTTCCCGTACTCGAATGGCGCTTCCAGCTTCCCGTCCTTGTACGCCTGGTTCAGCATTTCAACCGCCTCGTCGTAGCGCAGCCGCGGGAACGGAGCCTTGATCGCCTCAAGTTTCGCCACATCGCGCCCGATCACATGCAGCTCCGGCGCGCGATTCTTTAGAACGCTCTCGACAATGTGCGAGATGAAGTTCTCCGCCAGCTCCATCAAGCCATCGAGATCCATGTACGCCACCTCGGGCTCGATCATCCAGAACTCCGTCAAGTGGCGCCGCGTCTTCGACTTCTCCGCGCGAAACGTCGGCCCGAAGCTATAAACCTTGCCCAACGCCAACGCCGTCGACTCGATGTAGAGCTGCCCGCTCTGCGTCAGGTACGCGGGATCGCCGAAGTAGTCCACCGGGAACAGCGTCGACGTGCCCTCGCACGCCGCAGGCGTCAGAATCGGCGGATCGGTCCGGATAAACCCATTCGAGTCAAAGTACTCGGCGGCCGCCCGCATGATCTCCGCGCGAATCCGCAAAATGGCCGACTGTCGCGGGCTGCGCACCCACAAGTGCCGCCGCTCCTGCAAGAAGTCGACGCCGTGCTCCTTAAGCGTGATTGGGTATGGGTCCGACTCGGGCACGCGCTGCACCACCTGCACGTCTTCCACGTCCAGTTCGTACCCGCCCGGCGCGCGCTTGTCCGCACGCACCTTCCCGGTGACAATGACCGACGACTCCTGGGTCAGGCCTTTCAGCTTTTCAAAAACTTCCGGCGTCACGCTCTTCACGTGAGCGACCCCCTGGATCGACCCGGTTCCATCGCGGAAGATCGGGAACAGCAGCTTTCCGCTCTCACGCGAGTTGTATAGCCACCCTTGCAAGGTGACAGATTGCCCCTCGTGCCGGCCTATCTCGGCGATGGTTGCAACCGGAGGAGTGGATTTTTCGGTTTCGACGTTGGCGGGAGCGGATTCTTCAGGCATTTTCATCTTGCTTTCTGGGCGGCTTGTTCCATCGCGCCGGACTTTCCAGTCTAACGCGCATCGCTCCACGGTGCGCCCCGCCCCCATTCTCGCCAAGTTCTTTCGTGCTACGGGAAATTGTTTTGATTGGACAACAAATGCCGCCAAAGTGCATCCTAGCTTGTTAAGGAGCGGCAATGACCAATCGGCTCGAGGCAAACGGCGAAGAGATGCACAAAACACTGGCGGATGCCGACACCGCCGAGCGTTTTATTACCGAGAAACACCTGGGCGAGCGCATCCGGCGCTTGCGGCTCAAGAAGTCGATGGGCCTCGTGGATCTCGGCAAGCACACCGGGCTTTCGGCGAGTTTTCTCTCCCAGTTGGAGACGGGCCGCGTGGTGCCCACGCTACGCAACCTGGCTCGCATTGCGATGGTCTTCTCCAAGGACCTTTCGTATTTCTTTGAGACCGAGCCGTCGCCGATTTTTCGCGTGCACCGAAAGAAGGATCGCGTGCGCATGCCGCAAACCGGAGTCGAGCCCCCGACCTACACGTTCGAGAGCCTCGGGTACATGGTGGCCGACCGGCACATGGACCCTTACTTCGCTGAATTCGTTCCGCTGGCCGAAAATGTCGAGCCCAAATCGCACATGCACGCGGGTTTTGAATTCCTGTATGTGCTCGCGGGCGAATTGATCTTGCGGCACGGAGACCAGGAGGCCAAGCTGAGCACGGGCGACGCCGTCTACTTCGACGCAGGAACCCCGCACTCCTACCGCTGCGCAGGCGGCAGGCCCGCGGAAGCCATCATCGTGACTATGCTTCAGGCGCCGTCAGACCATCCGCAGTCGCAGCGCCCGCCAGTTGCCGCAGCGCCAGCTCGACCGCCTGCCCCGCCCACCCCGGCTTCGAGAGCGAATACCGGAGACGTCCGCTAGGCTGCGCCGGAACTACTGTCCCGTCACCAGCTTGCCGCTGATGTCGCGCACCTCGACGGGACCCAGGCCAGCATCTTTCAACCCAGGTTCGATTTTGGCGCGATCGCCAGCGGTCACAATGACAAGCTGATCGGGGTGCAGGTACTCGTTGACCACACGCGCAATGTCGGCCTCCGTCACCGCCTCGTATTTCATTGGCAGCTTCGCGTAGTAGTCGAGCGGGCGATCGTAAAGGAAGATGCCGTCAATGGCTTGAACGATGGACGCTGTGGTTTCGAAGCGTCCGGGCAGCGAACTCACTGATGCATCCTTCGCCGCCGCCAGTTCTTCCGAAGTCGAGGGATTCGCGGGAAATTTGGTGATCTCCGCCATCAGCTCCTTTGCCGCCGGCGCCGTCACATCTGTTCGCACCAATCCGCCAGCCTGGAATAGCCCGCCATCGTGATACTGAGTAAAGCCCGAACTGGCCCCGTAGGTGTAGCCGTGCACCTCGCGCAGGTTCATGTTGATGCGGCTGGCAAAGCTCCCGCCCAGCGTGTAGTTCATCACCGTAAGAATCTCGCTGTCGGGCGAATTTGCTGGAACGCCGATGCCAAAGGCCATCAGCGCGCTTTGCGGCGCGCCAGGCTTGTCCACAATCACCACGTGCGAAGGCTGCGGTGCGGGAGCCGGCGGAATTGCGGCCGCCGCTTCCGTTTCACCAGTCCATTTGCCAAAGTACTGGCGTGCGAGGCTTTCTGCCTGTGCGCGAGTCACGTCGCCGGCCAGGACCAGCGCCGAGTCGCGCGGCGAATAATGGCTGGCATAAAACGCAGTCATGTCGGCTGAGGTGACGGGACCTACACTCTCCGCTGTTCCCGTTCCGCTGCGGCCGTAAGGCGCGTCGCCGAAGACCAGCTTCGGTCCAACGCGCATCGCCATGTTCTGCACGTTGTCAGTCTCCTGCGCGATGCGCACCAGCCTCTGCTTTCGCCGCCGGTCCACATCTTCGTTCCGGAAGCCCGGATGCTCCGCAACGTCGGCTAACAAATCCATCCCTTCCGCTGTATGGCTGGTCAGCATGTCCATCGAGATGGTTCCGAAATCCATTCCCGCGCCGGTCGCAACTTGAGTTCCGATTCGCTCTTCGTCCGTCGCCAGTTGTGTCAGGTCGCGCGATACAGTTCCGTCGCTCATCACCTCCGCGGTCAGCGTCGCCAGGCCGCTCTTCGTTTCCGGATCGTTTGCGCTGCCCGCTCGCGATACAACTTCCGCGCTCAGCACCGGAAGCGAGTGATTCTCCACCAGCAGAACCTTCATCCCATTTGCCAGCGTGAACTCTTGCGGCGCGGGCAGGTGCAGAACAGGCGCCGGGCCCGCATCGGGCTTGTTCTTCCGCCACTCCTGGGCCGCTTCGAACTCCGCCGTATACGGATTCTCGAGCTTCACATCCGCATCGGTATCCGCGGGGCTTCGCGGCACGTCGTCCAGGACCTTTTTCCCCGGCACGCAGTACACCACTACCGCCGCATCCTTGCTCAAATACTTCACTGCCGCGGCCTTCGCACTCGCCCTCGTGACCGCCTCCCTCATGGCCACGTCTTTGGGCAAAAAGCCGGGATCGCCGGTGTACTGGTTGTAGCGATCGAGCGTATCGGCGATGCCGCCGAAACCACCAAGCCGCTCAAGGCCGGAGATCTTGGCGGTCAGGTCAAGCGCCTTGGCTGAGGCCACCTCGTCGGCGGTCAGCCCATCTTGTTGCAGTTTGTCCAGTTCCTTCCAGAACGTCGCTTCCAGGTCCTCCAGCTTCACTCCGGGCTTGGCAGTCATGGTGCATTCGGTAATCCCGGTCAGCTTCTCCACCATCGAGACGCAAGTTACGTTTTGCGCGGTCTGTGCCTTGTACACCATGGCCTCGTCGAGCCGGCTCGCCTTGCCTCCGCCCAACGCAAACGCGACGGTATTCACGTTGTAGGCATCGGGAGTGAAAGCTGCCGGCGTGAGCCACGCTACGCGCAGTTGCGGCAACTGGACTGTGTCCGTGACGATTGCCCGGCGCTGCGACGTGATCGGCGGCGTCACCGCAGTCACCGGAGCTACCGGAGGACCCTTGGGAATCGGCCCAAAGTATTTCATCAGCAGCGCCTTCAGCTTTACCGGGTCGAAGTCCCCCGCAACCGCGATCGATGCATTGTTCGGTGTGTAAAACTGCTGATGAAAATCGCGTACATCGGCGATGCGCGCCGATTCGATATCCGCATGGCTGCCGATCACCACGCCGTAATACGGATGGCCCTTGGGAAAAAGCAGATGGAACATCTCTTCCTGAGCCACGTAGTAGGGTTGCCCCTCGCCTTGCCGCCGTTCGTTGCGCACCACGTCCTTCTGGTTCGTCAGCAGTTCCCGGTTGAGGCCCTCCATCAGGAAGCCCATCCGGTCGCTCTCCAGCCACAGCGCCAGCTCCAGTTGGTTGCTGGGGAGGGTTTCGAAATAGTTGGTGCGGTCAAAGTCCGTGGTGCCGTTGATGCTCGTTCCACCCGCAGCCTGCACAATCCGGGTATGCGACTTTTGTCCCACATGCTCCGAGCCTTCGAACATCATGTGCTCAAAAAGGTGCGCGAAGCCGGTGCGACCCGGCCGCTCGTTCAACGGACCCACGTGATACCAAAGATCCACGGCCACGAGCGGCAGCCGGTGATCCTCATGCGTGATGACCGTCAGACCGTTAGGCAAGGTGTACTTAAGGTACTTGATGTCAGGGAGCGTGCGCGTGGCCGCTGCAGCCGGCGCAATTTGAGCCACGCACGTGCAGGCCAGAATCAAAAGCGCAACCAAAGACAGACGAACGCAAATGAAAGCAATCACGAGAATTCTCCCTTGTCCCGGCAAATCCAGAATTCCAAGCTCCGACAGGATAATACTTCGCATTTGGCAGATATTTTTGAAGGGCCCGGCTATTGGGTTGGACGGTTCACTTCCCCGTAGGTGGGGTACGGAGCAGGCTCGGTGCTGGTGGGCATTGCGGCCAGCGTCTTCAGGTCCGCCTGTACCGTCTCCCATTGACGGCGGTGCCGCTTGGTCGTGATCGGTGCGTCGGGGTCGGAATAGTACGCCTGCACATCGCTCTTGATCCCCGGCGGAATCGGTTGATTCGGGTTGCGGGTCAGGCGGTGCAAAAGCTCTGCATAGGTTTGGTCGGTAAGCAAATAGCCGCCAGGCTTGACCCCTTGGCCGGTGTCGAGGTCGCGATTGGGCAGCGGATGCTGCGGATCGAGCGGACCCAGCGGGTCTGTCGAAGCTGCTAGGCTCGTAGGCTGTGGCTGCCCCGCTTCCGTTGGCGTAAAGAAGGCCAGGCGATCGCGAAGCACCGCAGTGGCTGAGACCAGGCTGTGCATGTAGTCAGCCTCGGCCGCTGGGCTGGGGCCCTTCACTGCGACCATCGACAGCGGGCCAACTTTGGGCAACACCCAGAGCACGCCGGCGATGAGATGCGTCTCGAAGCCGGCTTTCATGCGGTAAGCGTCCCAATCGTAGAGTGTTGCGGCCTCGGCCGACTCCTTTTCAATCTCTTTCGCATCGGCCGTATCCGGCTCTGGTGTCTCATGGCCGCGCCTCATCAGCGTGACAGCGTATGCCACGCGCGGAATGAACTTCCGAGTCGCGAACTGGTACTCGCCCACGTTGAATTTATGCCGCGCGCCGGCGCCGAAATCCTCAGTCACTCCGTACGTCTCAAAGAACGCCAGCGCAAGCTGGTGGGTTGGAACCCTGAACCCGATGTGGCGCAAATATCCCAGCGGCGCCACCCGGTGCTTCGCAATCTGATCGACGTCGAAGGCAAACTCCACTTGCACATGCTGGTGCGGGCCCTCGGCATAGTTCACGCTTGGTCCGTAGCGCGCCGCCAGCTTGGGGAACTGGAGCGCAACGGCGCGGTTCGTTGCTTGCGAGTGCCCAATGGAATCTCCAATGTAGTGTGACTCCGCGCCCACGGCAAAGGCCAGTTCGTTGACATTGTGCGCGTTACGGAAGAGGGCGAGAACAAAATCACCAGAGCGCACATAATGCGTCAGGTCCGAGAAAAACCCGTCGCCGAAGGGGTAGTATCCGAGGTCCTGAATCACGCAACCGCCGTAAGCGAAGGAGCGCGCGCGGTCCAGCTCGGCCGGCGTGAGACTGGGATAGCGGCTCTTCAGCAACGGAACAATCGAGTCGTTCCATGTGAGGTCGATGAGCTGCTCATGCGTGAGCAGGGAATACGCAGCCGCCTGCCGGGGACCGCACATCGGCAGCAGCAACAGAATCAGCGCGATGTTTCGCAGTCGGTTGAAACGCATCGTCATTGGGCCGCGTGGGGCGCCGTTCAGGGATTTGAGCGGGGCGGATCCCAGGATCCCTCATTCATTGTATGCGAACTTCGCCGCGCCGCCGAAGCCCTCCTCCGCCGCATACGTCGCGTTCACTGACCCTGTCGCCGAGACGAAAGGTAGCGCGAAGTGGAGATGAATTGCAGATGAATTGCAACAGATGAGGTGCAGTTTTCTGAATCAGATTTTATGATTACCGAGCAGACCGGAACAAACCAGCACAACTCCCGAAGTCGAGTTCTTCGATGGGTTTATTCGGCCGGTTAGTCGCTTCGACCCATCGCGCTCAGCCCCGCGCACCCGGATACACGCCACAAGCGCAGCCCGCACTCAGCCCAGGACGACGGCTCGGCCGCTCCGCCCATCGCTCTGAATCGCACTGCAAGCAGTGCATGGCAATTGTGAGTGCCGCGCAAGCGCAGGTATCATGATCCTTCATGGGTTCTCCGCCGCCAATCCAACTCGCAACACTGGGGATGTGGGACACCCTGCTCCTCATGGTCCTGGCTTTGGTGGTCTTCGGCCCAAGGCGCCTGCCCAAAATCGGCCGTCAGCTCGGCAAGCTGATGTACGAGTTCCGCAAGGCCTCCAACGACTTCAAATTCCAGATGGAAGAGGAGTTGCGCAACGCCGAGGAAGCCGACCGACGCAAGAAGGAAGAGGAGGAGCGCCAGCGCGCATTGGCCGCTGCTCCGTCCGCTCCGCAGCTCGAGGCGACGGCCGCCGCAACCCCGGCACCCACCGAAACTCAGGAATCCGGCGCTTCCGCCCCAGTCGAAGACCCTTACCCTGCCGGGACAACCGATCCCTCTGTAGACGCCGAGGTCAAGGGCTCACAGGAGGCCACACCGTCAGCCGAGCCATCGATCCTGAACATTCAGCCGCCCTCCACCGGTGAGACGATTGCCGCAGAGCGTCCCGGCAAAGCGACTGAAACCGTAGCACCTGAAGCCGAACGATCGGAGCCGGCAGCCCACCATGGTTGATCCGCAGGAAGCCATCGAAAAAGCGCGGAAAGCCGTCACGGAGCGCGCCGAGCTCCCCGGCATGAGCCTCATGGAGCACCTCGAAGAGCTGCGCAAGCGCATCGTCCACTCCGCCTTGTATCTCGGTATCGGCTTCATCGTCGCGTACGCCTTCCACGAGCGCCTCTATGGCTTCGTGCAGGCCCCGCTCACCAAGCTCGGCATCAAGCTCAACTACACCCACCCGATGGATCCGCTCAACCTTTATCTCCAGGTCTCGCTCATCGGCGGAGCCATTATCGCCTCGCCATTCATCCTCTATCAGGTGTGGCTCTTCATCGCCCCCGGCCTCTACCAGAAAGAAAAGCGTTTCGTTATTCCCTTTATGAGCGCTACCGTCGGCCTGTTCCTCGCCGGCGCGGCTTTCGGCTACTTCTACGTTCTCCCCGGCGCCCTCAAGATCCTCATCATCAACTTCGGCAGCAAATTCAACCCCATGGTCACCATCGAGGAATACACGGGCTTCTTCCTCTCGATCATTCTCGGCCTCGGCGTCAGCTTCGAGCTGCCGATCCTCATCTTCTTCCTGGCTCTCTTCGGAATCGTCAGCCCGAAGTTTCTCTGGAAGAACATTCGCTACGCCATTCTGGCCGTTTTTCTGGTTGCCGCCATCATCTGCCCCAGTCCCGATCCCGGCACCATGTGCATTTACGCTGTTCCCATGCTGGCTCTCTACCTCGTTGGCATTGCCGTTGCCTGGTGGGTCCACCCCTCGCGTAGAAAGAAAAAGGAGGCTGCGGGATGATTTCCTCCTCGTTTTGGACGAGGTCCGTTGCGGTTCTGCTCGCTCTCACTCCCCTCGCCGCGCCCGCCCAGCACTTCGATGGCGCAGGCGCCTACGAGTACGCGCGCGAGTTCGCCGCCATTGGTCCGCGCTGGCCCACCGGCCCCGGCCACGTCAAAGCCGAGGAGTTTCTCCGCTCCCACTTCCTCCGCGCCCATGACCAGCTCGAAGAGGACACTTTCACCGCCGACACTCCCATCGGTCCGGTGCCCATGTGCAATTTCATCGTGCGTTTTCCGGGCACGAAGCCGGGCGTCATCGTCCTCGCCACGCACTACGAAACCAACTACCCGCTTCGCAACATCAACTTCGTCGGCGCTAATGACGGCGCATCCACCACCGGCCTGCTCATGTCCATCGCCGATCGCCTCCGCGCCCAAGCCGCCGGCCAGCCCGGCAAGAAGCTCTCCGGCTACTCCGTCTGGCTTGTCTTTTTCGACGGCGAGGAGGCCATCGAGCAATGGTCGTCCTCCGACTCCACCTACGGCAGCCGCCATCTCGCCGCCAAATGGGGCCGCGACGGCACCCTCAACCAGATCAAGGCCTTCCTCCTCGCCGACATGATCGGCGACAAGGAGCTCGACATTCAGCGCGAAACCCGTTCCACCGCCTGGCTCGTCTCGCTCGTTGCCGAAGCAGCCAAAAAGTTCGGCTATCAGCGTTATTTCTTCCAGCAGGAGATGGCGGTCGAGGACGATCATCTGCCCTTCGTTGAGCGTGGTGTGCCGTCGATCGACGTGATTGACCTCGACTACGGGCCCAACAACAGCTACCACCACACGGCGCAGGATACGATGGACAAAATCAGCGCCCACAGCTTGACGATCGACGGAGACGTGTTTCTGGAGTCGATCCGGTTGATCGATCAGCGGAATTAACTGTTAGCCTCTAGCGGCTAGCCATTTGTGCTCGGGTTTGCAATGTTAAAGTTTCAGCCGCGGCGTTTCTGCACGAAAGAGCTAGAGGCTAGAAGCTAGCAGCTAGAAGCTAACGCGAACGGAGTGAGCAAGTGTCTCAAGCAGAAATCGGCATCATCGGCGGCAGCGGGCTCTACTCCATGCCCGGCTTCACCAACGTTCACGAGGAGCGCATCGACACGCCTTTCGGCTCACCGTCTGAAGCCTTTGTCCTCGGCGAGCTCGAGGGCCGCAAGGTCGCTTTTCTTGCGCGCCATGGCCGCGGCCACCGCATCCTTCCCTCCGAGCTCAACTTTCGCGCCAACATTTATGCCTTCAAGCAACTCGGCGTCGAGCGCATCCTCTCCGTCTCGGCAGTCGGCTCGCTCAAGGAAGAGCACGAGCCCACGGACTTCGTTATTCCCGATCAGTTCATTGACCGCACTTTTCTTCGCATCGCCACCTTCTTCGGCGACGGCATCGTGGGCCATGTCGCATTCGGCGATCCGGTTTGTGCGACCGTTGCCAAGGCTGCCGCCGATGCCTGCGCTAAGGTCGGCGTCGTCGGCAAGCTCGGCGGCACCTACGTCTGCATGGAAGGCCCGCAGTTCTCCACCCGCGCCGAGTCGAACCTCTATCGCAGTTGGGGCGCCGACGTCATCGGCATGACCAACCTGCAAGAGGCCAAACTCGCCCGCGAAGCCGAAATCTGCTACGCCACCATCGCCATGGTCACCGACTACGACTGCTGGCGCGAGGGCCACGACGCCGTCACCGTCGAGGAGATCGTCGCTGTGCTGCACAAGAACGCCGACAACGCAGCCAAAGTCGTCAGGGCCGCTGTCGCCGCCATGCCTCGCGAGCGCACCTGCCCGTGCGTCTCGGCCGCAAAATACGCCGTGCTCACGCAGCCTGACGCCATTCCTGCAGCCGCCAAAGAGCGCCTGAAGCTGCTCTTCGGCAAATACCTGGGCTGGTAGGCCAAAGCGGTGTTAGCCGAAGCTTCTTAACCGAATCGAACTCCGCTAACTCCGCCAACTCCGCTAGCCCCGCCAACTTGCTAACCTTACATTTGAGGAAGACCAACCCATGTCCATCACCGTAGTCGGCAGCGTGGCTTACGATTCCATCGAAACTCCTGCCGGACGCCGCGAGCGCTGCCTCGGCGGCGCCGCCACCTATTTTTCGCTTGCCGCCAGCTTCTTTACCAGCGTTCGCGTCATCGCTGTCGTCGGCGAGGACTTCGGTCGTAAGCAGGAGGCTGTTTTTGCCGCACGCAACATCGATACGCGCGGCATTGAACACACCGCCGGCAAAAGCTTCTTCTGGGAAGGCTCTTACCTTGAGAACATCAACGAGGCGAAGACTCACTCGACCGAACTCAACGTCTTCGCATCGTTCGAGCCCAAAATCCCCGACGCCTACCGCGACTCGGAGTTTCTCTTCCTTGCCAACATCGACCCCGTTCTTCAACGCCGTGTCCGCGACGCCATGCCGGGCGTCAAGCTCGTTGCCGGCGACACCATGAATTACTGGATCAAGGACCATCGTACGGCCCTCCTCGAAGTTCTCGAGGGTCTCGACGTCCTGCTGATCAACGACACCGAGGCCCGCATGCTGGCCGGCAACAACAACCTGGTGCAGGCCGCGCGCGGCGTCATCGCTCTCGGGCCCCGGGCTTTGGTCGTCAAGCACGGCGAGTACGGCGCGACGTTATTCCACAGCTCAAATCCGAAAGGTAAAGGGGAGGAGCTCCGCACCTTCAGGGCTCCGGCTCTTCCGCTCAAAGAGGTCATCGATCCAACCGGCGCGGGCGACAGCTTTGCCGGCGGCTTCTTCGGTTATCTCGCTTCGCAGCCCGAGCTCACGCCCGCCTCCTGGCGCCACGCCATGTTTTACGGCGGAGTTATGGGCTCCTACGCCTGCGAGCGCTTCGGCACGGAGCGCCTGCAGCAGATCTCGCGCCCTGAGATCGACGCGCGCTTCAACGTGTTTCGCGAGCTGACGCACCTTGACTGAGAAGAGCATCTCGAATGCAGAAGGTTGGGCCGTTCTGGCCTTCTCGATGGCCGCCGCAACTGCCGCCATCCTCTGGAGCTGGCATCACGGCGCGATGCTCAACTACGGCGACGCCGTCGCTCACCTGCACATCGCGCGCCGCGTCTTCGATTCCCGCACGCCGCGCTTCTCCGAGCTCGGCTCGGTGTGGCTGCCGCTCCCGCACATTCTTCTTCTGCCCTTCGTGCAGAGTTACTTCTGGTGGGCTACCGGCCTCGCCGCAATCATTCCATCCTCGCTTTCCTACATTGCCTCCTGCGCCGGCATCCATCGCCTGGCGCGGAACTGGATCGACTCCGCGCCTGCCGCTCTCGCACTCGTTTTCTTCGCCCTCAACCCCAATCTCCTTTACCTGCAGACCACCGCCATGACCGAGCCGATCTTTCTTTGCGAATTCATTTGGATCGTGGTCTGGCTTGTAGAATGGCGCGCCGCAATCGACGGCGAAACTGCAGCCGCCACCTCGGAGCAGCGCCCGGCTCCCTCCGCGCGCCTCCAGGCCTGCATCGCAACCGCTCTCGTCGCCGCCATCTTTACCCGCTACGACGGCTGGATCATCGCCCTCATCGTCTGGAGCAGCGTTGCGGTCACACTGCTCCGCCACGCGGCCAAGGGCGAGCGCAGGCGCCTCGCTGCGCCTGCGTTTTGGCTGGCCAGCTTCGCCATCGTTGCAGCGCCGCTCCTCTGGTTCCTCTATAACTCCGTCTGTTTTGGCGACTGGCTCTACTTCGCGCGCGGCCCGTTCTCCGCGAGAGCTATCGAGCTCCGCACTGCCGCGCCTGGATCGCTGCCGCATCCCGGCTGGCAAAGCCCCTGGGTTGCGCTTCTCTACTACCTCAAGGTCTCCGAGCTCGACTCGGTTGCCGCTCCCGGTTGGGGCAATGTCTGGGGCAACATCGTCCTCGCCAGTGCCGCGCTCGGAACCGGCGCCGCCTGGCTCATCGAAAAATCCGCCGCTCGCCGCCGCGCTCTGGCCTGGACATTCCTGCTGTGGCTGCCCGTCCCTTTTTACGCGTGGTCCGTCGCCTACGGCTCGGTCCCCATCTTTTTTCCCGCCTGGTGGCCCTACACCTGGTACAACACGCGCTATGGCCTTGAGCTTCTGCCTGCTCTCGCGCTTGGCATCGGCTTCGCGTCTCAATTAATTGCCGGCGGACTCCGCCGCATCAAGCTCCCGAGCGTCGCTGTCGTCCTTCCTAAGATCGCGTTCGCACTGTTCCTGGCTCTCGCTTGCCTCAATGCCTTTACTCTGTTGCGCTCCGATCCCATCGTCTACGTCGAAGGCGCCAAGAACGCCGTCGCGCGCCGGCCGTACGACGATGCCATTCCGCCGGCTCTGCAGTCGTTGCTCATTCTCGACCCGCACGCGCCCGTGCTCATGAACACATCCCTCTACCCTGAGATTGTTGCCTTCACTGGCATTCCTCTCCGCCAGACCATCAACGAGAGCGACCTCGGAATCTATCGCTCCGCACTCGCAGCGCCTGCCAGCAACGCCGCCATCATCGTCGCTTTCGACGGCGACGAGGTGGATAAGGCCGTCAAAGCGCATCTCGCCGACCTCACCTTGATGGGAAGTTTTACCGCCAAAGATCAGCCATCGGCCGCGATTTATGCCTCCACCAAGTGGCTCGATCGCTCTCATGTTTCCTTCTAAGTGCACGCTCTTGCATCAGTCGGCACGTCTCCGCAATCTGGCTACAGCATTTTCGGAATTGCTGTTGACCGAAAGCACACACTCAAGTGGCTTTTTCCTCAAGAAAAAGCCACATATCAATACACTTAGGAAGTCTACGTGTATTCCGAAAATGCTCTCAACACCCCGCTCGCAGCGGTGTTAGCATCGGGCTGGGAACGACCGTGATTTTCGCAGCCGCACAACTCGTTCGTCCGCTCGGCGCGCCGCTCTAAGTCCACGGTCCGGAGGAAGATTGATCCCCTTCACCAAAGCTCATGCCTGCGGCAACGATTTCCTCATCGTGACTGAAGAAGCCGGGGCGGGCCACGATCCCGCAGCCCTCACGCGCCGCCTCTGCCAGCGCAACACCGGCATTGGGGCCGACGGCATTGAGTTTTTCAGCTGGACCGGTCCCAAAGCGGGCCGCATCCGCCTTCACAACGCCGACGGCTCCATCGCCGAGATCAGCGGCAACGGCACGCGCTGCGTCGCGGCGTGGATGGCCGACGCACTCGGCTCCCAGGTTGGCGACACGCTTGAAATTACCACCGATGCCGGCCTCCGCGTCTGCCGCATTGACGCCGTCCGCAATCACGACGACTTCACCGTGGAAGTCACCACCGCAATGGGCGTGCCCCGGATTTCCCCGCGTGCGGTCGAACTCACGGGAGGCGCGAAGATCAAGAGCATCGAGGTCTCCATCGGCAATCCGCACTTTGTCGTCGAGGTGGACAATCCCGAGTTCACCGTCGCCGGAAAATCCTGGCAGGAAATCGGCGCCGAGGTCTGCGTCCATCCCGACTTCCCCAACAAGACAAACGTCGAGTTTCTCCGCATCGTGAGCCCGAGCCAGATCGAGATTCGTATCTTCGAGCGCGGCGTGGGCTCCACGACTTCGTCGGGCACCGGCACCTCTGCCGCAGCCACGGCAGCTCTCGCCTTCAAGGGCTGCACTTCACCGCTTAGAGTTGTTGCGCCGGGTGGCGCGCAGACCGTTGCCTGGGATGGCCCCGGCACCGAACTGTATCTCACCGGGCCCGCTGCGCTCATCGCCCGAGGGGAGGCGTGGTGAAATGAAGGCCCTGCTCAAGCCACCGCCCGTCGCGCCGGATGCTGCCATCAGCATCGTCGCGCCGGCGTCTCCAGCCAAGCCTGAGCGCGTCGAAGGCGGAATCGCTGCCCTTCGCTCGCTGGGCCATGTGCCGCAATTCGCGGCCAATGCGCTTTTGCGCGAGCCGCTCTATTTCGCCGGATCTCCTCTCGAGCGTCTCGCCGATTTGCACGCAGCCTTCGCTGCCCCTGACACCGCTGCCGTCATTTGTATTCGCGGCGGCTATGGATCGAACTACCTGCTTGATAGCCTCGATCTTGAAACCATCGCCGCGTGCCCCAAGCCCTTCTTCGCCTACAGCGACCTGACCGGCATTCAGCTCCACCTGCTCGACGAACTCGGCCTGCCTGTCTTTCACGGCCCCATGCTCGCCGCCGATTTCTATCTCCCTAACGGCGTGCATCTTGAAAGTTTTCGCGCCGCACTTGCTGGAGAGCTCTACAGCGTCGGCGCCGCCGAAGGCCTCCGTACGCTCAAGCCCGCTGCGTCGCCAGCCACCGCGCGCGGCACTCTCTATGGCGGCTGCCTCAGCATTCTCGTTTCGCTTCTCGGCACACCGTGGGAGCCCAGCACCGAGGGCACTCTGCTGTTTCTTGAAGACATGGGTGCCAAGCCCTACCAGATCGATCGCATGCTCTGGCAACTGCGCAAAGCTGGAAAGCTCGAAGGCATTCGCGGCATCGTCTTCGGCGAGATGCTCGATTGCGCCTCGCCCGCAGCCCCGCAGTCCCTGCTCGAAGAAGCCATTCTCAATGCACTCGACGGTCTCGATGTGCCCATCGCCATCGGACTGCGCAGCGGCCACGTGTCCCGCGAGAACGTCACCCTCACATTCGGCGTCCAAGCCGAACTCGCCGTTGGCGATAAAGCTTGCCTCCAAATCCTCGAACCGGCGGTGAAGAAGTGACCGCATCTCCGCGCCACATCCACCTTATCGGCATCTGCGGCACCGCCATGGCCTCGCTCGCCGGCCTGCTCCAGCTCCGGGGCCACCGCATCACCGGTTCCGACAAGGCCGCCTATCCGCCCATGAGCGATCTGCTTTGTTCGCTCGGCATCCCCATCCTCGAGCCTTACAGCGAATCCAATCTTGATCCCGTGCCCGGCCTCGTTGTCATCGGCAACGCGCTCTCCCGCGGCAACCCCGAAATCGAGCGCGTGCTCGACGACCGCATTCCCTTCACCTCCATGGCCGCGCTCCTGCGCGAAGAGTTCCTCTCCGGCCGCGAATCCCTCGTCGTCGCCGGAACTCACGGCAAAACCACGACTACGAGCATGCTTGCATGGATCTACCAGGTCGCAGCGCGCAAAGATTCCTCGCTTGAGCCCTCGTTTCTCATCGGCGGCGTCGCAGAGAACTTCGGCTCCAGCTTCCAGCTCCGCCCCACGCGCAACTTCATCCTCGAGGGCGACGAGTACGACACCGCGTTCTTCGACAAGGGCCCGAAATTCCTCCACTACTTTCCCGCGGCGCTCATTCTCACTCACGTCGAGTTCGATCACGCCGACATCTACGCCGATCTCGAAGCGGTCAAGATTGCTTTCAAGCGTCTAGTCAATCTCGTCCCGCGCCGCGGTCTCATCGTCGCCTACGACGGCAGCCCCAACGTGACCGAATGCGTGAGCCACGCATTTTGTCCCGTCGAGCGCTACGGATTTACCGAAGCCGCCAATTGGCGCATCCGCAATCTTCGCTACGAATCCAGCCGCATGCGCTGGGAAGTTCTCCGCTCCGGCGTCGCGTGGGCCGACTTCAACATGCATCTCGCCGGCGAGCACAACGCCCTTAACGCGACGGCCGCCGCTGCCCTTGCCGCCGCTGCCGGCATTCCCACAGCCGCAATCGCCGAGGCACTTTCAACTTTTAAGAGCGTCAAGCGCCGCCTGGAGGTCCGCACAGAAATCAACGGCATCACTCTCATCGAGGACTTCGCTCATCATCCCACGGCGATTCGCGAAACCCTGCGGGCACTGCGCGCCATCTACCCCGGCGCGCGCTTGTGGGCCATTCTTGAGCCGCGCTCCAACACGCTTCGCCGCAAGGTCCTCGCGCCCGATCTCGTTAAGAGCCTCTTGTTCGCCGATCGCGTCATCCTCGCCGCCGTCTTTCAGCAGGAGCGCATTCCAGAGCACGAGCGCCTGCACCCTGAAGAAGTCGTCCGCGCCCTCAACTCCGCAGGCACGCCCGCCGAGCTCCTCGCCGACGCCAATACCATCGTCGCTGCCCTCACGCCGCAGCTCGCTTCCGGCGATGTTGTCGCCATTCTCTCCAATGGCGGCTTCGACGGCATTTACCAGAAACTCCCTGCGCGTTTGCGCGAGCGCTTTGCCGCCGCAACCTAAGAACAAGGGTCACGCATGATCTGGTCGCTCATCTTCATCAGCAACATGGTCGTCCTGGGAATCCCCTCGTCACTTCTCTTCATTCCCTGGTGCTGGATCACCGGCAACGTGCTTCCGCTCTACAAGGCCACGCGCTTCATGCTCTCCTCGAGTTGCCGCCTTGCCGGTGTGCGCTTCAGCGTCGAAGGCCTCGACCGCATCTCCCGCGGCCGCGCATGCATCTTCATGTCCAACCACGTCTCCAATCTCGACCCGCCAGCGCTCATCTCGCTCATTCCCGGACGGACCTCCGCCTTCATGAAGCGGTCTCTCATGAATCTGCCGATCCTCGGCACCGGCTTTCGCCAGGGCGAGTTCATTGCCGTCGATCGCAGCGGCAACCCTGCCGACGCGCAGCGCAGCGTTGCCGAGGCCCAGCGCGTTCTTGCGAAAGGCGTCCACATCACCACATTTGTTGAAGGCACCCGCTCGCCCGACGGCCGCATGCTGGCCTTCAAGAAAGGCCCGTTCTTTCTCGCCATGGCCGCGGGCGCGCCGTGCGTTCCCGTCTCCATCTACGGCACAGAAACCATCCTGCGAAAGGGCAGCCAGCGCATCCATCCCGGCCAAGCCCACGTCATCTTCCACGAGCCCATCGACCCCGCCGCATTCGCCACGCGCGACGAGCTCATGCGCGCTGTCCGCTGCGCCATCGCCTCCGGCCTCCCCGAATGGATGCGCACCTAGTTCCCAAAGCCTTGCTCGCGCACGAACCCACGACCCAGGACGAAGGAAACTGACCACCGATCACTGACCACTGACCACTCTGAATGCGATACTCACTTTTGCAGACCCATCCTCGCCGCCCATGATCGTCTCGCTCCTCGTCTTCGTCACTATCGTCGTCCTGGCCCTTCCCTCGGCGGTCATCTTCATCCCTTTTACGCTTCTCACCGGCAACGTCGGTCCGCTCTACGCTGCCGGCTCCTGGATCGCTCGTGTTGCCATCCGCGTGGCCGGCATCCGTCTGCGCATTGAAGGCCGCGAGAACATCCCCGCTGGCCGTGCCTGTATCTTCATGGCCAACCACATCTCCAACCTCGATGCTCCGGCTCTGATGTCGCATCTTCCCAGCCGCACCGTGGTCTTCCTCAAGCGCCCGCTCATGAAAATCCCCATCCTCGGCTACGCCTTTAAGCTCGCCGACTTCATTCCCGTTGATCGCACCGGTGACGCGACGGAAGCACAGCTCGCTGTCGCCGACGCAGAGCGCGTCCTTACCAGCGGATTGCACATCACAACATTCGTTGAGGGCATGCGCTCGCCTGACGGCCGCATGCTGCCCTTCAAAAAGGGCCCATTCTATCTCGCGAAAGACTCGGGCGCGCCCTGCATTCCGGTCTCAATTTTCGGAAGTGAGAAGATTCTTCCCGTGAACAGCAAACGCATCCACCCCGGCGTGGCGCACATCGTCTTTCACCCGCCCATTGACCCCGCCAGTTATGCCACTCGCGACGAGCTGTCGGAAGCCGTGCGCGCCGCAATGGCCTCCGCACTGCCCGAATGGATGCGTAGCTAAACTGAACAAAAGAGGGGATGCCGTGTTTCCCAACCCGTTGCAGCATGATCCTCAACTTCGCACAAACCAACTGACCATTGATCACTGGCAACTGTCTTCACGGCTGCACAATCGCGTTATACCCGTCGTCGAGCAGCCGCGTGCACATGCGGTTAGCTTCGTCGTGCGTCGCAAACGGCCCGATGCGCACATGAATCAGCCCATCCGACGGCTCGCGCCGCGCCGTGACCGCATAGCCTCGCTTGCGCAGCGCACCAACCAGCACATCGGCGTCTTCCTGATGAGACACCGCGGCAACCTGCACCATGAATTGGCCCGTAGCTCCCGGCAACGCTGGCCGGACCGTGGGCGCGGCGGCAGGCGATCCGCCTGGCGATCCGTTTCCAGCCGCGGGGAAAGCCGGCTGCACCGGTGACTTTGGCGGAGTCGGCGCGGCAGCCGCTGGCGCGCTGGTCGGCGAACTTGCAGGCGGGCCAGTTTGCCCAGCCGCCGCTGGCCCCTGCTTCGCAGTCGCTGGATTCGCGCCGCCATCCGCGCCAGGTGTCGTTGCGCCGTCACTTGCCGGCGAAACTGGTGGCGCCGGAGCCTGTGCGTCCGCTGAAGGCTTTGGAATCGAGCCGTTCCCCTGCAACGGCTCCTGGTCGGGAGCGGCCGTTGCCGCGGCGGGCTGCGCGGCCGTCGACGGCGCCCCTGCTGAACCGTGATGCCCCACCAGGTATCCCAGCCCGAAGCACAACCCGCACACCAACACGAAGCCGAAGACGATCGTGAGCAGCGCGCCCCACCCGAGCGTCAGCTCGGTGTCGTGCCCGCGCTCCTCGGGTTCCTCGCCTTCCGGCTCTCCATTGTCAAAATATCCCCGCATCGACCGCCCAACGAACTGACTGCGATTTTCCAGCATTTGCCGAGTCCTGCGACCCACGCCGACAGAGCAAGCAAAAGCGAACTGCGCCGGTAGCCTGTAGCCAGTAGCCGAGAACGGGAGCTACAAGCAACAGGCTCCCGGCAACAGGCTCGTTATTACGGCTTTTCCGCCGCCGCCTTTGCTGCTGCGCCCAGCTTGGTCATCAGCGGCATCATCTCAATCGGCAGCGGGAACACGATCGTTGTGTTCTTCTCCACGCCGATCTCCGTCAGCGTCTGCAGGTAGCGCAATTGAATGGTGATGGGCTCGGTCGCCAGCAGTGCCGCGGCGTCCACCAGCCTTTGCGCGGCGCTGAACTCGCCCTCGGCATGGATGATCTTCGAGCGCTTTTCGCGCTCCGCCTCGGCCTGCTTCGCCATAGCGCGCTGCATCTGCTCCGGCAGATCCACCTGCTTCACTTCCACGCTCACTACCTTCACCCCGAACGGCTCCGTGCGCTGATCCATGATCGACTGAATGCGAATGTTCAGCTTGTCCCGGTGGCTCAGCAGCTCGTCCAGCTCCACTTCGCCAAGCACCGTGCGCAGCGTGGTCTGCGCCAGTTGCGACGTCTGATAGACGTAGTTGTTCACCTTGATGGCAGCCGCATTCGGATCCACTACGTAGAGCGTCACTACCGCATTCACTTTGATGGTGACGTTGTCACGCGTGATCACGTCCTGGGGCGGAACCTCGAGGACCTCCTGGCGCAGGGAGATGCGCACGATTTGGTCGATCGGCCGGAAGACCAGGATGATGCCAGGCCCCTTCGGTGCTCCCAGCACGCGGCCCAGCCGGAAGATGACGCCTCGCTCGTATTCCCGCAGGATCTTGATGGAGTTCAGCAGGTAGAGGACGACGATAGCAATGATAACCAGCGTGGGAATCGACAAATCACCGAAGGACATGGGAACTTCCTTTCGCTACACAGCAGGGATTGTACTCCAGCCGATCGCACGCCGCCTGTGCACGTTTGAACAGCGTGCGGCAGACCACAAGTCGCAATCTCCCAGCTCCGCCCACCGCGAAATCGGGGCTCCATCCCGGCAAATCCGAACGACGACCGGGGTGGGATCCTTCAGATCCCACTGCCGCACGAGAGGAACAGTCTATTGTGCCCTGTTCGCTGGCACCGCCACCGGTTCTACTTGCAGCAGCATCTGGTTGTGCCCCGTCACGCGCAGCGCCGCTCCCTTGGCCACGGGCGCGCTCGCCACCGCCAGCCAAATCTCTCCTTCCACCAGCACATGTCCCTGCGGAGCCAGCGCCTCCATTGCAGTTGCCGGGCAGCCCACCATCGCGTCAGCGCCGATGCGAGCTTTTCTTTGTCGCGCGCGCACTACCAGCCGCACCAGAAATACCGTGATCGCGCCGAACGTCGCGCTCACCGCGATCGCAACCAGCGGGCTGATCCCCATCTCCGGTACCGGCGCCGCCACCAGCGTCAGCGTTCCAAACGTCAGGCACACGATCCCCGCGATGGCCAAAGCGCCGTGGCCGCCAAACTTGGCCTCAAGCAGTAGCAGAACCATCGCCGCCAGCAGCAGCAGCACGGCGGTGTACCGGATCGGCAGCAGGTTAAGCGCAAAGATCGCAAGCAGCACCATCAGCGTGCCCAGCGCCCCGGGAACAATCGTGCCCGGCGCGTTGAATTCGAGATAAATCAAAAGCGCCCCGCCCACCAACAAGAGAAGCGCGATGTTCGGGTCCACGAGCCACCCCAGCAGGCCGTCACGCAGCGACTTGCGCAGCAATTGAACGCGCGCGGCGGCCAGATGCAGCGTCACCTTCGATCCGTCCATGCGCGTGATCTCGCGCCCGTCGAGCGCTTTCAGCAGTTCCGTATCGCTATTGGCGATCAGGTCGATCAGGTGCTGGTTCAGCGATTCCTCCGCCGTGTACGAATGCGACGATTGCACCGCTGCCACCGCCGCATCCGTGTTCCGGTTCCGCTTGGTCACATACGAGCGGAGAAAGGCCTCGGCGTCGTTCTCCACCTTTTGCATTTCAGTGTTGTCGGGCTGCCCGCCAAACTCAAACACCGGATGAGCGGCGCCGGCCTCAGTGCCCGGGGCCATGGCGGCCACGTCCGCCGATTCCAGAATGAAGAACCCCGCCGAACCCGCGCGCGCGCCCGATGGACCCACATACACAATCACCGGCACGCGAGAGCGCAGAATTCCGCCCACGATGTCGCGCATCGAATCCAGCAGCCCGCCCGGAGTATTCATCTCGATCAGCAGTGCGCTGGCCCCGTCGCTGTTGGCTCGATCGAGGGCTCTCGTCACCTCATCCGCGCTCACCGGCTGAATCGTTTCATCCAGAACCAGTTTGTCCACCACCGGTCCCTGCGCGAAAGCAGAAACTCCCAATCCAAATCCAAGAAAAATCCATAAAGCTGCCGCGATCGCCCCGACGGCAATGCGGCCCTTCGCAACAATCTGTTCCATGGCTCCCCTCTTTGCAACGGGAACATGAACTTGGTTGTCCGAGGTCAGTGTGGCAAAGCCTTCAATTCTATAAACCGGGAATAGCACGAACCGCTACCCAGCACGAAAGACTGACCACTGATCACTGACCACTATCTTTCCTATCTTCCCCTCTTCGCTTCAATCTGCCGCATCAGATCCTGCGCCGCCCGATTCGCTGGATCGAGCTTCAGCGCATCTCCAACTTCAGTATTGGCCTCCTCCAATGACCCCGCCGTCAAGTCCAGTTGCGCCAGCACAAGATACGCATCGGCCGAAGGCCCCAATTCCAGCGCTTCGTGAGCCTCCTTGCGCGCTTCATCGGCATCGCCGCTGCGCTCGCGTACTTGGGCCAGCCCTGCGTGCGCCTGTGCGCTTGAGCTATCGGCGGCGACGGCATCCTGATAGCGCCGCTCCGCTTCCGGCAACAGCCCACGGTCCAGAAAGCTCTTCGCCTGTGAACACAGCGTTTTTGCCCGCTCGCGAGGCGTAAGTGAAGCCAGCCGCCCGGCATTCATCTGGTCCAGCATCGCCGCTGCCTGCCGGAATGCCGATTCATCGAAGGTGCGCACAATCCGTTCCAGCGGATCGAGGTTCGGAGCGGCGCCGCCCGCTCCGTTCGTTCCCGCCGATTCAGGCTTTCCTTTCCATGCCTCATCCAGCGCCTGCGCCTCGCTGTCGTTCGGGCGCAATTTCAGGCACTGCGCCAGCTCGTTCAATGCTCCGGGAAGATTCCCTTCGCGCTTCAGGCTCACCGCCAGGTTGAAGTGGTAATCCGCCGCGTTGGGATCGGCCGCCGCCGCCTGAATAAACAGCGATATCCCATCCTTGCCCTGCCGGCTCTGCGCCACGCCTTCGTTGTTCACTACCTCGGCCAGCGGCAACACGCGCGCCACATCCGCAAACGCCTCCTCGGCGTGCGGATAGTCGCCGGAAAACATCAGCGACAGACCGCGGTAGAAGCCCGCTTCGAGCCCGTCCGGCCCATTGTGATCCACCTTGGCGAAGGCCTCGGCCGCGTCTTGGTACTGCTGTCCTTTGTAGTCTTCGCGGCCCAGCGCCATCCACGCCTGCCCGAATCCAGGGCTCAGCTTCACCGCAGTTTGCAGGTGCCGCAAGCGCTCCGCCTGGTCCGGCTCCGTGATGCCGCGAATGTACTGCTCGAACGCAGTCAGCGGAATCCCGTTCCCCGCGGCCGCAAACGTCTGCTCGGCCACGTTGAAGTTGGGATCAAGCTGCCTGGTCAGTTTCCACGCCAGCTCGCCGAACACGGCGATCATGTCCTTCATCTCGCCGCGCGCGCTCACCTCCGGCAGCATGCGCAACTCGGGCACGTCCACCAGCGTCGCCACGGCCACAATCCCGTTTCCGTCGGTGGTATAGCTGCCCACCACGATCGAATCGGCGTCCAGCGTCTGCGCCAGTTTGATCGCGCTCGCCCGTGAAGGCTGAAAGCCTTGTGGCAGCCCCAGATGGTCAAGCGCGTACATGCGGTCGGCGCGGCTCGTCGGCTGAAACCCCGCCGAAGCAAAGCGCGTGCTCAGAATCTCCGCCGCCGCCTCGCGCATCCACTCCAGGTTCGGCTGCCCTGTCCGGTTGTCGAACGGCAGCACCAGCAGGACTCGCGATCCGCCGGCCCCAGAGCCCGCTCCGTCACCGCCTGAAGCCTCCGTGCTCGCCTGCCCCCACACGCAAACCGAGGCAAACAATGCACAAAAAAACGTCATTGCCGCGCCGGCGCCAATCCGCCGCACCCACCACGACCGCATTGCATTTCGATGAAGCACGTCAGGGAGATTATAGGCGTTATGGCTTTCAACGACGCGCTGCGCGCGAGGGCGACGCCGAGTCGACCGTCCGATTTCGCTTGGCCTCACGCAACCTCGCCGCTATCATCGCTCCATGATGCCGCTCACTCCACCTCCCCGGATCAAGCCCTACTGGCGAGCACTGGTCGAGGTCGCGTTTATCGTCTTCCTCTTTTATTCGAATCTGCTCATGGGCGAGTTCACAGGCGTCAACGGCCAGAATAAGACGTTTGCATTTGCCCTCGGCGACATCGTCACGCCCACCAACTTCCTCATCGCCATCGTCAGCGCCATCATCGGCTACGGGATATTCGAGTTTCTGCGCAGAAAGCTTTAGAGCCTGCAACAACTCCCGCTCGACGCGCGAAAGTCATTACAGGCTCTAAACAACTGACCACTGATCACTAACCACTAACCACTGTCTTTGTCAGTCCGCAAACGCCTCTTCTTCCACCTTCGCGGTCTCAGCGGGCCGCTCCGGATAGTACGCGTTGCGCACGTACTGTTTCACCATGCGGTTGGTGTTGAAGTACGACCCGTTGTACGCCAGCGTCGTCCGCATCAGCCGCGCCCACTTCTCCGGCGCGTCGCGGTAAAGCGGAACCACCGCCGTCTCCAGCTTGGTGTAAAGCGAGTTCGCCTCCTCGGCGTCATTGGCTCCGTCCTCAATCGCCCATCCGGTAAAGCCCTCGATGCACCCTTCGATCCACCATCCGTCCAGAATCGACAGGCTGGGCACGCCGTTCATCGCCGCCTTCATTCCGCTTGTGCCCGATGCCTCATACGGCCTTTTTGGCGTATTCACCCACACATCCACGCCCGCCGTCAGCTGAGCGCCGAGGTCCCACGCATAGTTTTCGAGATACACAATCCGCAGATCGCTGCTCGAAAGCTTGCCCGCCTCGGCCACCACCTGCTGGATCAGCGCCTTCCCCGGCTCATCCTGCGGATGCGCCTTGCCGGCATACAGGATCTGCAAGCCACCGGCCTTCGCCGCGATCTCGTTCAGCCGCTCTTCATCGGTAAACAGCAGAGTCGCCCGCTTATACGTCGCCGCGCGTCGCGCAAACCCCAGCGTCAGCACCTTGGGATTCAGCACCAGCCCCGTCCGCGAACCCACCTCCGCCAGCAGCTCTTCCTTGGCTCGCGCGTGCGCCGTCAGCATCTCCGTTTCAGGCACGTCGATCGCGTTGCGCAGATACAGATTGTCGCGCCGCCATGCGGGAACATGCTCATCCAGCATCCGCTGCACCGGCTCGCTGATCCATGTCGGCGCGTGCACGCCATTCGTGATCGAGCCTATCGAAAATTCCGGGAACATCGCCCGCGACACCTTGCCGTGTTGCATCGCCACGCCGTTTGCATAGCGCGAGAATTTCAGTGCCAGCAGCGTCATGTTCAGCAATCCTTCATTGAAGCATCCCAGCTTTTCCAGGCGCGCCGTCCGCTCCCCGCCCAAAATGCGAATCGCCTGCTCGGTCGAAAACCGGTCGTGTCCCGCCGACACCGGAGTGTGCGTCGTGAACACGCATCTCCGCCGCACTACCTCAATGTCCGAATCTGTCGCCGCGCCCTGCGGCCCCCCGCCCAACTGGCTTTCCAGCAGCGCCAGCGTCAGCAGCGCCGCGTGGCCCTCATTCATGTGGTACACGTTGATGCGCAACCCCAGCGCATGCGCCATGCGCACGCCGCCCATTCCCAGCACAATCTCCTGCTGCAAGCGGTAGTTCGTGTCCCCGCCATACAGGTGGTCCGTCAGGCCTCGGTCCCAACCCGAGTTGTCATCCAGATCCGTGTCCAGCAGATAGATCGGCACCACATGCCCGAACTGCCCGGTCAGGTCATACCGCCAGGCACGCACCGTCACCGTGCGGCCTTCCACCGCCACCGTCACCCGCGCCGCTTCTTCTGAGCAGTAGTCCGCCGGATTCCACGGTTGCACCTCTTCCGTCTGCGCACCTTGCGGATCCAGATGCTGCTGGAAGTACCCCTTCCGGTGCAGCAGCGTAAACGCCGCCAGCGGAATGCCCAGGTCCGCCGCCGAACGCAGCGTATCCCCGGCCAGAACTCCGAGCCCGCCCGAATACGTGGGCATCTCCGGACGGATCGCAACTTCCATGCAGAAGTAGGCCACGAGGCCGGTTCCGGGAATTGTCTCGTGCAGCGAAGACTTCGAGGGAGTAGGTTCCATATCTTTTCTTTCCGGCGAACAGGCCGGCACAGCGTATCCGCCCCGAAACCAATCGAACCCGGCAGGGTTGGAACAGTTGCCTATTTCATCGGGGCAAATACCACACAAGTTTAGCAAGGAATCCCCGCCGGAGAATATCTCGACCCGGTTGCGAATATGGTTCTTTCGTGTCAGTTACTTGAAGGTTTTCACCCAGCGAGATAAATGATTTCAAATCCGATTCGAATTCCGTTCGTCTTTGCCCGCTCACTGGACTAGCGCCGCCAACACCGCTAGCTCCGCTGCCCTATTCAAGCCTGTGCGCCCCTCCCGATGCATGGCAAATGTGAATCTGCGGAGTGATTCCCGTCCGCGCCGCATAACGAACACCCAGCGCCTCGGCAAACCTGGCCGCTTCGTTCTGCTCGACTAAATTAATCGTGCAGCCGCCAAACCCTCCGCCCGTCAGCCGCGCCCCGATCAGCCCGGGAAGATCCTGCGCCAGCTCCACCATCGCGTCGGCCTCCGCGCAACTTCCCTCGAAATCCTGACTATAGCTTCGATGCGCCTCGGCCATCAGGCGTCCCAGCTCCTTCATGTCGCCCTTAAGCAGCGCCTCGCACGCCGCCACGGTGCGTAAGTCCTCGCTGATCACATGTTTGGCTCGCATCAAGCTCTTCGGCTCCATCTCGTGGCCCCACTTTTCGAGGTCCGCGAGCGTCGCGTCGCGCAGGAACGGCACGCCCGGCCTGTGGCTCGCGATCACCGCGCATGCCGCCTCCGACTCGCGCCGCCGCGTCGGATAATCTCCTCCCGCCACCGAGTGCTTTACCATCGTGTTGGCGATCACCAGCGCCACGTGGTCGGGAATCGGCGCCAGCTTGTAGCTCAGGTCGCGGCAGTCAAGCAGCAGCGCGTGGTTCTCCTTCCCATTCACGCTGATGAACTGGTCCATGATCCCGCAGTTCGCGCCCACAAACTCGTTCTCCGCCCGCTGGCAAAGCCGCGCCAGCACGGGCCCCGGATAGGTCGCGCCAATCAGGTCCAGCACTGCAATCGCTGTCGCCACTTCCAGCGCCGCCGAGCTTGAGAGCCCCGACGCTAGCGGCACATCGCTCCAAATGCTGAGGCTGAATGCGGGAATCTTGTGCCCCTCGCCCTTGAGGATCGACACCACCCCCATCGGGTAGTCGGTCCAGTGCTTGTTCCCCTTCGCTGGCAGCGCCGCCAAGTCGAACGCCTTCTCCTCGCCGTAGTTCTCTGAGTAAATCACGATCTTGCCATCCGTTCGCGGCGAAATCCCCGCCAGCGTGGCAAAGTTGATCGCCGCCGGCATCACAAAGCCCTCGGCATAATCGGTGTGCTCGCCGATCAGGTTCACGCGCCCTGGCCCCACAAAGATCGCCGGCTCCGCGCCAAAGCGGTCACGGTGCATCGAGCGAAATACTGATGGATCGTGCATCTTTCTCAACCCCTTCTCGAATTCATGCTCTCAAAACCGTTGGGTGCCCCAGGTCTCGATTTTGAGACCTGGGATAGCGCAAACGCTAACCTCGCACGAAAAACCGCAACTGCCGGCTTGTCAATGATGACGTTTTCTTGCCAGCCTCTGATCCTCCGACTACAACCGCCGTTCTCAGGTCCCTACAACCTCACAGCACGCACCGCTCAGCCGCTCCCAAATCTCGCCCATCCACGCCTCATGCTCCGGCTTCATCAGCACGCTCCGCAGGCAGGTCATAGCGCCGGAGCCTTTGTCCTCGCGGTCGCGCGGTCCAAACTCAAACCATGCCCGCGGCAATTCTACTAGCGCCAAATGCAGTCCGCGAAGGGCGCATGTGTCGAACACTTTCCGCGCCTGCTCAGATGCCTTCCAAAAGTCTGCTGCATGCAATGCCCACACCACAATGTCCAGTTCCGGACCGCCCGCTGCAAGCCCTTCAAACCGCGCATCGCCGCGCACTCTCCGGTCAAGCTCCACCGCCGCGCGCCGCCCCTTCGCCAACCCCTGTGCAAACGCCCCGCCCGGCACAAGCGGCAGCAGCCTTTGCGTCGCCCAAAGCGCCACCGCCGCCGCTCCCGCGCGCGAGCACTCCAGGCTGATCTCACCCAGGTGGAGTTCCTTCGACGTGAAGTACGTGTACGGCGAGTCGTGCTTGTAGAACCGCCCCTCCGCCGGATCCCGAAACACTACGCATCCGCACCCATAAGGCTGCAGCCCATGCTTGTGCGGATCGATCACAATTGAGTCCGCCTGTTCGATCGCCGCATATGCCTTTCGCGCCGGCTCCTCCAGCGCCTCGACAATCAGCCCGAAGTACCCGCCGTACGCCGCGTCCACATGCACCCGGAATCCGTACCGCTCCTTCAGCTTCAGAATCTCGTTGAGCGCGTCCACCGCGCCCAAAGCAGTCGTGCCCAGTGTCGCCACCACGGTCCCCACGTCGCCCTTGCGTAGCTCGTCTTCCAACGCCTCCAGGCTCATCCGGCCGCGCTCATCGGTCGCCACGCTCGTATATTCGAGTTTCAGCACGCCGCTGATCCGCTGGTGCGTGTAGTGCGCTTGCTCCGAGCCCACAATCCGCCGCCCGGGCGCCATCTGCCCCGCCATCCACAGAGCCTCCAGATTAGCGATCGTTCCGCTCGACGTCAGGTGGCCTAAAAACTCCTTCCACCCGAACATCGCGGCGATCTCCTTCACTGCTTCCACTTCCATCGCCGAGCTGGCTCGCCCGCCGTCGAGCGCGTGGTTGTTGGGATTGATCTTCATCGCCAGTGCATACGCCGCCCGTGCCAACGGATGCGGCGGTTTCAGCATTTGTCCGGCATACAAAGGATGGAAATAGGGATAGTTGTCGCGCAGGCGGTGCGCCACCGCCTCGAGCACCCAGCCCATGCCAGCCAGAGGAAGGGGCTCGCCGAACGGGGGCAGCGCACTGAACTCGGCCTCCAGCTCCTCGGTGGCGCGAGCCAGCAACTCGGGAACGCAATCCTTCGCCATGGCGACCTCTCACCTTATCACAGGTCGTGTCGCACCGCTAAACCTCCATAGGTCAACAGCTTCCATGGACTAACACGATCTGGTGAGATCAGACATACAATTCCCGCAGATTATTTTGACGAAAATGATAGAATATGGTCAGCGTTAGAACCGAACCGGGCGTGAGCAGTACTCGCCCAAAAGCAAGATTCTGCCAGTGTTCGCTCCGATTCATCCAGCGCAATTCAATACAGGAAATACGAACAAAATGGAACAAGGTACCGTGAAGTGGTTTAATGACGCGAAAGGCTTTGGCTTCATTTCGCGCCAGAACGGCGAGGATGTCTTCGTGCACTACTCTGCAATCAACTCTAGTGGTTTCAAGAGCTTGCAGGAAGGCCAAGCCGTGCAGTTTAACGTCGTAAAGGGCCCCAAGGGATGGCAGGCTGCCGACGTACAGCCTCTCTAACCTGATCGGCAGGATTCCGGCGGAATCTGGTTCGAAACAGCAGTAGGGCTGAGAGCGCTCCTGAGCACAATCTGGAGCGAACCCGGCCCTTTTGCGTTTTTCTACTTCTCTTGGCTCTCCAACCGATCAGCCTGCCGGGCCAACCGCCGTGGCTCTTTAATTCAGCGCAGATGCGCTGCTCGCCTCAATTCAGCCGCCAGAATGCTGCGTTTAGCACGCCGGCAAAGGTCACCCAGGCCAGATAAAGCACCATGAGCCACCCGGCGCCGGGCTCGACTCGGCTGAACGCCAGCGTGGTGGCGCCAATTGCCGCCCAGAGAACCGCAACTTCAATCAGCGCTGCTCCGACTGCATGTTTGCGAAAAAAGATCCACGTCCAGGCCAGATTCAGCGCCAGTTGCACCAGGAAAAGCCCGAGCGCCCAGCTGCGCGCTGGCGACAGCGCCGCCAGCCAAACGCGCCAGGCCGCTAGGGCCATCAACCCGTAAAGCAGCGTCCATACCGGTCCAAAGACCCAATTTGGAGGTGCGATCACCGGGCGTGTAAGCGTGCGGTACCAGCCTGAAATCTCGCCGGCTGTCCATCTTCCGCCAATGCCGGCCACAGAAAAGCAGAGCGCAAACCAGAAGAGCAATGCAAACCAACGCACGGTAGTTTTCCCTTCCTTTTCATCCTGGCTTGGTCGATCTTAATTCTCAAAAATGCAAAGCGAAAGGTCCGCATCGAGCACACTTAGGGCCCGCTTGCTCTCGACTTCGCGCCTTCAACCCTCTATCCTTAAAAGTTGGCCGCATTCTTTCTCATTCCGCGGCCGCAGCGAAATCCACCAAACATATGAGCACGAACATGATCGCCGTACACCTGCCCGACGGGGCCATTCGCGAAGTGCCCTCTGGCACAACGCCTCTCGAAATCGCCAACTCCATCTCCCCGCGCCTCGCCGCGGCCTCCATCGCTGCCAGGGTGCAATCCATTGGCGATTACGTCGCAGCCAAGCTCGAATCTGCAGAAGGGTCTGAAGCTTCCATGTACGCTGCGGAAGATCCTCGCGCCCCGCGCCTCGTCGATCTCTCTGCGCCCCTCACCTCCGATACGCGCCTCGAACTCGTCACCGAAAAGGATCCCGACGCTCTCAAAGTCCTGCGTCACTCATCCGCGCACGTTCTCGCTACTGCAGTCCTCGAGCTTTTTCCTGAGACCAAGCTGGGCCATGGCCCCGCCACCGATTCCGGTTTCTTTTACGATTTCTACCGCGAAAAGCCGTTCACGCCTGAAGATCTCGCCGCCATCGAAGCCAAAATGGCCGAGGTCGTCGCTCGCAACGAGCCTTTCATCCGCGAGTACGAGCCGCGCGAACAGGCCCTCGAAGAATTTGCTCGTGACGGCGACTTCATGAAGATCCACTTCGTCACGAAGTTCACCGCGCCAGGCGATCTGGTCAGCTTCTATCGCAACGGCAACTTCGTCGACTTCTGCCGCGGCCCGCACGTCCCCTCCACCGGCCGCGTCAAGGCCTTCAAAGTCACCAGCCTCGCCGGCGCATACTGGCTCGGTGACGAGAAGAATCCGCAGCTCCAGCGCATCTACGGCACGGCCTTCTTCTCGAAAAAAGATCTCGACGACCACTTCGCCCGCCTTGAAGAAGCCGCACGCCGCGACCATCGCGTTCTCGGTAAGCAGCTCGATCTCTTCAGCATTCAGGAGCTCGCCGGCGCTGGCCTCATCTTCTGGCACCCCAAGGGAGCCATCGTCCGCAAGGTGATGGAAGACTGGATGCGCGACGAGTGCCTCCGCCGCGGCTATCAGCTCGTTTACACTCCGCACGTCGCGCGCATCAATCTTTGGCAGACTTCCGGCCACGAAGGCTTTTACGCCGCCAACATGTACACGCCCATGGAGCTTGACGACGCGCTCTATCGCCTCAAGCCCATGAACTGCCCCTTCCACATCCTCATCTACAAGAACTCGCCCAAAAGCTATCGCGATCTGCCCGTGCGCTACGCCGAGCTCGGCAATGTTTATCGCTACGAGCGCTCCGGAACCATGCACGGCCTCCTTCGCGTGCGCGGCTTCACCCAGGACGACGCCCACATCTTCTGCATGCCCTCGCAGATCGAAAGCGAAGTCGCCGCCTGCATCGATTTCGCCCAGGCCGTCCTCAAAACCTTCGGCTTCCAGGAGTTCAAGGTCGAGCTGTCCACCTGGGATCCGAACGACCGCGCCCACTACGCCGGCTCCAACGAAGACTGGGATCTCGCCAGCCGCTCGCTCGACAACGTACTCAAGGCGAAGGGCATTCAGTACAAGACCATCCCCGGCGAAGCCGCCTTCTACGGCCCCAAAATTGACGTCAAGCTTGTCGACGTCCTCGGCCGCCTGTGGCAGCTTTCGACCGTCCAATTCGACTTCAACCTTCCCGCGCGCTTCGAGCTTGAGTACGTCGGCGAAGACGGCGAACGCCATCAGCCGGTCATGGTCCACCGCGCGTTGTTCGGGTCTGTCGAAAGATTTTTCGGCGTCCTCATCGAGCATTACGCCGGTGCCTTCCCGCTCTGGCTCGCGCCCGTGCAGATCGGCCTCGTCCCGATCAGCGAGAAGCACCTCGCCTACGCGCAGAAACTCGAGGCTGAGCTCAAAGCCGCCGGCTTCAGAGTCGAGACCGATGCCCGCAACGAAAAGATGAACGCCAAAATTCGCGACTTCGCCAACCAGAAGACGCCCTACATCCTCGTCTTCGGCGACAAGGAGGAATCCGCAGGCTCGGTCAGCGTCCGCACCCGCGGCAAGGGCGACCAGGGCTCCACGCCGCTCGCCGCTTTCATCGCCAAAGCGAAGGAGCTAATCGCGACCCAGTCGACGGAGCTGTAAGGTTCGTATCAGCGCACGACCGGTCCGCTTGCATCAGACGATTGCTGGAGGCCGCCATGCTTCGCACCGTCCGCCCCGACGACGCACCTTCGATAGCGGAGATCTACAACCACTACATCCTCAACTCGCCGGCCACGTTTGAAGAAGTCCCAGTCAGCCCTGACGAGATGCGCCAGCGAATCCGGGAGACCACGCCGGCATATCCCTGGTTCGTGTGCGAGGAGGACGGAAAACTTCTTGGGTACTGCTACGGCCGCAAATGGCGAGAGCGCGCGGCCTATCGCCATTCCGTCGAAGTGTCCGTGTACATGCGCCCGTCAGCGGTTGGGAAGGGAAGAGGCTCCAGTTTGCTCGACGCTCTCCTCGCCGAGCTGCGCACTCGTACGGTTCGCTGCGTCATTGGCGGCGTTTCCCTCCCGAACGACGCGAGCGTGGCGCTCCTTGAGAAGTTCGGATTTCGGCCCGTGGCCCACTTCAGAGAAGTCGGCAACAAATTCGGCCAGTGGATCGACGTTGGCTACTGGCAACTCCTGCTTTGAGTGCGATATTCGCGCGGGGCAATTAGCACTGCTACTCCCGCCCACACACGCGGAGCGCGGCCAACTTGCCAGCTTGCCATCTTGCGCGAAGCGCGTCTGCCCATCGCAGGCGGTCACGCGTTGATCGCCATCCCCTCCACCGCGCCGTATCCGTCCAGCATCGCCTCGCTCAGCGTCGGGTGCGCGTGGATCGTGAACATCAGATGGTCCACCGTTCCTTCGAGCTCCATCACGGCAACCGCCTCGGCAATCAGTTCCGTCGCCTGCGGCCCGATGATGTGCACGCCCAGGATTTCGCCGAACTTCGCATCGGACACAACCTTCACAAACCCATCGTGGCTGCCCACAATCGTCGCTTTCGAATTGCCAGCGAAAGGAAACTTGCCCACCTTGATTTCCAATCCTTTTTCCTTTGCCTGCGCTTCGGTCAGTCCCGCGCTGCCAATCTGGGGTTCGGTATAGGTGCAGCTCGGAATCCGATCCCGCCGCACAGGCCTGTAATACCGCCCCGCAATCTTCGCCATCGCAACCATGCCGCTCATCGCGCCCACGTGCGCCAGTTGCGGCAGCCCCGCCACAATGTCGCCAATCGCAAACACGCCCGGCTCCGCCGTCTCCTGCGCTTCATTCACTTTCACAAACCCGCGCTCCAGCTCGACCTTCGTCTTCTCCAGGCCGATCCCGCTCGTCAGCGGCCCGCGCCCCACGGCCACCAGAACTTTCTCAGCCTCCTTCACCTGCGCGTTTCCGTTCGCGTCCGTGTAGCTCACGCGAACGCCATCCGCCGTCTTCTCCACCTTCTCCACCTTCGCGCCGGTGCTCGTCTCAATGCCGCGCTTTCTGAACACGCGAGCCAGTTCTTTTGAAATCTCCTCGTCCTCCACCGGAACCATGCGCGGCAAAAATTCGAGAATTGTCACCTCGGTTCCGAAGCTCCTGAAAATCGACGCGAATTCCACCCCCACCGCGCCCGCTCCAATCACGATCAGTGACTTTGGCGGCGCGCTCAGCTCGAGAATTTCGATGTTGGTCAGAATCGTCGCGTCTGCCTTCAATCCCGGCAGTAGCTTTGCCTCTGACCCCGTCGCGAGCACCACATTCTTCGCCCTCACCGGGCTCTTCTGGCCGTTCGTTTCCACTTCCACCGTGTGCACGCCGCCTTGTGCTGACCCAGTCAGTCGCCCAAAACCTGAAATCACCGCGATCTTGTGCTTCTTCATCAGGAACTCGAGGCCCTTCACGTGCTTTGTGATGATCGCATTCTTCCGCGCGAGCACCGCAGTCCAATCGAGCGACCGCGCCTCGACGCCCTTGATGCCAAACTCCTCCGCTTCCTTCAGGTAGTCCCACAGCTCGGCGTTGAACAACAGAGCCTTGGTCGGAATGCAGCCCACGTGCAGGCAAGTCCCGCCCAGCTTCGGGCTCGCATCAATTAACGCGATTCTTAGCCCATACTCCGCCCCGCGGATCGCCGCCGTATATCCCGCCGGCCCGGCGCCGATCACCGCCACGTCATAAATCGTGTCTGGATTTGTCTCTGCCAAGGGGAAACTCCGTTCCGTGCGCTCCTCAAGGCGAGCGCCGTCTCAACACGCTTAGTCTAAATGGCTGTACGATCGTGCAAGCGCGCTCTCAACCAGTTCCGCCGCCGCCCGCGCCGTCTCCGCCGCGTCGCCAAGCCCCTCAATCCACCGCACCTCCGGCTCGCGCCGGAACCACGTCATCTGCCGCTTCGCGTAGTTGCGGTGTCCCTGCTGCGCCTCCTTGATCGCGTCCTCCAGGCTCATCGTCCCGTCCAGCACGCCGCGCGCCTGTTTGTAACCCAGCGAATCCAGCGCCTTCACCGGCCCGTAGTGCTCGAGCAGCCCGCGCGTCTCCTCCACCAAGCCCGCCGCGAACATCGCCGCGCACCGGTCATTAATCCGCTCATAAAGCCCGGCCCGCGGCGGATTCAGTCCGATCCGCAGCAGCCTGAACCCCGTCAGCGGATTGTTTCCCTGGTTTTGGAGAAGAGTAGACAAGGGGGAGCGCGCCGCTACGCAAACCTCAATCGCGCGAATCAGCTTTGCCGTATCGTTTGCATGAATGCGCTCCGCCGTTGCCGCATCCAGCTTCCGCAACAACCGATGCAGCCAGCCGCTTCCGCGCCTCTCTTCGCTCCGCCGCAATCTCGCCCGCAAGTCTTCACGCCGTGCCGGTCCGGCAAACAGACCCTCTGTCAGCGCGCGCAAATACAGACCCGTTCCGCCCGTCACAATGGGCAACCGTCCTCGCGCGGCAACCTCACGTAGCGCCGCCCGCGCTCGCCTGCTGTACTCACCCGCCGTAAACGGCTCATCCGGTTCAGCCACATCGATCAAGTGATGCGGCACGCGCGCCCGCTCTTCTTTGGGGGGTTTCGCCGTGCCCAGCTCCATACCGCGATACACGGCCACCGAGTCGCAACTCACAATCTCGCCGCCAAATCGCTCGGCCAGCTCGAACGAAAGCGCTGTCTTCCCGCTGCCCGTCGGCCCGAGCAGAATCACGACGATCGGTTCATGCGTTTGCGGAATCGTCATAGGCTGTGAAGCCCATCCACTCGTCAGTCTCCGGCGCAAATAAATGCATCGGACCGCAGCCCTTTCTAACCACTAACCACTAACCACTGTCTCTACGGCCGCCACCACCCCGGCGGAAAGATCCACTTCGGATTCGTGTGCAGCAGCCACCACAGGCAGATCGCCGCCGCGACGATCAGCAGCCCAAAGACCTGGTTGCGCCGGAAGACGCGCGTTTGCTGCGCGCGCGCGGCCTTCTCAGCCTGCTGCTCGTTGTACGGCTTGATGCGCCTCTCAACCATCCTGCCTCACGCGGTGATCCCAATGCGCCGCACCGCCGGCGCATCCCGCATCAGTATAGGGGAACGCCAGCTCCTCAAATTCGCGCACTCCCCGTTTGACTTCCCCCGCCTCCGTTGCCGACCATTGTTCTTCCGGCTCTCAAGAAGCCGGAGGAAGGTACTCTCCCATGAAAGTCTTGATCCTTGGTTCCGGCGGCCGCGAACATGCTCTGGCCTGGGCGGTCAAACGCAGCTCACGCGTCACCGAGATCGTCTGCGCTCCGGGCAATGGCGGCATGGCCCAGATTGCACGCTGCGTTCCCGTCGACCTCAAGAACCTGGCCGCCATGGTTCGCCTCGCCGAAGGCGAGAGGCCCGACCTCACCATCGTCGGCCCCGAGCTTCCCCTCTCGCTCGGTATCGTCGACGAGCTTCAGCAGCGCGGCCTGCGCGTCTTCGGTCCCACGCGCGCCGCCGCCATGCTCGAATCCAGCAAGGGATTCGCCAAGCGCTTCCTGCAGCGCCACAACATCCCCACTCCGAACTACGCCGTCTGTTCCTCGCCGGATGAAGTCGAGAAAGCCATCGAGATCTTTCATCCGCCCATCGTGGTCAAGGCCGACGGGCTGGCCGCGGGCAAGGGCGTCATCATCTGCGACTCGCGCAACACCGCCGCCGAGGCGGCCCAGGGCCTCTTCACGGGCGCGCTTCTCGGCACGTCCGAGCAGCAGTTGGTCATCGAGGAGTTCCTCGAGGGCGACGAGGTCAGCTTCCTTTGCCTCAGCGACGGAAAACACGTTGCGCCGCTCGTCCCCGCGCAAGACCACAAACGCATCGGCGAGGGCGACACCGGTCCCAACACCGGCGGCATGGGCGTCTACTCCACCGATTCGCTCCTCGACCCCGCCATGTCCGAATGGATTCTGCACCACATCGCCGTGCCCGCGGTCGAGGGCATGGCCGCCGAGGAGACTCCATTCACCGGCGTTCTCTACTGCGGGCTCATGATGACCGCGCGCGGTCCGCAGGTGCTCGAATTCAACGCCCGCTTCGGCGATCCGGAGACGCAGGCGATCATGGTCCGGCTCGAAAGCGATCTTGTCGACGTGCTCGATGCCTGCATTGACGGCCGCCTAGCCGACACTCCTCTGCGCTGGTCGCCTGGCGCCTCTGCCTGCGTCGTCGCCAGCTCCGGCGGCTATCCCGGCAGCTACAAAAACGGTTTCCCCATCTCTGGCCTCGCGGCGGCGGCCCAGGTTCCGGGCGTTCAGGTCTTCCACGCGGGCACCGCACAGGTGGGCGGCCAAATCGTCACCGCGGGTGGCCGCGTTCTCGGCGTCACCGCCTCTGCTGAATCTCTCGATCTGGCGCTCGCTCGCGCCTATCAGGCCATGGCGGAGATATCCTTTGAAGGAATGTATTACCGGCGCGAAATCGGGCATCGCGCCTTAAAAGAGACATTATGAGCGCAGGAATCACACTGGAAGAGATGCTTGCCTGGAATGATCAGGCGTCCGCGTACTGGAAGGCTCACTTCGACGCCAACCCGAATCTGCTCGATCTCCCGTGCGGCATCGGCGGCGCGGCCCATGTGCAGGAGTTTGTGCGCCACATCTGGGGCGCGGAACTGCGCTGGGCCCAGCGGCTCGCGGGAGTCGAGGAAACGGCAAGGGAGAAGATCCCCGTCGGCCCGCTTGACGCCCTCTTCGATCTGCACACCCAGGCGATCGCAATCTATCGCGGGCTCCTGGCCGCGCCGGAACAGACCTGGAGCGAGCCCTATGTTCTCAAATTTGACTGGGTGCCTCCGGAACAGCGCACTGTCTCCCGTAGAAAGATCGCGGCGCATGCGCTCTTCCACAGCCAGCGCCATTGGGCGCAGCTCGCTACGCTGGTCCGCAACGCCGGCTTCCCCTCGGACTTCCGGGGCGACCTGCTCTTCAGTCCTGCGCTGCGCTAGCTTAAGGCGCAGGCTGCGGTATCGGCGGCTGCTTCTGAAAGCAGGAACGGCAAAGCACCGGCCTGCCTTGGGTCGGCTTGAACGGAACTGTCGTCTCCGTGCCGCACTCCGAGCACGTGGTCCGCGTCTCCGGCCGCACGCGCTGGCTTCCCCGCGCACGCTTCGCCTTGCACTGCTTGCAATGCTTGGGGTCGTTCTTGAATTGCTTATCGTGGAAGAAGAGCTGCTCGCCTGCTGTGAACACAAACTCGGCGCCGCAGTCAACACACTTCAGGACTCGATCGGTGAATTCCATGGCCGGCTTCCCTCACAGGGACTTCCGCCGAAATCGGCCATGGCTCTGAAGGAACTTGCCGGTTCCGGTTCCCCGTATTCCTTCGTGGTGCACTACTAAGGGGGCCCGGACCGCACCTAAAACAGGGCGGCATTCGAACTTATGCCCGGAATTGCGGGCAACCGAACGCTTCGCACGCCAAACGCGTGGTCGGCGATCTTTCGCGCCTCTCAAGTTTCTGAAGGGATTGCGGCAAGCTGCCCCATGCCTCACTCGCTGGGCAAATGCCAAAGGTTTCCCAATAAAATCAATCGACAGAAACTGGAGAAACGTTCCAGCCAACTACAACGCTGCGGTTGCTGTCCCGATTCCTTCTGGTCTCTCTAGCAGCTTTCGCTTTCGTTCATTGAAAGCTGTCGGAACTGTGCTTCCCGCGGCGGTTGATGAATTTAATCCTGCTCTTTACGAGCCTTCTTGCGGTTCCGCTTGCGCGCCAAGGCTGCCTTGACGCGTTTCTTCTCGCCGGGCTTCAGGTAGTAGGAGTGACGCTTCACTTCCTTGATAATGTCCTCCTGCTGGACCTTCCGCTTGAATCGGCGCAAAGCATTTTCCAGCGGTTCGCCTTCCTGAACGCGAACCTCCGCCAAAGGTCAACACCTCCAAACCTGCCTGTAAGGCTCCTATAATCATACGCGAGGTTTGGGTCCGCGGCCAGTCTCATATTTTTCATGATTCTCCGCTGGTCGCTCCGTTCGGCATCGAACCCCGGTGCGCAAATCCGATACCGCCAGGTGCCCCGAAACCAGCCCGTCGAACCGGCGGTTAAACTTTCAGATAGCGGCCACCGCAGAGGTTTCCATGCTCCGAAGCTACCTGGGCCATTCGCCCGCCATTCCGGCCAGTTGCTACATCGACCCCTCCGCCCAAATCCTCGGCGACGTCGTGCTCGGCGAGCGCTCATCGGTGTGGATGAACGCCGTCCTGCGCGGTGACGTCAACTCCATCCGCGTCGGCTCCAACTCCAACGTCCAGGACTGCTCCGTCCTCCACGGCCAGCGTAACCTCTATCCTGTCATCGTGGGAGACTGGGTGACCATCGGCCACAACGCCACAGTCCACGGCTGCGTGGTCAAGGATATGTGCGTCATCGGCATGGGAGCTACTGTCCTGAACGACTGCCGCATCGGCGAGGGCTGCATTATCGCCGCCGGCTCCGTCGTCCCCGAGCACACCGTTGTTCCGCCGCGCACTCTCTGGGCCGGCGTTCCCGCCAGGCTGCGACGCGAACTCAGCGACAAAGACCGCGCCCTCATCCTCGAATACGCTCAGAACTACCTCGATTACGTCGAAATCTACCTCAAAAATCCTCCGCAGATACTCTGACGCATGCCGTCCGATTCAGTCTGCACGTCAGTCAACGCCGCCGGTATCCAACCCCGAAAAGATGAACGCGCCGGCCTCTCCGCGCAATTTCATTGACATTTGCCTGCCGCAATAGTTGGATAGAAAAACAACTCAGCTGTAACGTCCCCTGTACGACTGCCTATGCAAGAACTCTCGATCTTTCCCTGCGCCCAGCTTCCGCGCCGGTCTGGCGTATACCCGCTGATCCTCGTTGTCCTGGCGCTCAGCTTCAGCTTCGGCGCTCACGCGCAAACCTCGCCCGCGGCCAACGCGATCGCCAGCGTGTCGCTTCCCGATGCCCCATCGCCTCAGGCGACTCCGCAGGACGATGTGTCGGTCCGTAATCTGCCGCGCAATTTCCTGCAAGATCAGGCAGCCATCTGGACCAGCCCAAAGGACCTGCGCACGCATGACCTCATCTGGCTCGCCCCGCTCGCCGTTGCCACCGGCGTGGCCCTCGGCACCGATCACTACGTCATGACGCAAGTCGTCTCGAAAAATCCGAGCTTCAATCAGGACAGTATCAACGCTTCCAACGTGATGATTTACAGCATTGCCGCCACTCCGGTCGCGTTGTACGGATTCGGCCGCATCCGGGAGGACGACCACGCGCGCGAAGCCGGCATCCTAGCTGCTGAAGCAATGGTCGATGGCGTTGTGGTTGAGCAGGGTCTGAAGCTGGTCTTCTGGCAGGAGCGTCCTTACCAGGACAAGGCCAGGGGGCGCTTTTTTCAATCGAGCGCCGGCATTGACTCCTCGTTTCCCTCGGCCCACACCCTCATCGCTTTTTCAGCTGCGTCCGCGCTCGCCGCCGAATATCCGTCCCACTGGACCCAATTCCTTCTCTACACCGGGACGACCGGCGTCGGATTTACCCGCGTCCTTGGCCGGGACCACTTCCCCGCTGATGTGCTGGTCGGGGGCGCACTGGGATGGCTCGTCGGGCACAATGTCGTCAAGCGCCACCGTCATTCCACCGCCAATCTAGCGCACCACCACGAACGCGGGTTCTGACGGTGATGTGCTGACCACTGACCACTGAGAACTGAGAACTGTTTTTCACACCGGCAACGGATTGCGCCCCGAGAAGGTTTTTCTCTGGTGCCAGTAGGGGTACACCGGCTGCGGATTGCTCGCCATGTCCAGCTGTGCGACCTGGTCTGCGCTCAGCTTCCATCCCACCGCGCCCAGATTCTGCCGCAATTGCTCCTCATTCCGAGCGCCGACAATCACCGACGAGACCGTCGGCCTTTGCAACAGCCAGTTGAGCGCAACCTGGGGGACTGTCTTCCCGGTCTCGATCGCAACATTCTCCAGCGCATCCACCACGCCATAGAGATATTCGTCTGGCATCTGCGGTCCCTCGTTGGCGATCGTGTGTAACCGGCTCACCTCCGGCAGCGGCTGGCCGCGGCGAACCTTCCCGGTCAGGCGTCCCCAGCCCAGCGGACTCCACACCAGCGCGCCAACCTTCTGATCGAGCCCGAGCGGCATCAGTTCCCACTCGTACTCGCGTCCGATCAGCGAGTAGTACACCTGGTGCGCCACGAATCGCGTCCACCCGTAGCGATCGGCCACCGCCAGCGACTTCATCAGGTGCCAGCCTGAAAAATTCGAGCAGGCGATATACCTCACTTTGCCTTCACGCACAAACTTGTTCAGCGTGTCCTGCGTTTCTTCAATCGGCGTCAGAGCGTCGAAGCAGTGCAGATGGTAGATATCAATGTAGTCTGTGCCCAGCCGCCGCAAGCTGGCCTCCAGCGCGCGCTGCAGATGGTAGCGCGAAGAGCCTTCGTCATTTGGCCCCGGCCCGGTCCCAAACCCTGACTTCGTTGAAATGAGCGCCTTGTCCCGCTTGCCCGCAAGAGCCTTCCCTAAGATCTCTTCCGAGCGCCCTTCCGAGTACCCGTCGGCCGTATCGAACAGGTTGACGCCGGCTTCGAAGCAAATGTCGATCAGCCGCCGTGCCTCCTCAACTTCGGTCGAGCCGAACCCTTTGAAAAACTCGTTGACACCGCCAAACGTCGCGGTGCCAAAACTCAACGCGGAAACTTTGAGGCCTGAGCCTCCCAACAGTCGATATTCCATGGCTCTTTGGATGCGCTCCACTGCGCAATGTTCCAGTTGCAGGGCCCGGCGATCACTCCGGCCGCAGATTCAGTCCGAAATCCGCCGGATCGCCAAGCAAGGTGAAATAGTAATCATCCTTGGGATAGGGATTGTAAACATTCATGCCGCTCACCTGCGAGGACTTCTTCCATCGCGGATTGGTGTGGTCGTTCCCCGTCAGGTCCATGAAGTTGAAGGTGCGCCACGGCCACACCCGGATGTAATCCACCTGCACGTCGGGCACGCTGTGCTTCTCGCTGGTGACCGTGCCGTAAACGCGCACCAGAGACAGTGCCGGAATTGCCGCGGGATCCACCTTCAAGTCGGCGGTAAAGTCCCCGCCCCCGGTCCATTGCACCAGCATGATGTGGCAGTCCGTCATGCCGTCGAAGAAATGGTGCTGCACCAGCAGCGTCACGTCTCCACCTTTTTCGGCTGGCGGGGTAATGCCGCGCACGATCCCGAGCCACGCCACATAGGTTCCAGCCTTCCCGTGGATCGAGTAAGCGTGAAGCATTCCACCATTGGTCTTTTCAGCGTCGCTCAGCCGCGCAAAGAACGGCGATTCGGCCTCTGTCGGCTTATAGGAGCATGTGCCCAGCGTTCCGGTTGGCTTCAGTTCCTTCACCGGCTGGATTTCAATCGGAGTCTGGGCCGCCACGTAAATGGCCGAAGCGACACACAATGCAGCCGCGAGTCCAGTGAGCCTCATCAAATCCTTCTTTCCGGAAAGCGCTAATGGCTTAGACGCGGCATTGTTGAGAAATGTTCCCGTCCGATTGGTGACGATGCCAAAGCAGAAGCCCCTCGCCAAATTCTCCGAGGGGCTCTTTCAATTCAGTTCGGGACTTCCGCCGGGTTCTGACAACTGATCACTGACCACTGTCCACTGCGTTAGCAGTTCAGCACATCCTGCAGCTTGGTCAGGGTGCGATGCAGGTCCTTGTCCGTCCGGCGCAGTTCGTCGATCTTGCCGATCGAGTGCATCACCGTGGTGTGATGCTTGTTGCCGAACTGGCGCCCGATCTCCGGCAGGCTCGCCTCGGTCATTTGCTTGGCCAGGTACATGGCGATCTGCCGCGGAACAACCACATTGCGCGAGTTGTTCTTCTGCTTCAGGTCCGCAACCCGCATGCCAAACTGTTCCGCAACTGCGCGCTGAATCGCCTCGATGGTGATCTTGCGCACCTGCATATCGATGAATTGCTTCAGGCACTGCTGCGCTGCCGCCAGTGAGATTTCAATTCGGTTCAACTGGCACCATGCGATCAGCCGTACCAGCGCGCCTTCCAGCTCGCGCACGTTGGTGCGCACATTTGAAGCCACAAACAGCGCTACATCGGTGGGCAGTTGCGCCTGCTCGCTCTCCGCCTTCTTCAGCAGGATGGCCACCTTGGTCTCAAGATCGGGCGGCTGAATATCCGCAATCAGTCCCCACTCGAAGCGCGAGCGCAGCCGCTCCTCAATCTCTGTCAGCTCCTTGGGCGGCCGGTCCGAAGCGATCACCACCTGCTTCATGCTCTCGTGCAGCGCATTGAACGTGTGGAAGAACTCTTCCTGCGTGCGTTCCTTCTGCGAAATGAACTGAATATCGTCGATCAGCAGCACTTCCACCGTGCGGAATCGGTCGCGGAAGCTGGTCATGCGATCGTTGCGGATCGAGTTGATCATCTCGTTGGTGAACTTTTCCGCCGAGACGTAGCAGATGCTCGCGGCCGGCTGTCTCCGCTTCACCTCGTGACCGATGGCGTGCATCAGGTGAGTCTTGCCCATTCCCACTCCGCCATAGAGAAACAGCGGATTGTAGGCGCGCGAGGGGCGCTCCGCCACGGCCAGAGCCGCGGCCCGCGCAAATTGATTTCCGTTGCCGATCACGAAGTTGTCGAAGGTGTAGCGTTGGTTGAGCTGCGCCGCGGTCGACCAGTCGAACCGGCCCTGCTCCGGTGCGCGAGCAGCGTTGGCCGGCGGCGCCGTGGGCGCGTGCGACGGCACGGGACCAAATCCGCCATCCTTGCGCTGCGGCGGAATCGACGGATCCTCATCGGCAGTCACGAAACACACGTCATCGAATTCCAGCGACTGAAGATCGATCGCTTCCTGAATCAGGTCGCCGTACTTATCGCCGATGTGCTGAAACTCAGGTGATGGCACGCGCACGTACAGCTTCCGCCCGGACGCATGGCTGAATCGGGTGGGCTTGAGCCAGGTCTCGAATGATTGCCGGATGACCTTCTTCTCTAGTGCTGCCAGAATCTGGAGCCAGGGATTGAGTGCCGAAGTCGGCGTAGTCGCAAATGCCATCGTACAATCCTTGCCGATTCCTCCCGGCGTTGCGCCGGGCGGTTCGTTTGCTGAATTTCAGGCAACGGCTTCTTCCACGCGCAATGCAAATTGCTTTGCGCTCGCTTTCTGGCGGCCATCAACCTGTGTACCACTGGTCCGCCCCGAAGGAATCAACACCGAGGCGATCGAGTAAAGTCCGGAACGCAGAACGCTCGAAATTTCACGCGAAATTTCAGGAACGGTCCCGATAGTAGCACAAACCGAGGCCGTTGCAATCCCCTATTCACACAAGTTTTCTGCGATCTCGAAGAGTTGCACCAATGATGGTGAAACTTCGCGCGCTGGTTACCCGCGTTACTGAAGTGCGGCCATCATGCTGCGCATTTTCACTTCAACGTCGCGGCTCTCCTTCAGCATAAACTCGACTTCGCATTTCCCTTGCCACATCGTGAAGCGCCTCCGCTGCTGGATTCCGGAATTCGCCTACGTTATACTTGGAATTGCTGCGATAGCGTTTTCGGCAATCAGGTAATGCGAAGGCACAACAGTAAAGTCAACGCGACCAACCCGGGGTCCCCAACGATGGGTCTTTGTCGATGGGGTGGGAGCAACAGGGAGCGTTGACCATCCTCGGTTTCAAGAACCGCACGCAATTGCCGAAAACGCCGTAAATCGCAGATTTTCTTTCGGAAACAGGAGCGGGTCACGATGCCCAAGCGTACATTTCAACCCAACCGCCGCCACCGTGCGAAGACGCACGGCTTCAGGTCGCGCATGAAGACCAAAGCCGGCGCCGCCGTGCTCAGCCGCCGCCGCGCCGCCGGCCGCAAGCGCGTTTCTGTCAGCCCCGGGCATCGCGACTGATTCTCCGGCCGATTTCTCGATGGAAGCGCTGCACCTCAACACCCGGAATTCCCGCGCAGCGCGGGCCTTTTGTTCGAGCCTTCATAGGGCCTGCTCACATTACCAGGGCGGTTACGCCGGGCGCCAATTTCACTCAGTTCAAGGAGCGAGGAGGGACAGATACCGGGTGTATCTTAGCGACGAGCGACGCGGAAATGAGATAAATTGGCCCCGGCCCGAAGGGTTGCGGAGTAAATTCGGCCACACTTCGTTCTCGTCCTCGGCGGTGGACCCACCACAGCCCTCCTGCTCGGCCTCGTTTGGCCGAATTTTCCCTCGCAACGTCATCCGCCCTGGTAATGTGAACAGGCCCTAATGACTTCAGCTTCAAAGCCTGTCCACCGCCAAACCTTGGCGAGCTCACGCCTGCGCAAGCACGCCGACTATCTGCGCGCCTACGCAGCCGGTCGCAAGCGCCAGTCCGCCGCGATGAGCTGGTTCCTTGCGCCGCAAACGAAGGAAGCTGAAGCCGCGAGCCTTCCCGCTGCGGCGCGCGTCGGTCTCACTGTTGGCAAAGTCATGGGCAAGGCCCACGAGCGCAACCGCATCAAGCGCCGCATGCGCGAGGCCCTGCGCCGCCACGTCGATCTGCTGCCTGTGGGCTTCGATCTCATCTTTCATCCGCGCCGGAACGTGCTTACCATCGAATTCGCGCAACTTGAACGGGAGATTGTGCGTATCCTTGAACAGGCCCGGGATGAGGCGGCGCGCTCCCCGAAGCGCAACTCGAAGCTCTCCGCGCCCAAAGCCCGAGTGACGCCCGCACCATGACGCGCATCTTGCTCGCATTGATCGCTTTCTACCGCCGCTGGCTTTCGCCGGCCCTGCACTCGCTGCACCCGGGCGGCTGCAAATACCTGCCCACCTGCAGTGAGTACGCGGCCATGGCCATCGCCACCCATGGCCCGCTGCGCGGCTCTGCGCTTGCCGCCTGGAGACTTTTGCGCTGCCATCCTTTTGCGCGCGGAGGATTCGATCCTGTCCCTGCGGCCGCCGCCCGGCCCGCTCACCCAAACCAGCCGCATCCTCAAGCCCCAACGGGTTTCCCCCACGAACCTTTACCATAGGTAGAGCGGCTGCCCGGCGGGCTGCCCGCTCGAAAACGATAGGAAGTTTCCTTTGCCCGAAGTTCACAATCCCAATCTGCAATCGCAGGGCTCCGGCGGTGGTGGCGGCGACATGCGCTCCACTATGGCCTTTATGCTCGTTGTGCTCGCCGCCTTTCTCGGCTATCAGTACTTCTTCAACAAGCCCAAGCCGGAAGAGCAGCCGCCCGCTGTAACTCAAACCCAGCCGGCCGCGCCTGCAGCCCAGGCCTCGCAGGGTCCAGCGCCAACGACCGCAACCGCCCAGCCCCCCAGCGCCACGCCGCAAATCGCCGCCTCCCTCGAGGCCGTCACCACCGTCGAGAATGAGCTCTTCAAAATCGAGTTCACCAATCGCGGAGCGCAGGTTCAGCATTGGATCCTGAAGAAATACTTCGACTCGGCAGGCAAACCCCTTGACCTCGTCCAGCCCCAGGCCGCCGCACACGTCGAGGCAGCGGAGCACCTCGGCCTTCCTCTGTCGCTCTTTACCTACGATTCGGCGCTCACCACGCAACTGAATCAGGCGCTTTACCAGGTCACGGTCGCCGGCGCGCAGCCCACGGCCACCGGGCTTGTAGTGGCGCCCGCCTCCATCACCTTCCACTACGCGTCCAATGGTCTCGACGTTATAAAGACCTTCCGCTTCGACTCCAGCTACGTCATCACCGTCGAGGCCGAGGTAAAGCAGAATGGCGCACCGATCCGCGCGCTGATTGCCTGGCCCGCCGATTTGGGCGATATGGAAGAGTTCCAGCATACCTCGATGATTCCCTCGCGGAGTCGGACCCCTTCCTTCTTTGCCTGGTCGATCGATGGAAAGCCGGACTCGCAGGCCGCGCCCAAGGTGAGCGGGAACAACACGCTCGACGAGCCGTACCAGTACGCCGCCGTCACCGATCTCTACTTCGCCTCTGCTTTCCTGCCCGACGTGCCCGATCACGCCACCCTGGTCACTCTGCACAACTCCGTCGAGCTGCCCGGCGATGCCTCCGATCCCAACAGCAAAAAGATCACCGCCGATGTTCTTGGTTTGGCGGTCGGCGACACCAGCGGCGACACGCGTTTGCGCTTGTTTGCCGGCCCCAAGGCAACCGATGTGCTCAAGTCCGTCCACGCCACAGGCGCTGATGGCAAGCCCGACGGGCCCAACCTCGAATCGCTCATCCAGTACGGCTGGATGACCATCATCGCCAAGCCGCTTTATCTCGCCTTGCGCTTCATGTTGCGCATCGGAATCTCTAACTGGGGTTGGGCCATCATCGTCTTTACCGCGCTCTTCAATCTGGCGCTCTTGCCCACCCGCCTCATGATGACCAAGTCCTCGCTGAAGATGATGCGCATTCAGCCCAAGGTCGACGCCATCAAGAAGCGTTACGCGAATCTCAAGATGAACGACCCCAAACGCAACGAGATGAACGCCGAAATGATGGCGCTCTACAAAACCGAAGGCGTGAATATGTACGGCGGCTGTCTGCCCATGCTCCTGCAGATGCCGTTCTTCTTCGCCTACTTTCGCGTGCTGCAGAACGCGGTCGAGTTGCGCCAGGCGCACTGGTACTGGCTTCCGGATCTCTCTCAGCCGGATCCAACACACGTCCTGCCTATCTTTGTAATCATTACGATGTTCTTCACGCAGTACATCACCCCCTCGCCGGGCATGGACCCGGCGCAACGCCGCATGATGGCCTTCATGACGCCGGTCTTTTTCGGCTACATTCTCTGGCAATACCCCTCGGGACTGGCGCTCTACTGGGGCACGGGCAACATCATGATGCTGGCCATGCAGATCGGCATCAACCGTTCTCATTGGGGCAAGGAGATGCATGCCATCGCCGCTCGCCGCGCCGCCAAGAAGCTCGGCGCCAAGAAAAGCTGACGGCTAAGAGCTGGAAGCTGCTTTTCTTGCTCCCTCGTTCCCTTGGTCCCTTGTTCCCTGCCGTCGCCTGTTCTATCGTCAAAGGTGTATGGCTACCTCCGAGATCATCGTTCCCCATCCCGCGGCCGAAGCCGAAGAGATCTACCGCCGCTGGATTCGTTTTCTCGACGAGGAGTTCCTGCGCCACCACTCGATGGAGCGCCGCAGCGAAATTGTGCGCGACCAACTGCTTCAGATCTATCTGGGCCGGCCTCACAGCGGCAAACTCAATCTCAAGCTCACCTCCGAGTTGCCCGGCAACGTCGTCAGTCTCTCCCTCGACCCGCTCAACGTCACCATGGAGGCTGAGCACTTCGCCGAAGTCGATCGCGAGCGCTTTGCGTGCCGCAAACCGCTGCTCTGGTTCTGGCAGATGTTCGACCGCTCGCCGCTGGGCCTCAATCACTGGCTGGGATTGCGTTTTCGCTGCATGTTGGGCCGCCACATCTTTGAGCACCTCGGCTCAGGCGTCAAGATTCATCACGGCGTCGACCTCACCTATGGCTACAACCTCTCCATCGGTGACGGAGCCGTCATCCGCCAGCGCGCGCTGCTTAACGATCGCGGCGGCATCAAAATCGGCAAGAACGCCATCATCGGTTCTTACACCCGCATCTATTCCTTCTGGCACGATGCCGCGGACTACGAAAAGATCCGCCTTCAGCCCACGGTCATCGGCGACGGCGCCCACATCGCAAGCCACGCCATTGTGCTCGCCGGCCAGAACGTCGCGCCCGGCCAATCCGTCGGCTCCTTTCCGGCCGATCGCGCCTGAACCCCTGTGCCTCAACGCACAGAGCGCGGATAGCTGTCCTCTGGTACACTCGCGGTTCAGCCCTCCGCCATGCTCTTCAAAGCCCTCAGTGCGGCCGTCTACGGAATCGACGCCAACCTCATCGAAGTCGAGGTGGACTATAGCGGCGCGGTCATGGACCAGGATCACTTTCACACCGTCGGCCTGCCCGATGCCGCGGTGCGCGAAAGTCGCGACCGTGTCCGTGCCGCGATCAAGAACTCCGGCTACACCATTCCGCCCACCTTCATCACCATCAACCTCGCTCCCGCCGACATCAAGAAAGAAGGCTCCGGCTTCGATCTGCCCATCGCGATTGGCATCCTTGGAGCCTACGGCGCTCTGCGCTCGAACGACCTCAGCCGCTTTCTGGTGGTCGGCGAGCTCGGCCTCGACGGCGGCGTCCGCCCCATCCCCGGCATGTTGCCCGTGGCCATCTTGGCCCGCGAAAAGGGAATTGCCAACCTGATTCTGCCCGCCGCCAACGCCGCCGAAGCCGCGGTCGTCGAGGGCGTCAACGTCTATCCCGTCTCCTCGCTTCTCGACGTGCTCGATTTGCTCAACACCTCGGTTGTCGGCGTCATTCAGCGCGAGCCCTACACCGTGGTTACCCAGGAGCTCCTCGGAAAGCTCGAGCAGTTCACGGTCGACTTTCACGATGTCCGCGGCCAGCAAACCGCCAAGCGCGCCCTGGAAGTGGCTGCGGCCGGCAGCCACAACATTCTCATGATCGGCCCGCCCGGCTCCGGCAAAACCATGCTTGCCAAACGCCTGCCCTCGATTCTCGCCCCCCTCACCTTCGAGGAAGCGCTCGAAACCACCAAGATTCACTCCGTCGCCGGCGTCCTCGAAGCCGGCGCAGGCCTTGTCACGCAGCGGCCTTTTCGCTCACCCCACCACACCATCTCCGACGCTGGCCTCATCGGTGGCGGCATGGTGCCCCGCCCCGGCGAGGTTTCGCTCGCCCACAATGGCCTCCTCTTTCTTGACGAGCTGCCTGAGTTTCCACGCAACGTTCTCGAGGTCATGCGCCAGCCCCTTGAGGATCACACCGTCACCATCGCCCGCGCCTCCATGTCGCTCACGTTTCCCGCGCGCTTCATGCTTGCCGCCGCCATGAACCCATGCCCCTGCGGCTATTTCAACGACAAGTCGCGCGAGTGCACGTGCACTTTGCCCATGATTCAGCGCTATGTGGCTAAAATCTCCGGCCCCTTGCTCGACCGCATCGACATCCACATCGAAGTTCCAGCCGTTCAATACAAGGAGCTTCGCGGTAGCGCGGCAGTCGAGGGCTCGGCCCAGATCCGCGCCCGCGTTATGGTATCCCGCGAGCGGCAGCGCCAGCGATTCAAGAAGCACGGCGAAAAAATTTACGCCAATGCGCAAATGACCACGCGCCAGATCCGCGCCTATTGCGAGTTGAGCGCCGACGCTGAACGCCTCCTTGAGCGTGCCATGCAGCAGCAGGGCCTCACCGCCCGCGCCCACGATCGCATCCTCAAAGTCGCCCGCACCATAGCAGACCTTGAAGGCGCCGAAGGCCTCTCGGTTGCCCACCTGGCCGAGGCCATCCAATATCGCACCCTCGACCGCAGCTATTGGGCGTGACCTTGCCCGCTGGCCTCAATTGCCGCAACCCGCGGCTTTTGTGAGTCTTAGGTGTCCGTAATCTGTTCACTCACTCACCAATCAGGGGGATTACCTTTGTTTCTGAATCGGTTCTGATCTCCGCCAGCCAAGCCGATATTCCGGGTAAGATTCATCTCACGTCCGCGGTCGAATAGCGGGAGGCGCTCTTGCAGGGCATCGCACTTCAATCCGGCTGGGAGACCTTTCTTCTTGCAGCCCCCTTTGTGGGCATGGTGCTTGTCGGTGTCTTTCGCCTCGATGAAATCGCTGCCAACCCGAAGCGCAAACGCGGCCGGCGGCCCAGGCTTACCGGCAACGACGAGAACGGTCGGCTGCCCCTGAGCGATCCCGACGGACGCCCCTGGGCCGACGCAGGCGACCCGGCACACACAGCCAGAAGCGGTTGAAAGGGTTCAGCTCAGCCACGTTCGGTTTCCCGTGGATCTCCGGCAAAGTTCCGTTTTCGCCGCCCCTTTCAGTCGCCCCACTCCCGAATCTGTCTGATAATGAATCACTTACAGTGTCGCGCCGAAAATGACACCAGTGTTCCTTGCCACGTGGGGAAACGTTCGACAAACCGCCTCAATTGACTCTAAATAACTATTGACCGGGCTGAAGGTTTTCTATAATCTCGCAGTAGCCATCCATTGAGGGCAGGTTGCGCATTGCGGCCGGGTGTGCCCATCAGCCACTTCCAGCATCAAACCTTTGAGAGAAGTCTCCGTTGATGCCTTGGCTGCGTTCTTCAGCAGCACTGGGAAGGGTCAGACGGGTACCCAGATTCCCGGCGCGCAAACTGCAGATCCGATACGGTATGGCATCCATTTCATAGCGTGCGACGGCCCCAAATGTTTTTGAACTGTGGGCATCCAAAGCGCGTCTAAGATGTGGAAGTTGCAATTTGGGGCAGCCCTCGATTGTATTGGCTTCCCTCTGCTGCACCGGCGGCTCAACGGCTCATTCCGGTGCGGCTATTTGAAAAAGAAGGAGATAGACAATGCGTTCCGATCTCGTTTTTAAGGCACTTTCTCATGTGTCTAATCGCTACCAGCTCTGTACACTGGCAAGCAAGGCAACCCGTAAGCTTCACAAGCCGAATACACGGCTGCAGGACACCACAAACGAAGTTTTGTGCCGTTTTGAAGTAGCTAACCCTGAAGCGGAAACGCCCGAAGAGGCGCCCGCGGCTCATCCGGTAGAAAGGCGCCGTGCGGCTTAACGGCGTCTCTCGCCGCATTGTGCATTCAGTCAATCAAGGGTTTCAAGACAGCTCCCCGTCGAAATGGGGCTATCTCTTTTTCCTGGCGCTCCGCACTCCAAATGAGTTTGGGGTGCGATTCAGAGCTGAGTTGCGCCGGCTGAATTTGTTGTAATCCGCACGGTTGTTTCCTCTGGAGCACTTCCCGCTCCGCATTCCCTCCAACACATCCCGTCCAATCGCAGGTAAACATGACCATCGCAGAACTGAAAGAAAAGAACATCACTGAACTGAGCCGCATCGCGCGTACCCTGGAAATTCCCGGGACCAGCGGCCTTCGCAAGCAGGATCTCATTTTCAAGATCCTCCAGGCGCAGAGCGAAAAAGAAGGCCACATCTTCGCCGAGGGAGTCCTCGAGATTCTCCCCGACGGCTACGGCTTCCTCCGCTCTCCCGATTACAACTATCTGCCAGGGCCGGACGACATCTACGTGTCTCCTTCCCAAATACGCAAATTCGATCTCAAAACCGGCGACTCCATCAGCGGCAACGTCCGCCCGCCCCATGAAGGCGAGAAGTACTTCGCTCTCGTCAAGATCGAGGCCATCAACTTCGAGTCGCCCGAAGAGACGCGCAACAAAATCCTCTTTGACAACCTCACGCCTCTCTATCCGCAGGAGCGCATCAAGATGGAGACGGTGCGCGAAGGCATCAGCGGCCGCGTCATGGATCTGCTGACGCCCGTGGGCAAGGGCCAGCGCGGCCTCATCGTCGCTCCGCCTCGCACCGGCAAAACCATGCTGCTGCAGTCGATCGCCAACTCGGTCACCACCAACCACCCCGAAGTGGTGCTGATCGTTTTGCTCATCGACGAGCGCCCCGAGGAAGTCACCGACATGCAGCGCTCGGTCAAGGGCGAAGTCATCAGCTCCACCTTTGACGAGCCCGCCGCCCGCCACGTACAGGTTGCCGAAATGGTCATCGAGAAGGCCAAGCGCCTGGTCGAGCACAAGCGCGACGTGGTCATTCTCCTCGACTCCATTACGCGCCTCGCACGCGCCTACAACACCATCGTTCCGCCCTCGGGCAAAGTCCTCTCCGGCGGCGTCGACTCCAACGCCCTGCAGCGGCCGAAGCGCTTCTTTGGTGCGGCCCGCAACATTGAAGAAGGCGGCTCGCTCACCATCATCGCCACGGCTCTCGTCGATACCGGCTCCCGCATGGACGAAGTCATCTTCGAAGAGTTTAAGGGCACCGGCAACATGGAAATCATTCTCGACCGCAAGCTCGTCGACAAGCGCGTCTTCCCGGCCATCGACATTCAGCGCTCCGGCACCCGCAAGGAAGAGCTGCTCATCCCCAAGGAAGACCTGCAGCGCGTCTTCATCCTTCGCCGCGTGCTTAATCCGCTCTCGCCCGTGGAAGCCATGGAGCTTTTGATCAGCCGCCTCGAAAAGGTGCGCAACAACGCCGAATTCCTGGCCAACATGAACCAGCTGTAAGCAGCTTTCAGCTCTGGGGTCTAGGTGGTCTGGATTTACCAGAGCAATTGAAAAGGCCGGGGTTCTCCCCGGCCTTCTCTGAAAATGGCAACGCTGGTAAACTAGAAGCGTCGCTCGTGGGGCTGTAGCTCAGCTGGGAGAGCGCCTCGTTCGCAACGAGGAGGTCGCCGGTTCGATCCCGACCAGCTCCACCAAATCCCTCTAGCAAAACGCGCGATGCGACCAGGGTCCCTAGTCCCTACGTCCCTAGTCCCTGTTCCTAGCTAAACAAATCCTTCATCTTCTCCATCAGCCCCGGCGAAGTCGGCTTGTTGTCCACGACCATCGACTCAGCCAGCTTGGCCACCAGCTCGCGCTGCGCGCGGTTCAGCTTGCGCGGAATCTGCACCAGGACCTTCACAATCAAGTCGCCGTGTCCTCTTTCGTTCAGGTAGGGAACGCCGCGCCCACGGATGCGCAGCTCCTTGCCGCTTTGCGTTCCCTCGGGAATCTTGATCTTCACCGGCCCGTCGATGCCGGGGATCTCGAACTCGTCGCCCATGGCTGCCTGCGGAAAGCTGATGGGAAGCACGCAATGCAAATCGTATCCGTGGCGCTCAAAGTAATCGTGCGGCCGGATGGAAAGAATCACGTACAAATCGCCCTTCGGTCCACCCACGCGGCCCACGTCTCCCTCGCCGCCGTAACGGATGCGCGTTCCCTCTTCCACGCCCGGTGGCACTTTCACGCTCAGCTTGACCTCCGCGGTCTTGCGTCCCTCACCGCGGCACGCGGAGCAGGGATCGTTGATCACCGAGCCGGTCCCGCCGCAAGCCACGCACGTCCTCGCCACGGAGAAGAATCCCTGCTGATAGCGGAGCTGCCCGCGCCCCTGGCACTGGCTGCAGACGCTCGGACCACGTCCTGACGCGCTCCCGCGCCCGCTGCACACGCTGCACGTCTCCAGTCGCCGGATCTTCACTTCTTTCTCTGTGCCGAAAACCGCAGCCTCAAAATCGATGGTCAGGTCGAAGCGCAGATCGTCGCCGCGCTGTTGGCGTGAGCCACGCGATGCACCCCCAGCCATGCCGCCGGCCGAGAACATCTCGCCGAACAAATCACCGAAGATGTCGCCCAGGTCCACGCCGCCGGCAAACGGACTCGCGCCGAACCCCTGCGCGCCCAGCCCGGCATGACCAAACCGGTCATAGGCTGCGCGCTTGTCGGCGTCGCTCAGTACCTGATAGGCCTCGCTGGCTTCTTTAAACCTCTCCTCGGCTGCATGGTCCCCGGGATTGCGGTCAGGATGATATTTCAGCGCCTGTTTCCGGTACGCACTCTTCAGTTCCTGATCCGAGCATTCGCGCGAGACACCCAGAACCTCGTAATAATCCGCTTTGCTCACTCTTGTATTAGAACCCATTCGTCCCCTTGTCAGCCGTCAACGATTTGCTGTCAGCTTTTTCGCCAGGAGCCTTCCGCTTTCAGCTCCTCAACCTCAGTACTTGTGTCTTGTTCACATTTTTCTTATCGGCAAACTTCGTGGCACGCATCTTCGCGCCGCCTCAGCCGCTCGCTCTCCTTCAACGCAGCTAAGAGCTAATGGCTAACGGCTGCTTCTCTCATTCACTCAATTCACTCACTTGCTTCGGATTGTGCGCCACGCGCACCAGCGCCGGCCGCAGCAATCGTTCGCGGATCTTGTAGCCCCGGCGAACTTCCTCGGCTACGTGCTGATCCGGCAAATCGTCGCGCTCCACCGTTCCTAGCGCTTCATGGAAGCGCGGATCGAAAGCCTCGCCCACCGCAGGCACAGCCTTCACCTGCATCTTCTCCAGAATCTCTTCCATCTGCTTTACGATCAGGCTCACGCCCGACCGCAGCTGCTCCGCAGATCCCTTCGCTTTCAGCGCCAGCTGCAGATTGTCCAGCACCGGCAAAAACTGTTCGGCCACGCTGCCCGTCGCAAACTCCCGGTATTCGGCCCGCTCGCGCTCGGCGCGCTTGCGTGCGTTCTCAAACTCTGCTTGCAGCCTTGCCAGTCGATCCAGCAGCCGATCGCGCTCTGCCTTCAACTGATCGAATTCGGTCTGTTCTTGCGCCTCGTCCGCAACTGGTGTCGCCGCCTCAGAGGCAAGCTCCTCCCCGGCCGTCGGCGCCGGCAGCTCCGTCGCGGGATCGAGATTCGCTTCCTTCCCTTCGCGCGCGGCCTCATCAAACTCCGGGGAGTCCACTTCTGTCAACTCTGTCTTTTGTTTCCACATGGCTCAGCCTATTCTCTCAAAATTGTCTAGAGCGTCTATTTATTGGATGATTTTTTCCGCGCCCGGCTGCAACGTTCTGCGCCGGCCGTGAGATTCGCCGCATCCGGAGCCGCTCGCCCAGCCGCCGGAACGCCCGCGCCTACGTCGTAGGAACGTCCAGAATTCGCTCGGAAAGGTGCGCGATGTAGCTCACCGCCTGGATCATCTCCTGATATTGAATCCGCGTGGGCGCAATCACGGCCACCGTGCCCAGATTCCCGCCTCCCAGCCGCGCCGGCGCGCCGATCAGCACTAGGTCCTGCATGGCAGGTGATGCCTCGTCCAGGCCGACCACCACGCGCACCTCCTGCTGGCGTCCGTCCACATACGCATTCAGCAGCTCCACCAGCCGCTGCTTCGCCTCGACGGCCAGCAGCATCTGCCGCAGCCGCTCGCGGTCCTGTTCGGCGCTGATCAGGTTCGCAATCCCATCCACAAAGATCGTCGCGCCGACTTCGTCGCCCGCCAGCGCGCCTTTGCGGCAAAGCTCTTCAACCGACGTCAACAACTCCCGGTACGCTTCGCGCTCCATCTCCACGCGGCGAGCCACTTCGGCCCGGATCCGCTCGATCTGCCAGCCGCGGAAATTCTCGTTCAAATAGGTGCCCGCCGTCTCCAGCTCCACCGGCGTCATCTGATGATCCACCGCCAGCACGCGATCCTGAACCGCGCCCGCCTGCGTTACCAGCACAGCCAGCACGCGCCCCGTCGACAGTCGCGAAAAGTGAATGTGTTCCAGCACCTGTCCCGCGGTCGAGCTTGCCAGCGCCACGCCCAGCCCGCTCGAAATCAGCGCCAGCACGTGCGACGTACGCTCCAGGTAATCATTGGAGCTGGCTACGCCTGTATAGCTTTCCTCAATCTGTCCGCGGCGAGCTTCGCTCAATGGTGTTTCCGCGCGTCCCGGCACGGCTCCGCCGCCAAGGCCAGCGGCTGCCCGCCCGGGTTGCGTGATCTGTTCTACGTAATAGCGGAATGCCACCGCCGTGGGAACGCGTCCGGCCGACGTGTGTGGTTGCTCCAGCAGTCCTGCCTCGCCCAGCGCCGCCATCACATTGCGCAGGGTTGCCGAGCTCAGCCCGTCCCGGTCGGCGAAGAAGTGCGCAACCGCCTGCGATGCCACCGGTTCGCCGGTCGCGATGTACAACTCGATGATGGCCGTCAACACCAGCCGCTCGCGCGGGCTCAGGCGCGCTTCGGGCATCTTGGATGCTCTCCGTCCTCTTCAGCACGCGGCCAAAGCCGCGCGACAGACCGGGCGATGTTTATTAAGTGCTTATATTTCTTGCACTTGCAGAGAGAATTCTGCGCACCCCCGTCCTCTTGATCTTACGGATTGCAAGCGTTTACTGTCAAGGGCAAATATATACTTGACAAATCAACTCAACAAGTCTATGCTTGATTCTGTTGAGGTTGCGGAAGTGAATAAAGCACTCGCACTCCAGATGATCAACGAGCTTGAAAGACTAATCACAGAGAACTCCGTCCTTCGTCAGTACGTGAACACCATTCACGATAATCGGGAGATTCTGCGTAAAGCTGATCCAACGTTAAATCCAGCGCCGACCGCCCGGTTTCTGACTCAAGGGAGGCGAGGAACCGAATCGCTTCCAACGGTAGCAAGTCAACTCCTTGCTCCTCTTCGCGCCAAGATCGAGCGGGGCACAGATTGGGAGCAGGTTGCGACACAGCTTTTGCTTCAACTTGCGCAACGTCAAGAGAAGGTGAACTAGCCATGAAAGCGCCCAAGACCCTGCAACAAGCCATTCTCTACTTTGCCGATGCCGACAACTGCATCCGGTACATGGTTGACCATCGCTGGCCGCAAGGGGTGTTTTGCCCCACCTGTGGCCGCAAGGACGTGACTTGGCTGGACACTCAGAAGAAGTGGCAGTGCAAGAGCGCGCACGCCAAGCGACAGTTCTCGGCAAAGGTTGGAACCATATTTGAGGACTCGCCTCTCGGCCTTGAGAAGTGGCTTCCGGCAGTGTGGCTTATTGCCACCGCCAAGAATGGTATTAGTTCCTGCGAGATCGCCCGGTCCCTTGGCGTGACTCAGAAAACCGCGTGGTTCATGCTGCATCGGATTCGCAAAGCGATGGCGAACGGCTCCATGATGAAACTCGGCGGCAACGGAGGCGAGGTCGAGGCGGATGAGACTTTCATCGGCGGTAAGGCCCGGAACATGCACAAGAGCGTTTACGGGCGCCGGATCACCGGAATGGGACAGAGCTTCCGCGACAAAACCATCGTGATGGGAATTCTTGAGCGCGGGGGCCAAGTTCGCACCGCAATCATCCCCGACCGGCAAAAGGTCACCTTGTAGCCCCTCGTTCGCCGGCATGTTGAGGCTGGCTCGCCTCTCTTCACTGACGAGATGGGCGGATATAAGGGACTGGACCGTGAGTACCTGCATCAAATCATCGACCACGCGGTGAGGTACGTTGACGGCCGGATTCATACCAATGGTCTTGAGAATTTCTGGTCGCTCCTCAAGCGCGGCATCAATGGAACCTACGTCAGTGTCGAGCCTTTTCATTTGTTCCGCTACCTCGATGAGCAAGTGTTCCGCTATAACAACCGTGCAACCAAAGACAACCCACTGAATGACGCAGATCGATTCTCTGCTGTCCTATCTCAAGTGACTGGCAAGCGCCTCACCTATGCTGAGGTCACCGGCAAGGTGGGAGAAACGATTAACTAACTCTTCCCGCTTGAAGCGTGGCCCGAAGCGGAAGGCTGCTCCTTAGCCTTTCGACCACGTTTGCGCTCACCTCTGGCCTCACGCTCGCTCTTGCTGGCCTGAATCTCTGCGTCCATCTCAGCTTTCACCTTGGCAGGATCGGCACGCAGGATCGTATCCATGGCGTTATTGAAGTTGTCGAGTTCTGCGCTTGTCTGCTTCGTCGTCATGCGTACACCCACTGGTTCGGCCCCGGAATTGTCGGGTTTAATCTTACCGTAATGACAAGAAAAACATCGTTCTCCCGAACCAGTCGCTCATGGGGCAACAGCAGGAGAGTGTCCGTTGTGACCTTAACCTCGGTGATTAGCTTGTCGTCTTCCAGTAGACAGAAGAATGGACTCTCATTATCGGTTGGGGTTTCCTCTCCGACATCTTCGCCGCGAATCGGTATGCGCAACGAATCAAAAAGAGACTTCAGCCGATTATCTAAATCGCCTGACCCCACCACTTGGCCTGGAACTCCGGGCCGCAAAAACAAAACGTCCAAACTGCACCGAAGACAGAAGTCCGCTGTCACTAACGGGATGAAGTTGTATCCCTGACGGTTCCAACTCTTTGCGATCTCTGCGAACCCTAGCTCTAAATACTCCGCGTGATCCATGTCTGACGGTGCTGCGGTCGGTCCCCAAGGGCCAGATTCCATGTTATGGACTTTGGCCATCCCGTATCCGGCAGCTCTCCGCTTGAGATTCTGGTTCGTGCTCCAAAGCCGCCTCAGTTGCGGATGAAATTCGCGCCGAATTGCGTGCTTGTGGGGAGATCGAGTGTCGTCCCTCGACGCTCCAAACAATTGACCAGAATACAGCAGCCTGAACTCCACAACGCACCCCTCGGCTAGTCTATCCCCGGTGCCTGTGATTGTTCGTTCTTGGACTGTCGTTGCCACTGTCACACACTCCTATTGATTCATCAAGTATATATTTGCCCTGTCAAGATACCGCCGGGTTACCCTTGATTGCCCAGTCCTTGGTTTTCCTTTGGGCTGCCTCCATCCAACCCTGGCCCAAAACCGGCCCGTTCGAGAAAAGATTCGAATTCCGCAGCTGTTCCCAAGCCTTTGATTCTCATCGCCTTCCGGACTTTTCACATTACCAAAGGCACCGCTGATGGTGACTCAAGAACCCAATTTAGTGGTAAGTTGTTACGCACCGGAGTTTGCTGCGGAAGCTGCACAGCAAGCCACTCGGCTTTGGTGATTGTCGTTTTTCTCGGAGGGGGCCCCCATGAATCGAGTCTTGCCCAGCTTTCTCAGCGGTTCTCGCTGCAAGTCCACCGTCCACATCTTTGCCGCCCTGACGCTTGCCTCTTTCGCGCTGATCGCGACAGCGACGCTCGCCCACACACAGTCCTCCGCGCCGCTCGACAAGCACGCGCGAAGAATCGAAAAGCGTCTCACCAAGTATCGCCAAGGCACCTTTCTCGACTTTGAATTCCGCGATAGCTCTCAGACCTTTGGTTCTCTGGGGCCGCTCTCCGCTGCGTCCTTCCAGTTCACCGATTCAGACAGCAACAAGACTCAGACGCATTCTTACTCCGACTTGGTGGAAGTCAAGAAGGCCAGGGAGTACATTGGCGAGGGCTCGGAGCCGCGGCATCATGTTCGCCTTCTGGTGCCGGTGTTGATCGGGGCTGGCGCCGCAGCCGCCGGTATTGCGACGTACGAAGTCCTGCACTGATCCTCCGCTTATCCGATCGAGAGCCGCTCAATGCCCGCACCGGGCTCTATCTCTGTCCCGCCTTTCCTTTCTCTAACTGATAGATTCGATAGAGGGGCGCTCTAATCGCGCGCCCCGGATCGTTCTGCGTTAGAAGAGAGCCCATGTTCCATCCCACTGAAGATCTGCGTATCCAATGGACCAAAGTCGTTCTCCCTCCGGTTTTTCTTGAGGAAGAGCTTCCCGTCACCGAGGCCGCTTCGTCCACTATCTACGACGCGCGCAACGAAATCATCTCCATCCTCAACGGTCAGGACGATCGTCTCCTCGTTCTCGCCGGTCCCTGTTCCATTCACGATCCCCAGGCCGCCCGCGAATATGCCGGCCTGCTCAAGGGCGCTATCGCCGAATTTGCCGCCGACCTGCGCATCGTCATGCGCGTCTATTTTGAGAAGCCCCGCACCACCATCGGCTGGAAAGGCCTCATCAACGATCCGCATCTCGACGGCACCTACAAGATCAACGACGGCCTTCGCCTCGCGCGCCATCTTCTCATCGACCTTGCGGAAATGGGCGTGCCCACGGGAACCGAATTTCTCGACATGATTTCGCCGCAGTACATCGCCGGTCTCGTCAGCTGGGGAGCCATCGGCGCTCGCACTTCCGAGAGCCAGGTGCATCGCCAGCTCGTTTCCGGCGTGTCATGTCCCGTCGGGTTCAAGAACGCAACCTCGGGCGACATTCAGGTGGCAGTTGACGCCGTGCTCTCCGCCGCCTGCTCGCACACCTTTCTTGGCCACACGCATCACGGCCAGTCGGCCATCTTCGTCACCACCGGCAACCCCGATTGCCACATCATCCTGCGCGGCGGCCGCAAAACCGTGAACTACACGGCCAGTTGCGTCGCTGAAACCACCGCACTCATGGAGCAAGCCGGAATCCCGCCGCGCATCATGATCGACTTCAGCCACGCCAACAGCGGCAAGGATTATCGTCGCCAGGCCATCGTCTGCCACGACGTTGCCGGGCAAGTCGCCCAAGGCAATCGCAACATCATCGGCGTCATGATCGAAAGCAACCTCGTTGCAGGCGCGCAGAAGCTCGTCCCTGGCGAGCCGCTGGTCTATGGCCAAAGCATCACCGACGCCTGCATCGACTGGAACGAGACGCGCACGCTGCTCGCCGAACTCGCCGCCGCCGTCCGCTCCCGCCGCAGCGCGAAATAATCTGACGCAAAAAGGCCCGCGCGCTCGTCCGCACCGGCCCTCCGCTCGTTCACTCTTTCACTTCTTCACTGATCCGTTCACGCCGTCCCCATCAAAATCGTGTGCGGACTCATCGGAATCGGGTGCGCCGTTACCCCCTTGAATCCAGCCTCGGCATGCATGGCGTTCAGCTCGCTCAGCGTGTAGGCGTCGCCATCCGCCGTCGAAGCCAGCATTGTCATCGCAAACGCCGCGGGCATCGGCGGCGAGACCCGATCCTCATTGGGCACAAACTCGAGCGTCGCCGCGCGCCCGCCCGGCTTCAGCGCCGCGCGAACCTTCTTCAGTAGCCCGACATTCGTCGGCTTGTCAAAATGGTGCAGAAAGTTCGTCAGCAGCACCACGTCGTACGGCCCGCCGAACTCCACTTCAAACGCGCTGCCCGGCAGCATGTTGTAGCGGTCCTTCACGCCAGCCTTCTCCGCGTTCTTCAGCGCCACGCGCAGCACTGGAGCCCAATCCAGCCCTGTCACGTGCGCCTGCGGGTTCTGCTTCGCAATCTCGATGCCGAACAGCCCGTGACCTGCAGCAATATCCAGCACGCGCATCTGCCCGTTATGTCCTTCCAGCACCACCGCCCCCAGCGGACCCGCCATCGGCCCCATCATCGGCGCCATATTTTCGGCAAATAACACCCACACCGGGTTCTCAGGCTCCACGGTGCCATCGCCCGGCAACGTGGTTCGCCCGTCACGCACTACGTCTGCGAGTCTTGCAAAAGGCTCCAGAACCGCCGGGGCGCTGATGAACTGCGCCACCGATGCCATGCACGCCGGCGAGTGCGGGTCAAGAAACGCTGCACTCGTTGGTGTATGCCGGTAGTGCCCATTCTCCTTCGCCAAAACGCCATGAATCACGAGAAAATCGCACAGGATACGGATGCCGCGCTCCGATGCCTTCGCGTGGCGTGCGATCGAAGTCACATCGCCCGGCCCTTCACCGACCGACCTGAAAATATCCAACTCGATGGCCGCCTTCAGGGCCGCGGTTTGCTGGTGCGCTTGCATCATTGCGAAAACCAGGCCCGGATTCAACGGTGCTGCTTGGGAACCTGCAGACATGGAACAACCTCCTGTTTCGCCCTGCGGGTGATTGGATTTTGGGGAACCCCGGGGCGGGCTCACAGAGTCTATCATCCGCCGCCCCCGCCTCGCGCACGCGCTGTACATTGAAGGGTTGTGCACCTCCTCCTCTCGATCTTTCGCTTGCGGCAAAAATCCCTCGTCCGCGCCATTCTCCTTTCGGTGGGCGCATTTGCCGCCAGCCTGCGCCTGGCCGGCTTTCCGCACATCGAGAACCTGCACGGATCGTACTGGCAGATTCTCGCTTTGCTGGTTGCTGCGTGGGGCATGGCCGAGACTGCCCGCTGCCTCCAGCGCAAATGGAGCCTCTATCATGCCGGAGTGCTCCTCCTCCTTTATGCCGACCTCATGATTCTTGCGGCCATCGTGGTCATGCTTGCTGTGTCATAACAGCTCGTCTGGCAACAACCGGTCTCATAAATGCCTCGGCTGCGTAGTGCGCAAGTATGGGACCCAACATCAAGGCGGGTCCCATGGTTCCAGCAAGTTGACAAGGATGGTTTATGAGACCGGTTCAAGTCATCCTTGCTGCACATGGGCCGCGTCGCCGTGTAGCATGGCAGGGTGCTCAATCGGCTGTCGTCGCCGCGGCTGGTTTTTGGGTGCTGCCTCACGCGCCGGTTGAACCTGAAATTCACCGGAGGAAGCCATGTTCAAAGGATTTCGCGATTTCATCTTCCGCGGTAACGTCGTCGACTTGGCCGTGGCCGTGATTATCGGCGCCGCATTCAACGCCATCATTGCGTCGCTTGTTGCCGATGTCCTGAACCCATTGATCGCCGCCACCGTTGGCAAGCCCGATTTCAGCCGCGTGGTTCTGTATGTGGGTGGCGGGGAAATCAAAGTGGGCAATTTCTTCAACGCGGCGATCTCCTTTATCATTGTGGCCGCAGTGGTGTATTTTGCCATTGTTTTGCCCATGAACGCGGTGCAGGCTCGTTTAAAAAAGCCCGAAGCTCCAACCACCAAAAACTGCCCGGAATGTCTGAGCGAGATTCCGTTGGCCGCGCGCCGCTGCGCGCATTGTGGACAGCCCGTCGCCTGATCGCGGCCGGATCGCAGGTTGATCGCGAGTTGACCGCGGGCTTGTTTCGCTCCAGGGGCCTCTTCAATGAATTTCCGCTGCGTATTTGCGCTCGTTCTCCTTGCCGGAGTTCTGGGGATGTCTTCGCGCCCATCCTTCGCGCAAGTCGTCCCGCAGGGCAGCTTTGGCTTTACCAACTTCGACGCGGAGGCAAAGCTGGAAGAAAAGTTCCTCGCCGTGCCCGACCCCAAACTTGCCGGCGAGGACCTGAAGACCCTCACCGCCGAGCCGCATCTCGCTGCAACGCCGGAAGATTACAAAACCGCCGAGTTCGTCGCGCGCAAATTCCGCGCCGCTGGTCTCGAAACGCAGATCGTTCCCTATCGCGTGCTCCTCAACCAGCCCAAGGTCGTCCGCGTCGAGGCTTGGGACGAGGCCGGCCATCCGCTCATGACTGGCCCTGCGCGCGAGCACGTCAACGGCGATCCTCAGCAGGACGACCCGCGCATTGTGATGCCGTTCAACGGCTCTTCGGGTTCCGGCGATGTGACCAGCGAGGCGGTTTACGCAAACTACTGCCGCCTTGAAGACTTCGATTCCCTTGCCGCGCAGCACATCGACCTGAAAGGCAAGATTGCAATCTGCCGCTACGGAACCAACTTCCGCGGCGTCAAGGTTTATCTCGCCGAGCAGCGCGGCGCCATCGGCGTACTCATCTACTCCGATCCCCAGGACGACGGCTACTACAAAGGCGACCCGTATCCGATCGGTCCGTGGCGTCCTGACTCCAGCGTCCAGCGCGGCTCGGTTCAGTATCTCTTCAAATACGCGGGCGATCCTGAAACTCCCGGCGTCGCCTCCACGCTCGACCTGCCCGACTCCGCCCGCATCAAAAACATCGAAGGTCCTGATGGCAATCAGCCGCACATCATCTCCATTCCCCTCAGCTCTCACGACGCTGCGCCGATTCTGCAGGCGCTCAAAGGGCCGGGCGCGCCTCAAGGCTGGCAGGGTGCGCTGCCTTTTCGCTATCACCTCGGTCCCGCCGGCGTGAAAGTTCATCTCGTCTCCCAGCAGGATTATCAGCGCCGCATCATCTGGGACGTCATCGGAAAAATCGAAGGCGCGCAGGATCCTGGCGCGTGGGTCATCGTCGGCAATCACCGTGACGCGTGGGTCTATGGCGCAGTCGATCCCTCCAGCGGCACCGCCGCCATGCTTGAAGCGGTCCGCGGCATCGGCGCCCTGCTTCATCAGGGCTGGCGTCCTCGCCGCACCATCGTCTTCTGCAGTTGGGATGCTGAGGAGGAAGGCCTCGTAGGCTCTACCGAATGGGTCGAGCAGCAGGGCCGCACGCTCGACCGCGCCGTCGCATACTTCAACGTCGATGTCGCTGTCTCCGGCCCCGATTTCTCCGCCGGAGCCGTGCCCTCACTCAAGGATTTCATCCGCGATGTGGCCCGCTCCGTTCCCAGTCCCGTTGCCGGCTCCGTTTTTATTCAATGGCGCCTCAAGACTTCCGGCAGCGACGAACATCACGAATCCAATGCGCCGCCCATCGAGGGCGAAGAAGTCCACGTGGGCGATCTCGGCTCGGGTTCTGACTTCACCCCCTTCCTGCAACACGCCGGTGTCCCCTCAACTGAAATCACTTCCAGCGGGCCCTACGGTGTCTATCACTCCGCCTTCGACGACTTCGCCTGGTACACGCAAAACGCCGATCCCGACTTCGTCTACCTGCAGGAAATGGCGCGCGTCCTCGGCCTTGAAGCCATGCGCATGGCCGACGCCGACGCCCTGCCCTACAACTACATCGCCTACGCGCGCGAAATCTCCGCGTACATCCAGGCGGCAAAGCGCAGAGCCGCCGACGACGGCCTCGGCTCTCTTGACTTCGCCGCGGCCGAATCCTCCGCATCGCATTTCGCCGCCGCCGCCGACCGCGCTCATGCCCTCCAGTCCGCTCCCTATGGCGATCTCACCCAGTTGAATCTCGCTCTCCGCCAAGCGGAAACAGCGCTGCTCTCGCCCTCCGGACTCCCCGGCCGTCCGTGGTATCGCCACACCATCTACGCTCCCGGCGAATTCACCGGCTACGCCGTCGTCGTCATCCCTGGTGTCAATGAGGCTATCGACGCCCGCAACCCCACCCTTGCCGCGCAGCAGTTGGCCATCCTGTCTCAAGTCCTCGATCACGCTGCAATCGCCCTCTCAGCCACGCACTGACCCGGAAATCCACCCCCGACTTCCACGGCAATCTCCTGCTCTTTCAACGAGTTGGGCGGACCCTCCCGCCAACAGGCCATCCCCTCCCACCGAGGAGTGATTTCCTCTTTTGGTGCGACGGCGCTATGGTCCATTCGCAAGCTGATTGTGCTCAGAGACGGCCCTACAGCCTGCCCGCCGCAGCAAAGTATTTGGAGAGTTTCCTTCATGGTTGACTTGCTTCTTGCCTTAGCCTTCGTTGCGATGATTCTCTCGCCCAGCATTGTGGCGAACGTCCATCGGGGCCGAACACGCAGGCGCGACAACTAAAGAAGGAACTCCTTGGGGGTTCCAATGGTTGACCTTGTGATTGAACTCACGCTGATCGGGATGATTCTCCTCCCGCTCATTGCCACCTCCCTGCAACCCGCCCGCGCCGTCCAGCGCAACGCCTCGGGATCGTCCCTGAGACGCCGCGCCGACTAGCTCGCGCCCGGCAAAGCACTCGCTCCCGGCGCCCACTCCGCCATAACCTCGCCCGGCCGCAACCTCATCAAGGAAAGCTGGCAGCTAGCAGCTAGAAGCTGCTTTTCTGATCCCTGACAGCTGATCCTTGACCCCTCTCGGTTGACCCCGCGCCTCGCGGCTCGTATCGTTAAAGTTGGAGCACAATGAAAGTTTCTGCGAATACCCTCCGTATCGGCACTGCCGTCGTCGTAATCCTCGGCACCATTTCCTGGCTTGCCTTTACCGGCTACAGCTCCAATAAGAGCTACTACGTCACCATCGCCGAGCTTGGCGGCATGGGCGACAAGGCCTATCACAGCAATCTTCGTGTCGAGGGCTTCGTCCAGCCCGGCTCCATTGAGCAGGTTGGAACCCACGTCGACTTCGTCCTAAACGAGTACGAGAGCCACTCGCCAAAAGCACCCAGCGGCCATCTGCTCAAGGTCACGTACAAGGGAACCGAGCCGCCGCCGGACACCTTCAAAGACGACGCGCAGGCACTCGCTGAAGGCACCTATGGCCGCGACGGCGTCTTCCACGCCACGGTCCTTCAGGCCAAGTGCGCCAGCAAATACGCTCCGCAGCAGCCCGGCGCAACGCCCTCCACTCCGGCGGCTCCGCCCGCAACCAAGCCGTCCACTGCATCGGCTCCGGCGTCCGCGCCTCCCGCCTCCGCCCAAACCGCCGCCAACTGATCGAATGATGACGAACGCGTTTTCGGAAACACTCTGATGCGAAGCCGCTACAGTAAAGTCAGCGCGACCTAATCGGGGTCCCCAACGACGGGTGGCTCGAAGAGCCGGGTTCGTTGGGGTGGGAGCACCTGGGAGCGATGACCTTGCACGATCCGAAAACAGCGGAAGATTTCCGAAAACGCCAGATCGCCACCGAAGCCGGCCGCTCAACCCTCTGCGCGCGGCCCCTTCACGCCCGCCTCGATCAGGTGTCCAAGCTCTTCGGCAGCTTTGCCGCTCTCCGCCAGGTCTCGCTCTCACTCGAGCCCGGCCGGTGCTACGTTCTCCTCGGCGAAAACGGCGCAGGCAAGTCCACGCTCCTGCGCATTCTCGCCGGCCTTCTCCGTCCCACGCACGGCACAGTCCGAGTCTTCGGCGACTCGCAGCCCCACGAGGCCCGCGCTCGCATCGGCTACATGAGCCACGCGCCCATGCTCTACGACGAGCTCACCGCGCAGGAAAATCTCCGCTACTTCAGCAGTCTTTATTCCGGCCGCCCCTGCCTTACTCCCGCTGAAGCTCTTCGCCAGGTCGGCCTCGACCCCGATCTCAATCGCCTCTTCGGCCAATACTCGCAGGGCATGCGCCAGCGCACCTCCCTTGCCCGCGTGCTGCTCTCCGTCCCCGAGTTGCTCCTTCTCGATGAGCCCTTCTCCAACATGGATGTCGAGAGCGTCCGCCAGATGGTCGCGCTCCTCACGGGCTTCCGCCACTCCGACCGCACCATCGTCCTCACCACGCACCAGCGCGACCTCGCCGCACCCATCGCCGACTTCGTTATCACCCTCCACGCCGGCCGCGTCGCATCAGTCGACCCCGGGAGCCCAACCCAATGAAGACCAACGGCGCGCGCTTTCTTGAATCCCTCGGCATTCCCTTCGAGTTTCGCGAGTACGAGGTCGATCCCGATGATCTCTCGGCCATCACGGTCGCAAAGAAGATCGGAATGCCCGCCGAGCAGGTCTTCAAAACGCTGTTGACCACCGACGGCGCGCACGACTACGTTTTCGCCGTTATTCCCGGCGACGCCGCTCTCGACTTCAAGAAGTTGTCGCGTCTCGCCGGCTGGCGCAAAGCCGAAATGGCTCCGCTCAAAGATGTGCAGCCGCTCACCGGCTACATCCGCGGCGGCGTCACCATCTTCGGCGCCAAAAAGCCCTACCCGATTTACGTCGACGAGACGGCCATCCTCTTCGATCGCATCAGCGTCTCTGCCGGCACCCGCGGCACGCAGTTGATCCTCACGCCCGACGACTATCTCCGCGCCGCCGCTGCTCTTGGCGAGCCCGTCCAAACCGCCGACCTGACGAAAGCCGCCCAACCCAACGCACCGGAGGGCCACGCCGAATGACCCGCGCCCTCTTCACCCACCTCGCCAAGGATCTCCGCATCGAGTGGCGCACCCTCGACGCCATGATCTCCATGATCTTCTTTTCCGGCCTCGTCGTCGTGCTCTTCTCCATCGCCTTCGATCCCCGCGGCGCGTTCTCGCAGCAAATCGCCGGAGGCGTCCTCTGCGTGGCCACCATGTTCGCCTCGGTCAGCGCTCTCAATCAGGCCTGGGCTCGCGAAATCCGCCACCAGGTCATGGACGCGCAGCGCATGGTCCCTTCGCCCGGCGCCGAGCTCTTCCTCGCCAAGACCATCGCCAACTTCCTCTTCGTCTCCATCGTCCAGGTCATCCTCGCGCCCTTCTTCTTCGTCTTCTACAACCTTCACATCGCCGGCAATGCCTGGCAGTTGGCCCTCGTTCTCCCCCTCGGCACCTGGGCTCTGGTCGTCAACGGAGTCTTCTTCGCCGCCCTCTCCATCGGCAGCCGCAACCGCGAATTCCTCCTATCGCTCATCCTCTTTCCCATCTTCATTCCCGCTCTTCTCGCCATGGTCCAGGCCGTCACCTCCATCCTCACCGGCGACGGCGACCCCTCCCTCTGGATCAAAATGCTCCTCGGCTACGACATCATCTTCACGACTGCCAGCCTGCTCCTGTTCGACGTCATCTTCCACGCCGAATAGCCGCACCCGAACCCCGCAGCGGTAAACCAAAAATAGCCCGACTGAACCCCTGTGAACGCTCTGTGAATTGTCTTCCCATCGCCTTGCTCATCCGCCAGCCTTGTGTTACATTCTCGCCATGAAGTCATTTACCTCCGTGAACGCCGAAATGTGTTGTCGCGCCGCGATCTGCTGCGCGCAAACGCATTCTGGCGTGAGGAAATGGCTGGGCTAGAGCACTTCACAAGCTGCCGTCTCCAACTGACTCACCGCCAGAACCTGAACTGGCTGGTGGGTTTTCTATTTTGGGCCTGAATTTTGGAGGTAATCGCAATGTCAATGGAGGCAATCGCAGCTTCATGAAGTGTTGAATTTGTTGGTAGGGGGCCGGTGGCGAAGTGGCTAACGCGCGGGTCTGCAAAACCTGTATTCGCGGGTTCAATTCCCGCCCGGCCCTCCAATTTCAAAGACCCCTCAGAGGGTCGCAGCAGCAAGTCAAGTTTGCCAACCTCCTCACCCTCCCGCATCTCCTTGATTCCACGCCAAATATTTCCCATCCGAAGTTTGCCGATCATTTCGGCCCTCCGGCGCATACTCAAAGCAAATCGGAATTCCAGAGCCGAAGGGAACTCACCAGAAACCACCGGCCACTGTCCACTGACAACCGAGAACTGGCGTCACGATGCAGCACAAACTGCCGGAAAAGCCCCAAAAAGCGGCCGTAACCCTTTATTTATGACGATTTTGAGACTTAACCATTTTGGAATCAATGGCTTACGGGCGGGGCTCAAGGGTACAAGTGGCTGAAAACAAATCCCTTAACCCCAAAAGGGGGTGGGGGGAGGGTACTAGCCGGGTACGGACCGGGCACATACCTGACAGATTGAACTGGAGACATATCTGACACTGTGCAGGCGGGCTGGCGGCTGCCTCAAAAACTAACCACTAACCACTAACCACTAACCACTGATTTTCAGACTTACCCTGCACGAACCGCAGCCCAGCCCGCCTCCTCGCCCTTTTCCGCATCGGCCTCCATCGCCCGCAGCGTGCTCCGCATCCGTTCAAACTCGGGCCGCCCACGGAGCGGTTGCAACCGCGGATCGGCCAGCATCTGGAAAAACCACGGGCAGCGGTTTTCATTCGCAATGCGGAGCTCTTCGAGCGCGGCATCGTCTTCGTCCATCGCCACATATGTGGCGGCATCGAAGGTGTTCATCACGAAGCGCTCGCGGCTCAGCCATTGCAGCCGCTCCAGCAGCGTTCGCGCCTCTTCTTTGCGCCCCGCGCACGCCAGCGCGTATGCGTGCACCGAGGTTGCCAGGTCGAAGTGCGGCGACCGCGCGGCCAGCGCGCGTGCCAGTTCCACCGCTCGCGCAGCCTCGCCGTTATAGGCCAAAATCATCGCGCCATACAAATGAGCGCCGCTGTGCTCGGTGAACTGCGAGATCGCCTTGCGGATCTGGTCCACGCTTGCCTCGGCCTCGCCAGCCAGGTGCAGCGCCCACGCCAGCCGCGCCTGCAGCCACGGCGAATAAGGATCGGCAAGAATCGCCGTGCGCAGCACATCCAGAGCCTCGTCGAATCGATGCCGGCTCAGCAGGAACATCGTGCGCAACCGCGTGATCCCCCGATCGTGCGGCAGATGATCGTGCGGCAAATGCTCGGAGCGCGCGAACGCGTCGAGAGCCGCGTGCAGATTCCGGTCCACATGGAAGCGGATCCATCCCATCGCCGGCAGCAACGTCTCCGCATTTCCCGCCGATTCCGGGATTTGCGCCGCCGCTCTCCGCACCACGCTCGCGGCAGCTGTCGGCGACATGAAACCGCAGAAGGCCTGACTGACGCAGAGATGCGCAAGGTCAGCGCGCGCGGCGATGTACGACGGATCGAGATCGATGGCCCGTTGCAGCCGGCCCATCGCGTCCTGCATCCGGTGACGTTCGAGCGATTGCCACTCATGATGCGCGCGCAGATAGAGCTCGTGCGCCTCGCTGTGCTGCGGCGAGGCCTCGCGCGCAAGATCTGCCGTCGCCGTGGCCGCGATGGAAAAGCTGCCGGAATGGATCCGGCTGCTCACGCGGTTCACCAACTCCCGCTCGAGCTCCATAATTCTGCCGCGTTCCACCATCACATCTTCGATCCAGAGCTGCGCGCCGTCCGTAACCCGAATCATCTCAGCCCGCAACCTTAGCCGCTCCGGCGTTGCATGCAGCTCGCCGCCGAGAACCAGATCCGCATCGAGCACCTTGCCAATCTTATGCGGCGTCATTCCGCGCCGCGCCAGCGTGAACACCGATTCCCGTGCCACCACCGACGCCACCGCGTATTCGGCCCCGCTCAGCTGCTCCATCGCTGCCTCGGCGATGGCCGAACCCAGATACTCCGGAACGCCGTACCCAATCTCGAAAGGCAGGATTGCAAGCCGCGGCAACGCGCCGGTCGAACGCGTTTCATCCGTGTGCACAGCAACGGAGAAACGGTACCCACGCTTATAGACGCTCTCGATGCAATCCGCGGGTTGCAGTCGCTCCCGGAGCGAAGCAACGCACCTCGCGACGACCTCGCACGAAGCATGCTCTTCGCCCCACACGGCGCGCTTAAGCTCGATCGGGCTCACGATCTCGCCCGCCCGCACGAGCAGCAAGCGCAGAACCGCCGCCTCTTCCGTGGGCAGGTCGAGCGCCGTCTCCCCGCGCAGGAGCGTCCCATCGGCCTCGAGCCTGAAGCCGGCAAACCAATAGCGAAGAGGCGGCGCGCCCGCCGCAGGCAATGGACGGTTCATAGAAACCAACGCAGTTCCGTGGAATCCTCTCCCGGCGCCGGTCAAAATCGAGATCGACCCTCTCGATCCATCGCCGGCGTCAGCAGCGAGGGTTCACACCGCAATCATCCGGGGAAATAAAACCATGACAACAAAAGGAGCTCTCATACTGCATGCAACGGGGCCGCAACCGCGGCAGCGGTCAATAAACCCCTTGAGCATGTCGATGCATCGATTATCCACCTCGCTTGAGGCGCGAGAGCGAGATTCGACGGACTTTTAAGGCTGAAAGTAATCCGCGGCAAGTTACCGCGCTTCTAGACCGTGCCTCTGGATTGTTATTCCAACCTTGCAGCCCATCAAATAATCTTTGAAGGATAGTAATGCTGGTCTGTGGTCGTGAACTCTCCCGGATGATCCCGAGTCCATATGAGGAACGGCTCTGTCTCCTCTGGAAACTCCTCATCCAGCGTCACGGGATGGGGATTCTCGATCTCAATTACTGAAATCCCTTCCCCTTCCAGGTGAAGGGCGACGGTTTCTGCAAAATTTCGCAAGTTTTCGGCCCAAGCGAAGACATTCGTAAGACACCTGGTGTCGCCGTGTTCTGAGGGCGCTGTAAGCAATTCCGCGAGTCCTGTCCACACTTCTTTCATAGGCTCTGAATTAGCTAACGGCTAAGAGCTAACAGCTACTTTTCACGCTTTGCCGATCACTTTCGCCAGCGTGGCGCCAATCTCCGCGGGCGACACCACGACGTGGATTCCCGCAGCAGTCATGGCCTTCATCTTGTCGGCCGCCGTTCCCTGGCCGCCGCTGATGATCGCACCGGCGTGCCCCATCCGCCGCCCCGGGGGCGCGGTCTGTCCGGCGATAAATCCCACCACTGGCTTTTTCACGTGCCATTTCACAAACTCCGCCGCAGCTTCCTCCGCAGATCCGCCAATCTCGCCAATCATGATGATCGCTTCGGTCTCCGGATCTTCGTTGAGCAACCGCAGAGCGTCAATGTGCGTCGTGCCAATGATCGGATCGCCGCCAATGCCGATCGCCGTCGACTGCCCAATCCCTCTCTGCGTGAGCTGATGCACCGCCTCATACGTCAGCGTGCCCGAGCGCGAAACAATCCCGATCGATCCTTCCTTGTGGATTCGTCCCGGCATAATGCCGATCTTCGCCTTTCCCGGCGAAATCACTCCCGGGCAATTGGGCCCGACCAGCCGCGACTGCGAATTCTTCAGCTTCGCCCACACCTTCACCATGTCCAGCGTCGGAATGCCTTCGGTGATGCAGACAATCAGCGGAATCCCCGCATCTTCGGCTTCAAGAATCGCGTCGGCGGCAAACGGCGGCGGCACAAAAATCATCGTCGCATTCGCGCCGGTCTTCGCCACGGCATCCGCCACAGTGTTGAACACCGGCCAACCCTCGTGAATCGTCCCGCCCTTGCCGGGTGTAACCCCGCCGACCACCTTCGTCCCGTACTCCGCGCAGCCCTTGGCGTGGAACGTGCCTTCTTTGCCGGTGATGCCCTGCACAATGAGCCGCGTATTGTTATCGACTAAAACCGCCATGAAAAACAGCTCCTAGCTGCTAGCTTCTAGCCACTAGCTTTTCAAAGACTGAAGGAATGCCCCGAGCATCTTTGAAGTCTCTATGCAAAGGGATTCCGCTTTCTTGAGCATTGCTTTGTTGCCAATCCTCAACCTCTGGACGAGTAAAAGCTGCGTCTGAACTTCGTAGGCTGAGCCTAACGCGATATTGAGAAATTGCCTAAAGTCGCGATCTGTAGCCCTTCCGCGGCCTTCGGCAATGTTGCTTGCGATCGAAACACCGGCCCGCCGAAGATGGGAAGTTAATCCGTAAATCTCGTCCTTCGGAAACGTCTTTGTGAGATCGTAGATAGCTTCACTCAATTCCATCGCTCTTTGCCAAACTGTGAGATCCTGGAAATCTTGCGACAAGCCTCATCTCCCCGAACGGTGATTTTGAGCTAGAAGCTAGTAGCTAGAAGCTGCTTTTACAACCATTTCTGCCGCTTCCTTCATCGTTGCGCCCACCTGGAAATTCAATCCCGACTCCTTCAGAATCTTGCGCCCTTCTTCCACGTTCGTGCCTTCGAGCCGCAGCACAATCGGCACCTTCACGTGCAGATTTCGCGTAGCCGCTACGACGCCTGTCGCCAGCCGGTCCACGCGCAGAATGCCGCCGAAGATATTGATGAAGATCGCCTTCACGTTCTTGTCGGAGAGCAGGATTTCAAAGGCGTGCTCAATCTGCTCCTGCGTTGCGCCGCCGCCCACATCCAGAAAATTCGCCGGGCTGCCGCCTGCGTACTGAATAATGTCCATCGTCGCCATCGCCAGGCCGGCGCCGTTCACCATGCAGGCGATGGTGCCGTCCAGCTTGATGTAGTTCAGCGCGTACTTGCTCGCTTCTACTTCCAGCGGATCCTCTTCGGCAATGTCGCGTAGTGCCTTGATGTCGGGGTGGCGAAAGAGCGCGTTGTCGTCAAAGGTCATTTTGGCGTCGAGCGCAAAAAGCTTGCCGTCCTTCGTGGTGATGAATGGGTTGATCTCCACCAAGGACGCGTCCGTCTCAATAAAGGCACTGTATAGGCCCTGAAAAAAACTGACGGCCTGATTGATCTGCGTCGGCTTCAGTCCCAGCGCGAAGGCCAGTTTGCGTGCCTGCCACGCGCCGAAACCAACCGCGGGATCGATCGTTTCCTTGAAGATCGCCTCGGGAGTCTTCGCCGCCACTTCTTCAATCTCCATGCCGCCGGCCTGCGAAGCCATGAACACCAACTTGCCCTCGTTCCGGTCAAGCACGATGCCGAGATAGAGCTCGCGCTCGATGTCCGCCGTCTCTTCGATCAGGAGCCGCTGCACCTTCTGTCCCAGGGGCCCGGTCTGGTGGGTCACCAGCGTCATGCCCAGAATGTTTTTGCTGTGCAGTTCGGCGTCATCGCGCCCCCTGGCCACTTTCACGCCGCCGCCTTTGCCGCGGCCCCCTGCGTGAATCTGCGCCTTCACCACCACTCCCGGTGCGCCCTCGGCAAATAGCTTGCGCACTACCGCTACGGCCTCTTCGAAGGTGGCTGCTTCCTCGCCTTTGGGCACGGCGACGCCGTACTTCGCCAGGATTCCCTTTGCTTGATATTCGTGGATTTTCAACGGATAAGAACCTCGACCGATTCTCAGATTACCACGCAGAATTCGGCTGGAATTTCACGATTTAAGGCGTCCGAACGCGTGACAAAATGCGTCATGAGGCACATTCTTTCTTGGGCCTCAACGACAAGCTCCCGGAGGGAGCGCAGGAAAATAGCCCAGGGCAACACTTCGCGAAGCAAAGGGGCAGCCCTGGGAAAGCTGCGTCAAAGACCGGCCAGCCCCGTAGGGGCGAAAGAAAGAGGCTCCACAATTCCACGAAAGATCCGCTTTTCGCTCAACAGCCTCCGCTCTGCAATACTTCTTTCATGTCTTTGGTGAAAGAACTGCTTCGCCCGCTCGCCGAGGACGGCGGCTCGCTCACGCGCGAGCAGGCTGCCGAAGTGCTCGAGGAGATCCTCGCTGGTGCCGTGCCGGAGGTGGAGACGGCGGCTCTGCTGGCAGTCCTCGCCACACGCGGCGAGCAGGCTCCCGAACTGGCTGGCTTTGTGGACGTCATGCGCCGGCACTCGACGCCCATGCCGTTCACCGATGCGGAGCGCGATGAGCTTGTCGACTGTGTCGGCACTGGTGGCGGCGGCCCGCAGACCTTCAACATCTCCTGCGGTGCCGCGCTCGTTGCTTCGGCCGCCGGAGCCCGCGTCGCCAAGCATGGCAATCGCGCCGTCACTTCGCGCTGCGGCGCTGCCGACGTATTTGAAGCTCTCGGCGTCCCTATCGACCTCTCGCCGGAGTTGGCCGTCGAGTGTCTCCGCGAAACCGGCTTCGTCTTCCTCTTCGCGCCGCTCTATCACCTGGCCATGAAAGCCCTCGGACCGCTCCGCCGCGCGCTCGGCTTCCGCACCATCTTCAATCTCGTCGGTCCGCTCACCAATCCGGCGCACGCACGCACGCAGGTTGTCGGAGTCCTCGCCCCCAGCCGCGTTCTCCTCGTCGGCCGCACGCTCGCTGCGCTCGGAGCCAGGCGCGCCTTTGTCGTGCATGGCACTGACGGCATCGACGAACTCACCACCACTGGTGAATCGGTCGTGGCTCGCATCGAGGAATCGGAGACCGGCGAGCCGCAACTCAAGGCCGCGCGCATCACGCCGGAGATGGCCGGGCTGCCGCGCGCCACAATCGATCAATTCACTGGTGGCGACGTGGCCACCAACAAAGCGCTGCTTTACGATGTGATCACAGGCATTCCCGGCGCGCGCCGCGACGTGGTTCTTCTCAACGCGGCGGCTGTATTGGTAGCGGCGAGCCTCGCCGGCGACCTGAAAGAGGGCGTCGCTATGGGCGCCGAGGCCATCGACTCCGGCCAGGCCGCTGCCACCCTCGCCAAGCTCCAGCAATTCGGCCCGAAGCACCGCTCAAAACTAAGTTAAGCGCTCCCGACCTGCGATTTGGCGCGAAAGAGGAATTCCCGCGCAAGTTGGCTTATACTTCGCGTTCAAGGAAAGAGGGGGACAAATAGATGTCTGCAAAAGTGAGAATCTTCTCGATTGCAATAGTCGCCAGTTGCGCCTTTGCCGGCTTCGTGTCAGCGCAGACCATCCAGATCAATCGCGAAAACAAGACCATCGCCATCAGCACGACGGACGAGGCGACAGCGGTAGCGGATATTGCCGCTGTCACCGTCGGTTTCGAAATCTACGATGCGGATTCCAAATCTGCCTACGTGAACGGCGGTAAAATCTCGCACGCGGTTCTCGATGCACTGCACAAGATTGGGATCGAAGACAAGAGCATTGAGAGTTCAGGTCAGGGCGTTCAAAGAAACACCGATTTCGACGACAAAGACACGCCAGACCAGCGTGAAAAGAAGCAGTTCGTTATGCGCCAATCCTGGGAAGTGAACGTGTCTCCACAATCTGTTGCAGAGGTCATTCGTGTCTCAATTGCAGCTGGCGCAAATCAGAGTGGCGCTATTGAATGGCGCTATTCCAGTCGAAAAGCGTTGCAGGCCAAGGCTGCTGAGAATGCGCTGGTGAAGGCACGCGCAGTCGCAAGCCAAATGGCGGATGGACTGCACGTGAAGCTCGGAGACTTGATTTACGCCAGCAACGAAACGCCGAATACAAGGCTCTACATTCCTAGCGCGATGCAGACAGTGACAGTGGAAAGCTCAATGGCCTCCGTACAGAATGTCGTTGTGATGCCGGCCCTCGAGATCCGCCCCCAGACCGTCCGCGAGGAGGCCACCGTCTACGCCGTCTTCGCCATCGAGTAAGGGCTGCGCAACGCTTGGCCTACAGCAGCCCCGACCTCCCGGCCAGCCTCCGCGCAAAAACCCAGGAGAGCATGGCCGCGGCAAGTGCGACCGCGACCCATCCGGCGGGTTCCAGCGCGCGCCCGGCAGCGGCCAGATGCATCTGCGTAAACGAAATCTCTCGCGTATTGGCCAAACCCACGCGCGCCAGCCCAAACCCGCACCAGCCAAGGACAGCGACCGCCAGCACGATTCCGGGCAGGGCACGAAGCCACGGGAAGGGAATCGGCTTGGGCATTGCGGCCTCATCGCGCACACGCTCCATCGTCGCCGCCACAAAACCCGATGAGGGAATCAACTCTTCCTCGGCCGCGAGAATGTGGTCGATCGCGTCGTAGTTCGTCTCCGGCTTCACATTGGGTTTCATTGCAGGACCTCCTTCTTGGCCCGAAGAGTCGAGCTCAGCAACGGCGTGCTTTGTTCGTTGAGTTGCGGGAACCGCTTTCTCAGCAGCTCGCGGCCCCGCGCCAGGCGCGCTTTCATCGTTCCCTCGGGCAGGCCCATCGTGCGCGACGCGGCAGCTACATCCATCTCGTGAAAGTAGTAGAGGACCACCGGCTCGCGGTAGCGCGCAGGCAATGCCAGCACTGCCCTCCTTACTGTTTCGTCGCTCTGCTTCCTGGCCAGACCTTCGTGCTGCGTGGCAGGTCCAGCCGGCTCGGCCGCATCTTCCAGCGGCACATTGACCGCGGGAAACCGCTGCAGCTCGGAGCGAAACACGTTTGCCGCAAGCGCAAACAACCACGTCGAAAAGCTCGACTCGCGCCGCCATCCGGCCAATCCGCGCCAGGCCCGCAGGAACGCCTCCTGGGCCATCTCTTCAGCTCGCCCCCGATCGCGGCAGTAGCGCCAGGCCATGTTCACTAGCGGTCCCTGCCAGCGGCGGACAATCCCTTCGAAGGCTTGCACCTCGCCAGCCAGAACGCGATTCACATCAGCCAGGTCTTCTTCGGCGCTCATCGCTGCGGCCATCTCGAAAAGCGCTCCTCTCGAACCTGTGAGACCGTTTCCAGCCGGCCCCGGTTGCATTTTCTCTAGAAGAATCTTTCTGCAAAGATTATGCAACCGGGCGCCGCTACCCCTTGTCGTACCAATCGCAAGGGAAAGATCCCCGGCGAGGAGGAAAAGATGTTCTCAGGGAATGGTGTCCAGGCGATCGCAATGCTGTTTCCGGTCGCGATCATTGTGGTAGTGTTCGCATTCGTCATTGTGATTCACTGGGTCGACAGCCAGCGAAAGGAGCGCGATGCGTTCTACAAGGCGGATACCCTCCGCCGGGTATCCGAAGCCTCGGGCGAAGGGGCCAAAGCAGCCCTCGAATTGATGCAGGAAGATGAGCGGCTGAAGCGCATCCACGCTCGCGAAGGCATGAAGATCGCCGGCCTCATCAACATCGGCGTCGGCATCGGCCTCTTGATCTTCCTGCATGCGCTGCTCGCCGGGACCGCAATCTACCTTTGCGGGCTGATTCCAGGCCTGATTGGCGTGGGATTCCTGATTTACGTGTACTTTCTTGCGGCGCCCGTGGAGTAGGAACCGGACGGCTTGGCGCGCGGGCGCAACTGTGCTCCAACTGCGCTCGCGCGCTCCTGCCCCTATCCCCGATTCGGCGGGTAGCCTGGCGTTTGACGAACAGGCCGTAAGCTACGACAATAGAGGAGTTGTCACGCCAATCGTGGGCCTGTGGCGCAGCTGGGAGCGCGCTTCCATGGCATGGAAGAGGTCGTCGGTTCGATCCCGACCAGGTCCACCAAATTTTAATGGATTCAAAGCGCTGAAATGACGGCGCGCCCCGGCTTGCCGGGGAGGTCGTCGGTTCGATCCCGACCAGGTCCACCAATTTCCACTCAAAACTGACTGAGCCATCTGGCCTTCCTCGCCCTCTCTCTTTCTCTCGCCGCAGAAAACCCTCTCTACCTTGGCGCGGTGCATGAAGATCGATCGGGTGATCTTTCATTTCGGCGGCGAATCTTGATTCTCAATCGTCTGATCGAACGGATGGTATGATTTCCGTGTTCACCAGGTATTTGGAGAAATCAAATCCATAGGACATCGCCCCGCTTAAGGAGTTCTTCCTCGTGCCGTTCGACGTCCTCGTTAGCCACTCATCCAAGGACAAACTCGTCACCGATGAACTCGGACAGTCGCTCCTTGACTTCCAAAGAGCGAATCCGGCGCTCGCGGAACTGTTCAAGTTCTTTTTCAGTTCTTAGCTATAAGACTGCCCCCAGTCAGCGTCATCTGGCGGGGATTAGGCCAGCATGACCCGCCCACCCATTCGTTGCGTTGCTCATGCGAGTTCGTCGTCACCCTCGATGTTGAAGCTCTCCACCTTCGCTTCGTCAAGGAACTCGATTTCTTCGTTTGAGACTTCGGCGTTGGCGGGTTGTTCGAAGAACCGCTGAAGGTTGGGCTGAGCCAAGAACCGCCGCCAGATGGGTTCCCATGCCTTGGCCTTCTTGAGCTTCTGCACTCCGCTGTAGAGCACGGTAGTGTGCTTGTCCTCCAGCACAGCGGGACGCCGGTAATACTTCTGTTGCTCAGGTGTCTGGCTGTAGCAGATGTATTCGAGCACGACCGCGACGGGATGGAGACCACGAGAGTTGTCCTGTTCGAGGTCAAGCATCTTGCGGAAACTCTCCGCCCACAACGTCTTCCAATCCTTTGGAATCATTTTGGGGTCGGCATGGGGGTTGGCGTCCACGAGAACGCGGAACACTTCGGCCAGCCACTCGGCGGGGTCGTTGCCTGCTTGCTGAATGGGCGCGGAACCGTTCCCCATGCAAGCGGGGTTATCCTCTGCTTCAGTCTGCACTGCTGCTTTGGGGGAGCCACTGGTCTTGTCGTTCCCGTTATTGTGAATATAGGGAAAAATTGAAGAATCATTGGCGACAGTAACTAGTTCTTTGTTCTCTCCGTCTCCATCTACTTTTCCGTATTCACTATTCTCTTCTAGCCCCGCCGCCAAGCTCAGTTTTCCCTGTTTTATTGACAAAAAGTGGAGCTTGCCGTTGACGCACTTCCGGCAGGTTCCTGACGGTTCCGGGCGGTTACGGAGACTTACAGAACTCCTCCGGGACTTCCCGGTGGTTTCGGAGAGCGCCCGAGAGTTACGGAGACTTTCAAAAACGTCGCAGCCGCCCCCAGGGTGGTCGATGCAGACAAACAATCTGTCGCCCCAAGTTTCAAACCAGCCTACGCACGTGCGTGTGTCGAATCCAGTTTGCACAGCCAGAGACTTTGGGTCGGTCGAGACGTAGCCGTCGCGCCACTGCACGGCAAGGAGCCTGGCGTAGATACCCTGTGCGGTGGGGCTCATGGCATTGACGACTGGCGACGTGAGCCAGTTGACAACATCAAACGGGAACCAAGAGTACCCTGGGTTCTCGGTTGGCTTGAATTTCTCCCACACGCCATAGACCGGCGCACGGGAGCCTGGGTTCGCTTTGCGTTTTGCGGCCTCAATTTTGGCCGCGCTAACAACCTGCGGTGGTCTAGCTGGTCTCGGTGGCATTGTCCTTCTCCTTGTCGTCTGCTTGCACGGCGCAAACGGGACGTGTGGCGGCGGCTTCAATCGCCTGGTTGATTGCGGTTGTGTCAAACCCGTTGAGCCAGCGACTCGCCCGGCAGAGTGCAAGCCGAAGTTGCAATAGACTGAGCCGCTTCAGAGTTTCTTCCTGGGCACGCTCCAGCCTCAGGTGGAGAGCGACCATTAAGTTTGCTTGGCAAGCCGGGCAAAAATCGGTTGCTAACTGCCGACCACACCGGCTGCACGTGGTACTCACGGGGAGGTGCTTGAACTGGCTCTGCTTGCTTGGTTTCATCGCGTCTCCTCCTTGCGGTAGAGTTCGATTTTGTCCAGCACGGACTTCCCCAAACGGGGGCGGCGGACGCAGCCGAACTCTGCCGCAACACGCCGGAGTGTGCTGACGCTGATATTCAGGCGCATGGCGAGAACGGAGAGCGGCACGTTGCTGTTCCGGCTATCAGATATGTACGCCGCGATTGCGGCGTGGACTTCTTGTGTAATTGGTTTGGGCATGTATGCCTCCTTTGAAAATGTGCTTCTGACCATGCATTCAAAAGTTCAAAAGTTCATTCGCTCTGCGCTCGACCTTTGAGCGACAAACTTGAATCTCCAGTAACGCCGCGAAAATGCGGGGGCTGGGATTGTTTCCCGACCTCCGTTACACGTAACGCCGATTCAAAACCCGTACCGTTCCGCGATTGCAAGAGCTAGGCGTTCCGCTTCCTCCTCACTGCCGTTGACAATTGCGCGTACCAATCTCTGGAGATGCTTGACCGCATCCGCGTTTGCGTTCCCGCCTCCTGCACGTTTTGGGGTGTTGGGTTCCTCACCAAGAAGATGACGGATGTCGGTCTCGGCAGCGGTGCGGCGTTTCCACTGACGTACGACATTTGCGTTGATGCCGAGCAAGTAGCATTCTTCCGTCCAGTCTGGGACGTGGCTGGAGTTCGGTTCCCGCCGTCCCGGCTTCGCGGTCAAATCCCGCATCGCCATCAGGGCTGGCAACAAATTCAACCGCTCACCGGCGTCGAACCACCGACTGATGCGATGGGTCTGAGACATCATCTTTGCCAGTTGCTTGTGAAGTTTCTGGCAGCCCAGCGCCTTGTATTCGCCGTAGCTAAGCGGCTTGTCTCCCACGGCAACCTCCATTTCCTGTAACGCAGGTCGGCATCTGCCACATGGCTCAGCCGCTGCGATATTCAGATAATGAGGTTGGGAGCGAGTCGTTTTTGGGAAGATGTAGTGAAGTTTTAGAGTGTACTTTTTCCCGAGCTTTTTGAGAAAACTGTGCTAACTGAGGCTAGTTTTTGCGAATGTTTGCCGTGAGGATGTTTGCAGATTTAATGGCCTTATCGCGAAGCGATTCTTTCTTCGAACCGATTGTGCCCGATTCTGTAAACTCCTTCTCAAACATGCTCACTTCATCCGTTGTGCAACCGTGAGCCAACAAAGCAAACCTGACGAGGCTATGGCACTCTGCCTGGGACAGACCGCACCTGTCTTCCATTACAAGTACAAGCGACATGCAGCAGTCAGCGATGTCTAGCGGGTAAACGTACTTCCTCTTCACCAGAGGGGACACAGAACGTACTGAGGCCGAAAGCTGAAGGCAGGATTGAAAGACTCCGGCCAGCGGGATTTGAAAGAAGTCATCTTGAGTACATAGAGTGGAACCTTGCTCCTTCAATCGAGCAACTAACTTGTCGGCAGCATTTGCCAGTTTCTCCATCTGCTTGAGTGTCTCTTTGCCTTGCTCCCTTGCGCGGGTACGCTCTCTAACGTTCGGCACGGAATCGCGATAAAGACACTCCAATAAATCCTCTCGGGCATCCTCGGGCTGAGGAAGCTGATTGAGCCGAATCGCCGGGTCAATCCCATGACTCAACAGATTGCGGTCGCTCATCTCAATTATTGAACGACGGTACTGTTCCTCACTCTTTTTCCATTTATCGAACGCTTTTTTGGCAGTCGGGTCTGTCTTAGTCAGACGAGTGATTCTTGTCTTCCAGTCCTCAAAACTGCGTCGTTCGCGTGCCACGTACTGCTTGGATTTTTTCGGTGTCGGTGCCATGGCAAGAATTGTATTCGGCCAGCCGGAGCACTGAAAATGTTGGCCTCAAACTTATAGAACATCTTCCCGGAATCACAGAGCGCCCCAGTTCACACTCAAAAAGTCAACAAAGGGGTAAAGGGAATCTGTGGACACCGGACGCAAACTCGCTCACTCGTCTCCATCACCCAGTGGGGTGAAGGCGAAGAGCGTTTTGCCCGGTCATTCAAGGCCAACGGTGGGCGCGGTCAAAGGCCACAGTTCAAGCAATTCGCCAGTCTCGACCGTGCTAAGCCCTGAGTTGAAAGACTTCATCAAGAGAATACTTGTCCCCATCCTGGTTGAACGCTACATTAAGGATTCGAAGAAGATTCTTCCCGAGTCAGATGGAGTCGTTCAATGACCGCCTTAAAATGCGCTGTCTACGCGAGGGTAAGTAGTGACAAGCAAAATCCCTTGTCACCGATTGACCAAGTGCGGAAATGCAAAGAGTTCGCGGCGCAGAACGGTCTGGAAGTGCTGGCGGAACACGTCTACATAGATGAAGGGCTCAGTGGAGTTGGCTCTGACCGCCCTGGTTTCCAGCGGCTCCTGGCCGCAGCCTTCCTCCCTGTGCGAGACTTCGATGTGCTCGTGATAGACGATACGAGTCGCCTCTCCCGCAACCAGCTTGAGTTCATGGACACCGTGGCGAAATTGAGTTGGCTTGGGATTCGAGTCGTCTTTCCATCACAAGGTATCGATACGAGTTCAGAACAAGCTGATGTTCAAATCACGGTTCATGGACTCATGGATTCGATGTACGTGAAGGAACTCGCCAAGAAAACACATAGAGGCCTGGAGAGTCGAGCACTTCAAGGACTTCATACTGGGGGCGTTTGCTACGGCTACATAACGGTGAAGGAAGGCGATTCAGGAGCGAAGCGCCTGGTGATTAACGAGAGCGAGGCGAGGATTGTCAGGCGAATCTTCGATTTGTTCGCCAACGGATTGTCCTTGCAAAAAGTTGCCCAAACACTTAACTCAGAACTGGTTCCCCCTCCTCGTTCGAATTCGCCGTCTAAGAATGTCGCTTGGTGCTATACGGCAATCCGGGAGATGCTGAAAAGGCCACTCTACATGGGCGAGAGGGTTTGGAATCGCTCCGTCTATAGAAAGGTGCCTGGCACGAACCAGCGCCGAAGTCGGCCTCGGCCTGAGAGCGAATGGATTAAGAGTTCGGCTCCAGAACTCGCGATTGTTTCACGTGAACAATGGGATGCAGTACAGTCTCACTTTCAGTCCGTGCGTAGGAACTCGGGGAATCACAACCGCCTCGGTTTGCTGTCAAGAGGTCTAACGAGTCGGTATTTGTTCAGCAGCCTTTTGAAGTGCGGGAAATGTGGGAGCACGCTCATTATCGGGACTGGTGGCGGCAGGAAACGCAAGTACGTTTGTTCCGGCTTCAAGCATCGCGGAACCTGCTCCAACAATCTTTACATCCCGCAAGATGAGGTCGAGCGTGTCCTCTTGGCACAGTTGCGAGATGACCTTTTCCGGCCAGAGTCGTTGGATTACGCCATCGAGGAGTTCGGGAGTCAACTTCAAGCACGCCTTAAGTCGGTATCTGGCGACATTGCCCAGTGGCGCTCACGGAAGGACAAGTTGGAACGGGAAATCAAAAACTTCACCGACGCCATCGCCGAAGGCGGCTATTCCAAGTCCATGGGCGAAGCGATTACCATTCGAGAGCAGGAAATTGAGGCTATCACTGACCGGCTTTTGTCTTCGACAGCGGCGTCCATCGAAGGGCGGATTGCGGAGATTAGAAGCTTCGTGGAACAGGAGATTCAGAACCTCTCCGCCCTGCTCAGCGAAAACTCCCCCCTCGTGAAGCAGGAACTGCACAAGCACCTGAGTTCAATCATTATGCATCCGGTTGGGGATGGCGGGGGATGGCATTACGAGGCGGAAGGCTCATGGAGTCTGCTGGGTAGAGACAAGAACGCCCCTCAGGAGGAGCAAGCGGCTCAGGACTCGGATGAGGGGCGTCTTCGGTTGGTTGCGGGGGCTGGATTTGAACCAGCGACCTTTGGGTTATGAGAGCTTAGACCTTAATGTTTTCAACGAGTTAGAGAACACGGACGGCCCCGTAAGTCGTTGAAAAGACGTATAGGGAATTCTTATTGGACCTTTATTGGACCTGCGCTGCGGCGATGATTCTCAAGTTTTCTGGTTTTTGATAAGCCAAATTTCTGACAAGCCAGAATGTCGTCAAATGCCGAGACCGGCGGCCGCGTTGTGCGTGAACATCTGGCCGATGCGGATGTATTTCGCGAGCATGACTGACGATCAACTACCCCACCCTAAACGCCGATAGATTCTTATATCTTCGGCCCCGGTTTGCCAGGTGTTTGTCTGCCTGCGGCCACCTCACAAAGGCTTTCTGGGAGACGAGGGTGCTGAACCCCCGTCAGTCTCCCCTTTCCTGATTCACACATAAAACCAATTCTAGGCAGCGGCCACGTGTGCCACGCGTGTGCCGCATTTTTCATCTTGGGAGGAAATATGGCCCGCAAGACTGGCCAGATTATTCGCTGCGGATCCAGCACGTAGATGGTCCGCATCTATGTCGGCCGCGATTCGGATACGCGGAAGCGCAAGTACATTGACAAATTCATTCACGGCTGGCTGCGGTCCGCACACGGCCACCTCAACCGCATGCTCGCGGAGCAGGGCCTCGGGCGCAACGTTCGCTCGTCCCGGCAAACCGTTGGCCAGTACCTCGATCACTGGCTCCAGTCAATCGCCGTCTCAAGAGAATCAGTCAGTGCTTCCACACCTGAGATCGTTGCGTATGCAACAGCAGCATCGAAGTGAGTGAAGACCCGCCGGCTCACCGCCGACCGCGATACCCCCGCGGTCTCGGCCATCGATGGAATGACTTCCTTGTAGTTGCGCGTGGAGACGCCCCGCATCAGGATCTCCAGCATCCGCGCGCCCATTTGCTCGCCGTTCTGCATGGCGGCGTAGGCCGGCACTTCCACCTCCCGGCCCGCTCGCCCGCGCGTGCGCAGGCGCGGCCGCTGGACTTCCAGCTTGCGGTCGCTGAGCATCACCTGGCCCCGCTGCCGGCCATGGAAAACAACCTCCCCGTAGCGGCGTTTGCCCTGTTGGGCCGGGCCTCCCGCCGCCTGGCTGGCCGACAACTGCAGCACAGCATCGATGGCGGCGCGGCCGGTTACGTCGATCAGTTCGTCGCAGGCCAGACGGCACTGCTCGATCAGATCCACCAGGGGCAGAAGAAACTGCCCGCTCCTGGCCAGGTACCCAGCCAGCTCCTGTTCGTTTACTTTCCCCTGCTTGCCTATGCTGTGGTAGCTTTTCTTCACGGCGGTTCTCCCTTCAAGGTTTGGCAACCCGATTCTTTCAGAATCAGGCTGAACCGCCGCTTAACTTTCAACTATTGCCGGGACATCCTCACAAAACATGCTGTTCGCCAATTGCCAGAAAGGGCTGTCCTCTCGCCCAGAAGATGCTGGTTTCTCCCTCGGATCGCCGCCGTCACAGTTGACGGGGCGGATTCGGAAACGCCCTCCGGGTCATTCTCCAGGCTTTCCGACGTCATTATTGCCGGAAAACTGGCGCCATGCCGACATTCGAGGACTTATTTCGTCGATGAGCCCTAACTAACAGAATACAAAACGATTGCGGCAATTGGCACCTGGCTTTTGGGGTTGAGATGCGCGTTTCCGGTCGGAGTCGAAGAGGCCGGACAGAGCTACGCAATACTGCCAACGGGAGCTTCAGGGCAACGAAGAAAGCGTCGGCACCGCCGGTGTGCCGCCCTGTTGATCAACCAGTAATTGCCGGTTAGCCGGTCACACACCCGGAACGCCGAATGCTGACGCGAATCCCATTTACGAGGATCAAACCGCGCGAGCAGCGTCGATCAATTTCCGCTGTGAGTCGTCAATCTTTGATATGAATCGAGTCACTAACTACCGAGTGCTTTGTAAGATCGTGTTCTATGCCTGCGGCCTGAAAATCACAATCTGATAAACGGTGTTGTCGTGAAACCAGATCAAGATGCCCCGTGATGGCCAGATAAGCTTCATCCCACCGCCACGCCACTCCATCGTTCCGGCATCGCCGTAGATCCTTCGGACTCTGTCCGCCGACATGCCGAACTTTACACCGCTCCCAGTAACGCCTTTGAAGCGTTTCTCGAAGCGAAGTTCGATTGCCTCGTCCTTATCATTCAACAGGCAATTGAGGCCCACCTTGTCCCATCGCATCAAGCGACCGTAGGAAGACTTGTCGGGAAAGCCGAGGGCATCGATCAGGGAGTTCATGCTGGCGCCCACTATGAAACGGTCCCAGCCCACTCCCTCTTGAATTGTCTGCTGCATCTTCTGGGCAGAAGCTCGGCCTGTTGGGGTCCAGACGAGCAGAACGATCATGGTGCACAAGTACACCCTGAAAAAGCGGAGCATCGGCTGACCTTCAAACTGAGAATTGCAGACATTCTAGGAGGTAGTCGCGGAAAACACAATGCTCGAAGCCCTGCCGCAAGTTCGCGGGAGTATAGTCGCCGATACTTCCGTGACGTGATACAGCTCACGTCACTACCGGGTGGGCGGTTAACCGACCACAGCGCACTGTTTGGGGTCGACCACGACTAGTTCGCTATCGTGCGATAGAATTTGTCCAATCACCTTTTAGCAAAGCTGTCGGATTCATGCCAAGTCGGTGGCAAATGAAACATTCCAGGCTGCAACTAACGGTTCGAATCGCCCTGGCGGCGATAATGGTGCAGGCTCCGGCTTGGGCGGCGAGCACCCTGACCGTGGACACTCTGATGGACACGATGGACTCTCCCAACGACTGCGCCACCGGAGCCGGGAGCAGTTGCTCGCTGCGCGACGCGATCACTCAGGCCAATGCGAATGGCGGCGGCAACATTGTCTTCAACCAGATGTTTGGAACCATCGCGCTGGGCAGTGCACTGCCGGCCATCGCGGCCAACAACGTGACCATCACCGGGCCGACCTCCAGCAGCGATGCCTCGCTCGGCAACATGGTAACGGTGGACGGCGGCAACAGCTACCAGATTTTTGCGGTGAACAGCGGCGTGACGGACGCGGCCATCGAATACCTGAACATCGCAAATGGCTATAGCAACAGCAACGGTGGTGGCGGCGCAATCTTGAATCGAGGGACGTTGACGGTAAGTAACAGCACATTCTCTCAAAACTCCACATCCGCAAGCGACGCCGGCGGCGCAATCGTGAACGACGGTGACGGCGCTTCGCTGACGGTAAACAACAGTACCTTCTCAGGAAACTCGGCAGACATCGGCAGCGCGATCTGGAACGGCGGCACGCTTGCGGTAACCAGCAGCACCTTTTCCGGAAACTCGGCCGCATCCAACGGCAGTGCGCTCTACAGTACTGGCACGCTGACGGTGAGCAACAGTACCTTCTCCGGAAATTCGGCGGCAATTGGCTGGGGTGGCGCGATCTTCAGCGCTGGCGCAACAAAAGTGGTCAACAGCACCTTCTCCGGAAACGCGACGGCAGACGGCTCGGGTGGCGCCATCGCGAACCTTGGCACACTGACGGTGACCGACAACATCTTCTCCGCAAACTCGTCCGTAAGCTCGGCGACGTACGCCGGAGCGATCGCGAACTCGGGGACCGTCGAGAATGAAGGCAACAATGTGTTCTATAGCAACAGCGGTGGGGACGCTTACGGCTTCACTCTGTCGCCGACCGATGTGACCGGCAAGGATCCAAGGCTGGCGCCGCTGGGCAATTACGGCGGGCCGACCGAGACAACGATTCTGCTGCCGGGCTCGTCGGCGATCTGCGCCGGAACCACGACAGCGCCGACCGGCGTAACTCTGCCCTCTTCGGACCAGCGCGGCTATGCGCTCGATTCCGCCTGCCCGTCCGGCGCAGCAGACGCCGGCGCCGTACAGACCAACCAGCACGTAGTGAACACGCTGAACGACTCGAGCGAAACCTGCAACAATACGACCTGCTCGCTGCGCGACGCACTCACCGCCAATAGTGCAGCCCGCGGGGACATCACCTTTGCCTCCGGCCTTAGCGGCACGATTACGCTGAGCTCCACGCTGCCGCAGATCACTGTCCCAACGAACCTGCTCGGCCCGGGAGCAAAGGCGATCACCGTTTCGGGAAACAACTCGGCCGCGGTGGGCAGCATCTTCAACGTCACCAACTCCGTCGCCTATGCCTTTTTCTATGGAATTACGATCGCCGGTGGAAACGCCAGCGGGAGCATTGACAACTACGGCGGCGCAATTCGCAACTGGGGTAATCTGGCAGTTGCCTACAGCGCCTTTTCCGCAAATGCAGCGGACGGTGACGGCGGCGCGATCGACAACAACGGTACGCTCACGGTCGCGAACAGTACCTTCACCAATAATAACGCGGGCTACGGCGGCGCGATCGACAACAATTCCGGCACGCTGACGGTCACTGCCAGCAGCTTCTCCTCAAACTCGGCCTCGGCGACCGGCTCTGCGGGCGCAATCTATGCCGGGGGCAGCGCGGCGACGGTTACAGACAGCACGTTTTCTAACAACTCAGCCGGATTCGGCGGCGCGATCTATTCAGAATACAGCGACATCTTGGAAATCTCTAACAGCACCTTTTCCGCTAACTCATCTTCGGCGACGGATGGCGGCGGCGGCGCGATGTTCCTCAGTGGCACGGAGACAGTCGCCAACAACACATTCTCCGGAAACCTGGCGACGAATTCCACAGGTGGCGCAATCTATCTTTCGGCGGGCACGCTTAGTGCCGCCAACAACATCTTCTCTCAAAACGTATCGACAGGTGTCGGCGGCATCTACGTTTACAGCGGTAGCATTTACGGCAGTAGCATCAGCGATAGCTACAACGTCTACGACGACAATACCGGCGGCGACGCTGGAGGCTTTACTCTGTCTTCTACCGACCTGACCGGCAAGAACACATATCTCTCTTCCTTGGGCTGGTATGGCGGACCGACCAAGACCATGATTCCAATGTCCGGCTCCGCGGCGCTCGGCGCAGGAGAATACCAAAGCGGCGAATCGGCGACCGACCAGCGCGGTGCGCCCCGTCCAACGAGTGGCGCCATCGACGCCGGCTCAGTACAAATCTCCGGTAATCCGCCAATGATTGCTTCCTTGACGCCCGATAGCGGCACGACCGGCGGTGGGACCTCGGTCGTTATAAGTGGTGCCGGCTTTGATGCGCCTACCGCGGTCAGCTTTGGTAGTACCCCAGCCGCCAGTTACACCGTTACGGCCGCGAGCGGTACGACGCCAGCCACGATCACAGCGGTCTCGCCCGCGGAGAGCGCCGGTGCAGTCGACGTGACGGTGACCAACTCCAAAGGGACCAGCGCGACGAGCCCGTCAGACGAGTTTACCTACCTCACTCCGGCAGCAACCCCCTCATTCACGCCGGGCACGGGAACCTATACCGCCGCACAGTCGGTGACCATCTCCGATGCCACCAGCGGCACGGCAATCTACTACACGACTGACGGTTCTTCGCCGACCACCGCTTCAACGCAGTACTCCGGCGCAATTTCGGTGAATAGCAACGAGACTATCAACGCCATCGCCGTGGCCAGTGGGTATGCAAACAGCGCAATGGCCTCGGCAATTTATACGTTCACACCTGGCTTTACGGCTGGCCCCGGCGGAAGCTCTTCTTTGAGCGTTTCCCCGGGCGCCTCGGCCGGCAACACCGCGACGGTCAGCGTAGTGGGAACTTTTGGTTTCAGTGGAGCTGTGAACCTGACTTGCAAAGTCAGCACGACGTTGACGAACATGACCGACGCACCGACCTGCAGCCTGAATCCAACCTCGGTCACCATCAGCGGCACAACGCCTTCGACCTCAACCCTGACGGTGACGACCACCGCGGCAACCTCCGCGGAAAACCGGAGGAAAACCCTCTTCTGGCCCTCGGCAGGCGGCACGGCTCTGGCGCTCCTCCTGGCAGTTCCCCGGCGGCGTAAGAACTGGCTGGCGATTTTGGGATGTATTGCCCTCGCTCTTTCCATCGGTGCCGTCGGCTGCAGCGGGGGCGGCAGCGGCAACAATGGCGGCGGTGGGAACTCCGGCACTACGGCCGGCAGTTACACCATCACCGTAACGGGAACATCGGGAACGACTACGGCAACCGTGGGAACCATCGCTTTGACCGTGCAATGAGTTCCCCTAATAGGTAACGGTAAACGCCGTAGGCAACTGCGATCTACAGCAGAGATTGTTCACGAGATTCCAGTCGCCAGGCCGACTTGGGTTACTGATCCGGTATCAGCACGCTCGAAAGGCTGTTTGGGGACCAATCCAAATTAGGTTCAAGCACTTGCCTGGTTGTCGTTGGACACGGTGGGCCGCGAAATGTGCCGTGCGTTTAACGCGTTGCGAATGATTTCCCCTTCCGGGTGCTGGTAGATCATGGCGCTTCTCACGTCGCCGTGGCCCATTGCGTTCATAACAGCTTTCAGATTTCCGGTCTTCGCCAACACGAAGCTGCCGAAGTCGTGGCGCGCACAGTAGAGGACGAGTTCGCGCGGTAACCCCGCGACTTGCCTCGCCCGCGCCCATTGCCGGTATACCATCCCTTCCCCAATGTGCTTTCCCTTATAACGCGACATCCACACCCAGCCCTCGCTCCGTCCCTCACAGCGCGCCGCGAGAATCTGCATCACGCGACTGCTCATAGGGATAAATCGGCGGCCTGACTCCGTCTTGCTATCAGGGGTGAAGATCGTCCCGGCATCGAAGTCCACGTTCTCCACCCGCATGCAATAGAGTTCGCGTGCGTTGCGCATTCCGGTGTCGCGCATCACCACAATGATGTCCTTCAGCGGCTGGTCGGCCACCGCTGACAGCCTCCTTTCTGCTTCGTCGTTGAGGCGGAGCGACCGGCCGTGTTCCTTGAAGAGCGCAAAGTCGGGAGCCTCAAAGACCAGCTTGTCCTCCTTGGCTTTGGAGTACATCCTCCGCAGCGTCCGCAGGGCGTTGTTGCCGTTCGAGGCCGATCCGGCAAACTTGAGCTTCTCGACCTCGTCTTTGGTGATCTGATCCATGCACATTCCGGCGATTTTCGTCTTCTCCAACAGCCGCCAGCCGTTTCTGTAATAGCGGCGGCTGTCGGACTCGAGCCGTCCCGTTTCAACCCATTGAAGGAAATCCTTCGAGTATTCACGAAGCGTGGGCGGCTTCCTGTCGAGCGGGTTGCTGCCCTTAATAGCGGCAGCGAGTTTGAGAGCAGCAGCCTTTTGCGCTCTCGTTTCGCTGGTTTCTTTGGTGGACCCGCGGTAGCGCTCGCCGCGGACCGTGAAGTCATACCAGTAGTACTTCGAGTTGTTCTTGTTGAACAGTTTCACGAGATCACCTCCAAGCAGCCCGCACGGAAGCAACTCGTGTGTTCCGCCGATCGGATCCGAGCAGAACAACAACATCGTACATCAGCTTGACTTCGATCCCAATTCAGTCAGGAGAGCGATTTTAGGCAAATGCCGCGGCCCCGATCGCCATCCACGTGAAGCAAATTGATTCGTTAAACTTTAAACTCGCCGACATTTCATCACCTATTCCGCGTCGGCCGAACCCCTTGACCTGCACCTCTGGTCCCGAACCAGTTTCAGCGAGCTATTGAAAGCTTTTGAAATTGTTAGTTCCCAGCTGCTTTTAATGGAACGTGTTGCGCCGATCATGCGGCGCGCTGCTGTTTTTTGCGGCTCTTGGAGGCTTTTCCCGCTACAAATTCTTCTACAGTCAGAACTCCCTCTGCTGGAAATCTTGCGGCGCGTCTTGCAGTCCTTGCGCGTGGTTTTGGCCGCCGCCGCGAATGAGGTTTGATGGTGATCGATACATCGGTTCCCAGGCGCAGCAAGAAGCGCAGCAGCCTCTCGATCGAAAATCCAGACAGACGGCCTCGGATGAGCGCTGAAACCTTCGGCTGATCCACGCCCAGCACTGCGGCTGCCTGCACCTGCGTCAAGCGGCGCTGTCGAAGAATCTCCGCGATCTTGATCGCCAACTCAGCTTTGGCAAGCATCTCGTCCGCATTTGCGAATCCCAGATCGGCGAAGACGTTGCCGCTACTTTCCACATAATCTCGTTTAGTCATGTTTTTCTTGCTCCCAAATGGTATGCAATTCAATCGCGCGCTTGAGCCGTTGCTTCACTAGGTCGATCTCGGCTTTCGGCGTTGCGATACCGCTCTTCGATTTCTTCTGAAAGGCATGAAGGACATACACTCGGCCCGCCAGCCTTACGATATACACGGCGCGATAGGTATCGCCTCGGTGATCGGAAACAACCTCTAGAACCCCGGGTCCGATATGCCGCAGTGGCTTTGCCTTCACGTGCTTGCCGCCCAACTGCGCATGAAAGAGAGCCGCGCCAACCTCATCTTTCACTTCCTCTGGAAATCCCCGTACGGCCTCAAGCGAATTCGCGATCCAGACCAACGGTTTCGGCACAGGCTTGGCGGTCGCTTTCATCCAATTTCATCCTATGCTATTTATGGCATACCGGGCAAGCGGAAAGGCGTCAAGTCTGATACTGGATGGATATGCTTCGTTTGTTGAGGCTTCTGCCGGCCTTAGCCGCGCGCTTCTTCCGGTCCCGCCGCAATCTTCTCCTCGAAAACCTGGCCCTGCGGCAACAGCTTGCCGTTCTGACACGCCTGCATCCTCATCCGCGCCTGACAGTGCCGGATCGGCTGTTTTGGATTGGCCTCCGTCGATTCTGGACAGGCTGGAAGCAGTCGCTCCTTATCGTCCAACCGGAGACGGTCGTCCGCTGGCATCGGGCGGGATTCAAGGTTTATTGGAAATGGATTTCGCGCAAGCGCACCTGTGTGGGAAGAAGACCGACAAGCAGGGAACTGCGCGCACTGATCTTCCGCATGGTCGCGGAGAATCCAGCCTGGGGCGCGCCGCGTATTCACGGCGAACTCAAGATGCTCGGCTTCGACATCTCCGAGCGAACCGTGCTGCGCTGGATGAGGAAAGCGCCGAGGAATCCCGAGCCGGCGAAGCAATGGGCGGCATTCCTGAGCAACCATCGCGAGGCCATCGCAGCGATGGACTTCTTTACCGTTCCGACGCTTACTTTTGGCGTCCTGTACTGCTTCTTCGTCATAACACATGACCGGCGTCGTATTTTGCAGTTCAACGTGACCAGGCATCCGACGAGCGCCTGGGTGTCGCAACAATTGCGCGAGACATTCCCTTACGACTCCGCGCCTCGCCATCTGATCTTTGATCGTGGCGCGAATTTCAACGACGAAGTTGTCGGTACGATAAAGAGCTTCGGCATCCAACCGAAGCGAACCTGTTTACGCAGTCCGTGGCAAAACGGGATTGCCGAGCGATTCGTAGGCTCGTGTCGTCGTGACCTGCTCGATCATGTGATCGTGCTCAATGAGCGTCATTTGATGAGGCTGATGTCCGAATACATCCGCTACTACCATGACGACCGAACGCACCTTGGCCTGGGCAAGCAAACTCCGGCGGGCCGTAGGGCCGCGGTGGAAAAAGATCCCGGCAGAAAGGTTGTCTCGATGCCACGGCTCGGCGGCATGCATCATCGCTACGACCCCGCGGCTTGAAGTTCTGCGGTTGCGCAAGTTCTGACCGTCGCAGGGAAGAGCAGGTACCGAGGCTTCGGCGCTCGACGCTGAAGTGTGCCCACAACAATACTTCTCGCGGTCAATCCAGCTTCCGCTTCCCTCTCGCCCTCGCAGGGCCACCCATTCGCAAGCTCATCCGCTCGTCTCAACAGTTTGCGCAGCCTATTTTGCGCCCGAATGGAATTTTGGCGAGGGACAGGTAGACTCTGTCGTAAGTCACGATCCGGCGCCGAATTCCCGAACGCAATCGGCAGCGGTCTATTTGGTGCAAGGCAGGCAGGCGTTCCGTGTGCCATTCCATGCCATGCCGCAACCTGCCCTCCCTGACTCGTCGGCGCAGAATTGACGCACACCGTCCACTTTTGGCCTCACCGGGTATGCGTCAATCGTATATCCACCACTCCCGGTCTGGTGACACCACATCCCAAATGCATAACCATCCTCTTTCACATAGTTCCCGACAATATGTTGCCAGTCATTTTCGCTGAAAGGCGGACCGGAATAGTTCGCTTCTAATTCCTGCCCATCGCAGATGAGCTCTGGATCAACAGCTCTTTGCCTAGTCTGCTGAGCGGCATTGCTCAATGACTCGAACCGCTCTGCAGCGCTCATTTCATTACGCTCTATCCTCCGAGCAACAAGTGGTGATGTAAGCAAAATAGCAACAGGACCGAATGCAATGCTGCACACAAACAAAATCCAGATGGCAGATCGCCGCTTTTCATTCGTCGCCGACAGCTTGCGCATGGCTAGACTCGCGACAAGCGACACAAGAACTGAAATCGCCGCTGCCGGAACGATGAAGTATCCGACATATCCTCGACCAATCACGTCCTCAGTCGGCCACAACAAGGTGCCGCTGCACAATCCGGAAAGCGAACCAACTGTAGAAGCGACCAGAAAGCGCAGCCACCGCCCGCTTGACAATATAGTTGGTAAGCCAGTCAAAAGCGCGACAAATGCTAACGGAAGCCACCAGGGAAGATCAAGACCTGGCTCCATGCACACCGGCCACCAGCAAAGTGCTGTACCTATAAAGGTCAGGGGCACCAAAAGCACGTCTTTACGCATTGACCCTCCGCAATTCCAAGACGACTCCGTCTCTTTCACCATCCAGGGGCGCTTGGTGGTGCCGTTACGTTTGTGAATCCCACATCGTTTGCAAGTTCGTGCGCGAAGGTGTTGCTATTCGGCGATCCATTGATCTTGTACCATGTGTTTGTATGCTGCGAATTCCAGTTAGTTGCAGACGTTAACAACCCGGCCACTTGATTACATAGATTACTCGACTGCGGTGCGTTCCATGCGGTAGCGTCGCCCGGAACATCCTCGGGGTAATGCCCCACGTTGGGGCCAAAGGGCGGCCAATCAATAAGTAAGCCACATCGATGCCAGGGGGAACAGCCAGGGTCAGCAGGACCAGCGTCGACTATGTGGTTTTCTCCCGAAGCGTCTGTGACGTACCAGAAAGCGTGGTTCCTGCCAGCCATCACGGCCCGGTACTTAAGTTGAGCGAAGCAGCATGGAGGCGGCGGGGGTGCGGGTGGGGGCGCGGGCCGGGCGCCTTTGCCGCCGCATCCGGGAAGATTAGCGGCCGTGGAGTTGCCTTCACACCAAGTGGGGAAACGAATTGGTAGTTTTGGAGGGCTGCCTGCCATTAGCGGCCGGTACTCGGTCAAATCTTCTGTCCCGGTGGGGTCTTGACCATCTACCGGATCAGCGTCGGCGTATTCATAGCGTTTCTCGCCTTGATCCGTGAGCGGGTCGACACCCGTGAACCGGCCGGCAAGCGGGTTGTAGTATCTGGCGCGCAGGTAGTAGAGGTCGAGGTCCGGGTCGAACTGCTCGCCGCGGTAAAGATAGTTGTTGGCCGTCGTGCCGGTGTGATTGACCTCGTTGCCAAACGCATCGTATTCGAAGGTGTCGGTGATTGCACCAACCGCATTCGTCAACTGACGCACATTGCCCCCACCGTCGTAGCCGTAGAAGCTCGGCCTCCATTGATTGCTGACGATCTGCTCTTCGTCAATCCGTTGTAGGCCGTAAGTATAAGTGCGGGTGACCAGACCATTGGTCAATTCATCGAAGACCTGCGGGCGCCCGGTCGGGTTCACATCATCTTCCACGAGATACTTCGTCGTCACCCCATTCACCGTCTTCGAGACTCGGTTGCCGAAGCCGTCGTAGACGACGACGACTGCCGTCCCGCTTCCATTCATCGAAACCAACTCGTTTTGAGAGTCGTAGGTAAACGTCTTGCGCCCCGACGCGATTACGTTCCCGTTCAGATCGTAACTTTCTGAGGAAAGCTCGTCGTCAGCGTTGTACCCGAAGCTTCCCGACGGAACGTCCGCGAGCGACGAAGCCTCCGTGAGCCTGTTGCCCACCGGGTCCAGCCCGTATATCACAGTGCCGTTGGCATGGCTCGGATCGAGGCTGATGGTCTCGTTGGTCAATCGGTAGATTCCGTCATAGCTCCAACTCTCCGTACGTCCGTTCAGTTCCGTCGCGCCGGTGAGATTGCCCGTGGGTCCGCGCTGGTAGGAATAGCTGGCCGGCTGCGAATTGAGACCTGCGATGCGGTTCAACGTGTCGAAGGTGAATGTCGACTGCACGCCGTTGGGATACGTCACCGTAGCCAGGTTGTTGGCCGTGTCGTAGCTGTAGCTGGTGGTCGAACCGAGGCGGTTGTCGACGACCGTGCTCAGGCGGTTCAGGTCGTCGTAGGTGTAGCCGACGTTTGCGCCGCTCGCGTTGGAAGACTGAATCGAAGCCACATGCCCCGCTGCGTCGTAGGTGTAGTTCAGCGTCCCTTCCGGCGTGGCCTTGGCGGTGATGCGGTCCACAGTGTCGTACGTATACGTCGTGGTGCCGCTCGCGTCGGTGGTGGTTCCGTACTTGCCTGTAGGCGTGTAGGTGTGGCTCACCGTTGTCTCGCCCGGCGTCGCGCGCGAGAGGAGCCGGTTGAGCTGATCGTAGGTGTAGGTTGTGATGGCGCCGTTGAAATGCGTCACCGTGGCGAGATTGCCGTTCTGATCGTAAGTGCGGCTCTCGGTCAGCGTGCCGTCTGGCAAAGTCGTCGCGATCGGCTCGTTGAGCAGGTCGAAGCTCTTCGCGGTGGTATGGGAATTAGCGTCATCCAAAGTAATGACGTTGCCGTCCACATCGTATCCATAGACGTTGGTGTTGGCTGGAGAGTTCGGGCTGTCAACCTGGATCGCGCTCGTCAGTTCATTGGCCGCATCATAGGTGTACTGGATCTGGTTGCCGGCCTGATCTGTCGTCGAGATCACATTGCCCGCGCCATCGTAAACGTCGGAACTCGTCGTCTGGTCGGGATAGGTGGTCACTATCAACCGCTTGCGAGCGTCGTACTGATACTGCGTGGTGTTCCCGTCGCCGTCGGTCATCGAAATCTCGTTGCGCGCGTTGTCGTAAGCATAGCTGAAGTTGCCCGCGACACCGGCGACGGAGAGCAGGTTGCCTGCCGCGTCATAGGTGTAATTCGTAACGTGACCAAGGGCGTCGGTTTCGCTTGTCCTTCGCCCGGCGTTGTCGTAGGCGTAGGTTGTGGTCGTAGCATTCGCCGTGCCGTAGGCCATAGTGACCGCGACCTGCCGGCCGGAGATGTCGTACTGGTGCAGCGTGATGTGCCCGCCCTGGTCGGTTTCGGTGACCACGTTGTTGCGGAAGTCGTAGGTCTTGGTCGCTTTGGTGCCGTCGGGGTAGTCGGTCTCGACGAGCCGGTTGAGATTGTCGTACTGGTACTGCGTGGTGTTCGAGCGCGCATCGGTATCAGAAGTCTTGTTGCCGTTGCCATCGTATTGCGAGTTGGTGATGCGGCCGAGCGGCGCCTGGGTCTGGGTGACGTTGCCGAATGCGTCGTAGGTGTAGGTGGTGGTGGCCGCGGCGGCCGAGCTTCCGGCTGGGACCGGCTCAGTCATGGTGATCTTCTGGCCGAGCGAATTGTAGGTATACGATATGGTGCGGCCCAGCGCATCGGTTTTGCCGGTCAAGTCGCCATCAGCGTCGTAAGTGAACTGCGAGGCGCGGGAGGGCGCCTGGGTGATGTCGTAGCCGGTTGCTCCGGCGGCAAGCGTTCCATTGGCATTAAATTGGAAACTCGCCACGGTTCCCAGGCTATCGGTCACGCTCGCCGGGTTGTAGTTGGCGTCGTAGTTGAACGTGCGCACGTTGCCCAGCTCGTCTGTGGTCGAATTTGGCTCACTGTACTGGTTGTAGTTCGTGGTACTGGTCGTGTTGGTTGTGGTGGCCGTTGCCGGGTAGGTTTGTGATGTTTTATTGCCATTCGCGTCGTAGCTATAGCTTGTGGTGTGGCCCAGCGGATCGGTCGTCGAGAGCAGATCCTGGTTGATGTCAAAGGTGTTGGTGGTCGTGAGGTTCAGCGGGTCGGTCGAGCTGATCAAATCACCCAGGCTGTCGTAGACCATGGTGCTGTGGCCGACGTTGCCGTTCGCAATTGGAGGATAAGTGGTCGTGATCGTGTTGGTCGAGAGATTGTAAGCATAGCTGGTCGTCTCACCAAGGCCGTCGGTGACGCTGGCCACGCGCCCGTCGAGCGAGGAGTTGCCATCGTCGTTTGTGCTGTCATAGTACGTCGTCACGGGAAGTGGATCGTTGCGGAAATCCGTGCCGCTCAAGTAGAGATGATTTGAGTTGTAGGTATAGGTGCTCGGGTGGGGCGTGTTCGGATAGTTCACCGTCGCCAAATTGCCGCTCACGTCGTAGCCGTAGAGGTACACATTGCCCTGCGGATCGGTGATCTGCGCAATGCGGCCCTGGCTATCCCGCACGAAGGGCACATTGAGGCCCGTCGTGCTGGTGATGCCGTTGGGCGTAATGGTGAAGCCGTTGCTATTGCGGTCCGTGACGGATTGCAAAGCGCCACTCGCGCTGATGTTATATTGCGTGCCGGTCGGGTCGGTGTAGATGTAGCCGGGCGGCTCATATTGACCAGTGCCGCCATAGCACTCCCACAGCGAGCCGTAGGGCATCACGAGGTCAAGCGGGCAGCCCTGCGAGGAATCGGTAAGCGTTCCATGCAAGCCCGGCTCCGGCGTGAAGGCCACAAAATAATACGGGAACAGGCAGCCTGCGATGGTGCAAGGAGGCGCTTGCGGGGTGAGATAGAAGGTCCTGCGTTGCCCGCCGAGTGTGAAGGTAACATTGCCGCTGGGGTCGACGCTGAGATCGACATTGATGCCGAGATTCCATCCGTAGCCGAAATCGCCCACGGTACCGGCATTGAGGCTGTCGTAGGTGCGCTGGATCTGGATGGGCAGGCCCGTGGCGGGCACGACCAGGTCGGTAACCGTTGTGGTCACGCGGCCCGGCTTGTAGTTGCCGGTGACGGTGACCAGAACAAGGCTGTATGACTGATTGCCATTCGTGTCCGTCGCCTGCATCTGGATCCAGTAAGAGCCGTTTGCAAGCGATGTAGCGTCGAAGGCGCCAATCTGGCCTGTTCCCAACACGTTTGCATTCAGAACGCTCACGCTGTTGACGTTATTTGTCGGCATGTAAGAAAGCGTGCCATTCGCAATAGTGACCCCGGGTGCAAGCGTGATGGGTACGACGCCTGAGACAGCCGAACCATAGATGGGCGATCCGATCCAACCTTGGGATTGCGAAGCGACAGAGGGAGCATTGACGGTCACCGTGAACTGCACTGATCCGGAGTTCACCGAATCGGCGGCCGCGAGCTGCACGACATATGTGCCGACCTCACTAAAAGTGGCTGTTGTAACCGATTGATTGGGGTTGGCGAAGGTGACAGTTCCAGGCCCCGTCACCTCATTCCAGATTATTGATGGGGTCTGTCCGGAGCTGTCTGTCACTGTCCCATTAAGTTGAAGAGCATGCGGCATGGTGACGGTGGTGTTGGCAGAGATGCCGATCGTGATCGTGCCAGCGGTGGTGCTCGATGATCCAGGCGGAGTCGTCCATGAGCCGGTATATGGCGATGTGACGATGACATTTCTATCCACCGTATCCACGGCGAAGACGCTGTAGTTCCCGGATTGAGAATGGTTGTAACTGAAATAGGCTTGTCCGATGTTATTCGTTGACGTCGAAGTCTGGAAATTATCGACCCCGGTGACATACAGGCCCACATTCACATTCGTAAGCACGTTGCCCGATGCATCTTTGGCAAATGCGGAGAAGTTCTGGGCGCTGCCTGAGTTGTTGATGAAATTAAGCGAGAGCGAGCCCACCGTGGGCGGCGTAGGATAGTTGATCCAGTCAATTGCGGTCTGCGCGGAGCTAAGGGTTCCCTGTCCGGTAACCGTCGCCTGTGCCTGCAGGCTGTCATTGCCGGCGTACTGGCCCGTATAGAGGAACGAAGCAGTTCCAGTCGTATCTGTTGTGGCCTGGTACTGGCCGGGATTCGCTCCAGACACGCTGAGCGTCACTTGAGCGTTCGCAATCGGCGCGCCGGTCGAGTCAGTCGCTACCGCGAATTCAGAGATCGGCTGGTTCTGCGGATAATTCGTTCCGGTCGTGTAGAGCGTCGGGAAGTAGGCGCCCTGGAACTCCTGCGTGCCGGTAACAAAGTCCGATTCTCCGTTGGCGTTTACAAGTGGATTGATGGGGTAATCGGACGAAACGGTTCCCCTCTGATAGGCGACGGTGACAGGCTGGCCCGCTGTGAGGCTCGCTGCAGCCACAACCGGATCGGAGCCGTCGTTGACTCCATATTGATAGTTGTTATTGAGGCCTCCGGTCTGCCAGTTCCATGGCATGGCTTTTGGTGGAACCGTAGATTTAACCCCGTTCACCAGGACAACAAAACCTGAACCGCCATTGTTCGCGTAGTAAGTGCTGTTGATGCCCAACTGAAGGCGCGTGGCTCCTGTTGGCGTGATGAACGTTCGCACTGCAGTGCCGACGACAATGGGTTCGATGACGTCACCATTATTGTCAGTGAATGCTCCTACGAGCGCTCCGCGTCCCGGGTTTGGCTGTGGCAGCAGCGTGAGGGTTGGCACCTGCGCCGGAGGTGGAGTCAGCCATGCTGCGGTGAGCGAATTGGATGCGATAAGCGATCCGTCAACGCTTGCGGTCGCCTGCACGGTGTCGGTTCCGCTATTGGCGCCAGTGTAGGTGAACGAAGCTGTGCCACTGGCGTTAGTCGTTGCGGCGCCGACGGATTCGTTCGGGCCCGCCACGGTGAAGTTGATTGCGACTCCACTGAGCGGATTGTTCTGTAGGTCGAGCAGCGTAGCCGTGAAGGAATGCGTTGCGCCTACTTGATAAGGCGACGGGCTGGATGCCACAAGTGTAAGCGGCCGTGGAGCGGGCAGAAGCGTGACTTGAGCCGAGCCGAGACTGGAATTGTTGGATTGGCTTGTTGCGCTGACGGTCACGCTCTGCTGTGTCGAGATTGCTGACGGTGCCGTGTAAAGGCCGCCGGCTGTTAGTGTGCCGGGAGAACCAGCCGGCAACGACCATGTAATGGTCGCGTCGCATGTAGCGGGAACCGCGAACTGCTCGCTTTGCGAGGCGTAGAGGCTGATCGATGAGGGCGCAACCTGGACCGCATTTGGTGAATAGAACGTGTAGAAAGTGGATGGCGAGCTCTGGTTGTTGTATTGGGTCTGGGTCCAATCGCCGGAACGCGCGATGCTCGACACGTTGATCTCATCGACCTGCCCGGGCAGGTACTTCCATGGCTGCGAATCGAGAGTGGAGTCGTCCGTTTCAACGTCGGCAGTGCCTACGAAATAGGCGTAAGTCGGGCTATAGCCGAACGTCGATGATTGACCGCTTCCAACAGGCTGGCCGTCGGCATAGAGGTTACCGACGCCGTTCTGGTAGGTGACAACTGCATAGTGCCAGTTGTTGTCGTTGTAGGTTTGGGTAGTCGTAGCTCCTCGACTGGTTAGTTGCCCGTTGAAGTTAATATCGAGCAGTCCAGCCCAGCTGCCAAATGGAACCTCGCCTGGCTGTTCGGGCGTCAATAGGAGCGCGCACAGGAACGTATCTTCACAACCTTCACCCGAAGTTTGATCGAGGAGGCCGCCCCATCCGGTGGTCTTGAACCAAATCCCGAAGGTTGCGGAGAACGAGTTGCCGTTGCCGGAGGCACTCGTCGGGAAGGAGCTGGGAATGACACTAATCGGATACGACGGGAATGCAGTCGATGGTATTTGCAGGAAGCTTGAAATGCCATCGAGGCTTGCAGCTCCGTCGATCAGACCTGGGCTTGCCGTGAAGTTGGTAAACGGCGCGTTGTTGGCGTAATTCGTCGAGTCGGATGCAATGTCAGTGGCTGGCAGGTTGCCGAGATGGTAGACCGCTTGATAGTTGCTGTCCCAAACGCCGGAAGGGTTGGCTTGCGACACGGTGATCGACGGATTTCCGTAAAAGACATAAATGATCGTGTCGGAAGTATGTGAGAGAGTTGGAATCCGGATCCAAGCCACTACTTGGCCAGTCGCAGGATTGTACTGCTCAATCTCGAAATCGAGTCGGGTTTGTCCGTTCGGATCCGTGCTAAAGATGATGTCGTAGCCGTTGGAATTGGTCACATGTCCGCCATTGCCCACTGTGGCCAGGTCGGGATCGGTGGTGTTGAACAGGAACGGGAAGTTGATCTGGTCTGTGTTGTAAACCTTGGTGTGATCGATTACGACGACGCGCTGATACCCGTATCCAGTCGAGGCACACTGAGTTGCAGTGAGCGTGACCATGGCCGAAGCGGAAAGGGCCGGATTGGTCTGGCTTGTCGCAGTGATCGTAACTGTTTCCTGGGATGCGATCGTTTCAGGGGCAGTGTAGAGCCCTGAATCAGAGATGACTCCCGTTCCTGACGGACTGATCGACCAAGTGACTGATGTACTGCCGGCGTTCGTCACGGTTGCATTGAACTGTTCCGCTTGACCAGCGGAAAGTGTCACTGCCGGAGGGTTGACCGCGATTGCAGGGCCGGTCGAAGTGTTCGGAACGACCAAAACCGTGGCCGATGCCGACTGCGTTGGATCCGCCTGACTGGTGGCGATGACACTGACGGTTTGCTGGCCGTTGAGCGTTGCAGGCGCAGTAAAGAGACCGCTGGGGCTCACTGTGCCCGTTCCGGCGGGATCAATTGACCAGCTGACAGCTGTGTTGGTGGTGTTGGTTACGCGGGCCGTCAACTGTTCCGTTCCACCCGCTGGAAGCGTAGACGAACCGGGCGAAACGGTCATGGCCACAGGCGGCATGAGCGTGATTGAAGCTGTGAGGGGCGTGGAGCCTGTTCCAAGCGTGCTCGCAGTGATCGTCACATTCTGCTGCGTGTTAATCGTTGCCGGTGAAGTGTATAGACCCGAAGGGCTGAGCGTGCCTGGACTGCCGGATGGCATGGACCACGTGGCTCCGCCTGCATTGCAGGAGCCGGTTTCTAGAACGGTGAACTGCTGGCTTTGGGATTGATACAGCGTGACGGCGAGCGGGTTCAGACTGCCGCTTGAATCGGCTTCTGGACTGAAGGCGAAGAACGTGGACGGCGAGCTCTGATTGTTGTACTCCGCCTGCACCCATCCGCTTGACCGCGCGATGGACGAAACTTCGATTTCATCAAGTAAGCCATTGAAGTAAAGCCACCCATTGTTACTGGAGGTGACATCCGTAGCCGGCCAATCCTGCTGGCCGTAGGGGCCGACGTAACCGTCGCCGAGATAGTAAGAGTATGCGGAGTAGCTTCCGCTGGGCATCGCGGCGGTCTGTGAGCCGACTACACTTCCATCGACATAGAGGGTCTCGATACCGCTGGTCGTGGAGGATACCGAGCCACCAATCCCCACGGAGTTTTGCACAGCATTGGTGTCGAAGGTAAGGACGGCATGATGCCAATTGTTGTCGTTCAAAGCCGTGGACGAGACGATCTGCTGCGCATTCTGCAAACTGAAGAAGGTTGCCCTCAGATCGCCGTTGTTATCAACGTATAGTGCGGGCGTATATACCCCTGGATTCGAACTCGAATCGGGATTTTCAGCTGAAACCTGCGATCCCACCTGACCAAGGATCACACCGGAAGATGAGGTCTTAAACCACACGCCGAAGGTTGCATTGAAATCCGGAGCCGACACACTGGAGTACGGGAATGAGGCAAAATCGCTCGTGGGAAGCACGGCGTAACTGGTCGCTCCGTCGAAGATGCCGGCACCACCCGGTTGACCGGAAGTGTTCTGGACGTCGTTGTAGGTTGCGTTGTTGCCATTCGCCGTCGTGTCGAGCAAAGTGCCGCTCTGGAAATTACCGACGGCCTGCAGATTCTCGAATTGATAGACGGCAGCGTACTTGCTCTCCCACACACCCGCTGGATTCTGTTGCGAACCCGTGATGGTCGAGTTGCCGTAGAACATGTAGATAACCGTTTCTTGCATATGCGACAAGGCAGGAACCTGCACCCAGGCTGCGATCTGTCCAGTCACTGGGTTGTACCGCTCAATTTCGTAGCTGAGAATCTGCTGGCCAGAGGGATCGGAACTGAATTCGATGTCGTATCCGTTCGGACTAGCCATGTGCCCGCCATTGGAGGTGGAGGCCAATAGCGGATCGGTCACCGCGAAGTAGAACGGGAAGTTGACCTGATCTGTGCTCGGAACCTTGGTGTGATCGATGACGATCGACCGCACATAACTGTATGCCTTCGCGGCACATTGTGCAGGCTGGAGCGTAAGAACTGCTGAAGCAGTGAGGGATGGCTCAGCTTGGCTCGTTGCGGTGATGGTGATGACCTGCTGGGAGTTGAGTACCGGTGGCGCCGTATACAGTCCGGCGGCACTGAGCGTCCCCGTGCCTGTTGGGCTCATGGTCCAAGTGACCGCATTGTTGGTGAGGTTGGCGATGGAAGCGTAGTACTGCTCAGATTGCCCTCCAGTGAGCGTGACCGATGCGGGCTCGACGGCGATCGTCGGCGAGTTTGGAATCAGAGTCACGGTTGCGGTGGAGCTCTCGGTAACTCCGTCGACAGTGATGGTGCCGGTGACCGTGACAGTTTGGCCGGGAGCAATATTTGCCGGTGCAGTGTAAAAACCGCCGAAGAAGCCATTCGTAATGGAACCCAATGACGCCGGACTGATGGACCAAGCCACGCAAGACGGACTGTTGCACTGAAGTGTAGGAGCGAAAACGGTCGCAGAGAATTGCAGGTTTTGGCTTGCGGCGAGAAGTCCGGTCGTGGGCGTAATCGAGATGGTGACGGTTGGCAGCAAGGTGACGGTAGCAGAGGCTGAGATTGAGGGATTGGCTTCGAGAGTGGCTGTGACAATAAGGGTCGTAGCCTGTTGGATGATGGCCGGGGCCGAGAAGAGCCCTGTGGAGCCGATGCTTCCGGTGCCAGTAGAGCTCAACGACCACAACACCGCGGAGTTGCTGGCATTTGCAACAGTCGCTGTGAACTGCTGCGTCTGGCCGGACAAGAGTGTGATCGAAGCGGGAGCAACGCCGATCGTGATGGCGGGGAGGAGTGAAACGGTTGCTGTGCCGCTCGTAGTTCCGCTGCTCAAGCTCGTTGCGGTTACTGTGATCGACTGTGGCGTGGCAATACTTGGCGGCGCCGTGTAGAGACCACCTGTCGACAAGGCACCCGGGGATCCTGCAGGCATCGACCACGTGACCGCCGCCACGCACGCGTTCAGGGACGTGAATTGTTCTGACTGTGCTGCGTAGAGCGTCGCCGAAGACGGAACAACGCTCTGTGGATTCTCGGGATAGAGCTGATAGAAGGTAGACGGCGAGCTTTGATTCACATACTCCGTTGCGATCCAATCGGGAGAGCGCGCGATGGTCGAGACTCGGAATTCGTCGATTGCGCCACCTGTCCAGAAGTTCGAAGTGCCGATCATGTACATATCGCTGGCAGCTGCCAACGGTGATGTATCGGAACCGGACGAAAGGGATACCGGCGCTGATACCGGCACGCCGTCGACGTAGATCGAGAATTGGCTGGGTGCGATGCTTGCCCCGGAAGGCGCAGAGAAGGCGCCGACAACGTGATGCCAATTGCCGTCATTGACGGGCGTGGTACTTTCAACGCCGATGAAATCGCCCGCACCCTGATCACCGAAAAGAAGCTCACCGATTGGATTCGTCGCGTGGCCTAGGACGCCGCATCCACGGCCGGGTCCGCATCCGCCATAACCATCGAGTGCCAATGTAAGCGAATGATCGTTGCTTGTTTGTTGGTTCGACTTGAGGGCCGCAAAATACTGATCAGTTGTGTTGACCCAAGCCTCCACCGTGTAGGCTGTTGCCGCATTCTGAACGTAATTGCTCGTGATCTGCCCGCCGCCATAGCCACTAATGTAGGCGGCTCCGTCGATTTCGCCAGGTGTAGAAACTACTCCCAGCGCGGTCCCGTTAAATCCGTTCGCTGTGGAATCGAGCGCGGTCCCCAATCCCGCATTTGCCATATGGAAGACGGTCTGATAATTGCTGTCCCAGACAGTGGTGGGGTGTTGCTGCGGAGCCGTGATACTCGAATTCCCATAGAACATATAGATAACCGTGTCGGAGGTGTGCGACACGCTGGGAATCCCGATCCAGGCGGTCACCGTACCGGCGACGGGATCGTACTCTTCAAGTTCGTAATTCAGCGGATTCTGCCCCGCAGGATCGGAGGTGAAGGTCAGATCCCAGGCTTTCAGGTTGGTCATGTGGCCACCGTTGGCGGTTGTCGCGAACAGCGGGTCGGTTGTATTGAACAGGAACGGGAAGCTCGTCTGATCAGTATTCGGCACCAGGTTGTGGTTGATGACAATGGGCCGCATGAAACTATAGCTGCTGGTAGCACAGATGGGCGGAGGCAGGGACGCAGGAGCGAGCGTGACCCTGGCCGAGCCCGACTTGGTGGGATCGAACTGGCTGGTGGCCGTAATAGTCACGATTTGCTGGCTCGGAATGCCGCCCGGCGCAGTGTAAAGGCCTGTTTGATCAACAGTGCCTGCACCGGACGGACTCAGGCTCCAGGTAACTGCAGTGTTGCCGGTATAGAGGACAGTTGCTGTGAACTGCTGTTGCTGACCGCCATTGCTGATCGTCGCGGTTGCGGGACTGACACTGACCGCGACGGGAGGGATTAGAATTATCGTGCCTCTGGCGGATGCGCCCGACTGACTTGCTGCCGTAACGGTGACCGTTTCCTCGGTAGCCAGGCTTGAAGGTGCAGTGTAGAGCCCGTTCTGCGTGATCGATCCGGTGCTGGCGGGCGAGATGGACCATGTAATACCGCCGCTGACGCAGCTATTCAGTGCGGTTGCAGTGAACTGCTGGGTCCCGGATTCATACAGAGTGGCTGAACCTGGACTGATTGCAAGACCTTCTCCGGAGAAGTTGTAGAAGGTGGCCGGCGAACTCTGATTGGCATACTCGGTCGCAATCCAATCGGCAGAACGAATGGTGTTCGAGATCCTGAACTCGTCGGTAAGACCGTTAAGAGGCTGATTTGCAGCGTCACCGAACGTTGCGTTGGCAAGATAGAGGATGTCCGCGGAGTCGTCAGTAGTTTGCGCAACGCCACCGATACTGCTATTGCTCGGAACTCCGTTGACGTAGACGGTTCCCACGGCCTGCGTTGAAGTTCCGGCCATAGTTACGACTACATAGGTCCATTGACCACTTGGAATCGGTTGTTGGCTGTAAAGTTCGAAGTTCGCGTTATTGAAAATGACCGAGAAGTCGACATCATTAGAACTGTCGAGTCCTAGTGTCCAACCGGAGCTGATGTCAGCGTCGTCTTTGGCCATGATGACGCCGCCATTCGGATTGACGGCCGCATTCACCCAAGCCGAGAATGTCGCGTTGCCCTGGGCAAGATTTGCCAAATCGGCCGGCGTGCCGATGGTTGCATAAGTCGAGCCGTTGGTTGACATGCCGCCGTCAATCTGGCCGGACGCCGCAAGGGCGCCGTTGTCGGTGCCATTGTTCCCGTTGCTTGTGCTGTCTACCAAGGACAACTGTGTCCCATTGGGAACATGCCATACAGCCTTGTAATTCGGATCCCAAACTGAAGTGGGTTTCTGTTGCGAAACGGTGATGATGGAGTTTCCGTAGAACAGGTAAATGGTAGTGTCGGTGGTATGTGAGAGATCGGGGATCTGCACCCACGCGATGACCTGCCCAGTCGCTGGGCTGTACTCCTCCATTTCGTAGTTCAGGGGATTCTGACCTGCCGCGTCCGAAGTAAAGATAATGTCGTAGCCGTTGGGATTGGCGACATGGCCGCCATTGGCTGTCGTGGCTAGCAGAGGATCCGAAACGCTGAATAGGAATGGGAAGTTGATCTGATCGGTGTTGGGAACATTTGTGTGGGGAATCGTGATCGTTCGGAGATAGCGGTACCCATTCGCGTTGTTGCACTGCGTGGTTGGCATCAACGTCACTGTTGCCGTCGCCGTGGCTGAGGAACTTGCCTGGCTGGTAGCGGTGAGCGTCACCGTCTGTTGCGTCGTGATGCTGGCCGGGGCCGTGTATAGGCCCGAGGAGTTGATGCTACCCACTCCCCCCGGAGTGATCGTCCAGTTTACGGTTGTATTGCTGGTGTTGGTCACCGTGGCGGTGAACTGCTGTGTTTGACTGGCAGTGAGCGTGGCACTGGACGGAGTTACTGTAATTGATACGGGCGGGTTGACAAGAATGCTCTGCGTTACTTGCGGAGCTGCCGAGTAATCAGCATCGCCCGGTTGATTGGCCGCGACAACCAAAGTGCCCGGCCCGGTGAATGTCAGTGTGCTGCCTGAGACGGTGCCCGGCCCGGAGACTACGCTGAAGGTAACCGCCAAGCCGGAACTCGCGGAAGCTGAGAGCGTGATCGGTGCGGCGCCGTAAGTCACAGGCGATGCTGGAGCAGTAAAGGTGATGGTTTGTGCTTCCGCAGCCACCGTGAAGGATGCGTTTTGCGTTCCGACAGTGTAATTGCCACTGGCCGCCTCCGAGGCTTGCAGGACGACTGTGCCCACTCCAGTGACGGTAACTGTCGATCCGGAAATGGTTGCCGGGCCGGAGACCACCGAGTAGATGATGGCGCCAGATGAGTTGGAAGTGGCGGACACCGAAAACGGCGCTACTCCGTAAGTTTGGTTGGGCACCAAGAAGCTGATCGTCGGTGCTTCCGCAGCCACCGTGAAGGATGTGTTTTGCGTTCCGGCGGTGTAATTGCCACTGGCCGCCTGCGAGGTTTGCAGTACGACCGTGCCCACTCCGGTAATGGTAACCGTCGATCCTGAGATGGTTGCCGGGCCAGAGACCACCGAGTAGGTAATAGCGCCCGAAGAGTTGGAGGTGACCGAGACCGTGAATGGCGCGACACCGTAGGTCTGATTTGGCACCGAAAAACTGATCGTCGGTGCTTCCGCAGCCACCGTGAAGGATGCGTTTTGCGTTCCGGCTGTGTAATTGCCACTGGCCGCCTGCGATGCTTGCAAAACCACCGTGCCCACTCCAGTGATGGTGACCGTCGTGCCATTGATAGTCGCCGGGCCGGAGACCACCGAGTAGGTAATAGCGCCCGAAGAGTTGGAAATGGCAGACACCGCGAACGGCGCCACACCGTAAGTCTGGTTTGGCACCGTGAAAGTGATCGTGGGAGCTTCAGCTGCGACTGTGAAGCTCGCGTTCTGTGTGCCTGCGGCGTAGTTGCCGCTGGCTGCTTGCGAAGCTTCGAGGACGACGGTGCCCACTCCGGTGATGGTGACCGTCGTGCCAGAGATAGTCGCCGGGCCGGAAACCATCGAGTAGGTAATAGCGCCCGCAGAGTTGGAGGTGGCCGAGACCGTGAACGGCGCCACACCGTAGGTCTTGTTGGGCACTGTGAAAGTGATCGTCGGCGCTTCGGCAGCGACCGTGAAGGATGCGGTTTGCGTTCCGGCTGTGTAATTGCCACTGGCCGCCTGCGATGCTTGCAAAACCACCGTGCCCACTCCGGTGATGGTGACCGTCGATCCCGAGATAGTCGCCGGACCGGAGACCACCGAATAGGTGATGGCGCCAGATGAGTTGGAGGTGGCCGAGACCGCGAATGGCGCGACACCGTAGGTCTTGTTGGGCACAGTGAAAGTGATCGTCGGCGTTGCAGGCGGCATCAGAGTCACTGTCGCGGTTCCGGACTTGGTGTTGTCGGCCTGGCTGGTTGCTGTTACCGTCACTGGTTGCTGCGCGGTAATGGAGGAAGGAGCTGTATAAAGACCGGAAGAATTGATGCTTCCCGCGCTCGAGGGAGAGATGGTCCACGAAACTGCCGTGTTGGCGGTGTTATTAACGGTGGCGGTGAATTGCTGCGTCTGGCTGGCGAAAAGCGAGGCTGTCGAAGGGCTCACGCTTACCGTGATGTCGTCGAAAGGACTGCCGTTCTCGCCAAAGTTGGAATTGCCATTGATGTAGATCTTGTCGGCCACCAGCATGGTGTAGCCGCTGGCATTTGAGCCGGTAATTTCGATTTTGTCGCTCTTAAAATAGAGGGCGCCATTCAGGATTGCGGTCGACCCGCCGTTAATCTGGTCGACACAGGAGCCGACTGTTGAGCAGCCGGTGCGATTGCCGAAAAAGAGAATGCCTTCGAAAGCGCCGGTGGTGGGCGCGCTCAACATCGCATTTACTTGGCCGCTGATCGTAATCGGTGTGTAACTAGAGCTGCCCGAACACCCCCATCCCGTGCTTGATGTGTTATAAAACGTGACTCCTGTGCCGCTGACTTTGGCCTGAGAGTTCAGCGTCAGACCGCCGCCCGCCATAATATAAACGCCTGGACTGAATGTGAATGTTGTCCCGTTCGTGTTCCCGATTGTGAGGCCGCCGCAATAAATGCCGGGTGAAATTGTATTGTTCTGCGGCTTCGAATTCATGTCGTAGTTGGTGTGGCTTCGGCCGACAATCGTCCCTGAAGTCGGAGGCGACAGGCTGGACAGCGGATCACCGGGGCTGGTGGTCTGTACCGCCGAAACATCTTTGCTGCTGATCGTGTCGTAAAGATAGGTCTGCCCGGTAAGAGCTGCCGCGCCAACCACACTTACCTGCGCGTGATTCTCAAGGTAGAGTGTCTCCGACCCCTCCATTTCGAAAGCACTGCTCGCACTTGATTCCGAAACCACGCCGCATGCTGTATACACCGATTGCGCGCCGGCAATCTGAAAGGCATCTGCGGCAGTCGGATCGAGAGCATACAGACACGCCCCCGGCGGCACGCTGCCCGGAGCGGCGATCGACTTTTCTGAGTGAAGAAGAAGGCAGGTTGCAGACAGCAGAACGGCAAAGCGAACGGAACCCACAACTTTCATCCGATCCTCCGAGCAGAAGCTCTGGAAGAAATGGTGCTTGTTCAATTCGCTTTACAGCTCGTGGGTAGATTAAACAAGTCCAGATCGACGCAGATTCTGAAATAGCGCGGCCAATTGTTCACTCTCGTTAAGACTCACTGCGTTATTTGAACGGCGATGGCGTTGAGGTCCGGATTATGATCTCACTCGTTACAAGATTCGCCTTACAGACGCGGCCTCACTGTGCCTGAACTTAGAACCGAGAACGCAGTTGACGAAAGGAAGGAACGAGTGGGATTAGGTCACAGTTTGGTTGTGGAAATCAAGAGAAAACCGATTTATGACAATTGTTATTGGTTAGTAACCTGAAACATAACTCTTAAGTAAACATGCCTATGAAGGGCAAAGGGGCTGAGATCGAGGATCGACTTCTTTCAATAGGAAACACCTTCCAATAGAACCTGATCGACCTGTCGATTCACTTAAAAGCCGTGATCAGAATATCTGGCATTTGGTCGGCTCCGATGTTGTTGAGCCGCACGGAGAGCTGGTCATCGGCTAGTCTCAGCTGCAGCAAAATCGTCGATACCTTGCTTGACCCATCTGGTCCGGGTGATGAAAGTGGCGAATGTCCATCGTTTTTTCCTCCGCCAGTTCGACACTGTCTGAAGGCCGACCATATGGTGCAAACCCAGGTGCTCAGCCCGAGGATTTCCTGACAAATTCAATTCACTCAGAGTTCTATAGCATGCCAGAAGAGATTCAGATGGCGATCGTGGTCGATTCTGTGGCTGTCAGATCCTCAAGAACCAACAGGGTTCAATGGGCGGAGGCAGATTGTGGCCGACGCCGATACTGTAACTGGTAAGGTACGCGCGAATCTCTACCTTTATGAGCGATTAGGGTTGTCACACGCTAGGTTGCCAAACCGGGATCACCTTTGCGCCGGTCTGAACATGAGACTGCACGTGGTAATTATCGAGCGCTCGCAGATCATCATCGATCGACTGTCCCACCGCTTCATGTATGAGTCGCATGCGTGAAAATCATTCGCAAGAAGGCAACCAACATAGCTTTGAATCAGCTGTGCCGTAGACTGTGCCTTGCCATGCGTGCCCGAGTGTGTCAAATCAGTACCTTAGGCGACCAGATTACATTGCTTCCGTGCGGGCCTATTCTAAAGGTAAGTGCTTGATTCCATACCGGCGGTCCCCGGCGGTCCGAGCTCCGGTATGCTGATCCGGCATCAGCCAACCCGGATAGTGCAATTGCGAGTTTCGCTATGTCGCGTCTTGGCCAGTGTGCAAAATGTGTGCCGGGGATCCTCGCTCAACGATAAATGCGCAATGTCGGGTAGGCGCGCATCTTGGCGCGCGTTGCTTGTTTGTGTTGTCGGGGATATGAGCCTGCGGCGGTCGGGGCGCCAGACAAGCAAGCCAGGGATCTTGGTTCGGTCAGGCTGAAGAACCAGCATCAACCCCAGTCCCTCTTCCTTTCATCTATCTATATCCATATCCCCTCTCTCTCATTCCCTTCCTGACGCCGCCGACAACGTATGTTCCTGAGCCCTCTCCCCTGGCTCTCGCTCTCTTTCTCTCTCCTGAAGTCCCTCTAGAAGTGCGCAACTTTGCCCTCGAAACTGCGCAGTTGCGCACTCTCCCGTGTGCGCAGCGAGGGTACCGGGACTGGCCCGGGAAAAGCCGGCTGAATCGGCCCGCATCCGCTGAAGACACGCTGGTTACAGGATCTGGCTGGGGAACGTGCGGGAGCGGATCGCTATGGTGGCAAGGGGCGCAAACGGAGGCGAGGGACGTAGTTTTATCGTCCACGCTGCTCCGGATCCTCCGCGGCCTGGTTCAGGGCGCGCAGGTAGGTCAGCAGGAAGTCGTGCAGGGGCCGGTCCCACCGGCGCATGCGGGTGCCGACAGCTTCCTGCTGGATGTACTGGGAGAGGGGCGAACGCTGCTGGGCGAACTTGGTATGGAAGGGAGTGGGCAGGTAGCGCATGGGATTCAGT